>Ga0265327_10003019_pt1 | contig 16680 bp, 12 predicted proteins | sample 41621metaG_FD_202089 | JGI IMG/M metagenome (GOLD analysis project Ga0265327, IMG submission 202089) | Rhizosphere microbial communities from Carex aquatilis grown in University of Washington, Seatle, WA, United States - 4-16-21 metaG | ecosystem: Host-associated > Plants > Roots > Rhizosphere... | reverse complement strand
GCCCAGGAACAGTGGTTGTATCGTTCATTGGCAAGTTCAACCTCCGCGTGGAATGTGTTGACTCAGCAGGTCATGATGGCCCGAGTCGATCTGACCCCGGGTGAAGTCCGGACCCACAGCATGGACCAGTGGCCCGGTTATGAAGTCAATCGCCAGCGTGTTTTGCAGTTCATGGCGGAACGCAAAGACTTGAATCCCGTGGTGATCACCGGAGATATTCACAGCAACTGGGTCAACAACCTCCAGGTCAACTGTGACGACGAGAAATCGCCGGTGGTGGGGACCGAGTTCGTCGGAACATCCATCAGTTCAGGGGGCGATGGCGTTCAAGAGACCAAAAACACGCAAGGGATGCTCCGCGAGAACCCGTTTGTCAAGTACTTCAATGCCGAACGTGGCTATGTGTCATGCGAGATCACTCCCAAGTTGTGGAAATCGCATTACCGCATTGTTCCGTTTGTCACGAAGCCAGACGCGCCGGTCATCACCCGGAAGACATTTGTCGTCGAACACGGACGCCCGGGCGCTGTTGAAGGCTGAATGATCCGGTTGGGTCTTACCGCGGATTCGTCGCCAGCGGTCCCAGTTGAGTGGCGGAGTTCTGTCGTCCCAGCTTCGGCTCGACCGAGAACAGGAAGCTGGCGTTGTTCTTGCTCCAGTCGTAGTTTGCCCCGAAGTGGAACATCATCCACTCGCCAACACGGGTAATCGTGATCGATTCGCCACGGCTTTGATTCTGCGCGATGTCGTACGAGGCGCTCATGGTCGACACCCACTTGGGACTCATCGCATAGCTGTAACTTCCCGTCAGAATCTGGCTGTCCAGTGAGGCTCCCTTGACCTGCTGGACGCCGACATAGACGCTCCCGCGGAAGCTGCGCTGACTCAGGATGCCGATGTTCCACCATTGCTGCCCACCGTCGAAGAAGTCATACATCGAATCCGCGATCAACGTGGTTCGATCGCCGACGTTCCACGAATAGTGAGCATTGAACAGGCCAAAGTTCTGACCGAAGTCGTCCCGGTTGGGATCGGGGAAGTAGGTGACACCCAGGTCCAGCGTCATCCAGTCTTTCACCCGTTGGCGATCCGGCGGTCCAACCTTGGTCTGCAGTCGCTGACTCAACCCCAATCGCAATGCCTGTTGTGAATCAACGAGTTCGTTGTAGGGGGCACTGACGCTTGTCGCGGCCTGGGACCGAACTGCATAGAAACGGGGGTCAAACTGCGGTGGAAGTGTGCCGTTGAATGTATTGGTCAGGAATCGTTCGCGGAACCGCTCCTGAGCGTTGTCTTCAAACTGGTTCCACTGGGGGATCTCGGACAGACTGCGACTCGATTGCGCATACCCGTAGTCCGCATCGAGCGACATCTTGTGAGCCAGTCCGTTCAGGTTCAGGATGTCACTTTGAACTTGCGGGTATGCTCGCCAGAACTGCAGGCTGGCTCGAACCCCGCCGCGACCGTAGAACCGGTCGATCGACGAGTTCGTAAAACTGTCACTCCAATAGGCGGCTTCACCCAGGATGTAAGGCGAAACTTTGAGCGGCCCAAGATTGAACGGTGCGTTCAATTCATGCCGCGTCATCGTGACGAGTCCATTTGCGTCCGTGAAATACGGCAGGGGACTGAATGTGTCCGCAGGGTTCGAAGGAGCAACGGCCTGGTTCACGGCCGCATAGGCCAGTGACGTATGCTGGCTCCAGTTCAACCAGCCATTGAGAAGGGGAACCCCCAGCGAATTCAAATCGCCGCGAGGCAACCAGGCGGTGTTGTTTTCAAAACGGTTCACCGTCGGCTGAACCAGCAGCGACCACGTCCAGTTCTCATCCGGCTGTTGTCGCAAATAGGCCAGGACTTCCTGATCCTTGCCGGTATCAAAGTCCTTTTCAAAGTAGCTTTCGCGAACGTTGCGGTCGGAAGCGACGCCGACTTCAGTCTGCAACTTCATGTTGTATGGCGCGAACACATGGCTGTGCTGCCACTGGAAAATGCCGCGATTCGGGTCTGAAGGAGCAAGGGCCTGTCGGTCGCGTCCAAGATTGTCCACGCCCGAATCATTGACGTAATAGGCAAGACCGCTTCCCAGGTACTGGTTACCAAACGGATCGACGCCGGAATACTTGCCATCAGTTCCGACCGCGGGACCTCGATAGCTGAGGTAATCCAACAGCAGATTCCACCGCGCATCGACCCCATCCGGTCGCTGAATGCTGAACAACGAAAACGCGTCCCAGCGCGTCCGAAGCTGCGTTCCGAAGATTCGATCCTGGCCAAAGCCAACCCCCACCAGGGGAACTCCAGGATCCTCGATGGGAGTCGACAATTGCGGCGCGTAAAGGAGAGGCACTTCATTGACGAAGAATTGAGCCCCCTGTGCCGTGACCCAGTATGCCTCACGTGGAACCGGCTGGCCTGTTCGAGGATCAATCGTCGTAGCCCCGATCCCTGAGGGTCGAGGCTCCAGGAACAGGTCATTCGCCTGAACTCGATAACCCGGCACCCCCAGTTCGCTGGTGGTGAACCAGGCGTTCTGGGCGTGGAATGACATCGGTCCACCAGGCCGCAGTGTGTCCTGCCGAATCCGTTCGGCACGAACTCGGAAACTGGCGTCGCGCGAGGGAATGAAGGCCTGCAATTCGGCATCCAGGATTAAGGCCCGTTGCTCGCGAGCGTCGTAGAAGGCCCGGCCCGCTCGAATCACGCTGTTGATTTCCATGTTGCCGATGTCCGGCAACTGGGACTGCCGCCGAATGACGATGTTCCCTTCCAGATACAATTGGAACGGCTGCTGCTGACTCTGCAACATCTCGGTGGAGAACCGCCCTCCTTCGGCCGCATCCGTCCAGATGATGACCCGGTCCGCGCTCAGGTCGACCGCACCACCTCCATCAGGCCCCCCCAACGCCATACCGTCGACGACGATGTTGACGCCACCAGTGATCAGCGTGACCTGCTCGGGGGGGGTTGTGTTGTTGGATTCAAAGCTTTGAATATTGAACGGCATCGCCAGGCTGCGAGGTGAAATGCGGATGCGCCGCATCCCTGTCTGCGGTTCCAATTGCACCGACCGCCATGACGGATTGACCTCAGTGGGAGCGGGAACCGTCAGTTGCGTCTGACGCAGCGTCGTGCGGGTGGAATTTCCCGGTCGATCCACTGCGCGGCGATAGAGTGGATCGTCCTTGCCGGGACGACTGGCAACCCGTCCCTTGACGGCCAATGAGATACCCCGATTGGAGGCCAGGTCGATCCACAGGGACTGCTCGTTACGCGTCCCGGTGGAGCTTTCGATTTCGACTCCATCTTCCAGATAGATTGTCAGATGGCTTCGCTGGTCGGTGCGAGTCGCCCGATCATGAGCCCAAACGACCATGCTGTTCGCTTTATACGTCTGGTCACCCTGGACGATTTTGCAGGAGCCGCGGAAGAGGGCGATGGTGGCATCCCCTTCGCGCCATTCCTGGGACCAGTCGGCTGACAACTTGATCGGGGCATCGTCTTCGAGGACCGGAGATTCCTCAGCCAATCCATGGATGTGCGGGCGCGTGATCACAACCGCGACCGCGAGCATTGCGGTGCAGATTGCAACCAACCATCCGTTTCGCAACTGGATTTGACTGCCCCTCACGGGCGCTCCCGAGTGGATTGAGTCCGAAGTCAACCGTCCCTGGTGATCTGGCCTCAGTCGCGAGTGGCTGACGATTCGTTCAGTTGAGAACGACCTGACTCCGCAAGTCATCCCCAACAGCCGGCCCGCGACGGAACCCGGTGAAATGCGCCGGGAGTATATGGCAGCCCGTTTTTGAGTGTCAATTTGGGTTTACGGCCAGTCCGCCTAAAGTTTTTTGGGCTTGCAACCGAAGTGTCGACTCGCTTGAGCTGAGCATGGGATCGTCACACTATCCGAACGAGATTATTGTGTATGTCTCTGCCAGTTATTGGGTTGTGGCATTCCCCCTCATAGGATGGATCCCAACGGCACTGCTTACCTCGCCGCGGCTGATCGTGAGCACAGGCGGCATAACCAACGGCGCTACTGGAAGTTGCATCCGAACTTCAGCAGGACGCGCCCGGAAGCAAGTCTGACATGGTTGGCGGAATGGATGGAAATCCGAGTTCCCAGCCTGTGCCCAATTCGACGGCGAAATACAGAATATGAGAATTCTGAGAAAGCCAAGAAGCCTTCGCGATGTGAGTAGTTTGGTGTCGGAGGTCTGTCCGATTCCCCCACAGATTTCAGGTCACATCGGCGGATCAGTTGGCACTGACGAAGCCTTCGTCCAGTTGTGCCTCTCTGATCTCGCCACGTCAAAAAATGAATGAAATTCCGAAAAGTCCTGTCCAGTTTCGCCGCCAGGAATTGATCTGACCTGTGAACGAGGCCGTGGTTTCAGTTTGAGACCCGATGGCCTGAACGCGTTTCCAGGCATTCATTCCGTGGAAGGAATTTCCGTCATGGCAGGAACCTCAATGTTAACCAGTGTGAGTCAAGCAGTTGCCGAAGTCATCGCCGAATCGCATGGCGAACACTTGCGAGCGATCCTGGGTCTGGCGGTGGATCATTTGGAGGAGGGCGAAAAATTGCAGGCCTTCGAACTGGGCGAGAATCGAGTGCCGTTTCTGTTGAGGATCATCCCGTTCGTTCCGCGATCACTGACGGCCCCCACGGAGTTCATCCTGGGGCTCACCAGTCGACGGCTGTTGATCATCCGGGTCAATCGAACATGGATGACGCGACGCGTGAATGGCTCAACCGTTGCTGCCTCCATCCCTTTCGAACAGATCGAATCCGTCACGCCGCGCATGGGACTGCTTACCAGTTCCCTCACAATTCGCACCACCAGTGGGCAGACATTAAAGTACACCGACATGCTGAAATCCGCTGCTGACAGATTCGCTCGCGCGGTCAATCTGGCAAAGCAGCCCTGATGAATCCGGCGCCCAGTTGGCGCACCAGACTGATGCGTCACAATGAAATGCGGAGTCGGTGGGAATGCGATCAAAGTCATGATCGCATTCTCAACGTCTCCAGGCTCAGCCACTTCATACTTCCCGAGGAAGCAGGAACCATGTCATCGAATCCGACCCGGGGCGATCTGACGTTGCTCGACCAGTGGAAGCTGGGGGATCAGGATGCGGCATCCGAGTTTTACACCCGGTACGTCGAAAAGCTGCTCTCATTGATGCAGCGTAACATCGCCCGACGGTTTGCTCCCCGTTTCGAACCCGCCGACGTGGTGCAGTCTGTCATGCGGACGTTTTTTGGCCGGGTCTCCAGCGGGAAGCTCAGCCTTTCCGAGCAGGACGACGTCTGGAAGTTGCTGCTCACCATCGCACTGTGCAAAGCCCGCAATCGCGTCAAGTTCCACGAGGCGGCAGGGCGAAGCGTCAACCACACTTCGAGTGGTGATGCTTTGGATCAACTGGGCGAACCCTCCGAACAGGACGCCGTCGACGTCTTCGATCTGGTCGAAACCACCGCTCGATCGTTGGACGCCAGGGTCGCCCGAGTGATGGACCTGATCCTCGCCAACTGGTCCATTGAGGAAATCGCAGCCGAGCTGAGCGTGACAACCCGCTCCATCCGTCGCTACCGCGACCAGATCGCCAAACAGTTGCAACGAAGGATGAATTGACGTCCGAAGTCAATCAACTCACCAATTCATGGAACCACCGGCATCTGCGGGCCATGTTGGCTGGTTCGTTCGGCTTCGTTCAGCTCTGGTAAGTCCCGCAGTCGTTTCGAACACAAGGGTGGGTGCGTTGGAGTATCGTTACGAATGCCCGAGCTTCTCGTCGGTTTTACCCTCGGCCGCGCTGCCGGCTTCCCAGGCACCATTGATCGCAACCTGACGGGATCATTCTGCTGACTTCGTGAGTTCCGGCACCCGATCCCCCAGAGCCCATTCCACGTGGACTTCCGTAAAGATCCCGCCTTGCATCTGGTAAACGACACTCAGTCCACGAGTCGATCCGATGGGAAACATTCTCCGGTCGCGATAATCAATGCGCCGCTCGACGATTCCATATTGGCGAATGATGTTCCCCAGGGTCAATGAAGCCAGTGTCGGCAAATGAAGAGCCGCCGAGGTCCGGGCTTTCGTCTGGAACAGATCCAGATCGACATTGCGACCCAGTTTCTGCACTTCCCCATGGATGCCGTCAAGTCGAGCCTGAATCAACTTCGAGTGCAGTGATTCCGCGTCCTGGACGACGCGCGATTCGACAGACGCGAGCGCGGAACGAAATGCCGCCTCGTTCAAGGGATAGTACAAAAATGGATAAAAGGGAGAGGAGGAGTATTCCGCCAACCGCAATTGGGAACGAAGACACTCCGCCGTCAGTGCGTCGCGCCCGGATTTGTCGATGAAATCCCAGCCTTGTACCTGTTCGGACAATCGATCAATCACGGCATTCAACGAGGCGAGTTGGCCCTTCTTCTGCTGTTCGAATTGACGCGAAATGGGTTCCCAGTACGCCAGACAACGATGGTAAACCTGCCAAACGAGGGTCACACTGTGAATCATCTGACGATTGGAATCCCTGGTTTCGACCAGGTTCGCAATTCCACGATTCCACAAATCCTCAATCTCGTCGGCGGTTTCGATGTCAACAAACCGGATCTCGGGTGAATCGGCAAGGGCTTCGGTCAGCATCCGCTCAAGATAGATCCGCAGACTCGCTTCCGAGATTGAACTCAAGGAATCATGCAACCGCACGCCAATGTCCTGCGTTGCTTCCAACGCGGGATCGCGCCGGGTTCCGCTCGCGCCGTTGAACAGTCCCGCCGGCAGATCGGGGACAGGCCTCAATTCCGGAGTCGGGACCGTCTGCGGATCATGTGGTAGGAAAAAGCAGTGCACCCGGAACCGGTCACCTGAAATGGAGTCCTGCCCCAGTCGCTTCGCATAGTATCCAAAATATTCAGCCGGGTAGTCGCGGTCTGGATGTGTCTGCAGCAGCAAGACTTGAGCATGCAACAAATCCATTGCCTCGGCCGTCCGCGACAGCGCCAGCAAATGGCCGATCATTAAATCATTGAGGCACAGAGACACGGATTGCGAATGACCGGAAACCATGCTCAGTTGACGCAACGATTCAAGGCTGGATTCAACTTCGCCAGCGTTCGCGCACGTCGCCGCGCAGCGAGCGACTTCCCGCATTCGATACGTCGTGCAACCGTACAGCAAGTCTTTCGCAATCGTCGCGATGGAAACTCGTTTTGAGTCGCGATCCATGGACCGCCCCCCCCTGATATCTCGCTTTCGCGACAACACCCGCAGTCGATGGGGCGCCGTGAAGCGGGACTGTTCAGCCTGAAATGCCAGATCCAGCGTGGCCCCGTTCGGAAATAGCACGATCTGTGCCGGCAACAGATACGATGCATCTGCGAGCGATTGGCTGGAAGAAAGGCCGAAAGGAATGACAATTCGCGGGATTTGTGCTTCGCTACGGGAAAGTACGATTCCGCTCGCAGTCAGCCCGGAACGCCCCAGCATCCCGTCAAGAGCTTCACGATTCCTGCCAGTCTCCAGGTTGGGGAAATCTTTCGTTTTGACGTATCGGGCGAGCGATTCGGCCGTGTTCATGGCGCCCCAGACATCGCTGAAGCGATACCCGGATAGCAGGTAGAAGCCCTTGACCACTGGATTCTGGCCGGATTCGCACACCGGTTTCAGTTCATGAGTGGAAGGTTCGTAAAGGTACAGGCGACGTTCAACCCGGTCAAAGGCAAGGCACACGCCGGAAAGACGATCTTCGCCGAAATAGCGTCCATCGCTGGATTCGAAATGATCAAACAGGATCAGCCACCATCCCTGATCGACGCTGGACGCGACGGAGGTTCGCAGTTTCGAACCAGGAGCACGCAACAACTCAATTTCGACATCAATCGTGGTGCGGTGACTGGCTCCCCCTTCCTCCTGCAGGAGCAACAGCGGCAGGAAACTGAAAACGGTTCCGTACAATCGTTCGAAGGATTCATTCAACGAGCCAAATTCCGACGTGTCATCCCGGGGCGGGATGTCGGTTTTCTCGGGAAGCGGACGTACCGCGTCCTGATCGGCCAAACCGTAGTGATCGACGATTCGTTGCATTTCAGCTTCGATCGCAAGCCTGGTGTCCCGCATGAGCGGAGCAGCAATCCCATCACGGACAAGTTGAAGGCGATACCGCTCGGAAATCCATTTGCGTTGTGGTTCGGTGATCTCCGGCTGGAAACCCAGATAGAAGCGGCGTGAAGGCGACAATTCGTCAACCGCCGCCTGAATTTCCCCGCAAATCTCTGCAATTCGCAATGCGGAGACCGGTTCTCGAAAATAGGGATTGACGAGATCGTTTGCATAGGAGCGAGGGAGGAGACCCGCGACAATCGAACGAAACTCGTTCGCGCCGCATTCGATCTCTGGCAGCCCGCTTCTTCGCAATGCCTCGTTGAGACACTGAAGCAGTTGAGGAACTGATTCGGTTGACTTATCCGAAAAGGGCTCGCCGCCTGGCTCCGCGTGGGAGCGGATATAACGAATGGAAGCCAGCAGTTCCAGGGACGCTGCGACCGCGTCGGTTCCAGGTTGCAGGATTCCCAGCTTCTCGTCAAAAACAGCGTTGGCCAGTGGCAGATTTGCCTTGGTTTCCTCGCGCAATATCGCCAGGAGGGGATTGGTATGCTCCCCTGCCAGCGCTGAACGTTCGTCGAGATGCCCGGCCGCCGCCATGACCAGTGTCAGGCCCCAAACCAGGGACTTTCGCCGGAATCGGCGAATCGAATCGGTGCTGGATCGAAACATGGTGACCTGCCGAACGCGTACCTGTTGGAATTGACTGCGACGAATGTTTCTGTCGATTGCGGCGGACGTCATGTCGATGACGATGGTGGCACCCGTCGTGAGCTGAAATACATCCAGGCGACGACTGCAGCCACCACGCATCCGTTGAGGACGTACAGCGGCCAGCGGCGGGACGCGCTGTGGTCGAATCGCCGTTCGGCCTCATGGCGACGCTGTGAGTTTTCTTTCTCCATTCTCGCATCAATGGCTTGCGGCCGATCCTGCGCCTGTCGCTCCTCTGCGTGAGCCGTTGACCGTGTCTGCATCGCGGAAATTTCCGCATTTGTGCTTTGAGCGAGGTGCTCGGCGATGTCGTCGTTCAACTTTTCGTGAGCTGCGTTCCAGGCAGCCAGTCGGTCGACCACTCCGTTTGGCGTCTCATGCTTCTGGTCCAGCGAATCCAGGAATGACGCCACCTTCTCGCGTGCTTTCACTCCGCTGCGCGCCACATCCATCCGACGGCCTGGTGGAAGTCCCGCCGAGTCGAGTTCTTCAGTCACCGCTCTTGCCTCGGCCAGGAGCGAACTGATGATCCCATTCAGTTCGTTGGCGTCTGGTTGCTCCAGCGGCCGACCATATCCTCGATGGAAGAGATCGCTCGCAGCCCGCTCCAATTCGGCAATCGGTAGTTCAGTGGCAAGACTGAGCACCTCATCATGGATCTGTCCCTTCCCATTCTTCATCGCATCCACGGCACTTTTCAATTGATTTGCCGCGGCGGTGCGCGACACCGACGAATCTGGCAGGCGGCGGTTTGGCAACACGGCAATCTGTCCGCAAAGCTCCAACAGTCGTTGTTCCAGGATTGCCGCCTTGTACTCGCGGGTCAGTTGCTGCGACGCCGCACTGACGAGTGAGGAAACGCGCCGTGCGGTCTCCTGCTGAAACACGGTTCTCAGTTCCGGCCCAAGCTGGCGGTGAGTCTCGATCGCAACGCTGTTCAGCAGGTCCGCAAGTTCATTGAGAGTTGCATTCGACGGGTCCACCGCCTTGATGGAATTTGCGAGCGACGAGAATTGCGTCTCAGCCTCAACCGCCCCCCCGCCAGAAAGAATCGAGACCACCACAAAAACCAGACCTGGGCGAGACATCGCGTAAAACTCCACATCGTGTCCGTGTGACGGCATGACATTGCGGTCGGCGGTGGATGCCACTGGTAGCGTCGTCGCTACCAGTGGCATAGAAGCGGTTCGCAGACACTGGTGGACTGCTGTCGCGACCAGGGGCCCCCCGAACTTCGCGTTGACCAGACTCTAGGGCAATTGTGCCGTGGCAACCCCGGCGACGTTGCAGGTCGCTTCGCCGCACTTGACAGTGCCGCCGCTGGGGTTTGCGAGCTTGACCAGCGTGATCGATGTGCTGGCATCCGCTGTGGAATCTGTGGCACCATTGTTGGCGGTGGCCAGAATTCCGACTTCGCCAAACCCCTTTTGCAACTTTCCGGCAATGTTTCCGTCGAAGTCCTTTGTGAGCGAAATGGAATCGGTCTTGGCTGCCGATGCCATGTTGGCAGAAATGGACCCCGAGATGTTCACCGTGGCGCCAGGCGTCTTGGTGATGGACATCGAACCGCCGATTGTGGTGTCCTTCTCCGAGAACGAAGGGTTCAAATTGAGATCGATCGACCCTTCTGCGACGCCACTGAACGTCACCTTGGCCTGAGCCAGGGTCTGGCAAAAGCCCTTTTTGAGCGGATTGAACTGAAAGCCCGTCCCGGCATCCATGCTCACACTCCCCACGACTGTAGCATCACCCTGCCCCGTCACTCGGGCATTTGCGGGCGCGGGGGGCTTGCAAGTGAGTGTCCCTTCATCCCAGTTACCCATCAGCACCTGAAGGAACCCGGAACGCGCATGAGTTCCAGTGGTCCTGTTGGTTGCTGTCGCCGAACCCGCGTTTTCCGCGTTCGCGTGACCGGTAAAGCTTCCCTTGGATCCGGTAATCGACCAGGTCCAACTTGCAGTGCCAGCCAATGAGTCGCTGTTTGCGACTGTCGCCCCTGGCGGGACCGAGTCGCTGGTGTCGTCACTGGTCGACATGTTGCCCCATTTGAAGTTTCCGTCGGAACAATCTGCCATCAGCAACCCCGCCCCCATAGCGGAGAGTGCAACAAGTGCGAGCGCAGCCATTGCCAATCGTTTCATGAAAAGACCTTTTTTGTAGGGACCAAGTTTCACCCGACACGTCATCAGAACCACAATCAAGCACGTCATTCCTGATAAGGGCTGTGCCCTCAACCAGAATTCTCTCAAGCCGAACGCAATCAAGGGGGCTTAAACCCGGACGACTGCCGCCGCCACTGCAGCCGATCAATCTTCCCGGCCGGGATGTCTGCGACCGCGATCGACATAACCGTGTAACATGCTGGCGCGTGTGGGACAGCCGCAGGCGAGGAATACAGTGACAACAATTCCGGAGCATCGCTCAGTGCACTGGCGGCAATCAGAATTTTCGGCGGCAGATCCTGGACCGGCTCGGAATTCCTGCGACGCTGAAAGCCCATGGGATTGAGCAGGATCGTGTCCGCCGCCACACTTTCACGCGTCACCAACGCGCAATCACGATCAAGCAGGGGGACCGTCAACAGAAGATCCTGTCCCCAGTCCAGGCTGCTGCCAAGGAGGTACTTGTGACCATTCCGGGGACCTCCTGCGAGTTCGTTGAAGTACGCCAGTTGATGCGGATAGATGGTCACCAGCGAAAACATTGCCGGTCCGAGCGTCAAGGCCAGCAGAGTTCGGCGATAGGTGATGGCCCCGATCAACTCGGGCCGGGCCGATTGCCCCAGGAAGACGGCTCCAAGCGCCACGGCCGGAAAGACATAGCGTAGATGAAGATTGAATTCCAACTGCGCGCTGGTCAACAGCAGAACGGTCAGAGCCGGCACGATCAGAATGCATTCAGACCGAAACAACCCCGATCGGGCGCGAGACACGCATTTGGCGATGACCACGGCAAAAAACAAGGCCCAGATTCCCAGCGGCACCTTGATCAGCAGCCCGAACAGATAAAAGTACCACCAGCCACCGTGCTTCCACTTGCCATTCAAATAGGAGGGAAGTGGATAGCTTTCGAGATCTTTTGTCTGGGCATCCAGCCCCAGCAGGTAGTCCCGCGGAACCGGGACGGGAAGCCGCGCCAAGATGGAATCCTGCCAACGGTTCCCCTGCACTCCGGCGGCCTCATTCCCCGTAAACGCCGTGCTCACGAACACAAAACGGTCAAGCCGCTGGCCAGACTTGTCAAATCCGTACCCGAGGTTGATGACATAGATCGCCAGCAGCAAAATTGCGATCAGTTGGGAAAAGCGAGGGTGATCGACGCAGACCACGTCCTGCCGACCGCCAATGGGAACTGGACGAGAAGTCAGCCGCCAGAACAACCAGAGCGCCGGGAACAAGGCAAACAGGATTAGCCAGGTCAATTTGGACAGTTCAGCCACACCCAGAAACAGCCCGGCCAACACTGCCACACGCCACGAGGGAACCTTGAGCCACCTCCAGAACAGATAAATCGCGGCCAGCCCAAAACTCCAGCAGGCACTGTCAGACGTGATGAGCTCGGCATGTGCCAGCAGATTCGGCTCCAGGGTCCAGTTCGTGAGAGTGACGAGACCAGCACCCTGCCCATAAAGTTCGTTCGCCCACCGGTAGGCGAAGAAGCCCCCGATCAAGTAAATGGCGATGCACGCCCAACGTGCATAGACGAGCAAAGGAAAAAACTGGGGGCCGTTGACCCGCACAAAATCTTCCGCAACATGAAACTCTGAACGTGAACCGGGTGAGTCCGAGAAATGAGTCCAATCCACTTTGCACCCCGCAAGCACTGCCGGAATCGCGGCAATCATCCTCGGCAACGGCGGGTTAACCCGATAAAGCTCATAACGCCCCAGCCGCCAGTGACTGACTCCAGATGCCAGGAACGCAGGTTCCAGCTCGGTCGGACTGTGGCGAGTCGCGGCATAGCCAAGCAGCCCGGCTTGAATTGTCAGCAGCACCACAACGGCCAGCAATCCTCCGCGCCTGGATCTCAGGAATTCGCCGACAGATGATTCATTAAAACACCTGCCAGACTCACAAAGCAACATACACGCCTGAACAATCAATCATCTCACAACTCACAACAACAACAAAATGAATCAGAACCTGCCACAAATCGAAGTGTTTTAACGATACTTGACTCTTCTGCAACACACAAGACACCAGAAAACAATAAAAACAGACACGATGCGCGGACTACCGGGGATCTGTACAATCTCTCTGGCCCTCGATTGCTCAATTCCGCAGCAATCTTCGCACCAGGCTCAGCGGATAGCGTGAATTCGGCCACCTGCGGTCATCGCTGGCAAAGGAAGCCAGTGAGTCCCGCATATCAGCAGAAACTCTGTGGCGCGCGCCAAGACATCCGTGTGCATTTGACCAGTCGCTTTCTGCGCCTCCGCTCGCCATTGATGCGAGAGGTAATCCACGATCCTGGCGGTGCGCCTCACCAGCGGACAGAAATCACGCACCCCAGGCACGATGTCCCGAACGCGGTGCCGTTCGGATTGGGCCTGGGGACCGGAAAAGCACTGCTTTGGGTCGAGCGCATTGATGAAATTGCCGGTCTTCGCATCAGCCAGATCGAGTTTCGAATCCATCAACCATTCGTAGAAAACAACCGCCCTGCGCCCGGCCATCTTCACGCGGGAGTGTCAAGGCGACTTGAACGCAGCACAGGATTCCTTCGTCGGCGTGAACGCAATCATTGCCATGGAGACTAGGAGGATCTGACTCCCAGCATGTCTGCGTCGACATTCCACTGATTTCTTCGGAATTCTTGTCCACATTCCCGGGTGAACTTGATCTGTCAGCAAGGTAACTTCACCAAAACTGATTCAAGGTAAAAGGGAAATGGAAATGAGTTCTGTCATCGATGTCGGCGGAAAGCAGGTCAATCTGTCAGTGGAATCCGGACATGCCGTTGGTGTCCGACGGCTGAGTGAGACTCATGTGACAGGGCATGTCTCGCAAGGGTCCGGCCGGGTTACCAGCCGAGTCGTCAAGAAAACGGAATTCGCCCTGATTGATCTGGAAGGGGTCGAACGTCCACACTGGTTTTCCAGTCACGACATGTATCTTCGGGACGGACACCGCGTCTCATTGATCCATGCGTCCTACCGCGGCAGCATGTGGGCCTACATCATCAATCATGACACCAAGCTGGCCCTGATGATCTGGGATCCCAGCAGTTACATCTACCACCTGGGCCTGGTGACCCGCATCGGTCTGATGTGGTTCGTCCTCGCCATCGCCGCGATTGTCGGATTGTTTCAATGGATGCCAGAGTCCAAATCGGTGTCCGGACCTTTGTTCGGCAGCGTCCTGGGTGGGTTGATCGTCCTGAAAATCATCCAGTGGTGGCGAGCCCGTTCCCTCTGGACGAAATACCTGTACCCGGAATTCGAGCGAATTGAAAAAGCCCTGTTATCCATGAACTAGCCTTTCGGCGCGACGAAACTGATCGGAGATCCGTGCTGGCGGTGAAGTCCGGGTGTATCATGAAATTGATCGGCGTCGCTTCACCAAACAGGTTTAAGAAAAAGGGATATGGACATGAACACCGTCATCGACGTTGGCACGATGCAGGCAAGCCTGTCAATACAATCGGGCGATGCCGTGGGTATCTGCCAAATCGGTCGACTCCCGTGTCATGCACACCGACGAGACAAACAACTCGAAACGATCCGCATCGCGAAGTGCCTGTCACGATCCGCGGCATTCCTGCTGGCGATGCTTTCGGTGACGAACCTGTTCGCAGCGGATCCACCTGCCGGTTTTCGTTCGATCTTCAGCGGCAAAGATCTATCGGGTTGGCATGGATTGAACCCTCATGCGGTGGAGAAGCTGGTGGATGAAAAGCGTGAGGCAAATCTGAAAAAGCAGCGCAAGGAGTTCTCGTCTCATTGGTCTGTTGAGAACGGTGAACTGGTGAATGTCGGAACCGGTCCGTACGCAACAACGGACGAAGATTTTGGCGACATCGAATTGCTGCTTGAGTACAAGACTGTCGCGGGCGCGGATAGTGGCATTTATTTGCGCGGTGCTCCACAGGTGCAGATCTGGGACATCAATCAGCCAAGTCGAGCTGACAATCCCCACCGCAATCCCAACAAGGGGTCCGGCGGATTGTTTAACAACACGCCAAATTCGCCCGGTCGCGATCCTTTGGTTGTTGCGGACAAGCCATTTGGTGAATGGAACTCGTTTCGCATCCGGCAGATTGGCAGTCGAACCTGGGTCTGGCTCAATGACAAGCTGGTCGTCGATGGCGCCGTGATGGAGAACTACTACGATCGTGCGAAACCGCTGCCCCCCACGGGACCGATCATGCTGCAAACTCACGGTGGGGAAATTCGCTGGCGGAACATCTTCGTTCGCACCATCTCTCCGGATGAGGCGGCCAAAATCCTGAATGAGGTCAAATAACCTCTACAGCCGCTTGCCAATCCCGCGCAGGACCACTGCCCCGATCAGCAGAACCACGCTTGCCGGCGCCGCCCATGACCAGACAGGATCGGACAGCGAGTCGTTTTCAGAGGCCACCTGATCTTCATCGATGGTGATCAATTCATTGGTCAGATTGTTGACGATCCGACCGTCACCGCTGGCCCAGGGAAGTGTGGGAAAGGCGGCGCGAGTCAATGACTCGTTCAACGTGACCTGCTGCAGCATCCAGGTCATCGTGTTGGAGCCTTCACCTGCGACGAATTCCCCCTGGACAGGCCATTGAAGCATTCCTCCCATGGCTGCGAACTCTGTTGCCGTCCAGGTCCACAATCGTCGAATCTCCTGCTTGCGGGAGATGGCACACCGTTCCGACCGACGTGGCAAGTAACCAATTTCAGGATCAACCCACGTCGTATCGACACTCTCCACATTCTTGGTGCGCGGGTGACGGCGAGTAATCGTCAGGCGAATGCAGGGAATCCCCTGGACCTCGTCCCAGGCCGCCTCCAGAACCCTGGCGGCATCGGCATCGCGCAGGCGATCATCCAGCCAGAAGCCCGAACTGTCCCACAACGGACGCAGTGCATCCAGGCCCTCGCCGGAAAGCAACGGGGGCGCATCAGTTCCGGTGAAGGCGCGTCGGACCATTTTCCCGGATTTGAATTGTTTCCATTCCAGGCTGTAGGCCTCGAAGTCTGCCCAGACGAATTCGTATTCGTTGTACTCGTTGGACTCACTGAACGAGACCGGAATGATTTCGAGCGAGCGAGACTCTGCTTCCGTCCGTCGCCCGCTTTGCCATCGAATTCGAACCGTCTGGAATTCACGCCGCCAGCGACTCAGTGAATCGATGACCGGCGCGATGCTCGGGACATCACTGCCCGACGCGGCGGAATGCGAAAATGGCGCAAAGATTGAGACGAGGATGCCAAAAGCAACCGCGCTCGGGAAACTCAGTTTGAGGTGCCCCGTAGCAAGCATCAGGATCAAAACCTTGGAGGTCGGTCAGAATCAAGACATGAAATCAGGCAAAGTTTGTCGGGCGCGCCCGATGAGGATCTCCGAAGTGATGTACGACTGTCAAGGCTGAAGGATTTTGTGCCAATACGGTTCCGGCAACCGAGATCGCGAAACTCTCCGATCGGGTGTTTCCACGTCCTGGAAAATGGGACAGAAGTCCCGGATCGGATTGCTGTTGAAACTTTCACCGATACCCCCGAACGCGGGCCGACAGTAACCGTTCACGGGCAAGTGAGGGGGACAGACCCAACACTGTTCGGCACAGCATTTGATTGTGGCGTTTGATCGAACGATTTGGGAGAGCGCGGGCATTCCGTGGGTCGAATCCGCCTGGCAGGCGGTGG
>Ga0265327_10003018_pt1 | contig 16684 bp, 13 predicted proteins | sample 41621metaG_FD_202089 | JGI IMG/M metagenome (GOLD analysis project Ga0265327, IMG submission 202089) | Rhizosphere microbial communities from Carex aquatilis grown in University of Washington, Seatle, WA, United States - 4-16-21 metaG | ecosystem: Host-associated > Plants > Roots > Rhizosphere... | reverse complement strand
ACTCCATCCGGCGCCGGCCCGCCGCCGGCCCGCAGGTAGGTTCGGTTCGCCCAGTCGAGGCATTTCTCGTAAAGGCGGAGGTCGTCTTCGTTGTGTTTCCTGATCTCCGCACGCGTGGCCGGGTCGATCTCGTAGGCGGGCGCCGGCTTGGCGGGATTGACGTTGTCCCGGCGCAATGGAGCGGGACCTATTCCGAGCAGGGTGCGCAGTTGCCGGAAAGATTCCTCGTACCGCTCGACAATCCCGACGAAGGCGTAGTCCGCGGGCTGCCGCTGGCCGAAAAAATGGGCCATTTCGTTCCGGACCAGCGGCAGCGCGGCGAATTGCGCCAGCGAAAGCTTCCTGGAGTGGAGTTCATGGCAGACCGGGTGTTTCCAGTCGGGCTCCCGCAGCCGATGGAAATAGGATGAGGCCACGCGCTCAACCGGATCCCGCACCCAGGTGATGAGCCGCGCCTGCGGAAAACGGCTGGCCAGCAGGTCGGCCTGGAAATGCCCGTGCACGCACTCGGCCGTCACCGGCACCTCCGGGAGCACCCGCCCCCAGGCATCGGTGACTTCCCAATAGCACAGGACGAAGCCGGGACCGAAATGCTCCTTGAGCGTGTTGCGAATGCTCACCCCGGCGGTCTTGGGGATGTGGACGCTCAGGATCATGGGAGGAGCCCGAACGCGGACACATCCCCACCGGCCGCCGAGCTGCCACCATAGCTCCGGGGCCAAGGCCAGCCCACGCCGGGCCGGGCAGCAAAAGCGCCGGCCCTTCCGAGCGAGCCGTGGAACAGGCCGGAAGCGTTGGTGCTCGAAATCACGTGGGAGATTGCGGCGCCCGCGATGATCAGCTCAAAGGCCCCGGGCGGCAAGACCTAGCGACGCCCGGCCGCGACTTTCGTTACAACGGGTCCGCGAAAAGGGCTGCCCGGGCGCCCGCCGGACAAACTTGGCTTCCCCGGGCGGCCAGCCTGGGCTTCGTCGCGTTATTTGACGAACTCGCCGTCGCGCATCGACCGGATTTCGTCGCAGCGGCCGGCTATCTCGGCGTTGTGCGTCACCAGCACCACCGCCTGCCCGTTTTCCTTGGCCAGGCGGGTCAGCAGGTCGAACACGAGCGCGGAATTCCGCTGGTCGAGGTTGCCGGTCGGCTCGTCGGCGAGGATGATCGCCGGCTGGTTGGCGAGGGCGCGCGCGATGGCGACGCGCTGCTGTTCGCCGCCCGACAGCTGGGTGCCCAGCCGGTGGGCCTTGTCGCCCATTCCCACGGCCTCGAGCAACTGGCGGGCGCGGTCGGCCATGGCCGACTCCGACAGCCGACCGAGCTTGCGCATCGGCATGACGATGTTCTCCAACGCGCTGAATTCCTGCATGAGGAAATGGAACTGGAAGACAAAGCCGATGTGTTCGCCGCGGGCCGCCGTCCGTTCGAGGTCGCCGCTGTTGGACATCAGTTTCTCCCGGATTGTGATGGATCCCTGGTCGGGCCGGTCGAGCAGGCCGAGCAGGTAAAGCAGCGTGCTCTTGCCGCAGCCCGACGGACCCACGATGGCGCAGACGTGGCCGCGCCTCGCCTCAAACGACACTCCGCGCAGGACATGCACCCGCCCCTCGCCCTGCCCCAGGTAACGGTGCAGGTTCTCGCAACGGAGCGCGATCTCGCGGCCGGATGAAGTCGTCGGGCTCATTGGGCCGTTCCCCGGATGATGTCGCCGGGCTCGAGCCGCGCCGCCCGGCGCGCCGGGATCAGCGAGGCCACCATGACCATGAGGACCGCGGTCAGCGTGGCGGCGACGTAGTGCCAGATCGACCATTGCACCACGAAATTGTCGGTCTTGAAGATGCCCGTGATCGGCAGAGGAATCCGCGAGACCGTGAACGTGATCAGGGCGCCAAGCGCGCAGCCGATCACCGTGCCGATCGCCAGGACGATCGTCGCCTGCCAGATGAAGATCCCCGAGATGTCCTCCCGCGTGTAGCCCATCGAGCGCAGGATCGCGATTTCCTTGGTCTTCTCCATGACGATCATCGCGAGGGTGTTGAACATCGCCAGGCCGGCGATGAGCGAGAAGACCGACACCGTGATGGCCGACGAGATGCGGAGGGCGCGGAACGCGGCCAGCCAGGATTTCTCGCGGACCTGCCAGCTGCGCACGCCGTGCCGCAGCACCTCCTCCATCTGGGCCGCGTCCTCGTTGGCGCGGTCCTTGTCGTAGAGGTTGACCTGGATGAAGCTGGCGCCGGTGGCCTTCTTGAGCTGGGACCGCGCCTCCGGCAGGTGGAGATAGACCCGTTCCTTGTCGATGTCGCTCACCCCGGTCTCGTAGACCGCCGACACCCGGTACCGGCGCGCCTGGCCGGACGATTCCAAGATGAACGAGTCGCCGACGCCAAGCTGCAGCCGCTCGGCGATGACCTTGCCGATGAGCGCGCCCGCCGGGGCCTTGCGGAATTCGTCGATCTGGCCCTGGACGATCTGGTGCCCGAGCTCCGAGACCATCAGGTGGTCCTCGAGGACGATGCCGTAGATCTTGACCGAGTCGCTCTTGAACGAGCTCCGCAGGATGGCGGAGCCGGTCAGGACCTGCGAGACCCCGGCGACGTTCTTGAACTGGTGGAGGGCATCGACGACGAGATTCGGCTCCTCGATGCCCTCGATATACTTGCGCCCCTCCTTGAGCTGGACCTTGAAGGTGGAGCCGCTGCCCCCGCCGCCGGCCTCCATCGAGCGGATCGTTTCCTGGAACTTGTCCTCGACCCGGATCGCACCGTTCGTGCCGAGGATCGTCTTGATGAAGAACTCCTCAAAGCCACTCGTGGTCGCCTGGGTCACGACAAACAGCCCGACGCCCAGGACGATGCACGAGAGACTCATCAGCATCGCCCGCTTTTTGGCGGTGAGAAAGCGAAAGGCGATCCGCAGGGTCGGTGACATCGGCAGCGCGGCGGGTGCGGGCGCCCGCCTTATTTCACCGGTTTCGTCCGAACGTGGTCGCCCGCCTGGAAACGATCGAGGTCCTCCACGATGACCAGTTCGCCGGCGCGCAGGCCCTCGAGCACCTCGACGTCGTTGAGGCTGACATAGCCGACCTGGACCTTGCGGTTCTCGACGATGCCGTTGTCGACCACGAACACCTCGTTGCCCCGCAAAGCGCGCCGGGGAATGTTGGCCTTCGAGTCGCGCTGGCCGACGACGATGCTGACCTCGCCGGTGAGACCCGGCACGAGTTTCTCGACCGGCAGGTCGACTTCGAGATGGACGATGTAACGCTGGGTCTCGGCGTTCGCGGTGGGCAGCACCTTGATCACCCGGGCATTGTAGACCTGTTCGCCGTAGCCGAGAAAAGTGACCGAGGCTTTCTGGCCCTTCCGGATCTCGGCAAAATTCTCCTCGCTGACCTTGGCCTCGATCGTGCGCGTGCTGGAAATCAGGGTGGCAATCGGGTTGTCGCGGCCGATGAGGTCGCCGGTCCGGGCGTTCAGGTAGACAAACGAAATGACGCCGTCGGTCGGCGCGGTGATCGTCATTTTCTCCTTTTCCCGCTGCTTGGTGCGCAGGAGATTCTCGTTGTTGTCGAGGGCGAGCTTGTTGGCCACCTCGTCCAGCTCCGTGCGCTGCTCAAGCTGCTGGAGCAGGCGGCGCTGCTTCTCGAGGTCCGACTGGGAATAGCTGCCGGCCTTGGCCAGATGCTCGAAGTTGGCGAGGGCGTCCTTCTGGTTCTCCCTTTCGGCCCGCAGCGGGGAACCGAGCTCGACCTTCCGCTGGGCCGCGGTGATCTCGCCCTTGATTCGCTCGATTTCCAGGTCCACGTCGCCGGTGTCGATTTGCACGAGGACGTCGCCCTTGCGGACCACCAGGCCGGGATCGAGAATCGAGCTGGTGATGCGGCCGGCGACCTCGCTCTTCAGTTCCATCGTGTATTCCGCCTGCACCTCGACGCTGCCCGGCACGGCGTGAAAGGCGCGGCCCGGGGTGACGGTCGTCACGACCGCCACCGGCCGCAGCGCCACGAACGCCCAATAGCCGGCCGCCGCCAAAACCAGCGCGACCACCACGAGGCGCAGCCCCCAGGAGGGACCCTTGTTCGGCGCGCCCATGTCAGTTCGCCGGTGCGTAGGCCAGCACCGGGTCCTTCTTGAGCAGGCCGAGCAACTCACCCGTCTTCAGGAGGAAGTCGATCCGGGCGTTGTAGCTCGCGATCTGGGCCTCGAAGAGGGTCAACTGCGCGAGGCTGACGTCCTCGGCGGCGACAATCCCGCGGGTCAGGTCGTCCTTTCTCGTCAGGACGAAGGACTCGCTGGACTTGAGATAACGGTCGTCGAGCGACATCGTTCGCGCCGAGAAATAGACCTGCTTGACCTGCGACTTGGCCTCCTCGATCAGGCGCTCGGTCGTCTCCTTGTAATCGTTCTCCATCTGCCGCCGGCGGGCCAGCGCGTTGCGCACCCCGGCCTGCGCGGCAAACCCGTCGAAAATCGTCCACGTGACCTGCAGCCCCGCGTAAAACGAGTTGATCTGGTATTTGTTGGCGACGTTGACGGTGTAGCTCTGCTCGTCCTGCGTGACACCGGCGGCGAGGCTGAACTTGGGCCGCAGCCGAACCTTCTGGTTGGCGTACTCGAGCTTCTGGACCTCCAGGTTGTACCGCAGGTTGGCGGCTTCGCTTGAGGGAAGATCCTTTTGCCCGACGTAGTCGGCGAGGAGGTGGTCGAAGGTCTCTGGCGTGTAGGCGAGCACCGGAACCGCGTCGGGAATGGATTCCTCGGTGGGAATCGGGACGCCGGCGATGCGGGCAATCGTCTGGCGGGCGTTTTCCAGGTCGAACGCCGTGTGCTCAACGTCAAGGTCGGCGCGCTCCGCATTGAGTCGCGGCGCCGAAATGTCGATTTCCGAAATGACTTTCCGGGCCAGGCGGTCCTCCGCGATGGCCAGCTGCTCCTTGGTGAAACGCTGGTTGAAACGGGCGCGCGCGGCGGCCAGCTTCAGCGTGATCAGGGTGAGGTATTTTCCGCGGATGTCCTGGGCGAGGAGGTGGTAGGCGTCCTGGAAATTCCCCTGGCTGATCTTTTGCCGGATTTCCCACATCTTGGCGTTGTTGCGCCGCTCACCCCAGAAGAAGATCGGCTGCACGATCGAGGCGTCGTAGTAGACCTTTTGCACCGTCACGGCGCCGATGCCCTGGGACTGAAGGTCGGCCCGCTTGTCGCGGGACTCGTAGGCGCGGTAATAGCCGCTGGCGCTTGGCAGCATCCCCGCCTTCCCGGTGACCCGGTCGTTCTCCGCGATCTCCAGGTCGAGCGCCTTGTCCAGCATCCGCGGCGATTGGTGCACCGCCGCCTGGAGGATCTGGTCGAGTGCCGGAAACACCTTTTCAGGCAGCACTGGTTCGGTCGCGACGGACGAAGCGGCCCACAGTCCGCCGACAAGCGGCAGCGCCGCGAGCAATTTCCAGTCTTTCATACGCAAGGGCAGATAAATCCGGTTAAACCGCCGGCAATTGCAATCTGGAAATTCCACCCCACGTTCAGACTGAAAGCCTTTGACTTGGTTCCACTTGGCCGGCTTATCAGACTTTTGCGTCAAACGCCCCGTCATGTTCAGCAAAACCATCCCGTTTGCGTCGGACCTGTGGAAGCATCGCAGCCTCCTCTGGCAGTTTACGCTGCGCAACGTCGAGCTGCGCCACAAGGGGAGTCACCTCGGGCTCGTGTGGTCATGCCTCAATCCCCTTTTGATGCTGGGCCTGTACGTCCTGATGTTCGGCTATGTGATGGGCAGCAAGTTTGGCGTCACGGCAAACGAGACCCGCGCCGATTACGGCCTCGGCATCTTTCTGGGCCTGACCATCTTTCAATTTGTGGCGGAGGTGCTGGGCATCTCCCCCACCATCATCGTCGGCAACCCCAATTTTGTGAAGAAGGTGGTGTTCCCCCTGGAAATCCTGCCACCGGCGAATGTCGGCTCGGCCCTCGTGCACATGCTCATCAGCCTGACGCTGGTGATGATCGGACTCTTCGCCTTCGGCCACACCACCCTCATGGGAGTTGTCTGGCTGCCGGCCATCCTCCTGCCCGTGGTCTTGCTCATGCTGGGAGTCAGCTGGATATTCTCCGCGCTCGGGGTTTTTTTCCGCGACATCGGGCAGGTGATCGGCTTCCTCACCATGGCGCTCATGTTCTCGAGCGGCGTCTTCAATTCCGCCGCGAGCTTCAAGGCCGCCTGGACCTACCTGCGGTTCAATCCGATCCTGTTGGCGATCGAGCTGGCTCGGGACGCGGCGCTCTGGTCGCGCCCGCTCAACCCGAAACATCTCGCCTACCTCTACCTGACCGGGCTCGTCTCGTGCTACCTGGGGCACCTGGCGTTCCGCCGGATGAAGCCCGTCTTCGCGGACGTCTTGTGAAATGACCCCGCACTCCGGTCACGTCTTCTGGCTGTTCGGCCTGTCCGGCGCGGGCAAGTCCACCCTGGCCGACGGCCTCGCGGCCTCCCTGCGCGTCGCCGGGACGCCCGTGCTGGCGCTCGACGGCGACACCCTGCGCGCCGGCCTCTGCCGGGGACTGGGGTTTTCCGACGCCGACCGGGCGGAGAATCTCCGGCGGGCCGCCGAGGCCGCCAAGCTCGGCGCCGCCTCCGGCCTCTGCGTGGTGGCCTCGTTCATCACCCCGCAGAACGCCAATCGCTCCGCGGTGACCGCCATCGTGGGGCCGGCCCACCTCTCCCTGGTTTACGTCGATGCCCCGCTCGAGGTCTGCCGCCGGCGGGACGTCAAGGGGCTCTACGCCCGCGCGACCGCCGGCCAGGTGGCCCAGATGACCGGCCTCTCGTCCGCCTTCGAACCGCCGCCCTCGGCCGATCTGGTGATCCCCACCGACCGCGAGGACATCGCGGCGTCGTCCGCCCGCCTGCTCGAGTTCGCGCGCGCCCGCCTGCGCGCCGCCCCCGGCTGATCCGCCCGATGACGCCGCTTTCGCTCAGCCACCTCGACCAGCTGGAGCACGAGACCATCTACATCGTGCGCGAGGCCGCGGTGCAGTTTCCGCACGCGGTGATTCTCTTCTCCGGCGGCAAGGACTCCCTCGTGCTCGCCGCCATCGCCCGCAAGGCCTTCGCGCCGGCCCAGCCCCCCTTCGCCCTGCTGCACATCGACACCGGGCACAACTTTCCCGAGACCCTCGAGTTCCGCGACCGCTTTGCCCGCGACTTCCACTACCGCCTGATCGTTCGCCGGGTGCAGGACAGCATCGACTCCGGCCGGGTCGTCGAGGAAACCGGCGCCAATGCGAGCCGCAACGCCCTCCAGACGGTCACGCTCCTCGACGCGCTCGCCGCGCTCCAGGTCGACGCCGCCCTCGGCGGCGCGCGGCGCGACGAGGAAAAGGCCCGCGCGAAGGAGCGCATCTTTTCGCACCGCGACGAATTTGGCCAGTGGGACCCCCGGAACCAGCGGCCCGAGCTGTGGAACCTCTACAACGGCCGCAAAAAACCCGGGGAGCAATTTCGCGTCTTTCCGCTGAGCAACTGGACCGAGCACGACATCTGGAACTACATCCAACGCGAGCACCTGCCCCTGCCCTCCCTCTATTTCGCGCACGAACGCGACGTCTTCACCCGCGACGGCACCCTGCTGGCCGCCTCGCCGCACCTGCGTCTCCAGCCGGGCGAGGCGATCCGCCGCGAACGGGTCCGCTTCCGGACCGTCGGCGACATGACCTGCACCGGCGCGATCCGCTCCGAGGCCGCCACCCTGCCCGCCATCATCGCCGAGGTGGCCGCCGCCCGGCAGACTGAACGGGGGACGCGGGCCGATGACCGCCGCTCCGACACGGCGATGGAGGACCGGAAGCGCCAGGGCTATTTCTGAGGCCGCCCCCCATGGACCTCCTCCGGCTCATCACCTGCGGCAACGTCGACGACGGCAAGAGCACGCTGCTCGGCCGGCTGCTCTACGACACCAAGTCGATCTACGAGGACCAATGGGAGGCGGTGCAGCGCGCGAGCGAGCGCCGGGGCGACGCCTACACCGACCTGGCGCTTCTGACCGACGGCCTGCGGGCCGAGCGCGAACAGGGCATCACGATCGACGTGGCCTACCGCTATTTCTCCACGCCGGTCCGCAAGTTCATCCTCGCCGACTGCCCGGGCCATTTCCAGTACACGCGCAACATGGTCACCGGCGCCTCGTCCGCCCAGCTGGCCCTGCTCCTGATCGACGTGCGCAAGGGCCTGACCGAACAGACCTGCCGCCACGCGTTCATTGCGACTCTCCTGCGCATCAAGCACCTCATCGTGTGCGTCAACAAGATGGACCTGGTCGATTTCCGCGAAGCGGATTTCGTGCGCGTGCGGGAGCAGTTTATGGCGTATGCCGAGCGCCTCGACACCGCCGACATCCAGTTCGTCCCGGTCGCCGCGCTGCCCGGCGACAACGTCGCCACGAAGTCGGCCCGCATGCCCTGGCACCAGGGCGCGCCCCTCCTGTACACGCTGGAAACCGTGTATGTGCGCAACGACGCCAATCACGTCGATCCGCGCTTCGCGGTGCAAGCGGTCATCCGGCCGCAGGATGCCGCCGCGCCGGACTTTCGCGGGCTGGCCGGCCAGGTGGCCAGCGGCGTGTTTTGCCCTGGCGACGAAATAACCCACCTGCCCACCGGTTTCAACGCCCGCATCAAGGCCATCCACGGTCCCGGCGGGCCGGTCACCCAGGCCTTTCACCCGATGTCAGTGGTCATGGAGCTCGACCGCGACCTCGACATCTCGCGCGGGGAGATGCTGGCGCGGCCCAACAACCTGCCGGCGGCAACGCACGACGTCGAGGTGATGCTCTGCTGGCTCTCGGAGAAGGCCATGGATGCCTCCCGTCGCTATGTGGTCCAGCACACCACCCGCGAGACAAAATGCCTGATCCGGGAAATCCGCTACAAGCTCGACGTCCAGACGCTGCACCGCGCCGGCTCGGCCGGGCCGCTGCAGATGAACGATCTCGCCCGGGTCTCGCTCCGCTGCATGGCCCCCCTTTTCTGGGACACCTATAAGAAGAACCGCCAGACCGGATCCATTCTCCTCGTCGACGAGGCGACCCACGCAACCGTCGCCGCCGGCATGATCCTGTAGATCCTCGCCGCGCGGGCGGGCCGGGAGGCGGGGTGCCTGCCCGGAGCCTCTCGACTCTGCTCGGGACCGTGAGCTGGTTCGAAACGGCCCGCCAAACGGGCCCCCACCCCGCGAGGATGGAATTGCGGAGCGAACGCACCCCGCGTCCAACCAAGGTCGTTCGGGCCCAGGCACGCGGGCCGCCGCCGAACCGTCACAACAAATCACTTGAGCTGGCGTCCGTTCCTGTCTCCAAATACCTTACCTTCCACACCATGCCGACGCCGCGCGCATTCATCACCGGAATCACCGGCCAGGACGGCTCCTACCTGTGCGAGCTCCTGCTCGGCCGCGGCTACGAGGTGCACGGTCTCGTCCACCGGCCGGATGCCCTTCCGGCGAGCAACATCCGTCACCTCGTGGCCGATGCAAACGTGCTGAACAAACGGCTGTTCCTGCACAACGGCGCCTTCGAGGACGCCACCCACCTGCGCCGCATCATCAGCAAGGCGAAGCCGAACGAATTCTACCACCTCGCCGGCCAGTCCAGCCCGCGTCTCAGCCTGGAACTGCCCGAGAGCACGGTCGACAGCATCGGGATGGCAACGCTGCGGCTGCTTGAGATCCTCCGCGACCTCCCCGAGCCAACGAAGTTCCTGTACCCTTCCAGCAGCGAGGTCTTCGGCTCGCCGATGTCTTCACCCCAGGACGAACTGACCCCGCTCAGTCCCACCACGCCGTATGGCGCGGCGAAGGCGTTCTCCCAACAGATGGCCCGGATTTACCGCATTGCCTACCGCCTGCCCACCTGCTCGGCCATCCTTTACAACCATGAGTCCCCCCGCCGGGGCAGCGGCTTTGTCTCAATCAAGATCGCCCGCGCCGCCGCCCGGATCAAACTGGGCCGGGAGAAGGAGCTGGTGCTGGGCAGCCTGGAAGGCCGGCGCGATTGGGGCTGGGCGCCCGACTATGCGCACGGTCTCTGGCTCATGCTGCAGCAGAAGAACGTGGATGACTTCGTCCTCGCGACCGGCGAGCTGCACACCGTGGAACAGCTCGCGGCCTGCGCCTTCGAACATGTCGGCCTGAACTGGCGCGACCATGTCCGGCAGGACCCCGCGCTGATGTCCTCGGTCGAACCCGTCGCCGCTTGCGGCAATCCCGCCAAGGCCAAGCGGCTCCTCGGCTGGCAGAACACCGTTCCCTTCAACGAAATGGTCGCCCGCCTGGTGGATTCCGAACTCAAGAAACAGCCATGAGCAAAAAAGCCTTCATCACCGGGATCACCGGCCAGGACGGTTCCTACCTCGCCGAACTGCTGCTCGAGAAGGGCTACGAGGTCCATGGCCTCGTGCGCCGCGCGAGCACGATGAACCGCACCCGCCTCGATCACCTGCAGCCGTTCGAAACCGGGCCCGGCCAACGGCTCTTCCTGCATTATGGCGACCTGGCCGACAGCGTTTCCCTCGTCAAGTTGCTCTATCACCTGCAACCCGACGAAATCTACAACCTCGCGGCGCAAAGCCACGTCCGGGTGAGCTTCGACATCCCCGAGTACACGGCCGACATCACCGGCGTGGGCGCCGCGCGGATCCTCGAGGCGATCATCGAGTCCGGCATCGGCAAGAAGGTCCGTTATTACCAGGCTTCCTCGTCCGAGATGTTCGGCAAGGTCCAGGAAATCCCGCAGCGCGAGACCACCCCGCTCTACCCCCGCTCCCCGTACGGCTGCGCCAAGGTCTTCGCCCACTACCTCACGATCAACTACCGCGAGTCCTACAATCTCTTTGCCTGCAGCGGCGTCCTCTTCAACCACGAGTCCCCGCGCCGGGGCGAAAGCTTCGTCACCCGCAAGATCACCCTCGCCGCGGCGCGCATCAAGCAGGGCCTGCAGAAGGAGCTCGTGCTCGGCAATCTCGACGCCCGGCGCGACTGGGGCTACGCCAAGGAATACGTCGAGGGCATGTGGCGCATGCTGCAGCAGGACCGGCCCGACGACTACATCCTCGCCACCAACGAAACGCACACGATCCAGGCGTTCCTCGACGCCGCGTTCGGCCGGGTGAACCTCGACTGGCGCGACTACGTGAAGTTTTCCGACCGGTTCCTGCGCCCCGCCGAGGTCGACCTCCTCATCGGCGACTACTCGAAGGCCAAGGCCCAGCTCGGCTGGGAGCCGACGACCCGCATGAAGGCGCTGGCCGAACTGATGGTCGACGCGGACCTCGCGCTCACCGGGCCGCCACACCCGGGCGTCCCGCCGCCATGAGCGACGACACCGTCATCTCCGTCCGCAACGTCAGCAAGGTCTACCGCATCTGGGAGTCGCCCGCGGCACGCCTCGTGTCCCCCCTGCAGGCCAGCGCGGCGCGCCTGCTGCCCGAAAAATCGGCGGCGGCGCGCCATTTGCAGCGCACGGCCGCGGGCCACTACCAGGATTTCTATGCGCTCAGCGACGTCTCGCTGGAGGTGAAACGCGGCGAATCCGTCGGCGTCATCGGACGCAACGGCTCGGGCAAATCGACGCTGCTCCAAATCATCGCCGGCACCCTGCAACCCACCAGCGGATCCGTCCAGGTCAAGGGACGGGTGGCGGCGCTGCTCGAGCTCGGCAGCGGCTTCAATCCGGAGTTCACCGGCCGCGAAAACGTCTATTTGAACTCGGCGGTCCTCGGCTTGAGCCGCCAGCAGGTGGACGAGCGCTTCGGGGCCGTGGCCGCTTTTGCGGACATCGGGGACTTCATCGACCGCCCGGTGAAGACCTATTCAAGCGGCATGGCCCTCCGGCTGGCTTTTTCGGTCCAGATCCAGCTTCAACCCGACGTGCTCATCATCGACGAGGCCCTGTCGGTCGGCGACGAGGCCTTTCAGCGCAAGTGTTTCACCCGCATCGGCCAGATGATGGCCACCGGCGTGACCATCTTGTTTGTCTCCCATTCGGGACGCACCATCGTGGAGTTGTGCCAGCGGGCGATGGTGCTGGACCTTGGCCGGCGCCTGCTGACGGGTCATCCCAAACCAGCGATCCAGTTTTACACCCAGCTGTGCTACGCCTCGCCCGAGGCGCGCGCCGGCCTTCTCGCCGAAATCGCCCGCGCCGACGCCGGTTTGCCTCCCGCGGCCGCCGTGAGCGCGCCGGACGACGAGTTGGGGTCGCCGCCGGCCAGCGCGGACGCCGCGCAGGACGACGGGCTGTCCTCGGCGCGATCCCAGGGCGACGCGGCGCCGCCGCCGGCGGAAGCGGCACCGTCCCGGCCGGGGGCGCCCGCCGCCTATTTCCTTGAAAGTCTGCGCTCGGAGACCCGCAGCGAGTTCCCCGAACGCGGCGCGCGGATCCTGGATCTGAAGATTCACGACGCCGCGAACCGTTCCGTCAACCTGCTGGTGCCCGGGGACACGTATACGCTGCGGGTGCGGGTTGCGTTCCGGAACGCAGCCAGCCGGGTTCGGTTCGGCTGGACCGCCAAGAGCGTCTCGGGCGTGATCCTGACCGGAGCCGCCACACACCAGCCGGGCAATGGGTTTGACGGATTCAACGCTGGCGACGAAGTCGAAATCGCGTTCCGATTCCACAATCTCTTCAACTGCGGCACCTATTTCATCAATGTCGCGGTTCGCGCGTTGATGGAGGAACCCGACGTGATCATCCACGGCATCGCCGATGCCCTGATGTTCAAGGTCGACGCCGTCCCGGGCCAACACCGGAACGGCTACGTGGACTGCACCGCCGAGCCGGTCTGGTCGATCGCCCGAGCGAAAATCGAAACCGCCGGCCGCTAGGCTCCCTCGCCGGCCGCGCCCGCCGCGAGCCCCCGGCCCTTCCCCGCATGTTTCCCCGTCCAGCCCCAAATCACCGCCAGTTTCGCCCCCCGTCTCCGGCGGCCGGACGCCGGGCATGAACGCCATGAGCCAAGCGGTTCCCCGCCTTGAATTGCTCTCGGTCCACGTGCCGAAGTGCGGGGGTAGCTCCCTGTTGACCGCCCTCGCGCGGGTCTTCCCCGGGGATGAGCTGCTGCTCGACTATGATGACCGGCCGGGGGATCCCGCCTCTCCCGTGAATCTCGATCCCCCGGGATTCTACGAGCGCGCCCACGCCGCCCTGCCGCTCGTCTTGCGGGGTCGGCGGGCCGTCCACGGACACTTTCACCCGCGGAAATACCAGCCGGCGAACGCCGGCTTCCGCACGGCAATCATCCGGGAACCGCTCGCCCGACTGCTGTCGCACTATCATTTCTGGCGGCGGTTGTCGCCGGGCCCGCATCAACTGCACCGGTATTTCCTCGAGCAAAATCTGGATCTGGAAGGCTTCGCGCGCCTGCCGTTCATCCGCCACTTCTACACCCGGGTGTTCTTTGGCGGCGTCGATTTTGCCGACTTCGACTATATTGGCACCCTGGAGACAATGCCGGCGACTGCCGCCGCCATCGGACGTGGCATCGGCCGGCTGCTCGACATCGGCGTCGAGAACAAGGCCGACGCCTCCGACTATCCGGAGGCCGCCCGGGAGATCGAAGGTGACTCCTCGCTCCGGCAACGGCTCGCCGGCCTGCTGGCCGACGACATCCGCTTCTACGAAAATGTCCGCGCCCGCTGGTCCTAGCACGGCCGCGCGTTCCGCCCCGCCCGATTCCCGCGATTGCCTCATGCGCCCACCGTTTGACCGAGTGTATTGCGTCAGCCTGGCCCGCTCTGCGGACCGCCGGAAGAATGCCGCCGCCGAGCTTGCGGCGGTCGGCTTGGGGGATTTTCGGTTTTTCGACGCCACCGACCAGGATGATCCGGTGGTCACGGATTATCGACAGAGGGGCGCAGTCGCGACATTTCCGCCGTGTTTTCGCTGCGGTCGCCGCATCTGCGACTGCCCCAACAACGTGCTCATCGACCCCCAGGTGGCCACCTTCGTCACCTTCAAGCGGCTGTGGGAGGAGATCGTCGCGAACGACGTCGGCGTGGCCCTGATCGTGGAGGACGACGTCAAGTTCACCGACTACGCCGCCCGCCTCGTCCGCGAGGCCCTCACCCCGGCCGGGCTGGCGGCCTGCGGAATGACACCCGGGGAGGAGTCGTTGCTCCGCCTGGGCTGGGCGCGCGGGGCGGACCACGCCTGGAACGGCGGGTTTTCGTTTGTCCCCGGGATATTGCGGATGGCGAACCCCGCGTTCGCGATGACCAACGCCCTCGCGCGGAAACTGCTCGCCACGTTCACGTCGATCGACACCACGGTCGATATCTTCATCCATGAAAGGGTCGGCCTCAAGGTCAACAACCACACGCTCTTCCCGCCGCTCGCCTACGAACTGTCGGCCAGCACGGGCGGGTTCCCGTCCCTGATCCGCGCCAAGCGGATCCGCGCCCACTACCTCCGGCAAACGCGACCCGACGACGCCGAGGCGATCGAGGCGGCGGAACGTCTCGCCGCGCAGCAGATCACCCGCATCGAACCGCGCGAAATCCTCTGTGTGGGGCATCCCCGCTGCGGATCGCGCTACATGGCGGAATTGCTTTCCGCCTTTGGCCTCGACGTCGGACACGAGCGGCTGGGGGCGCACGGGATTTCGTCGTGGATGTTCGCGGTCGACGACGATCGTTACCCGTTCGCGGCCAATCCGGGCGCCGCAACCCGCCGGGACAAGCATTTCGCCGCCATCATTCATCATGTCCGGGATCCCGCCGCCGCCATTCCCAGCATCATCGTCGAGAACCAGTATTCGGCCGCGTCCTACGAGTTCCGGAGGAAACATATCCGGCAGGGCCTGGGCCTCGATCTCGACACGCTGGCCGACCCGGTCGAACGGGCGGTCGTGGCGTACCTTTCCTGGAACAGGCTGGTCGACGCGATGAAGCCCCATCTCGTCGCGCGGATCGAGGATGGCGAGGAAACCGTCCGGCGGTTTCTCGTCGATCGGGGCCTGGTCGCGGCGGATTTCCGGCCGGGGCGGATGCCCCCGAAGGACGCCAACACCCGCAAGCCCTACAAAGGTCAGGTGGTGGCCAAGCCGGTCCTGCCGCCGTCCGCGTGGTCGGGACTCACGCCGGAAACCCGGCGCGAGCTTCGGCAATTCTGCCGCACCCACGGCTATCCCGACCCCGCCTAGGCCGGCCCGGGAAATCACCGCCATGCCGCCGTTGCTCGCGAGAGCCCTGTTTGGAGCCGCCCTGGCGGTCGCGATCCACGGCTGGGGCGCCGCCGCCGACGCCCTCCTGCGGCGGGGCGAGACTCGGCGGGAGCCGCTCGCCCGCGGCGCGCTGGGGCTGGCGGTGTTGCTGGCGATCGGGGGAGGCCTCAACTGGTTGCACCTGTTGGTCGGGCCGGTCTATTGGGCGCTTTTCGGCTTGGGGTTCGCCGGCGCCGCGACCGCCCTCGGGCGGCAGCTGGGCCGGCGGACGGTTGACTGGCCCTGGTGGGCGATCGTCGCCGGCGTCGCCCTGCTGCTGCTGCCCGTCTACGCCCAGGCCGTCGACACCGACCGGTTGAATCCGAACGATGATTTTTTTTCCTACCTGGTGATGCCGTTGCGAATCCTCCAGACGGGAACGCTGGAGCCGGACCTATTCAACTACCGCGCGGCCATCAGCGGGCCGGGTGGCCTGGCGTTTCTCCAGGCGCCCACCGTCGGGTTGTTCGGCATCAATGCCATTCGCCTCGCGGACCAGGGGGTCGGCCTGTTGGTGCTGATCGGGGCACTGGCCACGCTCTTTCGCCGCCTCGCCGTTCCGATTCCCGCGGCCATCGTCACCATCGGTGGCGCGATCCTGCTGGCGGAACACTCCCTTGTCAACGTGACCAGCTATTTCACGACCATGGCGCTTCTGGTCGGCTTGATCCTGGTGCTGGGCGGGACGGAGGAAGGTCTCGCCCGACCTCTGTTCGCCGCTGGGCTGCTGGCCGCCGTGGCGGCCCTGAAAAACACCGCTGTGCCGTTTGCCGGTTTGCTCTGCATCTGTTTTGTCGTGCGCGATTGGCGGAGCGGCCGGGCCGGCCGATGGCGCAATCCGGCCGTTGCCGCCGTGACGGCCGGCGTCATCCTGGCCGTGTGGTATCTGCCGCGCCTCGCGGCGCACGTACGGCTTCTGCCCTTGGCGCATGGCGACGGCCCCGACGAAGTCAGCGTCTCGTACATGCTCTGGTGGATCGCCTCCGGCAGTGCCTGGAACTGGACTTACCTCCTCGTCTTCGCCGCCCTCTGGGTGGTTGCGAGCGGGCGGGCCCTGGCGGATCGCCCCGGGTCGGTGGCGTTTCTGGTCGGATTGGCCGTGCTGGCGGGGAGCCTGGTCATGACGTACGCGACCGGTGCCGTCGCTCCGACCCGCTACAACCAGCCCCTGTTTCTCCTCGCCTACCTTGTTTGCGCCGCGTTCGCTCTCGGCCGGATGAGGAACTGGCGCACGCTCCTTCCCGCCACCCTCCTGGTGACGGCTGGGTTTGTCGCCTTCCGCCTGCCTCCGCCGACGGGATCGAGCATTCCCGAGGGAGCGTTTAACCGGGTGGCTGGCTATTGCCAGCTCGGCGGGGGTCAGCCGTCCGCCAACTATTTCCGGGATTTCGCGGCGGCGGTGGCCCAAATCGCAAACGGCCAGCCCCTGCCCTTCGCTCCCA
>Ga0265327_10003017_pt1 | contig 16686 bp, 21 predicted proteins | sample 41621metaG_FD_202089 | JGI IMG/M metagenome (GOLD analysis project Ga0265327, IMG submission 202089) | Rhizosphere microbial communities from Carex aquatilis grown in University of Washington, Seatle, WA, United States - 4-16-21 metaG | ecosystem: Host-associated > Plants > Roots > Rhizosphere... | reverse complement strand
CACCGGCTCGGGCTGATGGCGGGCGAGCGCGAATGTTATTTCAAGGCGGAGGAGTGATGGGTGGGCGATTGCGGCGTGGTGAGGCAATTCCAATCGGGGAAATATTTACATTTCTGAGCGGATTATATTTTCGTGGGAAGCTGGCATACGCTCGGAAATTCGGGCACCCACCGCGCGGATTGGCCGGTACGTATGTCATTACGACGAATTGCGGTCTAGTTCCATCAGATACAAATATGACGTTGCCGGAAATGCAACGACTCGCGAAAAATCAGATCGATCTTTCCGACAAACATTATTGTCGCACGTTGCGCCGCAGTGCGGAGGAAATCGCTAGGAATTTAACCAAACGGTCCCGGGTAGTGTTGTTGGGGAGTATCGCCACCGGGAAATATGTCGATTTGTTACAGGAAGTTTTTGATGAGCAATTGTTGTTTCCCGTCGAGTTCGTCGGGCGCGGCGACATGAGTCGAGGCGGGCTGCTTTTGCGCTGCGCGCATGATGATGTCGAACTTAATTACGCACCGGTTCGCGGTGCAATTCGGCGCGGCACCCGGCCGCCGAAACTTATGCCACGGCGCTACGGAGCTTTTGGCAACGCGGACACCAGCAAGTAGTTCGTCCGCCGATACTGGCGTGTTGGAGCGGTGCTTTGTCGCGCGGACATTGGCCACCGCGTTTCCAGCGATAGCGGAATAGCCAATCTTTTGGAAGATCCCCCCAATCTTTGCCGACGATCCGCATCGCTTCACGACAGACAAATCGAACCCGGTCATGGAGCTTTTTTGTTTCAGCGGGATTGAGCGAAGCGGGTTTTCGCGAAGGATGGATTTTCGATTGCCACAAGATTTCATCTGCCATCCAGTTGCCGACGCCGGGGAAACCTGCTTGCGAAAGCAGAACGGCTTTCAGTGGAGCCCTGCTGTGACGCTCGAGAAATAAACGCATGTGTTCGAGTGTGAATGTATTTGAAAGGACCGGAACTGGCAGTTCAGTCCACCATTTCGGCGCTCCTTTGCCGGCATGAAAGCGGACACGTCCGAATTGGCGCGGGTCGCGGAATACGAGCGAGCGCTTTGCCTGGCGTAGGACGAGGTGATCGTGTTTTTGCGGTTCGAAAGTGGCAGATTCGACACGCAGTTCGCCAGTCATTCCCAAATGCAGCCCGAGCCAGCCGTTTTTCGAAAAACGGAAAAGCATTTGTTTGCCGTGCGTTTCAGAATCACTCAAGACTGCGCCGGTCAACGTCTTCTGTAGAACATGCGTGTCGCTGCCGCGAAAGATTCGATTCTCGTGCAGCAACACTTCGCGAACTTTCTCGCCGACACCGCAGTCCCATTGTTTACGATAATATTCGACTTCAGCCAATTCGGGCATACCGGGAATTTAAGGCGTATTGGTGATTAGACCGAACACAAAAAAGGCTCATGCCTGAATTGCTACAAAAGATTGCAGCACTAGCTTCGAGCAGGGAGGGCACCACTGTTTATGAAATACTGGTTAGTTTGGTTGCTGCTGCTGCGATTATTGCGTCTTTCCAGAAAACAGGACGCGATCTCGTCGCTGCCTGTTTTACACGAGCACCTGAATGACACCGAGGCTCTTTCGAAGCACGGAATGATTCGTGAGCCAGCGGGTGCTCTCAATTAGAACTGAAGCGAACCTCTTTCCTAAAAACCGACGCATTTTTTACCCTGCCGCTTGGCGACGCCTCATAGTGACATCGCACGCGGCCTCTCTTTGACCTTATTATGGAAATCATCGAAAAAGCTATCGAGGTAAATTCACCCCTGAGCACCGTCTACAATCAATGGACGCAGTTCGAAATTTTTCCCGAATTTATGGACAGCGTGGAAGAGGTTAGGCAGATGGACGTCAAACAATTGCACTGGAAAGTAAAAATCTCCGGCAAAGTGAAGGAATGGAATGCTGAGATTTACCAGCAGGAACCAGATTCTTTGATTGCATGGCAAACCATTTCCGGTCCCGTGCAAAACGGCACCGTGTCGTTTCGCACGCGCGGACCCAGTCGCACTGAAGTCATGGTGCGCATCGAATATCAACCCGACAACCTTGTGGAAAGACTGGCCGGAAGCCTCGGAATTTTGGGTCGTCGGATCGGGGAAGATCTCGAACAGTTCAAAGAATTCATTGAAAACCGGCCCGCGGAAACTGGAGCCTGGCGCGGGCGTATTCGTGGTGCGGACGTTGTTTAGGCCACTGAACCCCGGAGCAAGAGAATTCGGGCCCTCTAAAAACCGTACATTTGACTCAGGGAAAACGCCGCTATGACATTCAGCGGTTTACACCGATTGTCAAAGAAACGCATTTGCGGTTTTGTTTCGGGGTGAGTTAACGCCCGGTTTTTGCCGGCGATATGGAGGAACAAAATAAAGTATGAAATCAAAAATGTTATTGGTGGCGGCAACAGCTTTAACGCTGAGCGCCTTTTCGACATTCGCGGACAATCCGACTCAGGGCAATTGGTGGAGCGATCGCATGCGTTCTGACTGCAATTCGCAAAAATATAACGCCAACGAGCTTTCGCTCGATTTGTTCGGAACTTACAACAAGGACTTCGCTCATTTCGACGACCTTTTCGATCACACCTGGCGCGGTGGTGAATTTGGTGGCGGCGTCGGCATGAATTATTTCTTAACGAAATATTTGGGCATTGGCGTCGATACCTTTTTCCAACGGCATGGACGTTTCTTTAACAATGTTTCGGGCGACGTGACGTTGCGCGCGCCGATTGGGAATTCCGGTTGGGCGCCTTACGTTTACGGTGGCGCCGGGTGGCGTGATGTAAAAGGTCCGGACGAACTGACCGCCCATGGCGGTGTTGGTATCGAATATCGCTTCAATCCGCACCTCGGTGTTTTCACAGATGCCCGTTACATCTGGACGGATAAAACCGCGGATGAAGGCCTGATTCGCCTCGGTTTCCGGATCGGACTTAAATAGCGCGACACACAGGAGCGCAATTGCAAATTAAGCCGGGCGCCCCGACATTCAATGTCGGGGCGCCCGTATTCTATTATCAAATGTCGAATTGCTAACGTGCGTTATTTCTGGCAAACAATCTCGCTCTTATGGAGAAAGTGCTTTGTAAATCACTGGCCATTGTTTTTGTCGCGGCCAGCGGCTTTTGGTGCCGTGCGGCCGTTGAAAACAACCCTGTCGTAGCGCGTTATCATTTCGTGGGAACCGCCCAACTGACGGCGAAAAGTTACGAGCAAGCGCGCAAGTTGCTTAACCTCCCGAGTTCAGTTGAATATCGCAATTTGGTGTTAAACCGTTTCGCGAACGAGATTGCCGCGTCCGTTTCCCCATCGAAGGGCCAGAACGAAGGTTCAACGGTTCGGCCACTCCTTGATGATTTAATTGCCAATGAATCGGTCGGTGCGTTCGGTGTCCCCGGGACAGGGTGGGAATCGTTTGTTATCGCAACACACTTGAGCAAGGACCGTTCGGCCGCATGGATTCAAAGCGCTGAGAAGCTTGCCGACGCGCCAAACGCGTTGAAGCTACAGCAAGAGGGCGAGTGGTTGATTGTCTCCCGAGGCGCAGCGCTGAAGGCGGTCGAAGACGGCTTCGTTGCCGAAATCAGAAGTCATGGCAGGCCGGTGGCGGCTTTGAACGATACTTTGCTGGAGGCGACCGTCGATTGGCCGCGTTTGAGCAGTGTGCCGGTTGTTGCTTCGTTGCCTTTTAAGCCAGCGGTCCTCAACGTAAAGGTCACTCCCAAAGGCGATCATTTGCGCACCGAGATCAAAGCGCATTATCCGCAGCCGATCGGATGGAAATCCCAACAATGGCATTTGCCGACGGAAACGATTCACGATCCGTTGGTTAGTTTTACGGCCGGACAAAATATCGCGGCGTTTATGAAGCCTTCCCAATTGGCGGAACGCATTGGGGAGAATCCATTCACCAACGAATTCTTTATGTGGGCAAATTTGAGTTTGCCGTTTGAGACGACGGTGCTGTTCCCGATGAAAAACGCTCATCGGCACGTGCAATCACTTGGCCGGGAACTGCCTTCGAAATTTAACGCGGAACTAAAGAAGACCTACGACGGTGAACTCAAATACCTCGAAAAAACCAACCAATTAGTTTGGCAAGGCGTGCCGATCCTCGCTCCGTTCGTGACATCGGTTCACGAAAAGGCCGGGGAATTTATGTGCATCGGCACGTTCGCGCTCGTTCCGGGACCGCCCCCGCCGGCTGATCTTTGGGCGCAATTCAAGGGACGGTCGGATCTCGTTTATTACGATTGGGAAACGGCTGGGACGCGGTTGGCGCAGTGGCGAATGTTAACGCCGTTGCTCCCGATTTTCCCGACCAAACGCGTCGGTGAAGACGAGGTTCCGCCAACCTCAAAAACGAACGTGGTCTCTCATAGCCCGAAGGCAATCCTGGAGCGTTGGGTCAGTGACTTGATCACAAGCCTCTCTCCGTCAAAAGACAATAACTCAAATGGCAACGTCGTCACGGAGGTGACTCGTAACAGCGCAAGCGACTATACGGTCGTCCGCAGTTCGCAAGTCGGTTTTACCGGTATCGAGTTGTTTCTGTTGACCCATTGGCTGGCTGATACCCATCCGATGGAAGTCCGGCGACCAGGCAGTCCGATAGCGATGCCGGCCGCCCACGCTGGTAAACATGCTAAGTAGTTGATCTGCTGTTCCAGCAGTTTTCCGAACTATGTTGAAACTCGGCGTAAACATCGACCACGTAGCCACGCTGCGTGAAGCACGCTATCGTGGACTCTCCAAAGGTGAACCTGATCCTGTTGGTGCGGCCATCGTATGCGAAGCCGCGGGTTGTCACGGCATCACCGCGCATTTGCGCGAAGATCGTCGTCACATGCAGGATCGCGACATCACGCGTCTGCGCGAGGTCGTCAAGACTCGCTTGAATCTTGAGATGGCGAACTCACCCGAAATCGTCGCCTTTGCATTGAAGACGAAGCCTGAAATTGTCTGTATTGTTCCCGAACGTCGTCAGGAAGTGACAACGGAAGGTGGATTGGACGCCGCGGGCCATCGGGCGTCTTTGACTGAGACGACGAAGAAGATGAAGGACGCTGGCATCGAAGTCAGCCTCTTCATCGCGCCTGACCCTGCGCAGGTGGAAGCATCCGCTCAAATTGGCGCGCAATTTATCGAGCTTCATACTGGTTCATTCGCCGAACATTTCGATGACGCTGCCGCGCAGAAGCGCGAGATGGATCGGCTGATTGCCGCGTCGAAGCAGGCACATCAACTCGGTTTGAAAACAAATGCAGGCCATGGACTGAATTACAAAAACACCGAAGCCCTCTTCGCTGTTCCCCACATGGTAGAGCTCAATATCGGCCACAGCATCATCAGCCGCGCCGTGTTCGTCGGTCTCGACCGCGCAGTCCGTGAGATGCTCGGCATCATGGAACGGTATCGAATTTAGAAGCTCGAAGTTAGAGGTTGTGTTCCCTAACTTCGAACTTCTAACTTTTAACTCCTGTGATTTTAGGCACTGGCATCGACATTATCGAAGTGGAACGCATTGAAGCGTCTTACGAAAAATTCGGCGAACGTTTTCTCAACCGCATCCTTGTTGCCGGTGAAATGGAATATTGTCTCTCACACAGGAGGCCCGGCCCGTTTCTAGCCGCTCGTTTTGCCGCAAAGGAAGCAGTTTCAAAAGCGTTTGGCACCGGCATCGGAGCCCAACTCAGCTGGCAGGACATCGAAGTGAAACGCAAAGAGAGCGGCGAGCCTCACGTCGTTCTGCACGGCAAGGGCGCGGAGCTCCTGAAACAACGCGGCGCCCGCATCGTCCACCTCACCATCAGCCATACCGAGAAGCACGCGACTGCGATGGCGATTCTCGAAGCGTAACTATCGTTCTTTCAGCCACACCGCCATATCCCCATCGTCGCGATTGTCCCAGGCGAAGTATGGAATCGCTCTACCGTGACCGTTCAGAATAGTGACGCCGCTTAAAAGGCTTGGCCGATAGTCCGGAGTAAACGTGGCTTTCGGCGAGAGTGATAAGTCACGCGCGTGGTCGTCATTGTCATCGCCTTCGAAACAATAGACGATTGGGCCGCGCTGCAACGCGACTCGACCGCGATCGGCGGTGACATGCGTATTCGCCTGCACGTGACGAACTGGCATCGGCAAATTCAGCTCAACGACGTCGCCTGATTTCCATTTGCGCAAAACCATCGCGTAACCATTTTTAATCTTTGTTTTCGTGCGTTTGCCGTTCACCAAAATTGTTGTGGGTTCGGGCTGGTCTTCGAATTGATAAAGGTCGTTGGTCGATGAGGTCCCGCACCAATTCGGAATTCGCAACGCGAGCTCGAACCTGGATTTCTTCTTTGGTTCGACTGTGATTTTCACCGAGCCGTCCCACGGGAATTTTGTTTCTTGCCTCACCGAAACTTCATTGCCTCCGACATTCATGTGCGCGCGGCTCGCCGTGTATTGATTGACCAGAATCCGTTTGTCGTCGTGCGCGTAGAGGTATCCACCGATCGTCGGCAAAAAACGCACGACATTGACGGGGCAACAGGCGCAGCCGAACCATTGCTGGCGATGGTGTTTGCCGGCGGATTCGAGCGGGTTGACGTAGAAGAATTTTCCGCCGTCAAGGGAAACGCCGCTCAGCGCTCCATTGTACCAAACGCGTTCGACGATGTCGGCGTATTTGGCGTCGGCGTGGAGCAGGGCCATGCGTTGGTTCCAAAAGGCCATGCCGATGCTGGCGCAGGTTTCGCAATAGGCGGATTCGTTTGGTAGATCGTAGGCGACGGTGAAGCCTTCGTTTTTCGCGGACGGGCCGATGCCGCCGGTCAAATACATCTTGCGTTGGGTGACGTCGTTCCAGATCGCGTCGAGTGTAGCAATGTATTTTGGATTGTGCGTGATGGAGGCGATGTCGGCGACGGCGCTGTAAAGATACATCGCGCGGACGGCGTGGCCCTGGATTTCACGCTGGTCTTCGATGGGAACGTGGTCCTGGCAATACTCGCCGTAGAGCTGGCGTTTGCAGTTGTGGCCGCGTTCGGCGATAAAAAACTCCGCGAGTTTGAGGTGTTTGTCGTTGTTGGTGACTCGCCAAAGCTTCACGAGCGCCAGCTCGATTTCTTCGTGGCCGGGCACGTCGTGTTTTTTGTCGGGACCGAAGACGCTGTCGATGTGATCGGCGACGCGGATGGCGACGTCGAGGAGTTTGCGTTTGCCGGTGGCCTGGTAATAGGCGATCGCGCCTTCGATCAAATGGCCGGCGCAATAGGTCTCGTGCATCTGCTTCTCGTTGGTCCAACGTTTGTCGAGCTCCTTGTTGACCGTGTAGAAAGTGTAGAGATAGCCGTCGGGCTGTTGGGCGGCGGCGATTTTGTCGATGACGGCGTCGATCGATTTTTCGAGTTCAGGATCGCGTTGTTGCGAGAGCGAGTAGGCGGCGCCTTCGATGACCTTGTAAACATCGGAGTCGTCGAAGAACGTGCCTTCGAATTTGCCAGGCATGAGTCCGGCAGCTTTGGCGAAGTTATTGATGCGGCCTTCGCAGAACTGAAGGTCGTGCGGGACGATTTTTTCGCGATTGAGTTTGATGCGCGGCGCCCAGAACTCGCTGTCGATTTGGACATCGGTGAACGGGATGGCGACTAGCTCTGATTGTTTCGCGGCGAAACAACTGAGTGCGATGACAAAGAAGAAAAGCGGGAGCAAGCTCCACGCACTCCATACGCTTCGCGAATATTTAGACCACTTTCTAGTTTGGTTGCTTAAAGTGCTCATCGCAACAGTGGGTGAAATAGGCCTGTGTACGCGAACATGAACGCCGCCAACGCGAAGACGATGTTCCAGACCGCGCTTCGTCGATTGGATCCAAATTGTGCGGCTGCTATTACCAATAGGGCGATGAACGTCACGGCGTAGCCGATTCCCAAATTCTCAAGTAGATCCCAGTCTGGGCCGCCCTTTGTGCCCGGAGTTCCTGGCGCTGAGTTCACCCACAACGGAATCACAACAGCGTAGCTGAACACGAACGCTTTCAATGGAAAGGCGAAAGCTTTCAACCACTCATCACGGTTGCTGGGGCGAAGTTTCATGGATGGCAACACGTTACTCATTGTGCAAAACCTTCGCCGTGCTGCCGGCGTTCTTCGTGAAAGTGAATAGCCCGCCAAGTATTAATCCAAAGCCTAATGATGCCCAGCCGTAATGACGAACCTGCAGAGCTCGGTTGTATTTTTCCAACGCAGCCATTGCCCGGTTGATTGCTGCGGTTCGGTCTTGCGGATCTGCGAGTTGAGCGGCTGTAGTCGGATCGACAAGTTGGGGAAGCCTGGCCATCCGTTCGTGGTAATCCAATTCCAACCACAATCCCGCTCCGACAGCACATACTGCAAGCCACATCAGTGCTCGCCTTCGTTGATTGGTTTTACTCATTATGCGGAATCTTCACGGTGCTCCCGCGGACGAATTCGTCAACGGTGCGCTCGGATTGTTTCGCGGCGAAACAACTGAGCGCGATGACAAAGAAGAAAAGCGGGAGCAAGGCCGAACGTCGGCATTGCAAGCACGCACTTCATACGCTCCGCGGCATTCTATGGCAGTTGTTCTGAATCATTGTGCCTCGAGAACGTCAGAGTTCACTCCCCAATTCGTATAGGACGTTGGTCCGCCACTCCATTTATTGCCCGACAGTAGCCAAGGGTCCAAATAGACTATCGATTCGCCTTTTTGATCCTGTAACACAGCCTCTACCTGAACACCGCCCCAAGCTCCTTGGTCTTCCATGAGTCGTCCAATTTGGAGCTGCGTGCCTGCCGGCATCACTTTATCTACATGTTTTTCTGGGCCGGAAGTATACTTGGGATCTGCCGTGTCAAAATGAATAGGAGCGAGCAGCGTTCGTTCGTATGCCCCGGTGTATCGCTTTACATTTGCCAGTGCTACCTTTGTTTTTGTTTTCCAAACTGTTCCACTAAACGTCGAGAAGTTGTATTCCGGTGACGACGTTACGTCCTTGTAGGCTTTCGGGCTGTATGCTTGTTTTAATGCACTGTCCGGCGATGGTCCGCATCCCGCCGTCAAGGTTACGCAGGCTACCACTATCAATCTTTGAACACTTGAAAACACCTCTTGCATAACACCTCTTCACTCATTATGCGGAATCTTCACGGTGCTGCCGCCGACGAATTCGCGGACGACGGCGTCGCTGGGGATGATGTCGTAGCTCTTCACCTGGTCGCGCGTCAAGCCTTCGACGGATTCGAGCAAATCGGTCACGCGTTTGTAGCGGATGTGGGCGTCGAGGAAGCCGGGGTAGCTGTCCAAAGCGTTCGCGGCGGGCCAATAGCCTTGTTGACCGATGAAGAAGGGCTTCAGCGCGGGGAGGTCGAAGGGGAAGCCGCCGTTGACGACGTGGTCGGCGGTGCCGTTGAGCGGGATGATGCTGAACAACTCGCCGGCGCGGACGTAATGCCAGTGCAAGAGCGTCAGCAGCGGACTGTGGTTGCGATGTTGGACGTCGCGCAGCATGCGGCGCACGAGGCGGACGTCGGTGAACTTGGTCAAACGCTTGGTGCTGCCGTCGCCTTCGAACATCACGTTCTGCGTTTCGATGTAGAGCTTGAATTGCGCGCTGTTGTCGATGCCTTCGGTGATCGGCGGGTAGAGGCCGTGCAAGCAATCGAGCAACAGGATCTGGTCCTTCTCGAGCTTCACCGGTTTGGTGCTGGTGCGGCGGCCTTCTTTGAAGCTGTAAACGGGTTTCTCGATGGTCTCGCCGTTGAGCAGGCCGACGAGGTGTTGGTTCAAGAGCTGGATGTCCAACGCCTCGGGCGTTTCGTAATTGCGATCGTTGATCCAATCGGTCGGATGCTCCACGAGCGACCAGAAATAATCGTCGAGGTTCAACATCAGGAAGCGCAGGCCTTGCTTTTGCAAACGCTCGGTCAGCTTGACGGTCGTGGTCGTCTTTCCGCTGGAACTCGGGCCGCTGACCCACATCATGCGCAGCTTATCGCCTTTGTTGAGGCGGGCCATGACTTTGGCGGCGGCTTCGTCGAGCGACTTCTCGTAATTGCCGAGCGACTCTTCGACGATCCCTTTCAGCTTGCCGCTCTTCACGACTTCGTTCAGGCCGGCGACAGTGTCGACGCCGCGCGCTTTATTCCATTCCAGGACCTTGTTCATCGACGCGTTCGGGAAACCGTTGCCGACGAACGTTTCCTTCGTGACCGCGCCTTCACGCAACCAATGGCGGCCCCAACGATAGCAGGCGTAGGCATCGGCGGTGCTCTGGAAACCGTAGCTGCGCAGGACGTGCAGGACGGTGTCCTGGATCATCTCGATCGTCGGCGGGAAATTGGTGATGAGATGATGCTCGTCGGAATTGAGACCGACGACGACGGCATCGGCCAGGAACGCGGCGAGCGATTCGTCGGTGTTCCAAGTGGCGAAAAGTTTTTCGTTGATGCCGGGCAGGCAATCCTGTTGGAGGCCGCCGATGGATTGGCCGGCTTTGAGAATGGCGCGACGGATTTTGTCGGCATCGAATTTAACGAGCGCCCGATTGCGCTTCTGAACTTTGACAATGCGATTTTGAACCATAAATGGAATGTGCGTGAACGCAGCTCAATGGATTTGGGACAACTTGTGCACGAAGTACGCAATAATAATTACCGGCACGGCAATAATGACCAACAGTACGATAATCAGCGCCAACTTATGCTTTGGCACATCTTGCTGATCGGAATCGTTGTCTGGTACTTTTTGCACCACGTCGAAATTATGGGGCATGGGAAGAGAGAGTGAAAGTGAAAGTGCGTGACAGAGTTGAGAAACGTCAATGCTCGCAGCCACAAGCTGTAGTGCGTGAAGTTAAATCACCACAAGGAGGAATGGAGTTGCAAGACCAGCGAAAGGTGGAGGCAAGTGTGTCCACCAATATCAAGATCGTTTTCGCGGTGATAACACAACGGCACCCGCTAGTAGCCCCACGCTTAACGCAACCATCATGATGGCAGTCCTTCTGTCGGTGTGAATCGATTCGTCAATACCAAGTAATGATACAACTCCACCAATGAAAAGAAGACCACCGAACAGAACGAGAAACTGAGCAATGACCTTCTTGAGTCCAAGTTCATTGCGAATCTGCTGAGAGATAGTTTGTGGGTTGCGCTCAACCTCCGACGTCTGCGCATCGTCCCTTTTCCTGCGCCACACAAAGGCTGCGAATGCGAAAACGACGAACAAAACTATGACGCCTATACCGTTCATTGTTATTGCGAGAATATGCATACGTAGAGACGGACTCGTGACAACTGTTCGCATACGTTCGCTGGGGAGACAAGACTTTTGCTGCCCGTGCGCAGTCTGCGCGGCATAGGAAAGCGGCCGGGGCGTGCCAGAACAGAACAAATTATTTTGCTGCACAGCTGATCGCGGATGCTCGTCCAAAAGCTTCGCCACTTCCGAGGCGCGCTGGAAGGTCGCGTCAGCGTCGGGAGATCGGTTTTTAGAAAACCGACCGATTTTTCGGGTCGAAAATTGTAATGTGTTCAAGTTCATTGGAATGTGAAATTTGAGGGTCGTTTTTTGGTCAAGAAATGGTCAAGTTTTGGTCAAGAAACCCCGACTCGGAATCGGGGCGGGCGGTCAAGTTTTTGTCGACGGAAGTTGTTGATGGTGGTGTGGCGGCTGGGTCGGATGATTTCAAATTTGAGATTTCAGATTTCAAAGGTTCCCCGGATTGGGAATTTGAAATTTCAGATTGCAGAGATTCTGCGGATTTCACATTTGATGTTTCGGATTTTGATTGCGCAGGCATTGGCTTTTTTGAATCACTGGTGATTTCGCCGAACGATTCGATGTCCTTACGAAGTTGGCGGACTTGATTGCGGACGATCTGGTACGAGCGAACGAGCTGATCGCCATTCTGGAAAAACTGGAAATCGTCAATTTTGATGCGGGCTTCCAGTCTTGATTGCATGCGGCGCAGTTGATCGAAATCGTCGTCATAGGATTGGAGGATGCGGGCGTGGAGGGATTCGAGTTCGGCGCTGCGGAGGGCGCGGAGTTCGTCGGCGTAACGCTGGTTCCAGTCGACGAGGGTGGTTTTGGAGACGCCGATTTTTTTTGCGATGTCGGCGAGGCTGACGCCTTTGAGGCGGAGTTCGATGAATTTGTCTTTTGTTTCGTTGGTGTGCATAAGTGGTTGATCGTTAATGGTTGACAGTTGGTTCTTCATTTCATTTTCAAAAAGTGTAGCAAAGTCACTTGGACAAAGGCTGTCCAAGTGAAAATTATTTTTGGTCGGCTTCTTTAACCACTCAGGGCGCCGAGGAAGAGCGATGCGTTCGCGTTGTGCAATCGCTGTAGGTTCGGGACCACTTGGGTAAGTCGAGGACTGTAAAATAGAATAATTCCTGATACCGGTGCGACGGGTGGCGTGTCATCACTTCTGCATGAAAATGCGACTGTTAGCCATTGCCTGTGCCATCATCGTTGGGGCGCTTCCTGCAAGCGCTTCACCTCGTAATGTGACTTCGACCGAGGTTGCGGCAGATGTTCTCGTCGTGCGACCGCTGTGTTTTGTCTCGGCGGTCATTGGCAGCGTTGTATTCGTGGTAACGCTGCCGGTCACCGCGCCTTGCCATGGCGTGTGTGAGGCGGCGGATGTCCTGGTGGCCAGGCCGGGGCACGCGGCTTTCGTCCGTGAACTGGGTGATATGGATGCGTTGAGTGATGACTAGGCGGATGGCGTAAGCATACCAGCATTTCGCGTGAGCCGCCTTGAAGCGTCGGGGTGGGTCTGTTACAAACTCGCCATGGCAAAAGCACCTGCACGAGTTACCCAACAGCAACTGATCAAATTGGCGCGAGGCGCGATGAAGAATGCGTATGCGCCCTATTCGGATTTTCACGTGGGCGCGGCGATTTTGTTGAAGGATGGACGGGTCTTCACCGGATGCAATGTGGAGAATGCTTCTTACGGGCTCACCATTTGTGCGGAGCGGAATGCGATTTTTGCGGCGGTCGCGGCGAGCAAGAAGAAGCCGGAGATCGTGGCGGTGGCGGTGTTGAATCATCGCGGGGTGGCGTGTTCGCCTTGCGGAGCGTGCCGGCAGGTGATTGCGGAATTCGGCCCGCGCGCGACGGTGTCGTACCTGGGAGAAAAGGGGATTGTCACACGGACGATGCGGGAGCTTTTGGTGGATGGGTTTGTGTTGGAATAATCTTTTCGTTCAGGACCGGTTCATGTAAATAAAGTCTGCAAAAAGCACGGGTTCGTCCCAGGCGATTTCTAGTCCAGATGGTAAAAGCTCAGCAAGGCGAAGTGTTGTTTCGCGAGACCCAATGGTATCAGCCGCGGTGGCTGTGGGTGCTCGTATTAGGCGCTGCTTTGGTTGACTGGTATTTGGGGGCCAAACACGGTTGGCTGAATCACCCTCATCGACACATTCCGTACTTCGTTTCATTTATTATCCTGGGCGTGGTCGCGCCGCTGTTTCTTTGCACCTACCGACAGGTCACGGTCGTTCGGCTCGATGGTATTCAGGTGATGCGCTCGCCGTTTCCACGCAGTTCGATGGAGATTCGGTTTGCGCAGTTTTATCGTTATCAACCGCGGGTGTGCAGCCCGATTTATTCTTCCGGCGGCTGGGGAATCGCAGAAGGCTGGCAAGGGAAAGCGTTCAACATGGGTGGCCCTGACGGGGTAGAATTGTGCCTGGTGGGTGGCGGTCGCGTGCTGATCGGCACGTGCAAGCAGCGGCAATTGCTGGACGCGCTGCACTTCCAGTGCCGGCCCAAACGCAAACACGCGCCGAGCGATGTTATCGAGGCCAGCTAGGGCGATTGCAGCAGAACGAGGGTATTGGCGACGTGGCGCAGGACGCCTTTTTCCGAAGGATGATTAATCACTTTTCCATTCAGCCACATGGTGCTTGAGCCACCGCCGTCAAGATTCATCGCTTCTTTACAACCCAAACGCACCATCAAGGCGGCGAGTTCGGGAAAATTCATGCCGACGGAAAGGTCCGGTTTGCGGCCATCGACGACGACCATGAAAAATTCGTGATCGTTCCAGCCAATGGCGGTGCGCGGATTGCGATCGCGGAGGTGATCGGCTTTGCCAGGTTTTTCTTCGTGAAGATTTTTACCGCTGCGGACGAGTGCGGGGCCACCGGCAATAGCGGTGCGAATACTTTTGAGGGCGGGAGTCACAGACAAGTTTATGCCGACCTCAGCGCCGGTGGACAGCGCGGGGAGCCGTTGGACGAGTTTGGGGCCGATAGACAACACCATCGTGTCGGGTCGCAGGGGTGTGTTCCCGCCCGGACGAATTTCGGCGATTTTGGCGGTGACTTTTTCGCCGGTATGCGCGGGCAACCATTCGCTGGAGCCGTTGCCTTGCAGGACGAGTTCAACGCCATTGGTGGTGCGAGTGGATTCTCCAAGAGTCGGCGTGAGCAAGGTGGCGGTGTCGTCGGCGCGTGTTTCGTTGAAGCCGACGTTGATGGTTTTTGATGGCGGCAATGTGACTTTGAAGTTTGCTTTGATGCGGTCCATGTGCGGCTTGCCGGCGGGATCGATCCACAAGGCGACGTCTTTCCAGGGGCCGCTGACCATTTCACCGTTGAGAATTTGCAGGCCGCGCGGGTCGCCTTGATACGGTACTTTTTTGATGAGGAAGAAATCGCCATTAACGGCAGCGATGGGACGGCCAAGGGTTTTCGGCATGTTGGCGACCTGTTCAGGGACGGTGGCCAATCCGAAGACGGTTCCGTGAGCGAGAGTGGTGGTGAGGTGAAGGTCGTGCAGGTTGTAATCGAATTTGGTGACGTGAATAGACCACGGGCCGGCTTTGTCGGTGATGTGCGCGTAACGGACACCGGGTGCGACTGTTTGGTAATCGGCGGCGGAAGCACCGGTGCTTGCCGTGATAATAAGAAGCGCGAGAAATGCGCAAGCTAAGCGGCTCATTTGTTTTGGCTATCGAGCCAGCGTTGGAAGGCATCGGGGCCGAGGATTTTTTCGAGTGATTTTTGCTGTTCCACCTGCGCGGCGGCCAGCGCTTCAACTTTTTCTTCGTTCGTCATCGTGTCGTCGGAGCGGATGCGCTCGAGTTCACTTTGTGTCAAACGATTGATTTGGTAAATCGGAATAATTGCTTCAGCCGGGACGCCGAGGCTTTCGGCGGTGGCTTTGGAACTGCGAAAGACGGGGTCCTGATTGAGCTCGAAGACAGCGAAGCGTTCTTCGCCAAGAGCGCGGCGCATGATTTCATCCCGCTGCGCTTCGAGTTGGGCGCGGTGCTGGAGGCGAGTGGCGTCGTCGCCGGTGTAATAGAGATCGGGATCTGCGGAGATTTGGTCGCGTTGTTTGAAGAGTGCGCGGAATTCATCGGGTTGGAGATCCATCCCGTGAAGTTCGTCGCGGAGTTGGTTGGCTGTAGGCGAATAGCGCAGGAGATATTCTTCCATTTGCTGGTGGTTGAGAACTTTTCCGAGTTCATCGCGCAAGTCCTTGCGAATTTTTGCAATCTCTTGCGGTTCGATTGGCTTATCAGCCTGACGTTGGGCGTCTTGATAGGCGTCGATGCGTTGTTGGGCGCGAACGGCGGCGTCGTAAACGAATTCTTTCGTCGCGGGTGCGAGGTCGCCAAGAATCGGGCCAGTCAAACTAACGCCGGTACGAGAGGGCGGGAGTGCGTTGCTTTCGGTATCCCAGCCGGAGCCGAGGAGTTTAGTAAGGAGAGTTTTGCGCTCGGCTTCGAGTTCTTTGACTTTTGCGGCCGCTTTATCAATTAGTTCAGGGTCTGGATCGGAACGCCACCATTGTTGCTCTGGCGCGACGACTTCGGTGACGCGACGATGGGCGTAAAGTTGATTGACGTCGGCGACGATGATGTCGCGAATGGTTTTTTCCGGACAACCGATGGCGCGAAGGTTTTTGATGTAGGTGACGTAGTCGGCGGATTCGACTTCTTGCCACGTGAAATTTTGGCGGCGGATGACGACGTTCGTCCGGTAAAGCGTATCGACCGGGCCGGGAAGCGGCGGTGTGTCCTCGAGTGGTTTCGCCGAATTATGGCGCGTCAGTAGCCACGCCCCGAGCAGGAGCACGTTCAGGCCCAGCGAAATAATGAACCAGGAGCGCGACCGCATGAGTAATGTTTCGCCGAAATGGGGTGTGGTTGCAATCCGTTTCCGCAATCTGTTGCAAAAATGGGGCCTACTAACGTTGGAGAAGGTCCAGATAGGCGCTGGTGGCTTTGTCCCAGGAGAATTGCGAGGCGTGCGAGATGATTTTGTCTTCGTGGCGGGGATTTGCGAGGACGGTTGCGGCTGCTTTGGCAAAATTGTTTGGATTCGGTTCGTTGACCAGCGCGCCGAAATCGGGGTCGTTTACCGCTTCGCTGATTCCGCCGACATTCGTCGAAATGACGCGAAGGCCGCAGGCGAAAGCTTCGAGGATGACGTTGGGCAAACCTTCGTTGTGACTGGAAAGACAGAGCAAATCGGCGGCTTGCATGTAGCGGGCGACTTCGGCGGGCGATTTGCGACCGTGCATCGAGACCTGTGAGCCGAAGCCAAGAGCGTCAGCCTGGCGGCGCATCTCTGATTCAAGCGGGCCGCTGCCGAGGAGTACCAGATTATAGGTGCGCTCAGGCTGAAGA
>Ga0265327_10003016_pt1 | contig 16689 bp, 13 predicted proteins | sample 41621metaG_FD_202089 | JGI IMG/M metagenome (GOLD analysis project Ga0265327, IMG submission 202089) | Rhizosphere microbial communities from Carex aquatilis grown in University of Washington, Seatle, WA, United States - 4-16-21 metaG | ecosystem: Host-associated > Plants > Roots > Rhizosphere... | reverse complement strand
CCTCCTTGAGCAGCACGATCGAATCGGCCCCCTTGAACTGCGGATCGGTATCCGGAAAGTGGCGGCCGATGTCGCCCATGCCGGCGGCGCCCAGCAAGGCGTCGGTGATGGCGTGCAGCAAGGCATCGGCATCGGAGTGCCCCAGCAGGCCGTGGCTGTGCGGGATGGTGACACCGCCCAGGATCAGCGGGCGCCCGGTGACCAGAGCGTGGGTGTCCCACCCTTCTCCGACCCGAATGACTGGCATGGACATGTTGACGTCGCAGACTTGAATGACAGAGCCCGCATTGTCACGCGGAACGCGTTCTGCCTGCCCATGCCTCATCGTGAAAAGGATGGCAACCAGATCTGACCTGCTCGACAATGCACCATATTGGTTCACATCATGTGGGCGCCTCATGCAGCAGCACCAAGTTTGCGCACCACAACGGCTTTTTGATGCACTCAAAGCGGATATAGCGCCCCAAATTCAGGCATGCATTTTGCTTGCTTATGGTGCATAGTGACCCAAGACGCGGCAATCGATTCATTTCGGTGCGGCGTCATGTTGTTTTTGAAAGCCAAAGAATGGACCAACTCAAACAAGGCGCGGATGCGCTGTTTATCCTGCTGGGCGCCGTGATGGTGCTGGCGATGCACGCGGGTTTTGCCTTCCTCGAACTCGGCACCGTGCGCGGCAAGAACCAGGTCAATGCCCTGGTCAAGATCCTGGTGGACTTCTGTGTCTCGACCATCGTCTACTTCTTCGTGGGCTACACGATTGCCTACGGCGTGGACTTCTTTGCTGGCGCCGGCACGCTGGCCCAGAACAATGGCTATGCGCTGGTCAAGTTCTTCTTCTTGCTGACCTTTGCCGCGGCCATCCCCGCCATCATTTCGGGTGGCATCGCCGAGCGGGCCAAGTTCGGGCCCCAGCTGATCGCCACGGCGGTCATCGTGGGCGTGTTCTACCCGCTGTGCGAAGGCGCTGTCTGGAACAACAAGTTTGGCTTTGAAGACTGGCTGCAGAAGCTGACCGGCGGGCAGTTGCATGACTTCGCCGGCTCGGTGGTCGTGCATGCCTTTGGTGGCTGGATTGCGCTGCCTGCCGTGCTGATCCTGGGGGCGCGCCGCAACCGCTACCGCAAGGATGGCGCCATGTCGGCCCACCCACCTTCAAGCATCCCCTTCCTGGCGCTGGGTTCGTGGATCCTGGCGGTGGGCTGGTTCGGCTTCAACGTGATGAGCGCCCAGACCATCGACAAGATCTCTGGCCTGGTGGCAGTGAACTCGCTGATGGCCCTGGTGGGCGGCACCCTGGTGGCCGTGCTGATGGGCCGCAATGACCCCGGCTTCGCCTACAACGGCCCGCTGGCTGGCCTGGTGGCGGTCTGCGCTGGCTCGGACATCATGCACCCGGCCGGGGCGCTGGTGGTGGGCGCCAGTGCAGGCGCGATCTTCGTGATCATGTTCACCCTGGTCCAGAACAAGTGGAAGATCGATGACGTGCTGGGTGTCTGGCCCTTGCATGGCCTGTGTGGCACCTGGGGCGGCATCGCGGCCGGCATCTTTGGCCAGACCTCGCTGGGCGGCGTGGGTGGCGTCAACCTGGGTTCGCAGATCGTGGGCACGCTGTGTGTGCTGGCGCTGGCGCTGGTCACCGGTGGGCTGGTCTACGGCATCCTCAACAAGGTCATGGGCCTGCGCCTGACGCACGAGGAAGAATACGAGGGCGCCGACCTGTCCCTGCACCGCATCAAGGCCACGCCGGAGCAGGAAGTGTCCTGGTAAAGCGCCCTGGCACCCTTGTAAAGCGCTGAGATGGGGCCCGTGGGCCGCGTTTCGCCATCAACCCGGCCCCGTGCCGGGTTTTTTCATGGCTATTGCCAGACTCATGAACTGGACATATTGGCCGAAATGGCTAAAATGGCTTCAAGCTTTGACCAAAGGCAGCTCCATCATGACCGCTCTCACCCTGCGCAACGCCCGTGGCGAAGACATCCCGGTAACCGAGTTTTCGGCCACCGAGGCCAAAAACAGTTTTGGCCGTGTCCTGGATACCGCCTTCAGCCAGGGCATGGTGGCCATCACCAAACGTGACCGGCCTACTGCGGTGGTGCTGTCACTGGATGCCTACCAGGCGTTGCTGGGGGCACAGTCCAAGCCATTGGACACCCTGAGCCACGAGTTTGATGCGCTGTTGCAACGCATGCAGGCACCCGCCGCCCGCGATGCCATGATGGACGCCTTCGATGCCAGCCCGGAAGAACTGGGGCAAGCTGCGGTGGCCGCCGCGCAAGCCAGCCTGGCCGCCCGCCGGGGTTGAGCGCCATCCGCCAGCATCTGGCTGGATCGCGGCCTGCCCGAGTTCAGTACCCGTTCAGTACGAGCCAAATTGGGTCCATGATGGGCCCACCAGATCAATGCGCCGCGAACATGACGGCGCGTGATCCCCTATTCCTAATCCAGAGAGACACGCCGTGGCCAAACTTGCCCACGTTCCCCGACTTTTTGTGCTGGCCGGCACCAACGGCGCAGGCAAGAGCAGCATTGGCGGCGCCACGATCCGCTTGCGCGGTGCCGAGTACTTCAACCCCGATGAAGCCGCCGCGCGCATCCGGGCTGCCCAGCCGCACCTGAGTGCCACGCAGGCCAACAGCGCCGCCTGGCATGAAGGCAAGCGCCTGCTGCAACACGCCATCGCCCATGGCCAGGACTACAACTTCGAGACCACCCTGGGCGGCAAGAGCTTTGCGGCCCTGCTCAAGGACGCCGCAGCCAAGGGCTTTGAGGTGCGGATCTGGTACGTGGGCCTGGCCAGCCCCGAGCACCACCTGGCGCGCGTCAAGGCACGCGTCAAAAAGGGTGGACATGACATCCCTGAGGCCGATATCCGCCGCCGTTTTGATCAGAGCCGATTGCAGCTCATCGAGTTGTTGCCGCACTTGAGCGAACTGCGCGTCTACGACAACAGCGATGACGCCGATCCCCATGCGGGCAAGGCCCCCAAACCGCGCCTGCTGCTGCATTGGCGGCAGGCCGGCATGGGTACACCCCGTCATCAAGCCGATGTGCTTGTACCCGCCTCCGCGCAGGACTTGATGAGCACACCAGATTGGGCCAAACCTGTGGTCATGGCCGCGCTCAAGCTTCAATCCGATGCGCAGACTGTCCCGGCATCTGCCGACATCAAGGGCGCGTCGCCAGCAGACGCTCGGCCAAAGCGAAATCGCCCGGCCAAGTGAGCTTGAAGTTGTCGTAAGCGCCTGGCACCAGGCGAGGCTCATGGCCCAGCGCCTCGATGGCGCTGGCCTCGTCGGTGATGGTGGCCGCGGTTTGGGGATCAGCCAACGCTGACAACAAGGCCGGACGCAACAAGCCCACACGGAACATCTGCGGCGTCTGGGCGGCCCACTTGCCGGCGCGGTCCACGGTGGCTTGCACCCGGGCTTCACCTCGCGGCCCGGCCACAGCAGCCTTGAGCGTATCGGCCAGGGGCAAGGCCAGCAAACCACCCACCTCGTCATCCTCGCAGGCATCGATCAGGCGCTCGACCCAATCTGGCTGGATCAGGCAGCGTGCGGCGTCATGCACCAGCACCCAGTCGTGCGGCTGCGCGCCACGGGCCAGCAACTCGCCCAGGCCGTTGGCCACGCTTTCTGCGCGAGACGCACCGCCCACGCGGGCCACCCAGCCTCGTTCGCCCTCAAAACCGGGCACATGCTGCTCGAACTGGGCATCCTGCGGGGACAGCACCACCAGCGTCGCATCCAGCCGCGGCACCGCGGCCAAGGCCGCCAGCGTGTGGGCCACAACGGCCTTGCCCGCCACCGGGTGGTACTGCTTGGGCCCGCCCACGCCCGCCCGCTCACCCACGCCAGCACAGGGCACCAGGGCAAATGCACGGGGTTTGAATTCGTGTGAAGCAATCGTCAAAGACATGGGGTGATTGTCCCCCACCTAAAATGCGCTCTGGATTGAGTTTGAATTCGCCACACACGCCCGGCCACCCATGTGACCGGGCTATTGTCATTTCTGCACGCCATGCTGCCCGCCCTGCCCCTGCCCTCGATCGCCCCAGGCAAACGCTTCACCGTGCCGCGCCCTGCGGGCTCAGGCGATGCCCTGCTGTTGGCCCATTTCGCGCAAAGCCGCAAGGCGCAAGGCCAGATCACGGCCGTGCTGACCGCCGACCCGGCCGACGCCCAGCGGCTGCTCGACGAAATGGCCTTCTTCGTGCCGGACTTGCGTTGCGCCGTCTTCCCGGATTGGGAGACCTTGCCCTACGACACCTTCTCGCCCCACCAGGACCTGATCTCGGAGCGGCTGGCCACGCTGTGGCGCATGCAGCAGGGCGTGACGGCCCCGACCGGCGTGGACGTGGTGCTGTTGCCTGCCACCACGGCCCTCACCCGTCTGGCGCCCCCCTCCTTCCTGGCGGCCTATACCTTCCACTTCAAGCAAAAGCAAAAGCTCGATGAGGCGGCACTGAAATCGCAGCTGACCCTGGCGGGCTACACGCACGTGAGCCAGGTGGTGTCGCCGGGTGAGTACGCCGTGCGCGGCGGCCTGATCGACCTCTACCCCATGGGCTCGCTCGTACCCTACCGTGTGGACCTCTTCGGCGACGAGATCGACTCCATCCGCACCTTCGACCCGGACAGCCAGCGCAGCCTCTACCCCGTGCCGGAAGTGCGGTTGTTACCCGGTCGCGAGTTCCCCATGGACGAGGCCGCACGCGGCGCCTTCCGCAAGCGCTGGCGCGAACGCATCGAGGGCGACCCGACCAAATCCCGCATCTACAAGGACATTGGCACAGGCGTGGCCACAGCGGGCATCGAGTACTACCTGCCGCTGTTCTTCGACGAGACCTCGACGCTGTTCCAGCATCTGGGTGAGCAAGCTGTTGTCGTGCTGCATGGCGACGTTGACGAGGCCCTGCGCCGCTTCTGGACTGAGACCAAGGAGCGCCACCGCTTCCTGCAGCACGACCCCGAGCGCCCGCTGCTGCCGCCCGAAGACCTCTTCCTCAAGGTGGAGGACTTCTTCGCACTGGCCAACACCCACGCCCAACTGGTGGTTCGCGGCACCGAGCCCACGGAGCCAGGACAGGCGCCATCCCAAGCTGGCGCGTGGGCCCGCCCCCTGCCCGACCTGAGCGTCGAGCGTGGCGGCCAGGACCCGCTGCGCAAGCTGGAACAGCACATCGACAAGACCGACAAGGACGGGCACCGCGTGCTGGTGGTGGCCGAGAGCGCCGGCCGCCGCGAAAGCCTGATGGAGCTGCTGCGCGACCACCGCATCAACCTGCCCAGCATCGACACGCTGCAGGCTTTTGTCGACAGCGACCACCGCCACGCCATCACCGCTGCCCCGCTGGCTGCCGGCTTCATCTGGAACGACCCGGCCAAGCCCGCTGTCGGCATCCAGTTCGTGACCGAGACCGAACTGTTCGACGCCACGCCCACCACGCGCCGGCGCCGCAAGTCAGAGCAGGTCACCGACCTGGATTCGCTCATCAAGGACTTGAGCGAGCTGAACGTGGGCGACCCGGTGGTGCACAGCAACCACGGCATCGGCCGCTACCAGGGCCTGATCAACCTGGACCTGGGTGATGGCCCCTCCGAGTTCCTGCATCTGGAATACGCAGACAAGGCCACGCTGTATGTGCCCGTGTCACAGTTGCACCTGATCAGCCGCTACACCGGTGTGAGCGCTGAAGAAGCGCCTCTGCACAGGCTGGGTTCACCGCAATGGGACAAGGCCAAACGCAAGGCCGCCGAGCAGGTGCGCGACACCGCCGCCGAACTGCTCAACCTGTATGCCCGCCGTGCGGCCCGCGAAGGCTTTGCCTTCCGCTTCTCGGCGCAAGACTACGAGGCCTTTGCCGCCAGCTTCGGCTTTGAAGAAACCGCCGACCAGCGCGCCGCCATCCACGCCGTCATCCAGGACATGATCAGCCCCCGCCCCATGGACCGCCTGGTCTGCGGCGACGTGGGCTTCGGCAAGACCGAGGTGGCCTTGCGCGCAGCCTTCGTGGCCGTCACAGGCGGCAAACAGGTCGTGCTGCTGGCGCCAACCACCTTGCTGGCCGAACAGCATTACCAGAACATCTCCGACCGCTTCTCGCAGTGGCCCGTGAAAGTGGCCGAGATGTCGCGCTTCCGCTCTGCCAAGGAGATCAAGGCCGCGATGCAGGGACTGGAAGACGGCAGCATCGACATCGTCATCGGCACGCATAAGCTGCTGAGCGACACGGTCAAGTTCAAGCGCCTGGGCCTGCTCATCATCGACGAGGAGCACCGCTTCGGTGTGCGCCACAAAGAGGCCATCAAGGCCATGCGCGCCGACATCGACGTGCTCACGCTCACCGCCACCCCCATTCCGCGTACGCTGGGCATGGCCATGGAAGGCCTGCGCGACCTGAGCGTGATCGCCACGGCACCGCAGCGTCGTCTTGCGATCAAAACATTTGTCAGAAGCGAGAGCAGCAACACCATCCGCGAGGCCGTGCTGCGTGAACTCAAGCGCGGCGGCCAGGTCTACTTCCTGCACAACGAGGTGGAGACCATCGAGAACCGGCGCGACAAGCTGACCGAGCTCATCCCCGAAGCCCGCATCGCCATCGCCCACGGCCAGATGCCCGAGCGCGAACTCGAGCGCGTGATGCGTGACTTCGTGGCCCAGCGCCACAACGTGCTGCTGTGCTCGACCATCATCGAGACCGGCATTGACGTGCCCTCGGCCAACACCATCGTGATCAGCCGTGCCGACAAGTTCGGCCTGGCGCAGCTGCACCAGTTGCGTGGCCGTGTGGGCCGCTCCCACCACCAGGCCTATGCCTACTTGATGGTGCCCGACATCGAAGGCCTGACCAAGCAGGCCGCGCAACGCCTGGACGCCATCCAGAACATGGAAGAGCTGGGCTCGGGCTTCTACCTGGCCATGCATGACCTGGAGATCCGCGGCGCCGGTGAGGTGCTGGGCGACAACCAGAGCGGCAACATGATGGAAGTGGGCTTCCAGCTCTACAACGAGATGCTGGGCGAAGCCGTGCGCTCGCTGAAGGCAGGCAAAGAGCCCGACCTGCTCTCGCCATTGGGCATGTTCGGCAGCAACACCGACGTGAACCTGCACGCCCCGGCCTTGCTGCCCGACGCCTATTGCGGCGACGTGCACGTGCGCCTGAGCCTGTACAAGCGCCTGGCCACGGCCGATTCACTCGACAAGATCGAGACCATGCTCGAAGAGATCGTGGACCGCTTCGGCAAGCTGCCGCCGCAAGCCCAGGCCCTGTTCGACACGCACAAGCTGCGCGTGCAGTCCAAGCCTTATGGCGTGGTCAAGATCGATGCCGCGCCTGGCATCATCAACATCACCTTCCGCCCCAACCCGCCGGTCGAGCCCCTGCGCATCATCGAGCTGGTGCAGAAGAACAAGCACATCAAGCTGGCCGGCAACGACAAGCTGCGCATCGAGAAGGCCTTGTCAGACCCCAAAGACCGCGCCCAGTACGTGCGCGATCTGCTGCGGCAACTGGGTCAGCCCATCAAGGCCTGACCAGGCTTGGCGCCGTTCTTCGTGGCAGGCGCCTCGACACCCAGGATCGAGGCGCCCACGGCCTCGGCCACCTCGATGCCATCGACCCCTGCAGACATGATGCCGCCGGCATAACCCGCGCCCTCACCAGCCGGGTACAGGCCCTTGACGTTGAGGCTCTGATAGTCGCGGCCACGCGTGATGCGCAATGGCGAGGAGGTTCGCGTCTCCACACCCGTCAGCATGGCGTCCGGCATCGAGAAGCCCTTGATCTGCTTGTCGAACGCGGGCAAGGCTTCGCGGATGGCGGCCAAGGCGTAATCCGGCAAGCTGCCATTGCCCTTCTGAGCCAAGTCAGTGAGCGTCACCCCCGGCTTGTACGACGGCATCACATTGCCCAGCACCTTGCTGCGCTGGCCCTTGATGAAGTCCCCCACCAGCTGGCCCGGCGCCATGTAGCGGCCCTCGCCCAACTCGAACGCACGCGACTCCCAAAAGCGCTGAAAGGCGATCCCGTCCAGCGGGTTCACGGGGCCGTCTTGCAGGCCGTCCTGGCGGTAGTCCTGAGGCGAGACGCCCACCACGATGCCGGCGTTGGCGTTGCGCTCGTTGCGCGAGTACTGGCTCATGCCATTGGTGACCACGCGATTGGGTTCAGACGTGGCCGCCACCACCGTGCCACCCGGGCACATGCAGAAGCTGTAGACCGCGCGGCCATTTTTGGCATGGTGGACCAGCTTGTAGTCCGCCGCCCCCAGGATCTCGTTGCCCGCATTGGGGCCAAAGCGCGCCTTGTCGATGATGCTCTGCGGGTGTTCGACCCGGTAGCCGATCGAAAACGGCTTGGCCTCCATGTAGACGCCACGCTCATGCAGCATCGTGAAGGTGTCGCGTGCGCTGTGGCCCAGCGCCAGCACCACATGATCGGCCTCGATCTGCTGGCCACCTTCCAGCGCCACACCACGCACGCTGCCCTGGTCGATGACGACATCCGTCACATGCTGCTGGAAGCGGACTTCGCCGCCGAGCGCTTCGATATCGGCCCGAATCTTCTCGACCATGCTGACCAGGCGGAAGGTCCCGATGTGCGGCTTGCTGACGAACAGGATTTCATCGGGCGCACCGGCCTTGACGAACTCGGTCAGCACCTTGCGCGTCAGGTGACGCGGGTCGCTGATCTGGCTGTAGAGCTTGCCATCCGAGAAGGTGCCCGCCCCGCCCTCGCCGAACTGCACGTTCGACTCCGGATTGAGCTCGCTCTGGCGCCACAGGCCCCAGGTGTCCTTGGTGCGCTGGCGCACCTCCTTGCCCCGCTCCAGCACGATCGGGCGCAGGCCCATCTGCGCCAGGATCAAGGCCGCAAAGATGCCGCACGGCCCGAAGCCGATCACGATCGGCCGCTTCTCTTGTTGGTAGTCCGCAGGGGCATGGCCGACGAACTGGTAGGTGGTATCCGGCGTGGGGCGAATATGGGTGTCGTTGGCCAGACGCTGGGCCACGGCCTGCTCGTCCGCATCGCTCGTGAATTCGCAGTCCAGCGTGTAAATCAGCACGATGGCCGTCTTCTTGCGCGCGTCGTAGCTGCGCTTGAAAACGTTGAAGCGCTTGAGTTGTTCGTCCTTGATCCCCAGTCGGGTCACCAGGGCTGGGCGCAGGTCGCCCTCGGCATGGTTCAGGGGCAGACGCAGTTCGGTGATTCGCAGCATAGGCGCCGATTATCTCAAAGGGCGCCTGCGCTGCGAGGCTTCAAACCACCATTCAAGCCACCAGATGCCTCTGCACGTCTTCCAGTGCCATGAGCAGGCTGGCGCGGTCTGTTTCGGCCACCAGCTTCCAGTCACGCCCAGTCAGGGCGCCCTCCAGCGCCCACAAGAGATTCAGGCTGGCTTTGGGGCAAACGGCCTTGGTGCGGGCGTAGGCCATGACGGCGCCCAGGCGCTTCAAGTCCTCTCCCGAGTGGATGCCAGCCTTGGCCAGCATCTCCAGACTCTTGGGGCCCAGGTTTTTCAGCTCGGGAAACGAGCCCACGGCCTCCTGAGCCTTGCCATCCTTTGCACTGACCGCGGGCGCCACACGCTGCGCCTTGGTCGTCGCCTTGGGTTTGCTCGCCCGACCCGGCTTTTTCTGCTGCCGCACCGCGCACTCGTACGCCAACCTGGCCCAGTCCACCATGTGCGCCGGCTCGTCATAAACCTCGGGCGGTGCCTCGCAGTAGCGCAGCGAGGCCGTGCGCCCTTTGGACTCGTATTGAAAGCGCGGCAGGCCACGCTGCGCAAAACGCGGCTCAGAAATGTCGTCCACCTTGAAGTACAGCTTGTCTTCAATGATGATGGCCAGCATCAAACCCTGCCAGAAGATGCCGAAGCCACCGAACATGCGCTTGGCCTGCACAGGCGCAAAACCGGCCATCAACTCCACGACGAAGTTGGCAAACTCCTGCTTTTGACGAGGTGAAGCGGCGGCAGACATGCCCCAAGCATACGCGCGCCGGCAAGGCCGGGGATAATCACGCCTTCCCTGTGCCGCCCAGACCAGATCCATGTCCGCTCAAGAATTCGCCCCCGGCCTCGTCATCCAGCGCTTCACGCCCCCCCTGACGCTCTCGTCCTTCAAGGCCATTGCCTTCGACATGGACTCCACGCTGATCAGCATCGAGTGCATCGACGAAATCGCCGACGCGGTGGGCAAGAAGGCCGAGGTGGCCGCGATCACCGAAGCCGCCATGCGCGGCGAAATCACCGACTTCAAGGACAGCCTGCGCCGCCGTGTGGCCCTGCTCAAGGGCGTGCCCGCCGAAGCACTGCAAGCCGTCTACACCCAGCGCCTGAAGATCAACCCCGGCGCACCTGAACTGATCAACGCCGCCAAGGCCGCGGGCCTGCAGACCCTGCTGGTCTCGGGCGGCTTCACCTTCTTTGCCGACCGTGTGAAAGAACGCCTGGGTATGCACGAGGCCCACTCCAACACGCTGGAAATCGAAGGCGGCCTGCTGACCGGCCATGTGCTTGGCAACATCGTGGATGGCGAAGCAAAGAAGCAGCACCTGCTTGATCTGTGCGCCCGCATTGGCTGCGATCCGAAGCAGTCCATTGCCGTAGGTGATGGCGCCAACGACCTGCTGATGATGGGCGCATCAGGCCTGAGCGTGGCCTATCACGCCAAGCCCAAGGTGCGCGAGCAAGCCATGATCGCCATCAACGAAGGCGGACTGGACCGCGTGCTTGAGGTCGTGCGCTGATCAAACCAGCTGAGACTGCGGGTCGCGGCCCGCGTTGATCTCGCGCAGCATGTCATCGGCCTGCCCGATGGCCGTGCCCAAAGCCTCCGCGCAGGCCTGAAGGTGCTCAGGCTCATGCGTGGCCATCAACTGCAAACGCAGGCGACTTGTGTTGCGCGCCACGGCGGGGTGCTCTACCAGATTGACCAACACGCCTTGCTCGACCATGAAGCGAGCGGTCAGCCTGGAGCGTGCAACGCCCCCCATGAGCACCGGCACGATGGCACTGGGTTGCCCCAGCACCTGCAAGCCCATGGCATCCAGCACCGCGCGCAACGCCGTCGAACGCTCGAAGATGCGCTGACGACAGGCCAAGCCCTCGCTGGACTGAACGATCTCCAGGCCCTTGAGCGCCACCGCCGTCTGGATAGGCGACGGTGCCGTCGAAAACGTATTGGGCCCCGAGCCAAAGCGCATGGCCAGTTTCAGGCCCGGATGGTTGCTGGCCACAAAGCCGCAATTGGCCGCAAAAGCCTTGGAGAAACTGCCCACCACCAGATCGATCTGGCCCAGCACGCCCTGCACCTCCATGGCCCCCAGGCCGTGCGCACGCCCCAGCACGCCGAGGTCGTGCGCCACGTCCACCAGCAAGTTGGCGCCATAACGGTGCGCCAGCTCCTGATGCGCCTTCAGGTCAGGCACATCCGAATCCATGGAATAGAGCGACTCGGTCACCACCAGGATGCCACCGCTGGGATCCTGGGCACGCAAGCGCTTCAAACGCCGCTCCAGGCTGCTCACGCACAGATGGCGAAAGGCATAGACGCTGTTGGTTGCCGCCCGGGCCCCTTCCTGCAAGCTGGCATGCGCCAGCTCGTCCAGCACCACGTGGTCGGTGCGCCGCACCAGGGCCTTGACCGCGCCGAAACAGGCGCCCCACCCCGTCGGGAAGAGCACGCATTCGCTCATGCCCAACCATTGCGACATGGCCCGCTCCAGCATCACGGACGGCACCGAATTGCCCACCAGTGCAGGGCTGCCCGCCGCGTGCACACCATAGGTTTCGATCGCGTCGATGGCTGCCTGCCGGATCGCAGGGTGGTAGGACAAGGCCAGGTAATCCTGCGTGGCAAAGTTCAGGCATTGCCCCAGCGGGCGCCCACGCCGGTCGCTGGCAGCAACCTTCGTGAGCAGCGGCCCTTGAATCTGCTTTGAAAACGTGTCGACCTTGAACAGGTCCAGCATCTGGTCCCACAACACAGGCAACTGCCTGAAGCGCTCGACAAGCGAGCCGCGGGCGTGCTGGCCGGCATCCCGGCCAGCGTCCAGGGATGCGACAAAGTCTGCCAGCGTTCCCTGAAGCACCAGTTTGCATTCATCCATGGGGCCAGTATACGGCCCGACGGATGACATTTCGCACTGTAAAATCAGGCAGCTGGCTTGCTCATGATGACCATGCCGTCTTCATCGGCGTACAGCCAGTCGCCGGGCCGCACCCAGACACCCTGGATCTGCACCGCGATGTCTTTCTGCCCTTCGTTGCGCTTCTCGGTCGGCAGTGGCATCAGCCCCAGCGCCCGGATGCCCACATCGCACTCGGCCAGCTCGGCCGAATCACGCACGCAACCATCGACCACGACGCCGGCCCAACCATTCTTGGCCGCGGCCTTGCCCAGGTTGCCTCCCACCAGCGCACGGCGCACAGAGGCACCACCATCGACCACCAGCACACGCCCCAGGCCAGGCGAATCCACCGCGGCCTTGACCAGCGTGTTGTCCTCGAAGCACTTCACCGTGGCAACCTGCCCCGAGAACCTGATGCGTTGGCCATAGTCCTTGAACACGGGCGGCAAGACACGGAAATCACCGTCCGTGTCGTTTTTGTGCTCATCGCACAGATCGCAAGTTGCAAAATTGGCACTCATGCACAACGCTCCATCAACATATATTCACTTCAACTGAAGTTGCCCACTCATCCAAACACCCAGCCCCCTGGGCTGAGCGATTGACGCCGTTATCGGTCGACACTATCGTCTCCAGCTTTGCTGGCAACGAACATACTAAAGCATGACCGTCTCTCAGCCAGTGACCACCGCGTCGCCTGGTGCAGGCTTGTTGACAAGAGCCCTCAGCACAGGCCGCATACCCGGACTGGACTTCCTGCGCGCCTTGGCCGTGCTGTTTGTCCTGGCTGATCACTCTGGTGTGATTCCTGAAGGCATACCCAATGTGATGAATGGCGCCATTGGCGTCGAGATATTTTTTGTGCTCAGTGGATTTCTGATCACCTGGATGCTGCTGGGTGATATCGAAAAACAGGGGCGCATTCACCTTGGCGACTTCTACCGCCGGCGCTTCGCGCGCTTGATGCCCGTTTTTTACACCTATGTGTTGCTGGGCATGGCTGCGCTCTATCTCACGCACAAGACCATTCCATGGGGCGCCGTGGGCACCTCTCTGGTGTACGTGCTCAACTACTACCAGGGGCTGCACGGCGCCCAGACGCACTTTCTGTCGCACTGCTGGTCACTGGCCGTTGAAGAGCAGTTCTACTTTTTATGGCCCTTTGCCCTGATGCTCATGCTGCGTGCAGGCCATCGCCTGGACAAAAGCATTGCCGTGATCGTGCTTTGCGTATGGATTTACCGTGCAGCCTTGTACCAACTCGGCCTGGCCAGCGACGAATACCTGTATCGAGCACTGGAAACGCGCGCCGATCATCTGCTGATCGGCTGCCTGCTTGCCGTGGGCTTGCGCCGCCCACAAGCCAAAGAGTGGATTGAACACCTCGAACAAAAAGCCCCATGGCTCCCCATCCTGCCGGCACTTGTCCTGATTGGGTCGGGCGCCCTGGATGGCAACCTTCATTACCGCTACACATTCGGCTACATCATCGAGCCACTGGCTGCCGCCGCCCTCATCCCCCTGGTCATCATTCGGGCCAAGCGAAATGAGGGCGTACTGGCCCGCTGCATGAATGCCTCGCTGGTGGTCAAGATGGGCCAGGCCTCTTATGGCATCTACCTCTTCCACCAATTGCTGCTGTACAGCCTGCGAACGAGAATCGAAGCCTTTACCGGGTCCTTTGCGCTTGGCTTCCTTGCTGCCGTGGCGATCCTTTCGGTCCTCGCGCACCTGTCCTACACCCGCTTTGAAATGCCGCTCCGGCAGTGGCTGAACCACAGAGCCTGATCGCCTCAACACATACCGCCCCAAGACTCTATGACCCGTATTGCGCTCGTGACCCCCATGCTCCCGGTACCACACGATCAGACCCGCGGACGCTACATTCACGAAACAGCACGGTCCCTGTCCAAGCTGGCCACCGTCAAGGTGTTTTTTCAGCAATCGCAGTACCCCAAACTGCCCTTCGTGGCGCCGCGCAGCTTCCTGGATGGCCAAGTCGGGGCTGACTACCGCATCGACGGCATTGATGTGGAAACCTTCACCTATCCCGTCTTTCCTGTGATCTCACGCGCCATCAACGGGCACGTGAGCAGCCATCTCCTGACACCCCGGGTAGCGGCCTTCAAGCCAGATGTCATCCTGGCCTACTGGGTCTACCCAGACGGCTACGCTGCCTTGAGAACCGCGCGCAAGCTTGGCGTGCCATGCGTCGTCGGCGCACTTGGCTCGGACATCCACGTACGTGCGGGCATCAACAACTTCATGACACGTCGGACGATTGCCGGTGCAGATGCACTATTGACTGTCAGCGAGGCCATGCGCCAGACCGCCATCACCGACTTTGGCGCGGCACCCGACCGCGTCCACACCATCGTCAACGGATTCAACACCAGCGTGTTCCATCCGCGCAGCCAGCAAGCGATCCGGCAGCGCCTGAACATCCCGCTTGACGAACAGATGATCATCTACGTGGGCCGCTTCGTCGAGGCAAAAGGCATGCACGAACTGATCCAGGCCTTCAAGGCCATGGCACTGAAGAACAGCAAATTGAGTCTGGCGCTGATTGGCGATGGCGTCATGAAAACCGAGTTGCTCAACTTGATTGCGCAAGCTGGCCTGCAAGAACGCGTGCGCATCCCTGGCGGGCAACCGCCTGATCAGGTGGCAGAGTGGATCTGCGCATCAGACGTGCTGACACTGCCCAGCTGGTCGGAAGGCTATCCCAACGTTGTCGTGGAAGGTCTGGCCTGTGGCAAACCGGTGGTGGCCACCGACGTGGGCGGCACCCGTGAAATCCTCAACGAGCGCAACGGCATCCTCATCCCCCCCAGGCAAGCGCAGGCACTCCAGAGCGCACTGGAAAAGGCACTCGCCACCCAATGGGACCACGCTGCCATCGCCCAGGCCATGCAGAGAACCTGGGACGACGTAGCGCGGGAAACCCTTCAGGTCTGCACAAAAGTCACAAGAGGCTGATCAACACTCACTTCTTGAGCTGTTCGCGCCAATGCTGAAATGAGCGCCGGATGCCATCTTCCGTGCTGACACGCTGAACCCAGCCAATCGCCTTCAAGGCTGCATTGCTATAGCGCAGCGGGCGATACATCGAGTCAACGACATAAGGCGTGAAAATCGCAGGCAACTGCCCCTTCGAACGCTTGTGATACGCCACCAGCATCTTCGCCCCCAGGCGAAACGCCCAGAAGGGCACCGGCACAACGCGCATGGACTCCACCTCGCAGCGATACCGCTTCAAGTAGCCGCGACAGGTAGGCAAATCGTCATCAACCACACTGAACGAGCTGCCAGCTGGTGCACTCAAGGCCGCCTTGGCAACCGCATCAGCACAGTTGTCGACATAGGTCAGGGGCAACAAAGCACCGCCCCCCAACGAGAAGAAGAAGCCCATCGCGCGAATCCCCACGCGTGATGAGAACGCGCCGCTGCCCGGACCGTAGATCACGCCGGGCCGCAGGATCACCGATTCAAAGCCATGTTCGCGCTGGAACTCGTTGAACATGTGCTCCTGCCGCGTCTTGGCGTAACCATAAGGCCCACGCTCAACTCCAACACGCTCGATGGGTGTCGCCTCGGTCAACGTTTGCCCGTGCTTGAGTGACGCGGCCTCATAAACCGAGAACGAGCTGATGAGCACGATGCGCCGCACCCCTTGGGCACACGCGGCCTCCAACAGGTTTCGCGACGTCAGCACCGTGTTGGCAAACATGTCGGCTGCAGCGCCCTTCATGCCAGCCGCCGCATGCACCACGCAATCCACACCAGCCACCAAGGGCTCCAGCGCCCCTCGGGACAAGAGATTGGCCTGCGCCACTTCAATGGTGGCCTGCGGATACTTGGCACGAAGCGCCTCCACCATGCCCGATGGCGGCGTCTGGCGAACATGCACACGAACGTGCTCAACCCCCTGGCTCAGCAAACTGTCGACAATGCGACGCCCCAGGAAGCCCCCCGCACCGGTTACCAATACCTTCACGACCGAGCCTCCATACCTTCAACCAAACGGTCAATCACATGACACACGCGCAAAATGTGATCCGACGGGATCGGGTCGGGGCCATTTTTTTCCACAGCATCGTAAAACCTGTCCAGCAAGACACGCATGCACTGGAAATAGTGATATTCGTGGCGCCGAAACAGCCCGACATTGCGCCAGCCATTGCGCCAGAACGCCCGAGCCTGAACGAACGCCGGGAACAGGCGCCCCAGCGCGCTTGGCTGCGCCCAGTTCGCGGCTCTCACCAGAGTTCGGGCGGTGTAATCCAGCTCGACCGTGTCTTTTGTGCCGACCACGCGCAAAGCATGCGCAACAGGGCGCCCATGCGCACTGATCAAGCCTGTCACGGTGGTGCCGCCACTTCGCAAAATAAAGCGCAATTCGTCAGACAGGGCGTCCAGCACCTGGTTGCCAGAAGCAGGCCGGCGACGGAACGCCATCACCCTCACATCAACATCATCGCCAATGTGCGCCACCACCTTCGCCAGCACGTGGTCCAGTACATTGTGAAAGAGCTTGCCCGGCAAGCGAT
>Ga0265327_10003015_pt1 | contig 16693 bp, 14 predicted proteins | sample 41621metaG_FD_202089 | JGI IMG/M metagenome (GOLD analysis project Ga0265327, IMG submission 202089) | Rhizosphere microbial communities from Carex aquatilis grown in University of Washington, Seatle, WA, United States - 4-16-21 metaG | ecosystem: Host-associated > Plants > Roots > Rhizosphere... | reverse complement strand
GCGTTGAGCTCCTCGGGCGTGCGTTTGGCCGCGGTGGGGGCCGGAGCCGGCTTGCCATCGGCCGCGGGCGCGGCGCTCGGGGCCAAACGGGGGGCGATGAACACGGCGGCGGTCAGGTTCTTCACCGTGCCGGGGCTGCGCGTGACATTGGTGATGGTGTGATTGATTTCGTAGGCGGTCGTGCGGTTCTTGCGCGTTTGCTCGGAGCTGCTGACCGGTTTCGGCGCGGCGGCGGTAGCGCCGCTCTTTTCCGGGACGTTGGCACTCACGCCGACGGGGCCGCCGGAAGAGCGGGACTCGCTCGACGTGTTGCTGTCCTCGCTCACGGTCTGCGAGCGGACCACCTGGCCCTCGGGGTCGTATTTGTCCTGCGTGGAAACGGTGGCCTCGGTCTCGATCTCGGCGGAAACGCGGACGACGGCGTTGCCCGGCCCGATGACCGCGGCGAGCATGGTCTCGACCTTTTTGGCAAAGTAATCCTCGACCTGCTCGCGGTAGCGCATCTGGCCGTTGGCGGTGCCCAGCGTCGGGTCCTGGCGGAGTTCCTCGGAGAGAACGTGGCCACGATTATCAACGACGGCGACCTGGTCCGTCTGGAGCCCCTGCACGGCGTTGGCCACGAGGTGGCGGATGGAATTGACCTGGTCCAACTCGAGCCGGCCGCCGCCGACGTCCACGAAGACGGACGCGGTGGGCTTCACGCCTTGGTCGGTGAGGAGGAGCCGGTTTTCCGGCTGCACGATCATGACGCGCGCCGACTGGACGCCCTGGAGCTGCGAGATGGTCCGGGCGAGTTCGCCCTGGAGGGCGCGGAGGTAATTCGTGCGCTGCACGAAGTCGGAGAGGCCGAACTGGCCCTTGTCGAAAATTTCAAAGCCGACGCCCTCCCCGCTCGGGAGGCCCTTGGCGGCGAGGTCCATGCGGAGCTTGTAGACGAGGGTGCTGGGCACCTGGACGGCGGTGCCGCCGGCGCTGACCTGGTGCGGGATGTTCTGCGCCTCGAGGTAGCCGATGACGGAGGCCGCGTCCTTCTCGCCCATGCGGGCGTAGAGCAGCTGGTAGTCGGGGCGCTGCGACCAGAGCACGACGGCGACAAGGCCGCCGGCAACGGCAAGGGCGGTGACGACGAGTGAAACGCGTTGGTTAATGCCGAACTGTTTCCAGAGCTCGAGGAGGGATTGCGTGAAGTTTTTCATCAGACGGGGTTAAAAGTGGCGGGTTCTCACACCTGCATGCGCATGAGTTCCTGATAGGAATCGACGAGCTTGTTGCGCACCTCGACCATCATGGAAAAAGCGACCGAAGCCTCCTGCATCGCGATGACGCTCTGGTGCAGCTGGCCGGAATCGCCGAGCAGCACCTGACGGGTCACGGCCTGCGCGGACGCCTGCTTGCCATCGACGACGGCGACGAGGTTGTCGAGGACCTGGCCAAAACCCTCAGTCGGCGTGGCCGCCGTGCCACCCAGGGACGTCAAGCCGCCGGCCGGCAGGGGCGCGTCGATGCGGGTGAGAGCGGACGCAGCGAGAGGGTTGATCGAGCCGATGGGATTCATGCGCGGGGAATTACTTGCCGATATCGAGGGTCTTCATCGCCATCTGCCGGGCGTTTTTCACCACGGAGAGATTGGCCTCGTAGGCCCGCGAGGCGGTGATGAGGTCGACCATTTCGTAGGCGAGGTTGACGTTGGGCATCGTGACGAGCCCGTCCGGGCCGGCGTCCGGATGCTGCGGGTTGTAAACCTGCTGCCCGGGGGTGCGATCGGCCGTGATGCCACCGACCTTCACCGTCTGCATGGAAAGTCCACCGGCACCCTCGCGCTGGACCAGCTCGGACTCGAAGGAGACGACCTGGCGCTGGTAGGGCCCGCCCTCGGGCGTGCGCGTGGTCTGCGCGTTGGCGATGTTCTGCGCGACAATGTCGAGCCGCGTCTTTTGCGCGTTGAGGGCTCCCGCGGTGACGTCGATGCCGGCGATCAGGTTCATGGTGAGTGCGGTGGGAGGGGGCCGATCAGCTGCTGCGGCCGCTGATGGCGAGTTTCAGCTGCTTGAGGTTGTTCGAAACGACCTCGCTGAGGTAGTCGTACTCGACCGCGTTCTTATTCATGGCGAGGAGCTCGTGCTCCAACTCGACCGTGTTGCCGTCGGGACGCATCGTCCGGGCATTCGCATCCTCCGCGAGTTTCGGCTGCAGATCGCCGACCGTCGCACCCAGATCACCCCGTTCCGAACTGGCCTTGAGCTGCTGGACAAAATCCGGAGCGACGTCGAGCCGGTGGTAACCGGGCGTCTCGACGTTCGCCACATTCGAGGCAATGGCCTCCTGGCGGAGCGCCGCCGCGTCCATGAGCTTCCGCGCCAACTGGTAGTTGTCGGTTTGGAATATGGGATCGATCATGGGGCGCGTTTTAGCAAGGGCGGTGCCATCCGTCCGCGCACTCTCCGATCCGGCTGTCTGTCAGAGGAATACAATTTCCAACGGAGCCGAAGTCGCCGAAGATTCACGCCGTCTGCTCCGCGACGGAAAATTTTGCCGGTCAGGGAAACGACGTTCGCTTGGCGGCTTTTACTGAGTGCCTTCATTTGCCGGCGGGCGTGCCGATTGAAGGGGCAACTTTGAAGACCGACTTCGTGATTGAACTGAGCCGCCACCCCGCCGGTGTGCGGATTTGCCGCCGTTCGGAAACCCGCCGGCCCGGCCGGTCAGGCGCGTTCCCTCATCACGGGTGACCGTCCGCCCCGCCCCACTCCACCCGCCTGCCATGCCCACCCCTTCTTCCGCCCCGGCGACCCAGCCGAGCATTCTCATTGTCGATGACGAGCCCGTCGTGCTGGGCGCATTGAAGGAAACCCTCGAGCGGGAACACTTTTCCACCGTCGCCTGCCAGTGCCCGCTCAAGGCGCTGGCGCTGCTCGCCGAGCGCGACTTCGCGGTGATCATCTCCGACCAGCGCATGCCCGGCATGCTGGGCTTGGATTTCCTCATTGAGAGCCGCCGCCTCCGCCCGCACGCGTCGCGCATCCTGATCACCGCGGTGCTGGCGCTGCCGACGATCGTGGACGCGATCAACAAGGGCGAAATCTTCCGCTTTGTCGCGAAGCCCTGGCTGCGCGAGGAGCTGATCGCCACCGTGCGGAACGCCGTGCAGCGCCACGAACTGGTCACGCACAACTCCGAGCTGCTCCGCGAAACGGCCAGCCTCAACGAGCGCCTGACGTCGGCGAACGCCGCCCTCGCCGCGCAGGTTGCCGATCTCGAGCAGCAGCGCCAGCGGCTGGACACCGCGAACCGCGAGCTGGCGGAGAATTACGACCACTCGCTCGAACTTTGCCGGCGCATCCTGACCGCCTACGATCCGGTTCTCGGCGGCCAGACCAAGGCGCTGGTGGAATTCGCAGAGCAGATGTCGATGACCGACGAATTCAACGACACGGAACGCCACGCCCTGCGTGCCGCCGCACGCCTCTGCGACCTCGGCCTGATCGGCATGCCGCGGGAAATGCTGCGGGCCTTCCGCTCGAACCCCGACGGGCTGAGCGAGCACGAGCGAGGCATGTTGCACAACCACCCGGTTTACAGCCAGACCCTCGCCGCGCTGGTGGACGGGCGCACCGAGACGGGCGAAATCATTCGCGCGCACCACGAGCGCTACGACGGCCGCGGCTATCCCGATGGGCTGGCGGGCGAAGGCATTTCCTGGCCCGCACGCTGCCTCGCGGTGGCGGTCGGCTTTGTCGAATCCGGCCTCCCCAAGACCGCCGCGCTGGAACTGGTGCTCGTCCGGTCCGGCTCCGCCTACGATCCCGAAGCGGTCCGCCTGTTCCTCAAGGTGAGCAACCTCGTTCAGCTTCCGCGGCAGGTGCGCGAAATCCTGCTGCACGAACTGGAGCCCGGCATGGTGCTGGCGAATGGCATCTACAGCCCGCACGGCCTGCTGCTGATCGGAGAAGGCCAAGCCCTCAGCCCTGGCACCATCACCAAGATCCGCAGCCACAACCAAGTCACCCCGATCAGCCAGCGGCTGCTGGTTTACAGCTGAGCTATTTCGGGGCGGACCCGTTCAGGGCGCCACGCTGTCGAAATTGGCGTCCACCGGGTCGCCGGCGTCGCGGTATTCCTGAAGCTTGTTGCGCAGCGTGCGAATGCTGATGCCGAGCGCGGCCGCGGCCTGCGTGCGGTTGCCCTGCGTCTGGCGCAGCGCGGCCTGGATCGCCTGCTTCTCGAGTTCAGCCAGGGGCTGGATGGCGCCGTTGGAATCGTCCGACGCAGCGACGGGAACTGCGGCCAGCTCCTCGAGCGGCGGCGGTTCCGTGGCGCCGGGATTGCCCGGCAGGCCGAGCAACGCCGCCGTCACCGGCCGGCCCGTCTCGGCCATGATGACCGCGCGCTCGATGGTGTTTTGCAGTTCCCGCACGTTGCCGGGCCACTGGTAGGCCATGACCGCCGAGCGGGCGGAATCACTCAGGCCCGTCACCTTCACGCCGTGCTTGCGCGAGAAACGCCGCAGAAAATGGTCCGCCAGCAAAAGGATATCCTCCGCGCGCTCCCGCAACGGGGGCACTTGCACGGGAAACACGTTCAGACGGTAATACAGGTCCTGGCGGAAATCGCCCTTCTCGACGTAGCGGATGAGATCGCGGTTGGACGTGGCGATGATGCGGACGTTGACCTTGATGGTACGGTTGCCGCCGACTCGCTCGAATTCCCGTTCCTGCAGCACGCGCAGCAGCTTGGCCTGGAGGCCGGCCGGGATCTCGCTGACCTCGTCGAGCAGCAGCGTGCCCTGGTGGGCCAGCTCGAAGCGACCCTCGCGGCGTTCCGTGGCGCCGGTGAAGGCGCCGCGCTCGTGGCCGAAAAACTCGCTCTCGATCAGGTTCTCGGAGACGGCCGCGCAATTGACCTTGATGAAGGGCTGGCCGCGGCGCGGGCTGCGGCGGTAGAATTCGCGGGCGATCATCTCCTTGCCCGTCCCACTCTCGCCCGTGACGAGCACGGTCGCATCGGTGGGCGCCACGCGGTCGATCAGCTGGCGCATGCGCTGCATCACGGGACTGCGGCCGACGAGCACGCTGTCAGCGTCCTCGGGATCGTCGGTCAGCAGCCGGTTGACGCCAAGCAGCTGGCGATAGCTCGCCGCTTTGCGCAGGATGACATCAATCTGGCTCGGGGCGAAGGGCTTGAGGACGTAGTCGAACGCCCCCGCGCGCATGCAGGCGACGGCGGACTCGATCGTGCCGTAGCCCGTGGTCATGACGACGAGCGGGCGCTCCGGCAGCGCCGCGATCTGTTCGAGGAATTTCTGGCCGTCGCCGTCGGGCAGGCGGATATCGAGCATGATCAAGTCAAACGACTCCCGCTGCATCGCCGCCTGCGCCTCCGCAAGGTTGACCGCGCAACTCACCGCATACTTGTGCCGCGCGAAGATGCTCTGCAGCAGGTTCCGCACGACCTGTTCATCTTCGACGATGAGAATTTTTTCGAGCGACATGACGGAGAGGGGTGTGGCGGGCATTCCAGGGGGGCAATCCATAGACACGATTCGCCCGGGCGATACAAACAAATGTTGCCGCCCGACGGCTCGCCGGAGTCCGGGATGCGTAGTTTCCGCACCCGTTGTCGGCCAATTACGCAGACCCGGCGGGGCCGGCGATCGCACAGGCCAGCGCTTTGCCTGCGATCCGCCGGAACAGCGAAAAAAATCTAAAGATGGCATGAGCCCTGCCGATAGTGATTCCCGGAGCACCCGTTGTGCCCCTCCTCCACCCTGACGCTCATGTCCACCCGACTCCTTTCCTTCCTGACAAGCATCGAGCATGCCCTGTCGCAGGAGACGGGAACGGCGCCCGTGGTGAAATGGAGCAGCCAGCGCTCGGTGAATTTCAAGGACGGCCTCGCCCGCGTCATCCTGACGCCGCCGGCCGATGCCGCCGACCCGTCCTTGGGCGGTGCGATCCTCCTCTACAGCTTCCTGCTGTCCGACGGCTCGCTCACGCTCAAGGCGGTCCTCAGCTGGGACCGCAGCCCGGCCACGGTGCGGGTCTCGCTGCACGCGAAACCGACGGTCGACTGGAAGGCGGAAGCCCGCCAGATCGCGGCCGCCTGGCTCGCCGGTCCCCCGGCCGCCGCCACGATCGAGGCCGGACCGAGCGTGGTCCAGGGCTCAGCCAATCCGCTGAAGAGCGCGACAGGTTGAGCAGGCTCGCACTGCAAGTGCGGCGCCGGACAGAATCAGGCCACCGCGTGTGTCGTCCGCGAGTGCCCTGCCCTCTCCGCCCGCGTGTGGCGGCCGTAAACGGGCGCGATCCGCCCGATCGTCTGCAAATTGTCGCGCGTCCGCTCCAGCTCCGCCTGCACCTCGGCGAGCTTCTCATCCAGGAGCTGCTGGTTCCCGCGCCGGCGGGCCAGCAAGGCCGCGAGGCGGTTCTGCACCGTTGGGGCGAGCGGGCCGTGCTGGCCACGCGCCAGCTCCGCGAGCACGGGCTCGGCCCGCGCCTGAAGTTCCCGAAGCGCCGTGACGTCTCCGGCGCAGAGGAGCATTGACTCCTGGACGGCGAATTCCTCCAGCACCGTCAGGAGGCGGAGAAATCTGGAATCCGGCGGTGACATGCGTCAGGCGACGACGCGCACCTTTTCGGTGACCGAGGTATCCTGCGTGCAGAGCATCTCAGCCCAGGCGTTGCGCAGCTCGCGCACGAGGCGCTCCACCTCGACCACGGGCTCGACCTGCTTGCGCAAGTTGGCCTCGAGCAGGCGGCGGTTGTGGTAATCGTAGAGGCGTTGCAGCGTCAGGGCGAATTCGCCGCCCGCCTCGAGGTTGAGGCCGCCCTGCAGCTCGGCGATGATGGTCTGGGCCTTGAGCAGCTGATGGTTGATCGTCTCGATCCGGCGCGGATCGTCCACGGGACGCGCGAAGGCGTCGCGGGTGATGGCGAGGGCTTTCAGCACCCCGTCATAGAGCATGAGCACGAGCTGTCCGGGACTGGCGGTGAGGACCGCGTTGGCGCGGTACGTCTGCGCGTAGGCAGTGGCAGGCATGGCCGGGTCAGGACTCGTCTTCGCTCAGGTCCGGCGCGGCCAGGATCTGCTGGGCAACGCGACGCATGACGGCCACCGGAGGATAAGTCGGGTCGGCGGCCAGGGCGCGGGCGCGCGCGACTTCCGCGGGACGAATCTCGGGATCGCGGGCGAGGGAGACGCGCAGGGCGGCGGCGCTGGCAGTCGAAAGCTGGTCAGGCCGCGGGGCCGGCGGGCGCGGGGTGGACGGGCCGGACGCGGCGAGGGCGTCGGGGCGCACGGTGCGATCAGGAGGAGGCGTGGAGGGAATCATTGGGTGGTTTCGACCGGCGAAACGTGAGGCCGCTGACGTAGGAAATAATCGGCCGGAATGGCTGCGGCTTTAGCCCGATTCAGCGGGCCGCGGCGGGCAAATCAGCCACCACGACCGGGGTTCCGGTGGACGCCAGCGGCGGCAAGGTGCCGAACATCGCCTCGGCGGCGTAGGCCGTGAAGCGGGAAGGCGATTGCAAGGCGGCGGGACTCAGGTCCGACGGCACTTCCGGGAGGCCATCGGCCTCGAGGTGACGGCTGGCGCTCTTGGCGATCACCGGGTCGGACGCCGAAAACAGGTTGTCGAACGTCCACACCAAGCGCACATCGCGCACGGTCGCCAGCTTGGCCCGGAAGCCGATGGCGAGCGGGCGATACGCGCGGAAGACCGTGACGTCGACGAAGAGCACCGCATCGGCGGCGAACTCGCGCCGGATCACTGACATGAAGTTGGCGGGCAGCGCCTCGACGGAGGAGAGTTCCTCCGTGGAAAACAGTCGGCGGCAGGCGTCGCGCGATAGCGTGATGACTTCGAAGCGATTCTGATGCTGCAGCGCCGCCGCCACGACGGGATCCAGGTCGGCCATGCTGGCCGCGGGAGCGATTTCGCCGCCGGCGAGCGGCAGGAGGACCACGCGCCGCACATTGGTGGGCAGCACGGGGTCGCCGGAATGGTTGGTGGGGACGAACTCGGGGCCGGACCGCGCGGACTTCGACCACGGCGCGTTCGAGCAGCCGAAGGTGAGAACCACGCAGGCGGCGAGGCCGGCGAGGCGGGAAAGGCGGCGGAGCGGATGAGGGGGGGTCATGGTTAGCTGCTGCTGCTGCTCGTGTTCTTGAGGAACGCGTTGGTCAGGGTGGTGCTTTGGCTCTGGGCCGTGGACTGGGCGTCGAGCATCTGGATGAAGGCATTCGTCAGCTGCTGCCGCTCCGCATCGAGGCGCGTCTGGAGCGTGGTGATCTGCGTGTCGATGTCCGTCGACGCCTTGTTCAGGTTGTCCTGCTGCGTGCTGTCGGCACTGATCAGGTTCGTGAGGTAGGTGTAGCCCTTGGACACGAGGCCCGTGCTGGGCGTCAGGAAAAATGCCTTCACGTCGTCCGGATGGTCCGCCAGCGCCGTGGCGAGCTTGTCGGAGTCCTTGATCGTGAGGTGACCGCTGGTGGAGTCGAAGTCGATGCCCAGGTTGTCGAGGCGTTGCACCGTGCCGGTCACGCCGCTCACGGCGTCAAAGGCCAGCGAGCGGAGCTTGCTCGCCCAAGTCTGGACCTCGCGGTTGTCGGAGAGCACCGACGTCGTGACCGTCCCTGAGGAGACGGTCGTCTTGGTATTCGTGTCGATCGAGTCCTGCACGGCATTGAACTTGTCGAGGAAGTTCTGGATCGCCGTCTGCATCGACGCCGTGTCGCTGTCGACGGTCACCGTCTGGGTGGCCTGGGTGTTCACGGTGACGCTCAGGCCGGTGATGCCATGGACGGAGCTGTCCAGCGTGTTGCTGGTGCTGGTCAGCGTTGGCCCCCCGTTCACGGTGAAGCGGGCGTTCACGCCGCGGGTCAGCGTGCTGGACGGGGAAGTCAGGCCCAGGACGTCGAGCAGCCCGCCCGTCACGTCGCTGACTCCCATACCCATGTCACCGGTCTTGGCGTTGGTGAGTGTCACGCGGTCGGTCGACGAATCGTAGTTCGCGGTCACCCCGGCACCCGACTGGTTGATCCGGCCCAGGATGGTGCTGAGGCTGTCGGAATTGACGTTGTAGCTGATGCTGACGCCGTTGATCGAGAACGAGCCGTTGCCCGAACCGTCGACGGCAGTGATCGTGCCCTTCAAGCCCGCGCTGGCCAAGGGGCTGGCGAGGCGGAGCGTGCCGAGGGATGAGGAGCTGGCGGCAGTAGCGGTGCCATTGTTGGCCAGCTTCATCACCGAGAGGAAATTGCTCGTATCGTTTGCCGCACCCAGGACCAGCTCGCCGCTGCCGCTGGTGAGTGAAATGTGATCGCTGGTTGGGTCGTAACTCGCGGTGACATCGCCCCCGGTGGCCGTGGAGATCTTGTCGAACACGTCCTGCAGGGAATCCGTCAACGCGATAGTGACCGTCTTTCCGTCCACCGTGAACGTGCCCGCGGAGACGGCGGTGGCGGTAGGAAGGTTGGCCAGGGTGAGTCCACTGACGTCGCTCGTGGCCGCAAGGCCCGCGCCGACGTCGGAGGCGCCCTGCACCGTGGTGGCGGTGGCGAGCTGCTGGATGGCGAACTTGTAGCTGCCGACGGTGGCGCCATTCGCGGAGTTCGACTTCCACGTTGTGCCGGAGGTGTCGGAGTTGACGTTGCGGAGCGAAAAGAGATCGCCCGCCCGGATGGACTGCAGTGAATCCTGCAGGTCCTGCAGCGCGGTCTGGACCCCGGAGAGGGCGGTCACCTTGCTGGTGTTGGTGGTCTTCTGGGTGTTCAGCGCCGTGATGGGCGCGGAATCGGCGGTGATGAGCTGGTCGACGACGGACTTCCAGTCGAAGGCCGAGTTCGAGAGGAGACCTGAGATTTGGATGCCGGACATGGGGCGGGAGCGGTGGTTTTCTAGGTAGATAACATCGGCCGGGGGCCCCCCGACTTTAGAGGGAAATGGCCTTTCCCGGCCGGCCGGCCGAAGGCCGCAGGACGTCGCGGACGGCCCGGCCCGAGGGAAGCCGGCGGAAAAACTGTCGCGAGCGCGAACGCGACCGCGGGGCGGAAAAAGAATTTCGTTTTTCTGCAAATGTTTTTCGCGGGTGGTCCGATCATCCCCCACGTCGAGGCAAGAGCCCCGACCGGCGCGACCCGGAGCTGAATCCACCGGGTCCGACTGCGGCACGGAAGCCGCGCTTAGCATCAAGGAAGATACCATGTCCGTCGTCATTAACACCAACTACGCGGCGACCGTCGCCGCGAACAACCTCGCCCGCTCCAACGAAATGTTGCAGAAGAGCCTCAACCGGCTCTCGAGCGGTTCCAAGATCGTCAGCCCCGCCGATGATGCGGGTGGCCTCGCCGTCGCGATGAAGCTGTCCGCCGCGGCCACGCGCCAGGGCGCAGTCTCGCAGAACATTGGCAACTCCGTGTCGTTCCTGCAGACGCAGGACGGCGTCCTCTCCGTCACCGGCAAGGTCCTCGACCGCATGGGCGAGCTGAAGACCCTGTATAACGACCCGACGAAGAACGCCAACGACAAGGCCAACTACGACTCCGAATTCTCCGAGCTGCAGAGCCAGCTCAACGCCCTCACCGGCGAGCAGTTCAACGGCGTCAGCCTCTTCGGCACTGGCAGCCTCAGCGTGCCCGTGACCGAGGATGGCAGCACGACGTCCGCCGTCACGATCGCCGGCCGCGACATGACCAGCACGGCCACCGGCGTCGGCGCGCTCACCGCGACCTCCGCGACCGATCTCGGGGCGATTGCCCTCACCGACATCACCACCGCGATCCAGAACGTCGCGACGTTCCGCGCCCAGAATGGCGCCGAGCAGAGCCGCCTCGGCTTCGCGGGCGACCTCCTCACGGTGAACAAGGCCAACCTCGAGGCCGCCTCGAGCCGCATCACCGACGTGGACGTCGCCGCCGAGTCCACGCAGCTGGCCCGCTGGAACATCCTCGTGCAATCAGGCACGGCGATGCTCGCCCAGGCCAACCAGAGCGCCCAGGTCGCGCTCAAGCTGCTCCAGTAAGAGCGCACCTGTCCCCACCCCGCGGGCCGGGCTAGTCCCCCGGTCCCGCGCCCGAGCTAACGCGGTTGTCGGCTCCGGGTGGGGCCAGGGTTCTTTTTTCCTCCCATTTCCGCACCTCGGTGCGGATCCCCTTTGGGGCTTTCGCCCCAGACAGCGCGGTCCGGCGCTGCTTATCCGGACACGTGGCGACGACGGATAGTCGCATTAAGATCAAGGATAGAACCATGTCAGTCGTGATTAATACCAACTACTCGGCAACGATTGCTGCAAACAATCTGGCCGCGTCCAACGCCATGCTCCAGAAAAGCCTGAACCGGCTCTCGAGCGGGTCCAAGATCGTCAGCCCCGCCGATGACGCGGGTGGCCTGGCGGTTTCAATGAAACTGTCCGCGGCGGCCGTCCGCCAAGGCGCGGTTTCCAGCAACATCGGCAACGCCGTTTCCTTCCTGCAGACGCAGGACGGAGCGCTGCAGGTGGCTGGCAAGGTCCTCGACCGCATCAGCGAGTTGAAGACCCTGTATTCGGACCCGACCAAGAACTCCAGCGACAAGGCCAACTACGATTCCGAGTTCTCCGAACTCCAGTCGCAGCTGACCTCCCTGGCGTCGGAAAAGTTCAACGGCGTCAGCCTCTTCGGCAGCAGCTCCCTCTCGGTGGCTGTGACTGAGGATGGCAGCACGTCCTCGGCCGTGACCATCGCTGGTCGCGACCTCAATGGCACCACGGCCGGCGTCGCCGCTCTCACGAGCACCAGCGCCACCGACCTCGGCGCCATCACGTTGACCAACGTCACCGATGCGATCCAGAACGTCGCTACGTTCCGCGCCGGCAACGGTGCCGAACAGAGCCGTTTCGGCTTCGCTTCGGAGCTGCTCACGGTCAACAAGGCCAACCTCGAGGCCGCCTCGAGCCGGATCACCGACGTGGACGTCGCCGCTGAGTCCACGCAACTCGCCCGGTGGAACATCCTCGTGCAGTCTGGCACGGCGATGCTCGCCCAGGCCAACCAGAGCGCGCAGAGCGCCCTGAAGTTGATCCAGTAAGCAACCCGCACGAGATTGTCATGATTCGCCCAACCTGGCCGCCGCGCAAGCGGTGGCCAGGTCAGCGGGTCAGGGCCGTCTCTCCGCGGAGGTCCCGACGTCGCAACCGGCTCAACCGGGTGTTCTCGTCAGGCCGTCGCACTGGCCGCCAGTGCAAACAAGGCCCCGGCTTCGTCCGGGGCCTTCGCCTTTTCCACGTCACACCGGGGATTGGTTGACCACGGTTAACACCCGGAAACACGGATCAACCGAGCCGCCGACACTCGGCTGCAGCGGGATTGATCCGTGTTTCCGGGTGCAATCCGTGGTTAAAACATCCGGATCAGGCCACGCCGGCCACCACCGCGGACAGCTCCGCGAGGTGACGCTGGGCGATCTTGCGGCCCTCGGCCTGGCCGAGACGGCCGGCGAGTTGCTCCGCGATGCCCAAAAGATAACGCGCCCGGCCCGGATCGAGCGGCGCCAGGCGCGGTGCGAGCGCGAGCAGCGCCTCGAGGATGACCGGCGGATTCTGGTTCGATTCCACGGCCTTCACGCCGGCCAGCAGCTGCTTGGCTGCGGCGGCGTTCTGGCCCAGCTCCAGCAGCGCATTGGCCGCCTCCAGCCGGGATTTCCACGCCAGCGTCAGCTGGACCTGCAGCGCGGCATGGTGACGAATCGTCTGGCAGCGCTGCTCCAGTTCCGCCGCCTGCTGCCGCAAATGGCCGACCTCGACCTGGAGGGCGCGGACATCAGCCTGCTCGAACTGCGGCTGACCGGGATAAAGATCCGCCAGCACAAAACGCTTCTCCGCCGGCGCGCGCAGCGGCTCCGCCGCGGGCACCATGCGCTCGGAGAATACCAGCGGCCGGCGATCCCGCCGCGCCTGCTGGCCGCACTGGACCATTTGCAACGCGAGTTGCTGCAGCCGCGGCGTCGCGGGCGTCGTGCACTCCAGCGCGTCGTGCAAAGTCGTGTCCTGAAATAGCATCTTCGGCGCCGGCGGGTTCGCCAGCTCGGCCAGCGTGGGCGCCAAGTGCGCCGCCGCGGTGATGCGCCACGCTGGCGGCACGTAATGCGGCGTGTTGCAGTAATCCAACACCGCCACCGGCAGCCCGAGCAGCATCGCTTCCAACATCGTCGTGGAGGGCGTCGTAATCACGGCGTCCACCTGCTGCAGGACTTCGAGGAGATCGCGGCCCGTGAGCGCGGACACGACTTTGTCCACGCCGATCTCGCGATCGAGTCCCTTGGTCAGCCGCCAGACCGGCTCGATCCGCGCGCCATTCGCCGACGGACGCCGGTCCAAAAACGCCTTCAAGTCCACCAGCGACTGCTTCACCAGCGTGTGCTGTTCCGGGGTGAAATGCGGCGTCAGTGCCGTCATGATCAGCACGCGAAACGGCTCGCCGGAGTTCCGCGTTCTCCGCGTGCGGCCGGCATACGCGTCGAAGCGGGGCGACCCCGTCACTTCGCACCGGCTGCCGTTGTGCCAGGACTCGAGGATCCGCGCCTGCGAGCGGCCCAGGCAGGCGATCTTGTGGCCGAGCACGGGCTGGAAAAGCGACCCGGCGGGCAGCTGCGGATGCTCCCACGTGTTGCGATATTCCAAAATGCCGTCGGCCAGCACGAGCGTCGGGATGCCGCGCTCCACCGCGCGCCGCAGCAGCGTCACGCGGGGCTCATGGTAGCAATCGGCGGTGACGATCAGGCCGGTCTCGGGCGAAAATTCGTGGTGCGTCGGCGCGTAGGCCAGTCCCTCCACCGGATGGTCAATCGTGGAGAGCCAGCTGCGGAAGAGCGGGTGATCCGGGTTGTCCGCGAGAACGATGATGGGATGGGGAGAGTTCATGGACGGGCCGCGGGCAGGTGCCGTTGCAAGAGCGAGAGGGAGCGATCGACCATCAAGGCCTCGCGAAACATTTCCACGGCCCGGTCGCGGCCGCGCCGGCCGGCCTCGATCCGGCGCACCGGGTCCGCCGCCCACGCATCAATCGTCGTCACCAGCCCCCGCACCACGCCCGCCGCGTCGGTGGCCGGATCAGGCAGCAGCTGGCCGGTATCGCCCAATTCCTCGGGAATCCCGCTCACGGCCGTCGCCACCACGGGCAGGCCCTTGGCCATGGCTTCCATGATCGCCAGCGGCATGCCTTCGAGATGCGAGGGCAGCACAAAAATATCCGCCGCGTCGTGCCAGTCCGCGACGTCCCAGCGCTGTCCCAATAGGCGGACATCCGCCTGCAGGCCGAGCCGCGCGATCTCCTGCTCGAGCTCCGCGCGCAACTCGCCCTCCCCGGCCCACACAAAACAGATTCGCGGGTGCCCGGGCCGGCCGCAGAGCTGGCGCGCGGCCTGCAGCTGATGACCAAAGCCCTTGATCGCCGTCAGGCGGGCGGCCGTGAAGCACACGACCGCGTCGTCGGGCAAATTCAACTCAGCCCGCAGACGAGCCCGCACGGCCGGGTCGCGCGCAGCAAAGAAGCGCTCCGGACGGCCGTAGTGGATGACCTCGCCGCGATCCGCGCCGAGCCCGAAGTGCCGATGCAGCAGCGCGAGATTCTCCTGCGAGACGGCCACGACGCCGCGCGCCGCAGCGTATTGCGCGGTCAGCATGGGCAGGTGGGCGGCGAAATTCCTGGCGAGATACGCGCCGACGAAGCCGACGATCACGACATACGGGATGCCCCGCGCGAGTGCCGCCTGGCGGGCGGCGAGATTCGAGACCGGGCAGCAGTCACTGAAGACGATCAAATCCGGGTGTTCGCCCCGGAAGATGCGCTCCGCTTCGCTGCCGTCGCGAACCGTGCGCGCAAAGTCGCGACCCGTGTGATGGTCGAGCCAGTGGTGCTGCACGCCGGCGGCCTGCTGTGCCCGAACCAGCGGGCTGTCACTGTGGGATTGGACGCAGCTCACCCGGTAGCCGCAGCGCCGCAGGGCGAGCAGGAGGTTGTGGTTGTATTGGGCCACGCCACCCAACTCGGGATCGTCGGTGTAGAGCAACACGTGCGCGGGCCCACCCGGGATGCGCGAGGGTTCCGCCCGCGCGGGCGGCTCTTCCGCCACGGCGGTGGCGAGCAGTTTTTCCACACGAGGGTCAGACGGCGCGAGTTCCAGCAGCGTCGCCTTAGCCTCGTCGAAGAATTCCCGGTGACCCGCCTCGCGCGCGAGCTCGGCCACGAGCAACCAACCGTCCACGCTGGCGCCATCGAGGCGCAGGCACGCCTCGGCCGCCTGCAACGCCTGCGGAAGCTGCTGCACCGTTTGGAAAGCGCGCGCCAGGTCGTGCCACAGTCCGGCCTCGTTGTCAGTGTGCTGCACCGCCGCGAGCAGGTAGGCCAGGGCGCGGTCCGCGCGTCCGAGCGTCAGCAGTTGCCGACCCAGTTGGTGCCGCAGGGCCGGCGAGGCTGGTTCGTCCGCCTGCGCCAGGATCGGGGTCCGCGAACGGCGAAAAGCCACCCGCCCCACCGCGGCCAGTTCATCGTAAGCCGTTTCCAGCAGCGCGCCGAAGGCATCGCTCGCCGCGAGGGGATCGAGGAAAATCGGCATGCGTTCCATGCGGGCCTGCAGTCGCGCACCCAAGTCGCGCCGGTGTGCGGCGTCTCCCGCGAGGCTCGTGGCCGTGGCGAGATACGCGGACTCATTGGCCGCCACCAGTTCCGGCGCCTGGAGACTGCGCAGCAGGGCCGCCCCCATGCGCGCCCGGAAGCTGTCGCCTTCCCACGCCACCACCGGCACGCCGATCTCGAGCGGGTCGATCAGCGAGTTCACGCCGCCGAACGGAAACGTATCGAGGTACACATCTCCCAGTCGCAGCAGCTCCTTCACGTCGCTCCGGGAGGGAAATTTGACGCTCGAAACCGCCAGGCGGGAGCCAGCCACGCCGTGCTCGGCGAGGACGCGCTCGAAGTCCGCACAAAACCGCTTGATCGGATAGGCCGACGACCAGTTCGGGTTGAAAGGGTGCAACAGCAGGCGGGAGCCCGGCACCGCGGCAAGCAGCCGCGCCCACGTGTGCTGCATCTCGGGGGTGATCTTGAAATAGTTCGCCGCGCTCACGAACACCGTCGCGTCGTCGGGCAGCCCCAAAGCCGCGCGGCTCCACGTGCGGGCCGGCGCCTGCCGGTCGGCCTCGTAGTTGAACGCGTGCGCCGGCCCCGGCAGCAGCGCCAGCCGCTCCGTGTATTGCGTTGGCGCCGCGGGCGTCTCCGCCAGTGAGCCCGAGACATACAAGTCGATCGTCGAGAAACCCGAGGTGATGCAGGAGGAGTTGTTGACCACCTGCAGCGGGGCCACGCGGTGCAGCGCGAGCCAAGTGACTTCATTGGTCACGGCGGTCACGTTGGTGCCGAAGACGGCCACATCGAGCCCGGCGGCGCGCAGCGTGGCGAGTTGGCCGGTGAGATCGCGGGGCAGGACGTGGAACTCCTGCACGCGCGAACGGCAGTAGTCCTCGAGCGGCGAGCCGTTCTTGTGGCACGTGAAGAGCAGGACCTCGAAACGCTCCGGATCGAGCTGCTCGAACGACGGCAGCGTCGTGTAGGTCTCCGTCTGCGAGCCGAAATGGCGGTTGATGAAACCCACGCGCAGCCGTTGGCCCGACCGGGCCGGGGCTGGCAGGTCGGCGCCGCGCGCCTCGCGCTCCAGCATCAGGGC
>Ga0265327_10003014_pt1 | contig 16694 bp, 9 predicted proteins | sample 41621metaG_FD_202089 | JGI IMG/M metagenome (GOLD analysis project Ga0265327, IMG submission 202089) | Rhizosphere microbial communities from Carex aquatilis grown in University of Washington, Seatle, WA, United States - 4-16-21 metaG | ecosystem: Host-associated > Plants > Roots > Rhizosphere >... | reverse complement strand
TGGCAGACAACCGTTGAAGAGGTTGTTCCTGTGAAGGGGGCCGATGACAAACCGGCGGTCCAGGTGATCAAGCGTCCGCAGTCGATCACGGCGGCGAACCTGGGGATGGCCATCCTCGTGCTGGTGATTGCCACCGTTGCCTCGCGCAACATCCCGGGTTTGATCGAGGTAATCCTGTTGGAACACCTTTCCGTGGATGCGGGAATTCGGTTCGCGACTACCTGCCTGGTCCGCTACGCGATTTTCATTTCGGGTGTGGTCCTGGCGTTCAACCAGATCGGCGTGGGCTGGAATAGTGTCCAGTGGCTGGTTGCCGCGGCCTCTGTGGGCCTGGGATTTGGACTTCAGGAAATCTTCGCGAACTTCGTCTCGGGAATCATCCTGCTGTTCGAACGCCCGATGCGCGTGGGGGACGTGATCACGATTGGCAGCACGACAGGAACCGTTTCACGGATCCGTTTTCGCGCCACGACGATTGTGGACGGCGATCGCAAGGAATTGATCGTTCCGAACAAGTCCTTCATTACCGGCAATCTGCTGAACTGGACACTCAGCGACAGCATCAACCGGATTGCGATCAAGGTGGGGGTCGCATACGGATCCAATCCGAACCGAGTCCGTGAACTGCTGCTCAAGATTGCGGCGGACCATCCGTCGCTGTTGAAGGAACCGGCGCCGACCGCATCGCTGGAGGAACTGGGCGACAGCGCCCTGGTATTCAAGCTGAGCGCCTTCCTGCCCAACTTGAAAGACCGCCAGAAAACGACGCACGAATTGAACTCGATGATTCACGATGGCTTTCAAGCTGCCGGCATCAACATTCCGTTCCCGCAGCAGGAAGTGTCAGTCAACTTCACGAACCCCATTCCAGTCGCGCAGCATACCGACCTGCATGGCTCGCTGGAGGATGCTCTACAGCGAGCTGGTGTGAAGATTTAATCGACCAATGAGATCAGGCTTCGCGTCGGTGCAGTCGATACTCGGCTGTGTAAAGGCTCGGCTGTACTGTGCTCGAATCATCCAGGTTGCTGAATTCCCGTCAGGGCCGGGTGCTTTTTGCGGATGAATTCGGCGTGGTGCGGAATATGGCCGGCGATCCGGTTCAATAACGTTGTGAGGCTCAATGGGCCATCCGAGCTGTGATTCCCGACGCGTTCGAAGGCGGATGCGTCCAGTGTCGACAGCAATCGCGTCACCTGTTTGCGAATGGCCGCGATCACCTGCAATTCCTCTTCCAGATCGCGTTTCGAATAGGCAAGCGCCGCGGCGAACTGGTCTGGGTCGCCACCAAACAGCGTGGGCCGATCCTCGGCCAGGACGCGTTTGATCCGGTCGGCATAGACGATTTCGAAGTCCGCCAGGTGGCAGACGATTTCCAGCACGCTCCAGCGACCCGGTGCAGCGAGCGTTTTGACCTGAGTCAGTGTCAAGTCGCCAATGGCCGCGCGAAGCTCGTCCGGTCCCGCCGCATATCGGGCGATGGACTGATCCAGGGTGGCTGAGCCGGTGGTCATGATCGGGTCTCTTGTTCAGGCTTTGAGTAATTGAAGGGCCTGGTCGCGTGTTTCCACCAGCGGCCAGAGATGATCGAACTTGGAGACCTGCAGGATCTCGCGCCCGACTTCAGACGCATTGCACAGGATCAGCTTTCCGTGGTGGGGTGTCAATTCGTTCCAGAGCGCTCGAATCGCTTCGAGCATGCTGGAACCAAAGTAAGCGACATTCCCGAGGTCGATCACCACGGCCTTGAAGCCGCCTGTCCGCAGTTGCGCCCGCACCGTGTCGAGTTCGTGGGTAATGCTGTCGTCGGCCAGGCTGCTGACCACGCCAATCAGTTCCACAATCATGACCCCGTCAGATTTGGCAACCCGGAAGACTTTGCTGGAATTCATCGTTCAGACCCTTGAGAGCCAACTGCCGTCGGTACCTTGCGACGTTTGATCATCGTGACTTCGTTTCCCGTCGCGTTGTATTTCACCACGTCCATGAAGGTTTGCATCAGTAACAGACCACGTCCGCAGGGGCGTTCGAGGTTGGTCGGATCCGTCGGATCGGGCAGCGATTCGCGGTTAAACCCCGGTCCCTCGTCTCGAATGCAGAATTCGGCTGCTTCCAGGCTGTAACGTGCGGTGACATGGATTCGCCGCTGCGAATAGGGGGCAAGCGCCATCCGTTCCCGGGCGAGTTCATAGTACTGTCGATGGTCCACTTCCCGCAGAGCCGAATCCAGCTCCAGGTTTCCATGCAGGCAGGCATTTGTCAGCGCCTCCTGAAGGGCCACACCTGTGCGAACTCGCTCGCTCTCGTCGCAGATCCCCATTCCTGCAGCACCGTCTTTCAGATATTGAACCAGCGAAGCGATCAATTCGTGGTCATTTTCGATCGTAAACTGAACCTGTTGTTCCGTCATGCGGCGCATCAACCGGATCCGACCGCGGTCTTCACGCGCCGCTGAATAGACTTGGTGGACCGTCTCCAAAAGTTCCGTATTAAGTTGTCGCTTTGGAACATAACTGGCGGCTCCGGCACGCAGCGCCTGCAAGGCCAGTTCTTCGCTGCCACGCGCCGTCATCAGCACGACCGGAACCAGCGGATACGCCTTGCGAATGACCGCAACCAGTTCCAGCCCATTCAGTTCCGGCATGTCCATGTCGGTCACGACCAGGTCGGGAACGTGCAATTCGAGCTTCAAAATGGCATCGCTGCCGTCAACGGCATATTCGACGTCAAAATCGCCGTCACCCGTCAGCAACCCGCCTGCCAGCAGCCGGTCCGTTCCAGAGTCATCGACGACGAGAATTGTCGGCATGACCTTCCCCCGGTTGAATTTTGCATGTGAAATTCGTGCCGCCACCGCAGCAACGCGAAACCACGATCGACTCAGATCGTGCCATTCGCCGTCATCAACTGCAAGCGGCGATTCATTTCACCAAACACAGGTTGCACTTGAGTGATCACGTTTGAGACCTGAACGGCCTCAATCAGCGACAAATCCGTTCGCGACGAGAGTTCCAGGTTCTCGACATCCGCGGCGCTGGCGATTCCGAATGTTCTCAGAGCGCTTTTCAATGTGTGCGCCGCCCGCTGGAATCGCTTGCCATCCCGCGCGGCAAATGACGACTGCAGGGTTTCCAGCAATTGCGGTCCCTCGGCCAGAAATGCCTCCAGGACCTGGCCAAGCAGCCCCTGGTCTCCGTTCACGGCCTTTCCCGCGGCGTTCCAATCCACCAGTTCGGGCAACGGCAGGACCGAATCCGGGGAACCATCCGGGGCCACATTTGTCGAATCTTCGATCTGTCGAAACAACTGTTCGGCGCGTATTGGTTTCATCAGGTAACCGTCCATTCCAGCGCTCAGGCACAACTCCCGATCCCCCTTCATCGCATGGGCTGTCATGGCGATGATGGGAAGGTGACCACCACGTTGCATTTCCCGTTCTCGAATCTGGCGGGTAGCATCCAATCCATCCAATTCCGGCATCTGGACATCCATCAGAATCAAATCAAACGACTGTTCACCCGACAGCTGAACGGCTTCGACACCATTGTTGGCTATGGTGACACGATGTCCCCAGCGTTCCAGCAGGCCAACAGCCAATTTCTGATTGATCAGGCTGTCTTCAGCCAGCAGGATGGACCGGATTTTTTCTGTCTTCCGCTGAGGCAACGTGGTCGCGGGACTTGTCACTTCCGGAGATGACTGAACGCCAACCGCTTGCACAATTGCATCCAGCAGTTCCGACTGTTTGACGGGTTTGATCAGGTAAGCCGAAATCCGCAATTCCTGGCAGCGCGACTGATCGTCCGATCGATCGGCGGAGGTCAACATCATGATGACCGATCGGCACAGTCCAGGCCGCGACTGAATCTGTCGCGCCAGCTCAAATCCATCCTGGTCCGGCATGTTCGAGTCGGTGAGGATCAGGGCGTACGGCGCCCCCGTTCCGTAGCTGCGTTCCAACTCGCGAATGGCTTCCGGGACGGACGACGCCGTAAACGGCTGCATCCCCCAGTTGGTCAGCACTTCGAACAGGATGCGGCGGTTGGTCGCATTGTCATCGACAACCAGCACCTTCAGCCCGCGCAGCATGGCGGGATGAATGTCCGAGGCCGCCATCAGGAGCGAAGCGTTCCCCGTGCCAAATCGCGCCGTGAAGTGGAATTCGCTGCCGCGTCCGACTTCGCTCTCCACCCAGATGTTCCCTTCCATCAGGTCGACCAGGCGCGAAACAATTGCCAGGCCCAGGCCAGTGCCGCCATACCGGCGAGTTGTCGACGTATCGGCCTGTTCAAAGGCTTCGAAAATCGTATCGAGTTTTTCCTGAGGGATTCCGACACCGGTGTCTGCCACACGGAAGTGCAGCATCGGACCGATCTCCTCCATCCGCTCGACGGCGACATCCAGCACGACTTCGCCAGTCTCTGTAAACTTGATGGCATTTCCCACCAGGTTGATCACCATCTGTCGCAGCCGATGCGGATCCCCTTCGACGGCAATTGGGACATCCGGCGCGAAGTGGCAGACCAGTTCCAACCGCTTGCGATGGGCTCGCAGCGACAATGATTTCAGCGTGTCTCCCAGCAGTTCACGGATGTTGAACGAGGTCCGTTCCAGGCTGAGTTTCCCGGCTTCAATTTTCGAGAAATCGAGGATGTCGTTGATTACGGCCAGCAGCGACTCACCGGACTCCCGGACCATGGCCAGGTATTCCCGCTGGGTGTGAATCAATTCCGTGTCCAGCACCAGTTCGGTCATCCCGATGATGGCATTCAACGGGGTGCGGATTTCGTGGCTCATATTGGCCAGAAAATCACTCTTGGCGCGGTTTGCCGCTTCCGCTGCCTCCTTGGCTTTCAAGATATCGGCTTCTGCCCGTTTGCGGGCCGAGATGTCCGTGGCAATCCCCAGGAACCCGATGACGTGTCCATCGCGGTCTCGCCGCGCCGTCACCGCCAGGTTGACTGGCAGTCGCGTCCCATCCTTGCGTTCGTAGGTCCATTCCCGTTCCTCGGGTTGCCCACGACTGGCATTCTCAACAAACACACGAAAACCATCGATCTTGCGTCCCAGTTCCTGCGTCAGTTCCTGACCGCGCGACAGAACCTCGGTTTCAACATGAATGATCTGGGGTGTCTGTCGGCCGACCATTTCCTCGGCCGTGTAACCCAGCATTCGCTCGGCGCCCGCATTAAAGACGTCGATGACACCGTTGACATCCGTGGCGATAATCGAGACTTGAGTCGCCGCATCGAGCACCGCCTGAAGTCTGGCTCGAGTCTGATTCAATTCGATCTCGGCCCGCTTCTTTTCCGTCACGTCAGAAAAGATTCCCTGGATTCCGACGAGGTTCCCCGTGGCATCATAGACGGGTGTCTTCACGACATGGGTATAACGCCGTTCCCCGGTCGGAGTCTGGAACTCCTCGGTCGCTTCCAGGTCGCGCTCCTGTTCCAGGACCCTGCGATCGTCGCCGCGATACTTTTCCGCCAGTTCGCGCGGAAAGAAGTCGTAATCCGTCCGCCCGACGATTTCGTCCGGCGTTCTTCGCAGTGCTTCGCACAGAAGTCGGTTGGCAAATGTGAATCGGCCCTGCAGATCTTTGCGCAACATTGCCAGCGGCAGCGTCTCGACCAGCGACTGATAAAAGGCCTCGGACTCCATCAACGCCAGTTCGACCTTGCGACGTTGCGACAGTTCCTCTTCGTAGCGTTGTTGCAGTCGCGCGATGTCGTCGCAGGCCGATTCAATCGCTTCCACCAGATCCTGTTGGCGAAAGGTTCGCTCCTGCAAGGATCCGTCGCCGGAAATGGTGACCTGGTGCGGATCGGAAACAACAGCGTCGCTGGGTTTCAGCAGCAACTTGATTTTGGAGACGATTTCATTGACCGGTCGATCCCGGGAGACAAATCCGCGAACACCGGCTGAAAGGCTTCCCAGGATCCCGGCGGCGTTGACGGGATCGACCAGGGTCAAGACCGGGACCGCCAGAGTGGCGTCGTCGTGCCGTGGCAAATCATCCAGCAGTCGCAGGTCGCCGTCACCAATCAGCAGCAGGTCGAATTCGACGGCGGCCAGCTGGCGGATGACTTCGGCATGGTCCGACACAGGGATCGCATCAATTCCCGCTTCCGCAAGAATGAATATCAGCGAGTCGCGGCGAGCAGCGTCTTGTTCCACCAGCAACAGCCGTGGCATCAAAAGATCCTCAAACCAAGCTGCGATTGTGATGACCGGGACGACGCGCTGACGTCCCGAAATTGGAGACAGGCTTGCGGACAATTGGACATTGGTACCAGCATTTTGTCGCTGTCGCCCCAGAACTGCCAGTCAGAATCTCGGGGACTCCGTTTCCCTAGTTGTCACCCGCTCGACTACAATGCCGAGTCTGAAAATGACGCCCTCTGATCGGCATCACTCCACGGCTGGAGGGATGCCAGGCTGATCCACAAATTCCGGTGCTTCTGCGAATGCCTCAAGAATCGTCACCCCTGGCGAGTGGTTTACCAATTCACGAGACGGCAATTGCCGCGATTGATGGTGGATTGCGGTATCGTGGCTACGCCATCGAAGAGCTTGTGGATCATTCCAATTTTCCGGAAGTCGCTTTCCTGGTCGTTCGGGGCGAGTTGCCGTCGCATGAGCAACTTGCCGATCTGCAGGCGGTCCTGACGGAAGCGGCCACGGTTGAATTGGATCTGCTGGCCTGGATCGAGCAAATCCCTCTCAATGCTCCCTCCATCGACGTGTTACGAATGTCGGTCAGCCTGATTGCACTGTCCGAATTCCAGGATGATGAGACCAGTCCGGTGGCCGCCTGGGACGCGGTCCAGCGGTTGCTGGCTCAACTGCCAGTCCTGGTCGCAGCGCGGTACCGCCTGGCGCGGGGCCAGTCGCGGATTGAATCTCGCGATGACCTGACTTATGCGGGAAATCTACTCTGGCTGCTGACCGGAAGCGAGCCATCAGCCGTCGCTGAACGGGCCGTTGACGCACTCTTGATTCTGACTGCAGAGCATGAATTTGCCCCCTCCACATGCGTGGCGCGGGTCGTTGCCTCAACACGGGCGGATTTCTACTCGGCCGTCATTGCCGGGATGAGTGCCATCAAGGGGGCCTGGCATGGTGGTCCCGGTCGGCAGGTGATCGACATCCTGGAAGCGGTGGGACGCCCGGAAGCGGCTCAGTCCATTGTTCGCGCCGTGTTGGAGCAGTATGAGCGAATTCCGGGGTTCTGGCACCGGGTTTACCGGACCAGCGACCCACGGGCCGAACTGCTGGCGCCGCTGTGTCGAAAAGTGGCGGAAGTGGCCGGTCAAAACCAGATGGAACTGGTCGCCGGCGCCATCGAAAGCGCGGTCTGGGATGAACAGCAGATTCTGCCAAGTCTGGACTGGCCAGCGGCCCGATTGCTGCACTACCTTGGGCTGGATGCCGATCTGTTTGTTCCCATTTTTGTCATCAGCCGAATGGTGAGTTGGGCGGCACACTATATCGAGCAGCAACAGTCGCCTCAGCCAATCCGGCCACGTGGAAACTATACGGGACCGGCACGGCGCCCCTTTGAATCCCTGAGCGATCGCGGTTAGCCGAAATGGCTCTGCGATCCTCGCCTTCACATTGAAACTTCAGGTTTTTTGAATTCCCATGCATGCCTTTCAACGTTGTATTGCACCGCTCTGTCGCGCGACTTTTGACCTGACCGAAGTCTTGACGGCTTGTCCCGACTGCGGAAACCTGCTGGACATCGACTACGAATGGGATCGACTGGCAGTGCCATCCTCTCTCCGCGAGTTCGAAGCTCGCTGGGCAAATCGACGCAATCCGCTGGATCTGAGCGGCGTCTGGCGGTTCCGCAGCCTGCTGCCGTTTGCCCGCGATGAAGACATCGTCACCATCGGGGAAGGTCAGACGATCCTGCAGCAAAGCCAGTCGGTCGGCAAATACGTCGGCATGGACCCCGGCAGCCTGTTTCTGCAGTATGAAGGATTGAATCCCTCCGGCAGTTTCAAAGACAACGGCATGACCGCCGCATCAACACACGCGCGCATGGTCGGCGCCAAAGTGGCCGCGTGCGCATCCACCGGGAACACAAGTGCGTCGCTGGCGATCTATGCCAGCACGGCTCAGGTCTTCAAAGTCGTCGTCTTCGTGGGAAGCGGCAAAATCGCTTATGGGAAATTGTCCCAGGCGTTGGACTACGACGCTCAAACCCTGCAGATCCTGGGAGATTTCGACGACGCGCTCGAACGAGTACGGGAAGTGGCAGGCGAACGGGGCATCTACCTGTGCAACAGCGTCAATCCCTTCCGGCTGGAAGGGCAGAAGACGATCATGTATCGAATCCTGGAAGGGCTGAACTGGCAGGTCCCCGACTGGATCGTGGTCCCCGGCGGCAACCTCGGCAATTCGTCGGCATTTGGCAAAGCCTTTTCCGAACTGAAGTCCCTCGGGTTGATTGATCGAATTCCCCGCCTGGCCGTCATCAATGCGGCCGGAGCGAATACGCTTTACCAGCTTTATGAAGACCGGGAAGTCCGCTGGGATGGCGGCATGTCGGACGACGGCACGATCGACACCTTCTTTCGAGAGATGGATGCACAGCAGCGGAAGGCATCGACACTGGCAAGCGCGATTGAAATCAATCGCCCTGTGAACCTGAAAAAATGCCTGCGCGCACTCGACACCTGCGATGGCGTTGTCAGACAGGTGACGGACCAGGAAATCCTGGACGCCAAGGCGATGGTTGGTGCAGGTGGATTTGGCTGCGAGCCGGCAAGTGCCGCGAGCGTGGCGGGGGCTCGCCTGCTGCGCGCGGACGGAACGATTGCTCCCAGTGATCGCGTCGTCTGTATCCTGACCGGACATCAATTGAAGGATCCGGATGCCACCGTGGCCTATCATGCAGGCGATCAGGCCCTGTTCGACGCGAAACTCGGTTCACGCGGAGTTCAGCGGGCAACCTTCGCCAATTCCCCGATCGTTGTCGAAAACAATCTGCAGAAGATTATCGCGGTGCTGGAGCAGAATTAGCCCAGGTCGCAAGTCCAGTCGCGCTGTAGCACGTCCTGATGCAGGGCCGCGCCGTATGGCCGTGACCGCGGTGAAAATCGCGGCGGAACGGGGAATGTAAGACGCCCTGATCAGGCCGATTCCGCCCATTCCGCAGTTTCATCCGTGGTTTCGGCTTCTCCAAGCAGGGCTCGGCGTCCCTGGTGGGTCAGTTGATACTGAACGCCAACGTCGCGCCCGCCGACATCAAACTTGAGCATGCCGTGCGCGATCAGCTTGCCATGAATGGAGGACAGCTGCGCGGAATCAATCCCTTCGACCTCGGTTTGTCGAGCAATCCAGCCATCGGAATCGGGAGATTGTTCCCGCTGCTGCTGCTGGAGGTTGTAGTAAACCTGCAGAATGGCTCGCCATTCGGGATTGCGGCGCAACTGAATGATGTCGAATTCGTCCATTGTGCTTCAGGTATCGGCCCTCCTCCCGCGGCAGGCTGAAATCCCGCGGTGTACCACGCATCATCGTTGCTCCCGGAACGGACTCGCCGATCGGCTTGCCAGGAGTTATCGGTTTATCCGGAAAACTCAGCGTGGCATGAGTTCGACGCACGGACGGGCACGAGCCGGCGGGCCAAGACGGCACCCGCGCGGAGACTCAGTAAATGAACTTCAGGTCGACGCGGAACATGCCATCCAGGTACTTGCTTGTACCGACTCCCAGCATGCCGCTGACACCGAGTTCGAACAAACCGAGGTCGCCAGGTGGGCCGAGCACGAAGCGGACCCCCTTCACCAGGTTGACGGCGACATCGCCATTATTGCTGACGACCGACGTGGCAAATGGAACTGTCGAGTTGACGTACGTCGAATGGCCACCGAGATACTGCAGTGCGATCATTTCAAAACTCGGCAGGATCGCAAAGTTGTCGGTTTCGTATAGAACGTGGCTGACTCCGATACCATATCGCATGACCTGGCCTGCCACGGCGGGATTGGCGCCGAGCGGGATCCAGAGTTTGGCCTCCCCATGCAGATAGGTTTCGGGACTGACCTGGTAACGGGCCAGCAAACCAGGCTCAAGCGAGAAGTGTCCCGCCCCCAGCCCCTTGGTCAGGCTTCCGGTATTAATGTACGTCCGCGTGATCTGAGTCAGCTGCCACTGTTTCCCGTTGATAAAACGGGCTTTCGTCGCGATTTTCATGTCACCCAGACCACCGTCTCCGCCCCCGGTCGTGTTGTACTGCACGGCGCGGACAGGGATTTCCGTCATGACCGAAAACGCGTCCGTACCCGTTTCGTTAATGAACCGCAGGTCCTGGTAATTCACACTGTTTTGAGCGCCGCTGGGGGGCCGCGTCCAGAAGTAGCCGCCGCGATCAGGGGATTGAAGTCCCGAAGCGGCATCCACTCGAATCAACCAGTAATTGGAAGGTTGAGTGACATCCATTTCAAATGGGGCAAACTGTACTCGCTCCTGTCCAATCCCCGCCTCGCCGTAATTGACTCGATGGATCCCCAGATACCGGAACAGGGGGCTCCAGTTGGCAACGGGCATTTCGTAGGCCTGGTACGGCATGACGGCCATCGGTTGTTCGGCCACGGGAACAAGAGTTCCCTCCTCGGGTATCGGCGTCAATTGCTCTGCGGGGGCAGGTGGCGGCGGAATCAGCGGAATCGGCAGCGAGACTTCTTCCGTATACTGAGCCAGCCCCGTATCAAATTGAGGGGCGGTCTCTTCGACTGCAAGGGTGGGAACTTCAATGGGCTTAAGCCAGTTCGCTTTGAATACCGCACTGGACGTAATCGGAGCGGTCGAAGTTCCGGCAGTCCGAGTTCGCTCGGGTGGCAGCGCTGCAGGCGGAGGACTCGTCGGTTCAGTTCGACGAGGTGCTGTTGTCTCCGTCCGATTCAAGGATCGCGGCCGGGGATCTGGTCGCGTTCTGGGCGGCTCGTCCGCGGCGCGAAGCGTGCTGTCGTTTCCTGTGCCCTCTGGGGGGCGACGGGTTTGCGACGAAGCCCTTCCAGAGGGTGCCGCGTCCGCGTTTGTGCCGACAGCTTTGGCGCCGACGGCTTTGGCGCCGACGGCTTCCGATTCCGGAGCGTCTTGTCGACTTCGCCTCAGGACGACAGGCCGGCGCTCGGCAGGCGACGATGGACGCGCCTCCTCATCCCGTTCCTCAGGCTCCGGATCAACGGATTGCCATTCAAAACGGGACGTCTCTGCTGGAGACTCGCCTAATGCAGTGTGACCGAGTGAGGCGAGAATCAGCATCAACGCTAGCGTCGGCGGTTTTTGCCGCAGCCCCGACATGCCTTCCCCAAATAGATGTGCCGGACAAGTTGTCCATGCACAATACATCCCTGTGCCATTTCGCCCAGTCGTCATTATCGGCACAGCTGTTACAGGCTCAACAGGTCTGTTGACTGGCGAGCGGGGTAAATGTCGCTGTCAGACGACTTTGTCCTGGAGGCTGGTGATAAAAACTGGCTTGGAATCCGCAGGTTCCGCCGAAAGGGAAGTGCGGCTTGGCTTCCCGCTGACGACGAACAAAAAGCGGCGCGGCGGTCGTGGGTCTCGCTTCCACGTTGACTTCAATTCTTCCCTGGAATTCTGGCCGCTATTGGCGTGGCTGATGACGGATTTGTCCACCCGTCGCATTCGCGGCAGACTTTCCATACTCCCAGACTGCCTGAGGAGTGATGATGGCCGGATTTCGTTTCATATAGCTATGAACGTGCTGGTCACAGCCTGCGGCGCGCAGCACTCGCAGGACCACACAGGCACAGTTCTTGCCAAGAAGTTTCCAGGTTGCCCCCTGCTTGCTTCGGATTGCATGCCACGCATCGAATGCGGCATCGGTGTTCAATCCCACGATCTCAGCGGCCTTCGGGGCCGCCCCCCCGCAGGCAATCATGTCTTCTTCATAGGTGCGAGCATACGCGCGGAATCCTGACAGCGCATTTCCCGTCTGATCACCGGCGGTCCAACTAACATAATTCCGCAACCCGGTCAGACCGATGGGAATTGGAGCGAGAATCTCAGGTCGGACGTTGTAGTACCCCGCAAGTATGACGAGGTTACCGGGAGTGGCATCACCGCTGTCGATGTCGATGACCAGTCCCACATGGCCAGGCCATGGCTTGTTCCAATAAAACAATCGCGTTCGTGCCACGTTTTCCTCGCGCAGTTACAGCCGGCCAGGGAATTTGACGACTTCGCACCAGTTCGATGACCGAACGACTCACGATCGTCGGCCCTCGCTTGGCTATAAGTCGTCGCGTAATCCGGTTTATGCCGATGGATACTAGCAAATTCAATGGATCTGGCGTACCTGCCGACGCACCACTGGTGACGCGTCGGCAGAATTCGCTTGTGTCGGTACCGAGTCCATGATCGAATTGCCGGCCACGTTGGGAAAGAACTGGCCTGCTGATTGTTTTGACGAAGCATAAGCGAGCGGCCTGCTCGTCATCCCCAGGATCCGCAATGGAACAAACAAGGCAGGGAGGTCAGAGGCGAGGAATCGCTCACCACGAGCCGTGGCGGGTAGAGCCAATCGTTCAACCGTCCAGTCGACTGGGCCGCCGGTTGCGATTTGGATTCACCATCGCGTGTCTGGTGACAGCCGTCTCATTGCTCGTCTGGAACCTGCTGGCCCCTTTTCAGCACGTGAACTCGCACCTGCTGCTGGTCTCTGGTGAAAAACCTGTCACGGATTCTCGAGCCACCTCCACGAGCGGCTCATCGGACATCCTGATGGCCCCATCAGGACGGCAGTATGTGGCCCAGGATTTTGTCGCAGAGGACTTTGCATCGCTGTTCGAACTGAGATCCCGGTTGGACCAGCGCATCGTCCGTTCGAACCCGCCCGTCCGGGGGGACATTCGGGAATTGACCGACCTGCGCCTGCTGCGAACGACGCTGGACAGCATCACCACGGGGAAATCTGACGTCGTAATTGTCTATGTGGCTGCAGGTTGCGGAGTGGAAAATGGCGATGTGACATTTCGATGGAATGTCAGTCGTGAACTGGCTGGAGAAGGTCACAACCGTCTGGTTGAGTTCCTGCGTCAACTGAACGCAACGGACGCTGCCGCCAAGATCCTGATTGTCGACTCGGGAACGTTCGAGCGAAATCCGTCACACGGGATGTTGATCAACGACTTTCCACATCTGCTGGAACGGGCCGTTCATGATACCGGTGACCGGCGACTCTGGGTTCTGACATCAAACCAACCACTGGAAAGATCGCACCTGTCCCGTTCGTGCGAGAGATCGTTGTTTGGCTGGTTTATCACGTCGGGATTGCAAGGGTATGCCGACCTGGATGACGATCAGGACGTCGACCTTGAAGAGTTGTATCGGTATGTGTCGATCCAGATTTCCTCGTATGTCAGTCAGGCGACGGACAACCTTGAGCATCAAACGCCGATGCTGTTGTGGGGTGGCGGAAATCTTCGGGTACCGCACACATGGCCGATCCTGGTCCCTGCAGGTCGGGCATTTCCCGCAGTGACGTCTCGACCCCACAGCAAACCATTGCTGCCGTCAGTGGGTCGCGCGTCCGTCGCTACGGCGTTTCACAATCTCCCCGTCCCACAAATCAACTCGACCGTCCCAGCTGGCATCGCCGAAGCATCGGTTCCTCAACTGGTCACCGCGCCGGCAATACCAACCGCCGCAGTGGAGGCCGGCGCCCCCCCCGCGAAATCATTGGACGTCGAGTCCATGACCAAAGGTGCTGCGGATGAAAAGCGAACCGACGGGGCCCCCAAGGGGGCCGATGCTGCCGCCGCGCCAGCACCGACAGTCGCCGCGAAACCCACGGATGCGTCACAGGCCAGGAGTCCCGGTGGGGACGCGAATCCGGTCAGCCAGGAGGAACTGAATGCGACCGCAGCACTACTTGCGGAAGCCTGGGCGCTGCGGGATCAACTGGAATTGGCGACTCCCGATTCGATCAGCCTGTCCATCGCGGCCCCTGAAGACTGGAGGCTGTTGCAGGAGCGACTGTTATTGCAGGAACGGCTGTTTCGAGCGGGCGCGATTGTCGATGCGCGCCAAATCGCCAGTATTGTCCGCACCCTGCGCGATGGCCTGCAGTCCCTTGTCAAAAACACGCCGCTGAAGTTCAGCTCCGATCAGGACGTTGGCACGGCGGAAATCATCAAGCGACTTCACGATCGATCACGGAAGAATTCCTTCGCCACGATCAAGCCGCATTCCATTGGGTTTGCCGAACTGCTGTCGAGGGAAACAAGGCGTCCGATTCCTTCCAAGTGGAAGGCGGACTTTGATCACCTGGACCAACTGATCGAGCGTGGATCGGCGGCCGAATTCCATGAATGGGCGATGAAACTTGATCCGGAAATGCTGAATTTCGTCGAGCTTCGACTGGCACGGCAGCTTGATGAAATCACCGATATCAGCTGGTCTGCCAAACAATTGGCGCTCAAAATCCGCCGGGTGGCGGAACGGTTGGCGACCGCGGACCTGGCCCCCGTGACGGGCCTGTATCCGGAGTTCGCCGAAGCCGATCGGTTGCGGATCATTGGAGAACGGCATCTGTTGGAACATGTCGGAGACAAATCCGAAGAGAATGGGCTGGTGGCGTTGCGGCAGGCGAGCCTGCTTTACGAACGAGATGCGATCAACCGCGAGTCCGTACGCAGCGCCAGATTGCTGGCAAGTGAGTTAGTCCGCCGCCTGCCCGAATATGTCTGTTGGCACAGCAACTCGTGCCGTGGCGCCGGCGGGGTCCCGCGAAGCGACGATGTGGCACGACTTGCCGATGCCCTGGCTCAGTTGATCCGCATCGTTGACGTGCCGACCCTGGAGCAATTGCCTGAGATTCACAAGCTGGATTCCGAGTTAAGACTGCTGCGTCAAAAAATTGAATCCGGGTTGCAACCCGCGGTGATCAGCAAATTGAGTCGGCAGCCAGCCTTGCCGGATGCCACGCTGACCATTGAGTCCATATTGAAGACCTCGCTTCCCAACCATGCGATCCGGGTCGCCTTGTGGAAGACATTACTTGAGGTCGATGCGGCTGCCGTGTCCAAGTTCGATCCCCCCGGCCTTCTGGCCATGCAGCATCCGCGGCGCGTGATGCCGATTGCCGACTGGTCGTGGGTCAGGGATCAATTGGAACTGGATTTGAAGATGGCGCGGATTTGCGACATCAATCTCCCGGATCCTCAATCTCGTCTGTCCAAGCTGGAATCGTCCTGGCGTGATTTCCAACTGGTGTTTCTCCAGCACCAGGAAACTGCGGAACTGGACGGACTCGAAGAACGGCTCTGGAAGAACTCCGAAGCCATGAGCGACGGCTTGCGATTGTTCTATCAGCATGTCGAGACCCAGGTCGCCGAGGTCTTGAGAACCGGTTCCAATTTGCAGGATCCGGGACTTCGCGAACATCAGATGTATCTGCTGCGCGCCGCTCTGCGCGCCATGCAGATCATTCCCCATCATCCGCAGGACGCCGGAAACGGACTCTCTCCGTCATTCCTGGTGGACCAGTCACAGATGTTCGATCTGCTCCAGTGGCATGCTCAACGGCTTGCCCAGGAGCAACTGTTCGCGTCACCGGGGGACTCGATTTTCTTGTCGGGGCTGATCCAGGCCTGCCGCAGTTCGGCGTCCCGTTTGCCACAGCAGCCAAACCCGGTTCCTGAAGCCACTCCAAGGCTCGAATGGCGAGGACCTGATACCGTGTCGACGGTTTCGATCGATGAACAGGAAATCGAGCTTCGGCTGGACTGGTCCGGCCTGCCGCGAACGCCCGCCTGGATTGGCTTGCTTTATGACCGGGAGACGGTGGACGTCCGGGTCGTGGCAGAATCGGTCATCCTGCTGGAATCAACAACGGGGATCTCGGTCGATGAGTTCACGAAATCCACTCCATCGACCTGGACATTGTCACCAGGCGATTCCCGGATCATGAAACTTCGCGTCCGCAGTCGGCATAACGGTTTGCACCCGACGCGAATCATTGTCATCGCATCGACGGGGGGGGTGAACACCAGGAAGGATATCCAGGTGCTGTCGCCACTGCCGTCGACGATCGACCTGGCCGTGCGCGGGATTTCGGGAAGCTGGTCCGAGATCGATCACGCCTGGAAGTTGCATCCGTTTGCAAATCGGATCACAACCTATGAATTCGGCCTGAGAAATCGCGACCACAGCGAGCGGCAAGTGGAGTTGCGATGCATCGTGCCCAGAAACCCGTATCTCGGCACGATCCCTCATGGGGACTTGTCGGCTGCGGATACGACCTCGCTGCTCAGTGCGGTTGGCCCGACCGACACTTTGATTAATCTGCCTGAATTCACGTTGCCGGCGGAAACAGACTTCGTACCGGTTCCGTTTTTGAAGAAGCGGATCCCGGAAATGCCAGCCGATGCCAGTGCACCAGCGTCCAAAAAAGAAGTGGACAAAACGCCCCCCGCGGCCGCGAAGATGACGCCGATCGTCCCGAATGGCCTGTTATTTGTGGTCACGGACAAGAAGACGCGGCTCTCAACGATCAAGAGAATGATGATCTCGCCGCAGCGCCCCAGGCGATTCCTGCGACCGCTCGTCCGATACAACCCGGATCGTGAACGGATTGAAGTGGCAATCGAACCCATCGATCCTGAGACGATTCCGACGACAGGAGTCAAAGTCTCGGCAACCATCCTGGAAAC
>Ga0265327_10003013_pt1 | contig 16704 bp, 13 predicted proteins | sample 41621metaG_FD_202089 | JGI IMG/M metagenome (GOLD analysis project Ga0265327, IMG submission 202089) | Rhizosphere microbial communities from Carex aquatilis grown in University of Washington, Seatle, WA, United States - 4-16-21 metaG | ecosystem: Host-associated > Plants > Roots > Rhizosphere... | reverse complement strand
GGACAGGTGACGCTCGATGCCGAGATCAAGCGCCTGCTCGCCGGCACCGGCAACACGTTCTTCGTCGTCAACCAGCAGGAAATCCTCACCAGCCTCCAGATCAGCGAGGCCAACGCCATCAACGACTACCAAAAGGCCCTGGCCGACTACGACCGCCAATTGGGGACAACTCTCGAAAGGCTTAATGTTTCCGTAAACGTGCCGAAGTAGACCTTAGTGTTAGTGTGTGTGTGTCCAGCAGGCGGCGGCCCTCGAGGCGCCGCCTGCATGGTTTCCGGGTGACGAAATGGAGGGCGGTGTCTCCGAACCCCGCCTTCCGACCTCGTCAGCGACCCGTCTCCCAACGGCCCGGCAGCAAGCGCCGCCCCGACGATCCTCGCCTGGAGGCGGGTGCCCTCACCCCGCGCCCGGCTGCATGGGAGTCGGACCCGCCTCGGCGGGACCTCCCCGCTCTTCCGGACGCTCCCCATCGCCCCAGCGAACACGCTTGCGGCTGGGGCCAAACCACACATCCGTGGCAGCATGCCTAGAATACCGCTCGAGGACAACTTCACCGATGTGCTCGGAAAGGCCCAGCGCGGCCTCCACCTCAGCGATGCCCAACTCGCCACTCGGGCTGGCGTGCCCGTCGCCGACATCGTCGCGCTCAAGTCGGGCCAGATCAAGGAACTGGCCCTCCGCGCCGCCGCCCGGGCCCTGCGCCTGGGACCCGACGCCCTCGTCGGGCTCGCCCGGAAGGAATGGTATCCGACCCAGCCGTTGTTTCCCCGCGGCTTCGCGATGTTCAACACGCCGTTCGAGGACATCACCGTCAACAGCTACCTCGTCTGGGACATCAAGACCAAGCTGGCCGCCGCCTTCGACACCGGCGCCACGGCCGCCGCCGTGCTGGACACGATCAAGTCCGAGGGCCTCAAGCTGCTCTACCTTTTCGTCACCCACACCCATGACGACCATATTGCCGACCTTCCGCGCCTGGTTGGCGAAACCGGTGCCGAGGTCTGGTCGAGCGAACTCGAGCCGGTCAGCCACCCGGGCGCCCGCGTTTTCAAGGAGAACGCCCATTTCCACCTCGGCGAGCTCGCGATCAAGACACTGCTCACCTCAGGACATTCCCCGGGTCAGACGACCTTCTACATCACCGGGCTCTCGTGGCCGCTGGCCATCGTGGGGGACTCCCTGTTCTCCGCCTCGATGGGAGGCAGTCCCACGCATTACGAAGACCAGTACCGGAACAACCGGCGGAAAATCCTCAACCTGCCCCTGGACACGGTTCTGGCGTGCGGCCACGGCCCGCTGACCACCCTGAAGCAGGAAAAACAGCACAATCCCTTCTTCACCCGCTGATTGGTGCGGTCAGCGGTCTTCCCCGGCCGGGCTCCGCTCTCCCCGGTTCGCGCTCAAGTGAGCCGTGGTTGCGTCGATGCATAGGATGGAATCCCGATTCTCAACTTAATGTATTGTCAACTCCGTCAGCTAACGAGACTCGTCGTCGTCGTGGCGGGTTGGGTGGGCTTTGCCCATGCCGAGCCCCCCGCAGCCGCGCCGCGGGTGCTGCGCGCCGGGGTGGAAAGCCGGAGTGCCCCGTTTACGTTCGCCGACGCCGACGGCCAGGCCACGGGGTTTTCCACCGAACTGCTCCAGGCCGTCGCCCGCGAGCAGAAGCTGAACGTCGAATTCGAGGTGCTCGACTGGTCCGATCTGCTGGCCCGTTACAAGGCGGGTGAGATCGACATCATCTGCAATGTCGCCGACACCCCCGAGCGCCGCAGCTTCCTGGATTTCACCGCCACCACGATCCTCATGCGCAGCGCGCTCTTTGTCCGGCGCGACGCCCGTCCGATCCGCACCATCGCCGACCTCCGGGGCCTGCGCGTCGCCACCCCCCGCGACTCCCGCTCCCACGAGTACCTGCGCAAGCGCGACTGGGGCGTGCAGTTCGTCTTTCAACCCTCGCTGCTCGACTGCATCCGGGCGGTGCACGAAGGCGGCGCCGACGTGGTGTTCTCCACCGATGTCGTCACGCGTTATTTCATCCGGACCAACGCCTACACCGACATCACCACCGCGCCGCTCGACCTGCCCGACCTCATCTACCGGGACCATTTCGGCGTGCATCCCGGCAACCCGGAATTGCTGGCCGACCTCAACGAGGGCCTTGTCGCCATCCAGCGGAAGGGCATCTACGACCGGCTGTACGAGAAATGGGTGGGACCGATCGAGCTGCGACCGCTCCGGGTGCGCGACCTGCTGCCGTACGTGCTGCCGTTGCTGGCGCTTCTCCTCGCCGGCGGCGCCGGCCTGTTCTGGCAGCGACACACCCTGCGCGAGGTGAAACGGCAGGCCGAGGCCCTGCGCCGAAGCGAGGAACAATTGTCGCTCGTGCTCGAGGGCAGCCAGGACGGATTTTGGGATTGGGATCTTCGCACCGGCACGCTCGAGCGAAGCGAGCGCTGGGCCGGCATGCTCGGTTACCGCCTCGACGAGATCGCCGCCGGGCGCGCCGGCTTCATCTCCCTGATGCACCCGGACGACCGGGACCGGGTGGAAAAGGACGAGGAGTTCCTGTGGTCCAACCGCGACCAGTTCGCGATCGAATTCCGGATGAAGGCGAAGTCCGGCGAATGGCTCTGGGTCCTCGACCGCGGCAAGGTCGTCGTGCGCGACCCGGTGACCGGCGCCCCCTGGCGCATCGCCGGCACGCACACCGACATCACGGTGCGCAAACGGGCCGAGGACGAGAACGAGGCCCTGCAGCGCAAGATGCTCGAGACCCAGAAGCTCGAGAGTCTCGGCGTCCTGGCCGGCGGCATTGCGCATGACTTCAACAACCTGTTGACCGCGATCCTCGGCAACGCCTCGCTGCTCCAGCTCGACCTCGGCGCCGACCCGGCGAAGGCGTCCCTGCTCGCCAAGATCCTCACCGCCACCCGCCGGGCCGCCGACCTCTGCCGCCAGTTGCTCGCTTACGCCGGCAAGGGCGCGGTGGTCTTCGAGCGGGTCAACCTGAGCCGGCTGGTCCGGGACACCACGCGTCTGCTCGAGCTCTCCCTCAAGCACGCCGAGCTCGAATTCGCGCTCGCGCCGGACCTGCCGGCGGTCGAAGCCGACGCCTCCCAGATCCGCCAGGTCATCATGAACCTGGTGTTGAACGCCGCCGAGGCGCTGGGCGGCAACGCCGGGAAAATCCGCATCGTCACGCGGGCGGTGACGCTGGGCGCCGACGCGCTGCCGACCGCCCTTCCCGGCGGCTCCCCGCCCGCCGGCGACTACGCCTGTCTGGAGGTGCATGACACCGGCGCCGGCATGAGCGCGGAGGTGCTCGCGCGAATCTTCGACCCGTTCTTCACCACCAAGTTCACCGGCCGCGGCCTTGGCCTGGCCGCGGTGCTTGGCATCGTCCGGTCCCAGAAAGGGGCGCTCACGGTCCAAAGCGCGCCCGGCCAGGGATCCAGCTTTTCGGTTTATCTTCCGGCCGCCGGCGGCAACGCGGACAACGCCGCAACAACCCCGCCCTTCCCGGCCCAGCTCGCCCGGCCACCGGCCACCGGCACCATCCTGGTCGCCGACGACGAGCCTGCGATCCGGCAGTTGGCAACCGCCATCCTTCGGCGCGCCGGCTTCGAGGTGGTCGTGGCGTCCGACGGCGAGGAGGCCCTGCAACGATTCACCAAGGAACCCGGCCGGTACCGGGCGGCGCTGTTCGACCTGACGATGCCGCGCCTCGACGGCCCCGGGGCCCTGCGCAGGATTCGCGTGCTCCGGCCCGATTTTCCGTGCATCCTTTTCAGCGGGCACAGCGAGGACGAGGCCAAGGGCGACTTCGGCGGCACGGGCGCCACGTGCTTCCTGCAAAAACCGTTCTCCCCGGAAAGCTTGATCGAGAATGTGCTTCGCCTCACCAAGTAGGGGTGCGGCCTGTCCGGAAATTCCCTTCACGCGATGAGTGACTCACCGCGTGACCCCTACTCGGCGATGCGCCATTCCGGGTATCGGCGCTTCTTGACCGGCAATTTCCTGTTCAACATTGGACGACAGGCCCTGAGCGTCGCCATCGCGTGGCAGATCTACCAGTGGACGAACTCCGCCACGGCCCTCGGCCTGGTGGGCCTCGCCACCGTGCTTCCGCTCATCGCGCTGGTCATTCCCGCCGGCGTGCTGGCCGACCGGATGGACCGCCGGAAGATTCTAATGCGCACGTCGTGCGCCTCGGCCGTCCTCTCGCTCGCGCTGGTGCTGTTCACGCGGTACCCCGGCCTGCTCCCGGACGTCGCGCCGTTGCGCCTGGGCAACTCGCTTCTCCGGATCATCGCCCTGCACTTCGAGCGCCAGGTTGATCCGGCGAGCCTCCATTTCGACAATCCCGCCCTGCCGCTGGTGTTTCTGATCCTGTTCCTGCAGGCGGTCGTGCGCGTGATCGGCAATCCGGCCAGGGCGGCCCTCGTCCCGCTGCTGGTGCCGCCCGCCGCCGTCAGCAACGCCGTCACCTGGAGCGCGAGCTCTTTCGAGCTATCCACCGTGATCGGCCCGGCGCTCGGCGGCTTTCTCGTCGCGGCCGCCGGGTACACCTCGGTCTATCTGCTGGACGTCGCCTTCTCCCTGGCGCTCGCCGCCTCGCTGCTGGGCATCCGGGTGAACCAGCCGCTCCTCGCCTCGGTGGCGGTGCCCGACGCCCTCGCCGGAATGCGTTTCATCTGGCGCCACAAGGCGATCCTCGCGGCCATCACGCTCGACCTCTTCGCGGTCCTGCTCGGCGGCGCGGTGGCGTTGCTGCCGATCTACGCCGACAAGATTCTCCATGTCGGGCCGGCGGGGCTCGGCTGGCTGCGGGCGGCGCCCGCCATGGGCGCCATCACGATGGCCTTCCTGGTCACCCACCTGCCCCCGGCCCGGCGGCCGGGCCTGACGATGCTCTGGACGGTGGCGGGCTTTGGCGCGGCCATCGTGGTTTTCGCCGTCTCCCGCCACGTCTGGCTTTCGCTGCTCGCGCTCTACCTGAGCGGCGTTTGCGACAACTTCAGCGTCGTCGTCCGCCACAGCCTGGTGCAGATGAAGACCCCGGATGCACTGCGCGGGCGCGTGACGGCGGTCAATCAGCTCTTCATCGGCTCATCCAACGAGATTTCCGAGCTTCGCGCCGGCCTCGCGGCCGCGTGGTTCGGTCCGGTCGTCGCCGCGACCGCCGGCGGGATCGGCACGATCGTGGTGGTCGGGCTCGTCGCGCTCAGCCTGCCCTCCCTTCGCTCGGTGCCGCCGCTGCACATGCTCACGCCGGAGGAGGATCTCGAAGTTGAGAGTTGAGGGATGGGCGTTGAGCGGACCGGGTGAAAGTTGAAGGGTGCAGATTGAAAGACGGGAATGGCCGGGGCCCTTTTTTCCCGAGCGTCTCCTTTTCCCTCCACCTCTCTGCGTTGGGTCCTCCTTCCGTTGCTCGCGTCAACGGCTGAAGTTCAAAGGCACCACTAACGCGATCCTGCGCGGTTGGCTCCTGTGAGAATCCTCGGTCTTGTCACCGCTGACCCTCGCACCTTGGTGCCTTCCAGTTTTCCCGATCGAGTTGCTTTCTTCGCTCCTTCGTGTTTTCCGGACCCGTTTTTTCAGCCTGAATTTCAGTACTTGCGCCGCTGCGAAAATTGACCCAATTTGCCGCGCTTTGGTGAAGACGGTGCGGTAGCCAAGTGGTAAGGCCGAGCTCTGCAAAAGCTCTATTCGGCGGTTCGATTCCGCCCCGCACCTCCACTTCCAACCAGCTTAGCTGGCGCGTTTTGGAGTGGCTGGGATTGAAGCGGACACCAAAACGGACCCTCTTTTTTCTACTCCCTGAGAACTGAGCGTAATCGGAACTAACCCGCCGACTACCCGCTAACCCTGCGGCTCCGTTTCCGGCTATCGTCGTGTTTGCGCGCACGACCATGAAAGATCGATTCCGCATCACCCGCCGAGGCAGCCGAGGAGGCGTGTTTTATTGCGTGGATACCCAGGCTAGGAACCGCACCAGCCTGAAGACAGCCGACATTAAAATCGCCCGGCGCATCGTGCAGGCCAAAAACGAGGCCGAGCAGCAGCCGGCACTCAACCTGCAACTCGCCAAAGCGTATCTGGCCGGCACAGACCGCCAAGCGAACCAGCGCACCTGGTGCGATGCCCTCGAAGCTCTCACCAACACGAAGCAAACGGCCAACAAGGAGCGCTGGCAGCGGGCCGCCAAGGACAAGGCCCTCGCCCCGCTTCTTCCCAAGATCATCGTCGAAACCCGCAGTGAACTGCTCCTCAAGGTGCTCCAAGCGGGCACCGTCTCCACCAATAATTTCCTGCGGCGGCTGCATAATTTCTGCGTGGACATGAATTGGCTGCCCTGGCCGCTGATTCCGAAGCGCCAATGGCCGGTCATCCGCTTCAAGGAGAAAAGGGCGATTACCTGGGAGGAACACTGCCGGATCGTCGCCCGTGAAGGGAATCCTGAACGCAAGGCATTCTATCAGCTGGCCTGGCACCTCGGCGCATCCCAATCGGACCTCGCCCATTTGCAGGCCGAGGACGTGGATTGGGCGGCGCGGATCATCTGCTTCGTCCGCATGAAGACCCGCTGGCGGGGCCAGCAACCGCCCCAGATTCGATTTGGCAAGGAGGTTGAGGCGATCCTGGCCACCCGACCCAAGACCGGCCCATTGTTTCCGTATTTGCTTGGACGCCTGCCCGGCTACCGCGCCAACGAGTTTCGGGAACGTTGCCTCGGACTAGGCATCCATGGCGTCACCCTGCACAGCTACCGCTACGCCTGGGCGGAACGGGCGCTGACCGCCGGGTATCCCGAACGATTCGCGCAGCTGGCCCTGGGCCACAACAGCAAGGCCGTGCACCGCGCTTATGCGAGGCGGGCACAAGTCACCCTGCCGCCCCTTGAGGATTATGAGGCGAATGCGGTCAAAGCGCCGGTCATCCCGCTACCCTTGCCAGCCACAGCCTAATGTCGCGCGGCGCGGCTTGGCGTGACTCAGGCATTCTCAAATCGAGCGCTCCAACTCTCAAAAACTGCCTTCATCAGCTCGAATGCTTCGTCAGAAGCTTCGATCCTCATGTGCCGCCTGCTGCCGTTGTTCACGACTAGAAGGCCAAGATATTTCTGTGAGTCTCCAAAAGGCGTATCCAGGCTTTGAAAAAGCACCATGTCGTCGGCCTCCTTCTTCTTCTGGAAGGGGTGCGCTGCGAACACCCGTTCGAGTTCAGAAAATGTGCGACTATCAAACCGAAGAATATGCGAGATGGTTTCACCTGCTACCACTTCTTCAATGAATACGAGACGCTCACTCCCCCGACGCTCGAGTTTGCGAAAGATGATGGGATGCGGAGTCATTCCTAGCCTCTAAATAGTTTGTCAGTTGAGTTGGCGGTGGCAAGCAGGGAGGGCCCAAGGACAATTAGGCGGGGATGCAAACTCGCGCGCGCTGTTGGTCCGAGGCCCTCGACTGAGGCTCGGGTAGCTTGAGCTGATTCTTTTTTCGCCAATGCTGGCTGACGGCGTTCGTGACTTTCGCCAGCCAGGTCCGATCTCGCGCCAACTCCAGCACCTCGCTCGTTGCGAAATATTTGACGCTGTTCGGCTGCGGATTGCCCAACGGCTTGAGCAACCGGGCCACGACCAGGACCGGCACGTCATGCGCCTGACAATTAATCACCCAGGCCGTCTGCTCTGCTGTAAGCCGGGCCGGAAGTTGCCCGAGCAGGCTCATGAATCGATGTTGGTCGTCTCTCATTTCAGATTCTTAGCGAGGCGGCGGATCCCCATGGGTTCATGGGCTCCTCCTTACTCGACAGAACCATCCTATCCCAAGATGCAGCGCGAAAATAGGCTCAGCGGGGCCCATCGCGGATTGCACGGAATTCCCTCCGGCCAGCCCCTCCAGCAAACGCCATTTCGCGAAATGCCCGATGCCCAGGAATCCCGACTTATGAAAGTCAAAACCTTACGCTTTGGCGTAAGGAGTGAGGCGTGCACCCTGAAAAACAACGCGCATGCGTTGCGTAAGTGAAACGCCGCCCAGTCAGGATTCTGACCATGCCGGCTCGATTACCACCGTTGAATCTGCGCAACTCTCCGGGTGGATCTGCTGGAAGACCTAGCCGACTTCCTCCGCCTGGCCCTTCGTCAAACTCAGCTCAGCCGATGGACGCCTGCTCGGGAATGGCTTGAAAGTCCGACTTCTCGGAGGTGACTTACGCAACGCACCCGCGTTCTTTTTGCGAGAGGACACCCTTCTCCTTACGCCAAAGCGTAAGGTTTGATATCTTGTAAGTTACCATCGCGATTGTCGCAACCGCGCGCCCACCCAACCGGCAGCACCGGATGACGGATTGATCCAACGGTTTGTCTCCCCATTCGCTTCCATATCCAGAAACGATATTTTTGATTCGTGCCGAATAGTCCGAGCAGCTAAACACAGTGCGGCCGCACCTATGCATTCCCATCTCCAAACCCTGCTTCTCCTGATGATGTTCGGCGTGGCCGGTTGCACGTCCGTTCAAGTCGCAGCTCCCTCCGCAGCTGTTAAAGTCGATCGAATTTACATCCAACGAAATCCTAAGGTAATTGTTCCTGGATTCTTGGAGGTCATTGAAGATGCAGTTGGGCGGCGGGGTGTGCCGTTTGAAGTGATTGCGGAACAAGCTGACCTTCGAGATCGGTACGTCATTACCTACACGGCCAACGAGAACTGGGACATCGTGATGTACCTTAATCACGCCGAATTTCGCTTGGAGAGAAATGGGGCAATTATTGCGTCGGGTATCTTCCACCTGAAAGGCAAGGGCGGATTGGCCTTTACCAAATGGAAAGGCACTAGAACCAAGCTCGATCCAATCTTGGACGAAATGCTGCGTGAAGTGAGCTATGACCCCAGACTCGCAAGCGATGCGGTGCCTACTAATGCATCCGGGACCTCCGCGACGGATGTTCCCAAGCCCGGGACTATCGCCGACCAATCCCCGGGAAAATCCACAGCTGATCAACTGCTTGAGCTCAAGAAATTACTCGATGCTGGCGCAATCACGCCGGAAGAATATGCGACAAAGAAGAAGGTGCTGATCGACAAGCTATAGTCAGTCGCCTCCGTGAAAACCTTTCTCTTACACCGCTGCCGCGCCCTTTATCGATTGGGGATACTTCTGCTCCAACCGGGACTTCTGCTTACTGCGGTCGGCCTGGGCCTCGGGCTGTTCCATAGGGGCTGGATAATGTGCCTTGTCGGGCTGGGCCTTGTCCTCGCCGGCATCTTTGTGGGACAGACGGGCGAAGGCGTCCTCGGAAGCGAGATCAAGCACCTGTTCCCGTCGATGACGGCAAAAGAGGTCCATGAGGCGGCCGCCCGCCATCTTCGGGCAAAGGACGCTGACCGGACCGAAGTTTTTCTCGGGAAAATGGTGGCCGACGTGGAATGGAAAGAAAAGCAGCGCCGGAAGACCCATCAGGGCTGATCCGCCTCCTCGCAGATTTCGCATTATGGCCATGGACCCAGCCCTGCCGAATTCCCTGATTCAGCCTTCCTATCTCGCTGCTCTGCGAAAAAGTCTGGCTGAAGGTACTGGGATTGTCTGGAACGCGGAGGACGCCTTTGGCGGGCAAATGCTTTGGACAGAGGTCCGTGCGACTCTTGGGGGCATAAACCTCGAATCAGCCGCAACATGCATGGCATATTTGAATGTATTTACGGCCATCGCGGCAAAAAGAGGACCCCATGTAGGGGGGTTGCGCCCCGACGCTATTCAGCAACTAGTCGAATTCCTGTTTCCGCTGCAATATCAATCACGAGCACTCGACCTCTACGAGAATCATTCGCAAAGCTTCCAAGCTTTGGCACCCCAAGCCTGTCTAGCCGCAAGTGAAGCCTGCCTGCGCTTCTGTAATCCAACCGACGGCATAAAGCTCAGTGCTCCGAGCGAGTTTGCTCCGTTTGCGCATATGATCCTGTCTTTTCATGACGCGCTATTTGTCGAAAGCGAATTTGCGGAAGGGTTCACTTACGATGCTCTAACAGCGCCTCAGTTCAGTAGCTTCACCCGAAACTATCTCGCCGCCAATTTCTACTATGACGCGGTCGCCGCTGAGACGCGGCATTACATGATGTTCGAGACTGGCGAACAGTCTGGCGCTCTCTCCCTCCATGCCGGGATGTCGGCTGCAACATGGTTTCGGGCCGCATCCGGCATCGATCCGCAGACCTATCGTCTTAACCAGATCGTCATGGCCGCTTCGACCATGAACCTCGATCAAATGGGCAGCGTTGGCACCAAGATCAGGTACCATTTCGACGACTATATCAAACATCTCGAATCAGTTAGCGCAGATATTTTCCGACGATTGCACGAGCTTTCGGTAATCGATCCAACCGAGCTCACCACGACCGCGGCTCCTCTTGACTGGACCTCCGCGTTGTATTCGCAAAACTATTTACGCCGTCGGCAAGTTCTTCCTCTACGCGACGGCTATTTTCTCAACATTCACCCTCAGCTGACATTTGAGAAATTCTTTGTGACGCCGGTTCATGTGCTCGCTGACCTTGCCCAAAAGCGGTTCATCGATGGATGGCCGCAAGACCCATCGGAACGATCATTAAAAGTCCGACGAGATATGGGTTATGTGTTTGAGGACTATTGCCGCCTTCTAATTGAAACGATTTTTGACGGTTATGGGGCCAAAAGTATGTTTCGATACGATCTGGAGGGGAAGGAGCGAGATGGGGTCCTGCTATTCGGCGGTACCGCTCTTGTTTTCGAATTTGTCCATCATCCATGGAGCATCGAAGACCGGGCGACTGGTGACGTCGAACGGCTGCTCAAGCATATTGCAGACAATGTCAGCAAAGCGCATTCGGCTTCGGCGGCGCTAGCTGCGGGAACTCACCCGATCGAGCCGAAAAGGAAAATGTACAAGGTACTGCCTATCGTGATTCTGTCCGACATTCTCCCGATTCACGAGGCAACCGCGTTGACATTCGCAAAACGGCTAGTTGCGGAGACGAGCGCAGAAGCCGTTAACGGCACAACAAGCATCTTTCCTGTTCAGTTGTTGTCGGTCTTCCAATTTGAAAACTTGGACCGAACGATTCCGCGGAACGGTAGGGCGAAGCCGTTTCTGGACTTTCTTGAAAAGCGCGCTCGAAGCCAGGCCAAGCGTTTTAGCGGAGCCTCTTTCTTGGGATTGAAACGGCTCGGGTCAGTTCGCCTGAAAAAGTTTGAGAATGAGACACACGCGTCATTTGAGAAACTGGGCCCAACTCTTTTCAAAGGTGAGTAACATCCATGTTGATCTGAGCCGGACTCCTTAGCCCGTATGAGAGGAAGAAAGTATCACCCTTTTTGGTCGGAGCACGACAAGCTTTACCCTGGCGGTTCGTCCAAATCGAACGAGTGGAAAAATCTTAAACGTCAGGTAAGAGCGAGAGATGGTGGCAGATGCGTGATGTGTGGAAGCACGACCTTGTTACATGTCGATCATAAGGTTCCGCTCTCCCGTGGCGGCACGAACGCATCTCAAAACCTGCAGACTCTATGCAAACAATGTCACGAAATTAAGACGGGCCGACCTCTCCGTGACTGGCGGGAAAAAGCAAATCCGCTCTATACGCCCTTCTCGGGCACTATGCCGAGAAGCTCACGCACGAGCCACGCGGCGCCCTTAAGGTCAGTGCCTCCAAACAACGTCTTGCCCCCACCTACGTTTACGCAGTCGAGTGGCTCGCCAGCGAATGCGACCATCAGTTTTTCCGACGCTCTTAAGGTGGTCACAACAATTTCTTTCGCATTGGGCCTCTTGATAAAGTCAGGCGGACTTCTCTTGGTGGCCATCGTTTTCGGATTCATTTGGATTATCGTTAACGCCATTACTCAGGAATAATTTGTATGACGCCGCGGACACCAAGACGGACACCAAACGAGTGGTAAACAGCGGTCCAAGAGTATTGGCGATTTTGCTTGGTTGCCTCTGAGGAGCTGTCATTTTGGCGGCGCAATCAAGGTGATGGTCGGCCGATTCCGCCCCGCACCTCCACTTCCAACCAGCTTAGCTGGCGCGTTTTGGAGTGGCTGGGTTTGAAGCGGACACCAAAACGGACACTCTTTTTTCTACTCCCGGAGAGCCTGGCGTAACGGGAAGTAACTCGCCCGCTACCCGCTAACCCTGCGGAACCGTTTCCCACTTGCTGAAATCGGGAACCCCGGCGATTCTGGACCCCATGACAGCGCTGTCCACGCCACGCTGGATCGCCGCGTTGGTTGCCTGCTGGGCGATTGCGGCGAATGGGCCCGCTCAACCGGCCCGGTCCGCCGACATCACCGGCGTTTACGTCGGCAATTACTCGGATGCACAAGGCACGGTCACGTTCAAACTCGCTTTGCAGGAATCGGCCAATGGCTCATTGACCGGCGAGTGCACCCTGGATTTGCCGTCCGCTTCCCCCGAACACGCCAACAGCTATGCCGTGATCGGAGCGTTCGACGCCCCATCCGGCAAATTCGACGTGCGCCCCACCAGGTGGCCGACCCCGTCGCCCCCGCGGGTTAGAATGGTTGGGCTGGCCGGCGCGTTTGAGCCCGGTACGGGACGGCTCAGCGGGAGGATCACTTCCGGGAGGGGCACCTTTGAGGCCACCCGGGACGCGGTGGAGTCGGCGAACATTGCCAGCCTCGTCGCCGCGCCCAATGCAGCCCCCGTCGCGCCACGAGTTCGCCCACCTGCCGCAACCACGGCGCCCGCGCCCGCCCAGGCGCAGGCTCAGACCGCTGCCCAATTGTCCGCCACCGCGATCAACGGAGTTTATACGGGCACCTACCAATGTGTCGACGGTGCCGTGAAGGCCAAACTTTCCCTGAAGTCGACGACCGACGGTTCCCTGACCGGTTTTTTCACGTTCGATCTCCCCACCTGGGCCGGAGCCCGCCCCGTCACCTACAAATTGACTGGCCGATTTGTCGCGGGAAACCGTTTCCCGTTTCAATTCACCACCGTCGAGCCGTTGGGCCCCCCCGCGCCGCCGGCCTACGCGATGACGGCCGTTAACGCGTTCTTCGGCGTGGGTCCCTACGTCATGGGGAGCGACGGACAACTTCACGACGGCATCAATCTCGATCACCTCAAAGGCTCGACCCCCGGACAGGCGAGCGTTGGCTTCGACACCAAGCGGGACGAGGCGCAGTCGGCCGACCTCGACAACGTCATGGCCGCCCAGGCCAGCACCGCCCTCGCGGTGACGACCACCGCCCCCGCCGTCCCGATGGCCCGGCTCCACTCCATCGACGGCGTTTACAACGGCACGTTCGACGGCAAGCAGGGGCCAGTCAAGTTCAAGCTGGCCATCGCCCAGACGGGCGGAGGAAAACTCGCCGCCACCGCGACGGTTTATCTCCCGGCCGACGCCGGCACCAAAGCCTACACCTATGGGATGGACGGCGTCAATGACCCCAGCCAGCACCGCTTTCGGTTGGCGCCCCGCAAGGGGGACTCGGTTCCGCCGAATGATTTTGAATCGGTGGAATTCGACGGCACGTTCTTCGCCGACGTCGCCCACAATGCCGCGAGGATCTATGGCGCCGGGCACTCCGGACCCAAATTTGAGGCGACGTGGGACGCCGCGGAAACCGCCGAACACGACGCTGCGGTCGCAGTTCAGAAGGCTGAGGAAGGCGTGGCCTATCAGGCCGCCATGAAGGTGTTCAACGAGACGATGCGGAACGCGCCGCCGAAGCAATTGGCGTCCAATGATCTGGTCCGCAAATCCAAAGCGTACTGGGACAACTACGACACCGACATGATCCGGGAAGTCTTCGACGGCGGTTTTGGCGCGGCCATCGACGAGAACAAGCAATTCCAAAGGGTCTTCTGCACCTACCTGGAAATGGTGTCGGCCAAATATCCCGATCGTCTGCCGGCCAATCACCAGCGGCTAAGCATCACTTGGAGACTCAACCGAAAATTCGATCAATACAACAATCTCATCAGCGAGGACAACCATGACTACACGGTCGATATGGATCCGCGTTTCGTTGCCAAATACCAGGAGGCTCATGCATCCCTGACGTCAGGGAGCGAGCAGCTGCGCGGCATCATTGCTGCCGCGCAGCCCGGGGGCGCCGAGCGCAGGAATTTCGACATGATGGCCCTGGCCCGGGACATGCAGAGGTTTTTGGCGGACAACGGTGGCAAGAGCGCCGCCGCGCGCCAAATGAACGAGAATTTTCTGCGCGCAGTCGGCGGCGAGCCCTCCCTGCAACAGGCCGGCGGGAAGATCGACGGCGCCGGAGCCGAAACCGACCTGAACCTTCCGCCCGGCCGCTTCGCGCGGTTTGTGGATGGCGCCAACGCCTTTTACCGCGATCCCGCCAACGCCAAATACCGGGGCCGGAACGATACCGAGTTCTGCCAGGCCATGGCCGTCAGGTTTGAATTCAAGATGAGCCGCACAGAGGAATATTATTACGCCAACGATTTCAAAGCCCGCTTCTACGATCAGATCATTCAGCCGAAGGAACCCAGCAACGACCCGAATTGGTCGCTGCTCCATCCCGTGGTCGAGGAATGCATTGCCGCAACCCGCTAAGCTGGACCTTATGGCTCCCTATCTCACCGACGCAACAATTCGCATCTCCAAGGGAGGCCGACCGATCGCGTTCGCAGAGTATCGGTAGTGTCCGTCAAGTTTCGCACATTTGATTCAGGCTGGCCGGAGCGGAGGAAGGTTTGGGGATGGAGGTGTGGAGGCAAGGGGTCGAGGCACCTCGCGTTTAGCGAAGGTGCCGATTGGCGACCCCTTCCTCCACCTCGTGAATTGGGTTGGGCATGGCTCAGGCGGTCTGGGTCTGACCCGGGTCCGGAGTGAGCGCCGGCAGGTCGCGGAGGCGCCCCATGTCCATGTAGCGCTTGGCGCCCCAGCTCTTGCCGGCGATATAGCGCAGCCGGGCGCTAACGAGCAGGAGGGCCGAGTTGCCGTCGGGAAACGCCCCGACCACCCGGGTGCGGCGGCGGATCTCGCGCATGATGCGTTCAAGCGGGCTGTTGGTGCGCAGCGATCGCCAGTGCTCACTGGGAAAGGCAAAGTAGCTGAAGGTCTCCTCGATGTGTGCCTGGACCAACGCGGCCGCCGCGGGTAACGAGGCGCTTTGGCGTCGCCACTCGCACACCGGAAAGCGACGTCTTCGTGGTGTCGGCCTGTTCGCTTTCGCCTACCCAGGTTGCCTCATCGCTTGCGGTAAACCCCATGGGGTGACGGAGGACCCGATCGACGAGGAACAACAAGACTCGAGGTCACGAAGCACCTCCGGGAACTTCGGACCCCGAAATCAGCCCTCCCCAAGCCCATGGGGCCAATCGTATTCCCAGTCGCCAAACCGCTCGATCGGAAGACAGTGGGACCAGCTTTCGGGCAGTCGTGGTTCCGGCGGCTGGCACAACTTCGACGCCTCGTTCATAGGCTATGCCCAATGGGAGGGTAACACCCCATAGAGATTTGGGTGCACTTGAAACATCATTCCCCGCGGATCGTCCAGCTGACCTCAATTCCCGACCCCATGCCAAATGAGTCCTCCTAATCGCGTCTGCAACTTTTCCCATGACTCCCTGCCGGGAGTCACGCTGAAGATCAGTTCGTCAATTCCACTCACCAGCCCGCGCGATCTCGAGATCATCGCGTCAAAGCTGCAACAGGGGAAGCACATCCCCGAAGGCATTCAGGGGGTTCTGCGGTTCCGCCTGGATGGTGACAGCGTGGAGGATGCCGCCATCTTTCCACTCTAGCGGCACGGGGTCAGGGAATCGCATCCGCAAAAAGCCGGTCGGACATCGGAAACTGGAAAAGCCTGGGCGAGCTTCTTCCCGGCGGATCCTCCATCCTCCGCTGCAATTGCCGAAAAAAAAGAGTCCGGGGGCCCAATCCCCCGGACTCCAAGCGGAAACTGAACGGGCTCCTTCGGCCCCGACCGGCCTAGAAGTCGAATGAGTTCGTCAATTCCCAACCCATCCCCTCCTGAATGCGGGCGAGGGCGAGGCTGCCGTCCGGTTGGACCCGGGCGGCCACCAGCTTGTCCTTTTCGCCCACACTCCGGAGATTGATCTGCACGCGCCAGTCGAGCGCACGCGTAAGCTTGCGCTTATAGCCGACCCACACATCGAGATGGTGGTCGTTCGGACCGATGAACGGCTCGTTCACGTTCAGGCCGCCGCTGGTCAGGCCGGCGAGATTCGGCACGAGGTTCACCGCGTAGCGCGGATCGGACGAGTTGACGTTCACGAAGGTCGGGTCGAAGTGGTACCCGATGATGCGGCCGGCCTCCATGCGGAAGGCGCCGCCGGCGAACACGCCCTTGAGCGGGCCCTGGTCGAAGTTGTACGTCGAAACCAGGTTGAGGCGCCACGGGGAGACCTCCGGGGCCGCGTGCCCCAGGGAATTCAACTCGACGGTGAACTGCGCCACCACGCTGGAGTTCCACTGCGAGCCCAGGGAACTGCCGCCGTTGTACCACTCGCGCACCTGCCCGCCGGGTCCGTTCATGAAGGCGGTCATGTCGCCGATGAACTTCTGCGCACCCGCATCGATCGCGCTGTGGATCGCGTTCACGTGCGTGTAGTTCAGCGTGATGTTCCAGTTCTTGGTCGGGTTGGCGGAGAGTTCGATTTCGGTGCCGCGCGACAGGTTGTCGACGGTGATCTGGTGGTTGCCG
>Ga0265327_10003012_pt1 | contig 16712 bp, 8 predicted proteins | sample 41621metaG_FD_202089 | JGI IMG/M metagenome (GOLD analysis project Ga0265327, IMG submission 202089) | Rhizosphere microbial communities from Carex aquatilis grown in University of Washington, Seatle, WA, United States - 4-16-21 metaG | ecosystem: Host-associated > Plants > Roots > Rhizosphere >... | reverse complement strand
GATTTTTGATTTGTTCCTGCGCCTCAAAACTTGCTCCTTCACCAATCGCCAGCATTGCGATAACCGAACAAACGCCGAACACAATTCCTAGCGCCGTCAGCAGCGAACGAAGTTTGTGCAGCCACAAGCTTTTTACGCCGAGCTTCACTGCCCGTCCAATCCGAAGGATACGCGCTGAGTCGCTCATGCCGGTACTCCGTCGGTTTCCACCCGTCCATCACGCAGGCGGATGGAGCGTTTGGTGTGACGGGCGACGCTTTGATCGTGGGTCACCATGATGATGGTTTTGCCCTGGTGATGAAGATCGTCGAACAACTTGAGGATGTCCGTGCCGCTCGTTGAATCGAGATTGCCGGTCGGTTCGTCCGCGAGCAGCACCAGTGGATCATTCACGAGCGCGCGGGCGATCGCCACGCGTTGCTGTTGGCCGCCGGAAAGTTCAAACGGTTTGTGATTCAGCCGAGGTTCGAGGCCTACCCGGGTTGCAAGTTCGATGGCGCGTTCGCGACTCTCTTCCGCGCCGCGTCCCTGGTAGTAAAGCGGCACTTCAATGTTTTCGATGACCGTGAGTTGCTGAATCAGATTGTAAGACTGGAAAATAAATCCGAGCCGCGCTCCGCGAATCCCTGAAAGCTCATCGTCATCCATCACTGACACATCCGCGCCACCGAGCAAATATCGACCTTCGCTGGTTCGATCTAGACAACCGAGCACATTCAGCATTGAAGATTTTCCGCAACCTGACGGCCCCATGATGCTGACGTATTCACCTTCCGAGATCGTGAGTGAAACATCTCGCAACGCATTGATGACGTTCGGGCCGACCTGGTAGGTCTTCGAAACATTTTCGAACTGGATGACCTTAGCGGACACGCGATCAGGCTTTCGCTTTTGCTAAAGCGGGTTTTGTCGGTGGCGCCGGTTTGACCTCGGCTGGCTTTTTCTCACCGGTGCCCGTCTGCTCCGTTTCCGGCGGATGCAGTAGCACCAGGTCACCTTCGTGCAGACCCGATTTGATTTCGATGAACGACTCGTTGAATTGCCCAACCTGGACTTCGCGCTTCTCTTGCTTGCCGTGTTGCATCACATAACAAAGCTGTTTGCCTTCCCCGGGCGTGATCGCCTGGATCGGCGCAAAGACGACATCATTGAGATGGTCGACCATGATCTCGACTTTGGCGCTCATGCCCGGCTTCAGCCATTCGTAAGTTTTCGAAATGGAAATCGTAGTTAGATAGACCTTCATGTCCGGGTTCATCCACATATTCTGCGAGTCTGGCAGCACGCCAACCTTTGTGACTTCCCCTTCGAGCACCTGATCTGGAAACGCGTCCAAAGTGATTTTGACCTTCTCGCCCTTCTTGATTTTTTTGATGTAACTCTCGTGAATGCGTACGTTCACGCCCATCTTCGTCATGTCAGGAATCGTAATGATGCTCTGGCGCTCACGCACTGTCGCGCCTTCGCGCACCTGTTCCTCGCCTCCTCCATAATAATATTGTTCACGCCCGCTGCCATAAACAACCAGTCCAGTTTTCTTCGCATGAATCACACATTTGTCCGCCTGATCCATGAAATCCTGACGTTGCCGCAACTGCACGCTGTATTGAGCCTGTGCCGATTTCAACTTGGCCTCGGCCTGGGCCAGCTTGGAAATGGCCGCCTTGCGCGTCCGATCCAGATCGCGCAATGCCTCGAAATACTTTGATAGATTTTCCTCATTGGTCCTTGGAAATTCGTAGCGCAAAAACAGATCGCGCGCCGTATCGGCTGTCTGCACCTTTAATCGTGCGTTCTCGTTTGCTATGTCGTCTTTATCCAAATCAATCCGCGTGACAAAACCCTTGTCATAAAGCCGTTTTGTTCCATTGAGCGTTGCGGTTGATTGGCCGAACTCCTTTTGCGCGCTTTGCAAGTCATCTTCGCATTTGCGCAATTTCTGTTTCGCCTCGCCGTCTCCGAGCGCCTCCAACTTTGCGTATTTCGAAAAATCGATGATCTGCATCGTGGGGATCGGTTTGCTGTTCGTGGTGGCCAAAGCCGTGCTGTTCGTCAGCAACTTTTCCGCTTCCTTAGGCAACTCCACTGCGGCCAATCCGTTACTATGTTTACCGTTCGAAGGTGGCATCTGGGCCGCAGCCTCCGTGAGCTGCTTCGCCCGCGTATCCTGGTCCGCAATCATTTTCTCAATCCCGAGTCCCGCAACGATTTTTGTCGAAACGGATTCGCCGAGATACTTGTCAAAGTCCATCCGCGCAAACCGCGCCTTTTGCTCTGCCGCCTGCGTATCGCTGATGTTCTGGTTCCATTGAATATCGTAATTCTGCTGCGCATCGGTCAGCGATGCCGCAGCCGATTGGAACTGGATTTCCTGTTGGACGATCTGCTTCTCCAGGTCCGTCGAGTCGAGCTCCACCAGCACCTTATTCGTGCGCACGTCGTCTTCAGTCACCTGGTAGCCTTCGTCGATGATCTTCAAAATTTTCGTGCCCTGATAGCCAACGCGCACCTCGCATTTAATCTCCTGTGATTCCAATGCCTGCACGCTGCCGCCTTCCAGCACAGTGATATCGAGTGGCCCGCGCTTCACCGGCGCCGTGGCGGTGTCTGCAACTTTCGCGTGGCCTGACGTAAACCAGATCACTGCGCCAACGATGACTGCGAGCAAGACCGCTGCAGCCGCGATCCGCCAGCGCCACGATTTCTTTTTAGTTAATTTTTGCATTTTTGGGCTCCTCCCATTGTCCGGCGTCTTTGATGTAGAGAATTCCGAGATTATCCCAGAATTGCAGGCGCGCGATGGTATGGCCTACCAGCGCCTGGGTGTATTGATTCTTGGAAGACGACAAATCATTTTGCGCATCGACCTGGTCTTGCGCCTTGGCACGCCCGAGTTCCGCCAAAAGATTCTGTTCCTCGACGCGCCGTTCCGCGAGTTCCACGCCCACTTTGCTGATTTCAAACGCCCGCTTCGCCTGGTCCAACGCTCGCCAGCTATCGCGCACCTGCAACTTGATGTTGTCCTCTTGCAGGCTCATGTTTCGTTTCGACTGCTCCAGAGAAATGAGGGACGAACGATATGCATTCGCTTCGGCCACGCGATCCAGCGGCAAATTCACAGTCAGACCCGCATTCCAGCTATAACGGCTGATGTCCGGCACAGCAAAATGGTCGCCGGGCTTGCTGCTGATTCCGCCTGAAGAGGTCAAATCAATCTGCGCACGCAACGCGTTCGCGGCGACGGCGATCTTGCGTTGCGCGTCTTCCACTTCATTGACGGCGTTTTGATAATCAAGGCGCGTCGCTAGGGCGACTTTAATCGCGTCCTCAACATTCAACTGTGGATGAATGATCTTCAGGAGTTCCAGCTCGCGGTCGTCGAGCATCACCGATGCGTCAGTGGTGAGGCCGATTTGAATTTTGAAATTATCGAGTGCGTTCTTGTAATTGAGGATCGCGCTAATCCACGTGCTCTCTGAAGTCAGCTCCTGTTGCTCCAAACGACCAAGATCGGCTTGTGCGACGCGACCTTCCTTTGCCAACGCGCGAGTCCTGTCGGCATTCTTGCGCGAACTCTGCAGATTCGAAAAACTGTTTCGCGCCTGATCGCGATTCTGCAACACATTATAATAAGCCGTTGCGACCTGTACGCTGAAATCCTTCCTGAACCGCGCGAAATTCCGCAGCGCATACAGGAGATTACGGTCGGACTGCGTCAAATTTTCGACTGTCACCTTGTAACCAGCGCCGCGCCAAAGCGGTTGGGTGATCGTGCCAAAAAGATGGGAAGCCACCGTGCTCGTCCCGTCGCCGGCGAGAAACTGCAGGAAATCCGTCGTGAAATTTGCGGTGAGCCGCGCTCCTGTCGCTAGGAGGATGGACGCTTCCATTGATGAGTTGGCCGTTACGGTTTCAGTGCGGACATTCGAAAAAACCGGATGCTGCACTCCGTTGGGATCAGTCACCAATTCACTGACAGGCACACTCGTAATCTCATAAGTTGCGTCGCCGCTCGCTGAAAAAATCGGAACGAATTCATGCCGCGCCAAGGTGAGCGAAAGGGCGGATAAAAACACCTGTTCCTTCTGAGTTTGGTAGGTCCGGCTATGATTGACGGCGATCGCCAATGCTTTTTCGAGCGACAAAACATTCGCGCCGCGCTCGCCTTCGCCTTCCTTGCCGAGAAACTCAACCACGTTGGTGGCTTTCGGCGTGTTTGCTACCGACAACGTATTGGTCTGCTTGATCGTGAAATGCTCGTCCATGTTTTGGACGAGCCGCGTTTTTTGTTTGATCGCGGCGTAAGCGGCCTTGTCCGTTGCTTTTTCGTAATGCTGGTTCGTGCAGCTTGTGACCAACAGGCATAAGACCGCTGACAAAAAAACAACGGCGAGAGCTGTACGCTCCGTGGTTTTGGTTGTTGGGGTTTCCACGCTCAACTTGTATCGACGTTAAACTCCGAAGACCGTTTAAAGTTTCGCAGAGCTTTCGATTGACTGAAAGCGGTCTCCTTGATTGACAGCAAGGACAATGAACCTCCGATTACCCCTTGGCAATGTAATTTAACCCAGCGAGCGAAAAAAAATGTTACGGGTCGCGAGAGGGTTTGTAACCCCTTTTGTAACGGGTAAAAGCGCATTTTTGACCAATGTTTACAAGGGTTGTAACGATGTAACGGGTCAAACCCCCTGGAAGGGTGGGGGGGGGGGGGGCGGTTAGGCCCCGCCGCATCTATTCGCAGTTATTCGCAGTTATTCGTAGTTATTCGTAGTTATTCGCACCTGATTTGAATTTGCTGCTGGCATCCCATCGAAACCTTTCCTATTGATGAACGTCTAATCACCGACCCTATGAGTCCAAATGTATCGCGCCGCAGCTTCTTCAAACAGACCGCCCTCACCACCGCCGGAGTCTGGCTCGGCACTTCCCCACTGTTCGCGCGCAAACTTTCCGCCAACGACAAACTGAACATTGGCGTCATCGGCACCTTCCATCGTGCCGCCAGCAACATCGCTGGTGTGAAAAACGAAAACATCGTCGCCATCTGCGACGTGGACGAAACATATTTAGCTGAGACTCAGCAAAAATTTCCATCGGCCAAAACCTACACCGATTTCCGCCGCCTTATCGACCAAAAGGACATTGACGCCATCGTCGTCAGCACGCCCGATCACACCCACGCCGTCGCCGCGATGGCCGTTTTGAAATCTGGTCGTCCGGTCTATTGCGAAAAGCCACTGGCACACACCGTCCAAGAAGTCCGCGCGTTGATGGCAAAAGCCGCTGAGACCAAACTGGCGACTCAAATGGGCACGCAAATTCACGCCACCGACAACTACCGCCGGTCCGTCGAATTGGTCCAATCCGGCGCAATTGGTTCGGTCAAAGAGGTACATGTCTGGTGCGAAAAAAGCGTGATTGCTCCGCCAAAATACGACACTGCGCCTGTGCCCAAAACGTTTCATTGGGACCTCTGGCTCGGCCCTGCTTCGGAGCGCGCCTATCGTCCCGACTACGCCCCGAAAAACTGGCGTCATTGGTGGGACTTCGGCGGTGGCACACTCGGCGACATGGGTTGTCATTACATCGACCTGGCATTCTGGGCTCTGAAACTCCGCTGGCCGACGGCAATCGAAACCCAAGGGCCACCCGTCCATGCCCAAAACACTCCGGGCTGGCTTATCGCGAACTGGGATTTCGCCGCCCGTGGCGATTTACCTCCAGTGCGCGTCACCTGGTACGACGGTGGTCATTCTCCGAAAATCTTCCGCGACTCAATGAGCCCCGAACAAGCGAAGCACTGGCGCAACGGCGTTCTTTTCGTCGGGTCCAAAGGAATGCTTTTTGCCGACTACACCAAACGTCTCCTTTTGCCCGAAAAACAATTCGCCGGTATCGAGGCACCGAAGCCATCCATCCCGAAATCCCTAGGCCATCACGAAGAATGGATTCTCGCCTGTAAAACCGGCAGTCCGACCACCTGCAATTTCGACTACTCCGGCCCGCTCGCCGAAACCGTCCTGCTTGGCATCGCCGCCTATCGCAGCGGAAAGAAATTGGCCTATGACGGCGCTACTGGCCAAATCACTAATACAACAGCTGCAAATCAGTTCCTCACCCGTGAATACAGGAAGGGCTGGGAAATTTAATTTTATGAAAAAACTCTCTGCGTCTTTGCATTTTTGCGCCCTTGCGTTAACCGCTTTGGTTACGACCACCGCTTACGCTAAGTCTGACCGCCCTAACATCCTCTACATCATGTCCGACGACCACGCCGCCCACGCCATCAGCGCCTACGGCAGCAAGGTCAACAAAACCCCGAACATCGACACCATCGCAAGCGACGGCATGCGTTTCGCAAATTGTTTTGCTGTGAACGCAATTTGCACCCCGAGCCGGGCCGCCATTATCACCGGCAAATACAGCCACAAAAACGGCGTTACCGTTTTTAATCGTATGGACCCCGACCAATGGACCGTCGCGAAAGAAATGCAAAAAGCCGGCTATCACACCGGCATGATTGGTAAATGGCATTTGCAAAGCGACCCGCAAGGTTTCGACTATTGGAGCATTCTTCCCGGCCAGGGCGTCTATCACGATCCCCAATTCATCACCATGGGCAACAAACATAAGATCGAAGGCTACGTTACCGACATTATCGCCGATCAAGCCATCGATTTCCTCAAGAACGCCCCGAAAGACAAACCGTTCTTCCTCATGTGCCACAACAAAGCCCCACATCGCCCGTGGGAACCCGACGACAAACACGCCAAGATGTATTCCGATCCAATTCCCGAACCACCGACGTTCAATGACGATTACAAAAACCGCGCCACAGCTGCATCCGTCGCCACCATGCGCGTCGATCGCGACCTGAAGCCGCGCGATTTAAAACAAACTCCGCCAGCAGGCCTCACCGACGAAGAATTGAAGAAATGGAAATACCAACGTTACATGCAGGACTACCTGCGTTGCGTTGCCTCGGTCGACGACAACGTCGGACGTCTGCTCGAATACCTCGATAAAGCCGGCCTGCGCGACAACACGATTGTCATCTACACCTCCGACCAGGGCTTCTTCCTCGGCGACCACGATTGGTTCGACAAACGTTTCATGTATGAAGAATCGTTGCGTATGCCTTTCATGATCCGCTATCCCGGCCACATCAAACCGGGCACGCTGAACGAAGGCATGATTCTCAACGTCGATTTCGCGCCAACGTTCCTCGACTACGCCGGTGTGAAACCCCCGAAAGAAGTCCAGGGCCGCAGCATCAAACCGTTGTTAGAAGGCAAGACGCCGCGCAACTGGCGCAAGTTGATGTATTATCGCTACTACGATCATCCCTCCGAGCACATGGTGAACAAGCATTACGGCGTGCGCACCGATCGTTACAAACTCATCTTCTTCCATGATTTGCACGAGTGGGAACTATTCGACCTGCAAAAAGACCCGCACGAGTTAAACAGCGTCTACAACGATCCGGCCTACGCCAGCGTTGTAAAGGACCTGAAAAAGGAAATGGAACGCTTGCGCAAAGAACTCGGCGATCACGACCAATGGGTCGACAAACCGCCGCGGTCTGTGACGAAGCCCTTGAAACCCTAGCGCCAACTGTTTGCGTTCGAATTACCCCTGACACGCACAGACCAGATTGCGGTCGCCGTAGACGTTATCAATCCGTCCGACGCTCGGCCAAAACTTGTGCTCACGCGTCCAAGGTGCGGGAAACGCCGCCTGCTCGCGTGAGTAAGGTCGGTTCCACGAATCGCTCGCAATCGCTTCACCCGTGTGCGGCGCGTTCTTGATGACGTTGTTTGTTTTATCGACTTTGCCCGCTTCAATCGCCTGAATCTCCGCGTGAATTGAAATCAGTGCATCGCACAGTCGATCCAGTTCACCTTTCGCTTCGCTTTCCGTTGGTTCAATCATCATCGTGCCGGGCACGGGGAACGAAACCGTCGGGGCGTGGAATCCGTAATCCATCAATCGCTTCGCGATATCTTCGACCGTGACGGTTTTGAATGGCCGCACATCGGCGATACATTCGTGCGCCGCCAAGCCGTTTTTGCCTTTGTAAAGGATTGGGAAATATTCGCCGACACGATGCGCGATATAGTTCGCGTTCAGAATCGCCATCTTCGTCGCTTCGGTCAGACCGGCACCGCCCATCAACGAAATGTAAACCCACGAAATGATCAGGATATTCGCACTACCCCATGGCGCTGCTGACACTGCCCCAATCGGATTTTCACCGCCGAGATTTACGACAGGATGTCCCGGCAAAAATTCAACGAGATGTTCGGCCACACAAATCGGGCCCATACCCGGCCCGCCGCCGCCGTGCGGAATACAAAATGTTTTATGCAGATTGATATGGCAAACATCCGCGCCGATATCGCCGGGACGACACAACCCGACCTGCGCGTTCATGTTCGCGCCATCCATATAAACCTGGCCGCCGTTGTCGTGAACAATTTTGCAAATGTCCTTGATGCCTTCTTCGAAAACGCCGTGTGTCGATGGATAAGTCACCATCAAACACGCCAGGTCGTTCTTATGTGACTCTGCTTTCACGCGCAAATCGGCAATATCGATATTGCCGTTCAAATCGCATGCCACGGAAACAATGTTCATGCCCGCCAACGCCGCGCTCGCCGGATTCGTGCCATGCGCGGAAGTCGGAATCAAGCAGACGCGCCGGTGCTGTTCATTGCGGCTCTCGTGATAACGCATGATAACGAGCAATCCGGCGTATTCACCTTGTGCGCCGGCATTCGGCTGAAGCGATGTCCCGGCGAATCCAGTAACTTCGGTCAACCACTGCTCCAATTGTCGGAAAATAATTTGATACCCGCGCGTTTGCGTCAGCGGCGCAAACGGATGCAGCTTGGAAAATTCGGGCCATGAAATCGGAAGCATTTCCGCCGTGCCGTTCAGTTTCATTGTACAGGAGCCGAGCGGAATCATCGAAGTCGTCAGCGACAGATCTTTCGACTCGAGTCGGCGCAGGTAACGCAACATTTCGGTTTCCGAATGATACTTATTGAACGCCGCGTGCTGCAGATATGCGCTCGTTCGTTCAAACGGAGTGGGAAGTTGCGTAGCGAGGTTTGCCTCGAGTTCCAGCAAAGAAAAGTTTGGCAACTTGCCGTCATTGAGCACCGTTAAAATGTCGATGATATCTTTCTCCAATGTCGTTTCATCGACCGATATACCGATCGTCTGTGCGTCAATCGCGCGGAAATTGATCAGATGCGCTTCAGCGCGCTTCACGACATCGGCACTACGTTTCGAACCGAGGTCTACGCGTAGAGTGTCGAAGAACAGTTGCGGGCCAACTTTGTAGCCGAGGCGCTTCAATCCTTCCGCAAGCACCAGCGCCGCCGCACGGACACGTTGGCCAATGCGCTTGAGTCCATCGGGCCCGTGGTAAACGGCGTACATCGAGGCCATGTTCGCCAACAACGCTTGCGCCGTGCAGATGTTGCTGGTGGCTTTTTCGCGACGAATGTGTTGCTCACGCGTTTGCAGCGAAAGGCGCAAAGCCGGTTTGCCATGCGCATCCTTCGAAACACCGACCAGACGTCCCGGCATCAAACGTTTATAAGCATCGCGCGTGGCGAAATACGCCGCGTGCGGCCCGCCGTAACCCAACGGAACTCCAAAGCGTTGTGCACTGCCGACCGCAATATCAGCGTCGAATTCACCGGGCGCGCGCAAAATCGTCAGCGCCAGCAAATCTGCTGCTACCACCGTCATCGCACCTGCGGCGTGGGCGGACGCGAAAAACGTTTTGTAATCCGGAATCGCGCCGTAAGTGTCGGGATATTGCACCAACACGCCAAAAACTTTGTCATTGATTTGAAACGTCTCGTGATTCCCAACGACAACCTCCACGTTCACCGCTTTCGCACGCGTCTTCACCACGTCGATCGTTTGCGGATGGCAGTTTTCTGAAACGAAGAACACGTTCCGATCCGGTTTCACATTTTGGCAAACGTGCATCGATTCCGCCGCCGCCGTTGCTTCGTCGAGCAATGAAGCGTTGGCGATCTCCAGGCCGGTCAGATCCATAATCATGGTCTGAAAATTCAACAGCGCCTCCAGACGACCTTGCGAAATCTCAGCCTGATACGGCGTGTATTGCGTATACCAACCGGGATTTTCCAAAATATTGCGCAGAATCACCGGCGGCGTGATGCAATCCGAATAGCCCATGCCGATGTAATTGCGGAACACCTGATTCTTCGAAGCGATCGCGCGAAGCTCATGCAACACCGCGTGCTCGCTCCAGCCGCCCGGAATATTGAGCGGCTTTTGTAGTCGGATTTGCGGCGGAACGACATTGGCGATGAAAGAGTCGAGGTCTGAATACCCAAGCGCGGTCAACATTTGTGCAGTTTCTTTGGCATCGGGCCCAATGTGGCGGCGTACAAAACAGTCAGTAGGTGCAAGCGCTTGCGAAGCATTGCCAGCGCTGGCGGAAAGCAGATTAATCAACTTATCAGACATTGGCCGAAGGTAAGGCCGGAAACCCGAGAGCTCAATTAAGAATTGAACGTTCGTAGTTCCGGCTTCAGCCGGTTGGGCGGTAGACGCGGTTTGCGTTTCCGAACCGCTGGCTGGCTGAAGCCGGGACTACAAACAAAACGCTTTTTCCTTCTTAATTCATCCTTCTTAATTTTTAATTACGTGCGTGGGTAGCGACGCTCAATTAACTCCAATGATGGCGCAGTATCGCCGGATCAAAAGCGAACTGCCGCGTGAAGCGTTGCTCCTTTTCCGGCTGGGCGATTTCTACGAAATGTTCTTCGAAGACGCCCAAAACGGCGCGCAACTGCTCAACGTCGCCCTGACCAAACGCGGCGTCGTCCCGATGTGCGGTATCCCGTTCCATGCCGCGAACGGCTATATCGCGCGGTTGCTTAAAGCCGGTCGCAAAGTCGCCATTTGCGAACAGTTGGAAGAAGCAAAGCCGGGCCAACTGGTTAAACGCGAAGTCACCCAAATTCTCAGCCCCGGAACGCATTTCGACGAACGCCTTCTCACGCCTGAACGAAACAACTTTCTCGCAGCGTTGTGTCCTATCGGAAGTACCTATGGCCTCGCCTGCATCGATTTGACGACCGGTGATTTCAAAACCACCGAACTCGAAGGCGACGCCGCATTAAGTACCGAGCTCGAACGCTTGCGGCCTGCCGAAGTCGTGTATCCAACAGGCGCGACCTCTCTCGGTCCGTTGCTCGAAAACAATTTCTCCATCTGCAATCCCTACGAAGATTGGGTCTTCGCACCTGAGACGGCTATCTTTACGGTGCGAGAACATTTCAAGGTTTCCACCTTGGACGGCTTTGGGCTGAAGGACAAGACGGCTGCTATCGGAGCGGTCGGTGCCGTGCTTCATTATTTGACGCAGCATCTTCGTCGTGATGTTTCGGCACTGACCCGGCTTTCCTTTTACCAATCGCGCGACTTTCTCGCGCTTGATTCGATTTCGCTGCGCAACCTCGAAATTCTTGAACCACGTCATTCCGATGCGCCGAGAAGTTCATGCCTGTTCGGTGCACTACACAAAACCGTCACCCCAATGGGCGCGCGGCGACTACGTGATTGGCTCAGCCAACCGCTCGCGGCCGTCGAACCCATCCGCCAGCGTCAGGAGGCCGTTCAGCGCTGGCTCGAAGCCTCGACATCTCTCGACGATTTCCGGGTTCAGTTGGCCGAAGTGCGAGACCTCGAACGAACGATTGGCCGGTTAAGCGTGGGTTCTGGCAACGGTCGTGATTTAAACGCGCTCCGGCTCGCGCTCGAAAAAATTCCGAACCTAAAGCGAATTCTCAGCACTGTCGCCGCCTCTCAGCCGAGTAGTTTGCGCGAGCTTCCGATCCCTCAAACCGCTCCGGAATCATCTGCCAATTTGCTCGAGCATCTTGGCAACGAGTTGGCCGAAGCACCTGATTTGGTCGAATTAATCTCTCGTTCTATTGTCGATGAACCGCCCCTTGCATTAAAAGAAGGTGGCATTATTCGCGACGGCTTCGATGCCAATCTCGACGAACTGCGCCGAGGCTCGCGCGATGGCAAAGATTGGATCGCCAAACTTCAACAGGACGAAATCACCCGCACTGGAATTACATCGTTGAAGGTGCGGTTTAACTCGGTCTTCGGTTATTACATCGAAGTCACCAAGTCGAATCTCGACAAGGTTCCCGCGCAGTACATCCGCAAACAAACCATCGCCAACGGCGAGCGCTTCATCACGCCCGAGTTGAAGGAGATGGAAGGTAAAATTCTCGGCGCTGAAGAGCGCAGTGAGAAGCTGGAATACGAGCTCTTTCAACGCGTCCGCGAACAAATCCTCGAACAACTTCCGCGCCTGCAACAAACCGCCGCCGCGCTCGCGCAACTTGATGTGCTTGCCGGTTTCGCGGAAGTCGCACGGCTCTACAGCTACTGCCGTCCCGAAATGCGCGATGAGGGCATCATTCAAATTCGCGAAGGGCGTCATCCTGTCCTCGAACAATCGCTCAATGAAGAACGCTTCGTTCCGAACGACGCCGACTTGAGCAACGACGCACAACAATTAGTTCTCATCACCGGCCCGAACATGGCGGGTAAAAGCACTTTCATTCGGCAGGTCGCACTGCTCGCATTGCTCGCCCATACCGGGTCCTTTGTTCCGGCAAGTTCAGCGCGGATCGATTTAGTGGATCGCATCTTTACTCGCATCGGTGCTTCCGATGACCTTGCTCGTGGTCAATCGACTTTCATGGTCGAGATGAGCGAGACGGCCAATATCCTCAACAATGCCACCACGCGCAGTCTTGTTATTCTCGATGAAATCGGTCGCGGCACGAGCACGTTCGATGGATTGAGCCTCGCCTGGTCGATTGTCGAACACCTGCATAATGTAGTTGGGGCCAAGACGCTTTTTGCCACGCACTATCACGAGCTTGTTGAACTCGCCGGTCGGTTGCCGCGAGTGAAGAACTACAACGTCGCCGTGCGCGAGTGGAATGATCAAATCGTTTTCCTGCGCAAAATCGTTGAGGGTGCCACCGATAAGAGCTACGGCATTCAAGTCGCACGTCTCGCCGGTGTTCCAAAGTCCGTGGTCGAACGTGCCAAAGAAATCCTCCGCAATCTCGAAGACTCAGAGCTTACCCCGGAAGGCAAGGTTCGACAGCATCGTCCGAGGCGTGAAGTGGAAGCGTTGAAGAAACTGGGTCCGCCGCCGCAGATGGATTTGTTTGGCTGAAACTATTCCGCGTTGAGGCACTTAATGCACATCGAACGTTCCAGCGTGAGAGTGGTTGCAGTGGGCGTCAAAGATCCGGTTTGAGTGTTAATTTTGAAAATGCTGACCCCTGGGGACTGTTCGTTTGCCACGAGCAACAGCTTGCCGGTTGTATCGATCTCGATATGGCGCGGCCAATGGCCACCGCAGGCGTGATGTCCAACCAGAGTTACAGCTCCGGTTTTCGGATCGATCTTGTAAACCACGATGCTGTCGTGGCCGCGATTGGAGCCAAAGACAAATTTGCCGTTCGGATGCACTACGACTTCGGCGGGGAAATTCCGGCCAGTAAAATCCTTTGGCAACGTCGAGATGTTTTGGATTTCTTTCAACCTTCCGTCTGTCGAGTTCCAGGAGAACACGGTCAGTGTTGAATCAAGTTCGTTGATGACGTAGGCGAACTTGTTGTTCGGATGCAGCGCGATGTGGCGCGGGCCGGTGCCGGGTTTTACGGAAACGGCCGACGGCTTGTTGCACGTGAAAGTGGCATCGGATGGGTTGAGATGGAAGACCAGCACTTTGTCCAATCCGAGGTCGCAAGCCAGTGCCCAGCGGCTTTTCGGGTCGCAAATAATGCAATGCGCGTGCGGACCTTCCTGGCGCGTCGGATTGATGCTGGAGCCTTTGTCTTGAATGAGTGCGGACATCATTCCGAGGCTGCCGTTTTTTTGGACCGGGAATGAGACAAGGCTGCCGCTGTTGTAATTAGCCACCATCGCGGCTTCACCGGTCGGATCAACAGAAATATGACACGGGCCATGTCCACCGGAGGGGACTTCGTTGAGCTGGGTCAATTTGCCGGATTCGAGGTCGATAGAAAATGAGGCGACCAAACTGGTGCTACGGTCAGCGCCTTCTGCGACGGCGTAGAGGTAGCGACCATTGGGATTCAGCGCCATGAAGCTGGCGCGCGTGAATTCGGCGGCGCGGCCGGCTTCGAGGATTTCGGCGTTTCCGGAATCGATTTTGTAGGAGTAAATTCCTTTTGTGGGCGAGGCGACGAAGGCCCACTCGGGCTTGCCCGCAAAAGTTGCCTTGCAGAAAGGGAGCAAGAGCAAACAGCAAAGGGCAACTCTCACGAATGCGGACTTCGAACCACCTACAACTGCGATCCCGAAATTGGGCTTAACGAATACGGACACGGGCGATGTGTCCAAGTATGCAAGTGATTGTGACTCTTGCAATACAATTCCGGCGGCGCGATGCGACGCGCCCTACCGCTAACGGCCGCAGCACTGTTTGTATTTTTTGCCACTGCCGCAAGGGCAGGGGTCGTTGCGTCCGACTTTTGGACCGGTGCGCGCGGGCTTTGCTTTAGAGAGCGCTTCGGTCGCTTCGGTGACGACGTCGCTGGCATTCTTTTCCGGAGCGTTCGATGGCGGTGGGCCGCCAAAGGAACTCATGGATTGGTGCTCGGTGCGCTTCGGGAGGTTCGCGAAAAAGTTTTCGAATGCTAATTGGCTCGACGCGCTGCGAAAGATGTTGTGGCAGATCTCTGATTTGATGTTGGTCATCAGCTCTTCGAAAATCTTGAATGCTTCGGCTTTGTATTCGACGAGCGGGTCGCGCTGGCCGTAAGCACGGAGGCCGATGCTGCTGCGCAGGCTGTCCATGCTGTAAAGGTGTTCCTGCCAGAGACGGTCGATGGCGCTCAGGATGGTGAAGCGTTCGATGGTCTTGAGGTGGTCCGGATTTTCGAAGCTGATCTTCAGGTCGTAGGCGTCGCGGACTTGTTTGATGATGAATTGGCAAACCGAAAATTGCGCGGGGCTGAGGCCGTCGAAGGCTGAGCCTTGCACAGGCATTTCGACACCGGATTTGGCGGCTTTGCGCAGGTCGTCTTCGGTAATGGGCAGCGGGAAATTCAATGTGACCCAGTCGGTCAACGGACGGATGTCCCATGCTTGCGGGTCTTCGTTGTTGGTCAGGGAGGTGACTTTTTCGATGACCACTTCTTCCATGATGTCCATCAAACGATCGCGAACATCTTCGGAATGGATGACTTCGTTGCGGAAGCCGTAGATGACTTCGCGCTGTTTGTTCATCACGTCGTCGTATTCGAGCGTGCGTTTGCGGATCTGGAAGTTGTGTCCTTCGACGCGTTTTTGTGCCTGCTCGATGCTGCGGTTCAAGAGACCGGCTTCGAGTTCCTGGCCTTCTTCAAGGCCCATGCGCTCCATGTATTTGACGATGCGGTCGGAGCCGAACAAGCGCATGAGATCGTCTTCGAGGCTGATGAAAAAGTGCGACGAACCGGGATCGCCCTGGCGCGCGCAACGTCCGCGCAACTGGCGGTCGATACGGCGTGCTTCATGGCGTTCGGTGCCGATGACGTGCAAACCGCCGAGGTCAGCGACGCCGGGCCCGAGTTTAATGTCGGTACCACGGCCAGCCATGTTGGTGGCGATGGTGACGCCACCGCGTTGACCGGCGCGCGCGACGATTTCGGCTTCCTGCTGGTGATATTTAGCGTTGAGGACGGAATGGATGATCCCGATTTTCTTCAGCATTTTCGAAACCTGTTCGCTGGTTTCGACGGAAACGGTGCCGACGAGAATGGGGCGGCCTTGATTGTGAATCTCGGTGATTTCTTTGAGGACCGCGTTGAATTTTTCGCGGCGCGTTTTGTAAACGGAATCGTTTTTGTCTTTGCGCGCGACAGGGCGGTTTGTCGGGATGACGAGGACGCCGAGCTTGTAGATGTCGAAAAATTCGCCGGCTTCAGTTTCGGCAGTGCCGGTCATACCCGCCAGTTTTTGATAGAGGCGGAAATAGTTTTGGATGGTAATCGTCGCGAGGGTTTGGGTTTCGCGTTCGACTTCGACGCCTTCTTTGGCTTCGACGGCCTGGTGCAAACCTTCGCTCCAGCGGCGGCCATACATGGGGCGGCCGGTGTGTTCGTCGACGATGACGACTTTGCCATTCTCGATGACGTAGTGGACATCGATTTGATAGAGGCTGTAGGCCTTGAGCAATTGCGAGATGGTGTGGATCTGCATTGCCTTTTGCTCGAACTCGGCTTGCGCTTTGGATTTAAGCTCCATGCGCTTGCGCGGGTCGGTTTCGGGGCCGGAATCGATTTCGTGAAACCTGGTGGTGAGATCGGGCATCATGAATGCGTCCGGATCTTTCGGGCGCAGATGGGCGCGGCCTTTTTCGGTCAGGTCGGCGTCGTGGCTCTTTTCGTCGATGGCGAAATAGAGTTCTTCTTTTTGGGCGTAGAGATCTTTTTTGCTCTGGTCGGCGTGAAGCTCGAGCTCGGCCTTGTTCATCAGGCTCAGGTTTTCGGGCTCTTCGAGAACTTTCATCAAATTCTCGGAACGAGGATTGCCAACTTTGACGCGATAGAGAAGGAGGCCGATTTCTTTCTTGAGCGCGTCCGGGTTCTGCGGATTGGAGCCGTCGTCAGGAT
>Ga0265327_10003011_pt1 | contig 16714 bp, 20 predicted proteins | sample 41621metaG_FD_202089 | JGI IMG/M metagenome (GOLD analysis project Ga0265327, IMG submission 202089) | Rhizosphere microbial communities from Carex aquatilis grown in University of Washington, Seatle, WA, United States - 4-16-21 metaG | ecosystem: Host-associated > Plants > Roots > Rhizosphere... | reverse complement strand
GGGTCTGGTCTTTTCTAGGTGGCATCGCCCGCGAAAACGGCATGACCGCACTTCGGGTCGGCGGCGTGGATGATCACGTGCATCTTCTGTTGCGGGCACCCGCCACGCTGGCTCCGAGCAAAATCGCCCAGTTGCTGAAGGGAGGATCGTCCGGCTGGATTCATAAGGAATTTCCAGCCTTGAAGGAATTCCAGTGGCAGGACGGATACGGCGCGTTCTCCGTCAGCAAGTCCAGCTTGGCTGAAATATCCGACTATATTCGCGACCAGCGTGAACACCACCGAGTGAGGACATTCCAAGCAGAATACCTCGCATTCCTCGACCGTCACGACATCGATTACGATCCACGTTACGTTTGGGGATAAGAGCTCGTCAATCGTCGCTACGCGACTCCGAATCTCCTCCCTGGAGGGGTCCGTGGGTTGAAACCCACGGCTACATTCAATCGTCGCGACGCGACTTAAGATCGCTGGCTCACCCGATCTAAGGATCTGTTCGCGCTTGAGTTTTCGCGCCCGGGGCCGAGCGGTCGCTTGGTTGAAACCCACCCAAGCTACAGTTTCTTCGTCGCGACGCGACTTTAAGATCGCAGGGTCACCCGATCTGAAACCTTACCGAAAGGATTCGTTCGCGGCCGAGTTCTTCGCGGAGTCGGGCCAGCAGCATGGGCTTCATCTGCTCCAGGTGGAAGCGCATGGCCGGTTGAGTCACCCGCAGCACCAGGTGGCCGCCCTTCACGGACAGGGGTTCGGTGTGCCGGGAGATGAAATCCCCGGCCAATTCCTTCCAGGCTCCACGCACCTGGTCCTCCTCCAGTCCCTCGGCCACGCCAGCCTGCTTGAGGATGGCCTTCAGAAAGCGGCCCGGTTCTGAAACCCGGTTGTTCAGATCAACCGGCGTCTCGCTGCCCCGCCATTCCAGCAGGATGGCCTCACGGATCCGGCGCTGGGCGGAGTCATCGCTCATGGCGGAGCAGGGAACGATCAGTCGCCCCCGTCATTGCCGATCGCCTCGACCGGGCAGCCTTCCATCGCCTCGATGGACTGCTCGATTTCCTCGGGGGTCTCCGGCTGTTTGAACACGTAGGAATACCCCTCGTCGTCAGCGCGGGTGAAGTTTTTCGGCGCGGTCTCACGGCAGAGGTCACAGTCGATGCACTGGCTGTCGACGTAGAATTTTCCTGGGACGTTTTCAGCGTTCTTGTCTTCGCGATCTGCCATGGTTTCCGGGTGGGAAAAGTTGCTGGGCTCTGGATGCCCTCGCCGGCTGCCGGTTGCAACCTGATTTTTCCCCAAGGAGCTGAGCGGGTTTCGCACTGGCCAAGGTGGAACCGAGGAACTAAACAGCACGCAGCCGTCCACCATGAGTTCGCCCACGCCAGAAAACCCAGACGAAGTGCCGCCGAAGAAGGAGCGCAAGCCGACCCTTCGCAGCACCAAGGATTCGTCCGAAATGGATCTCTGGGACGTGGATGGAACTCCCTCACGGCCGCAAGCTCCCACCCCGGGACGCACCCCGCGGCCTTCCGAGGTCCTCCCGGAACCAAAGCTCAGACCGAACGCGATTACGCCCGTGCCGCGTAATATCAGCCAGGACGAGCGGGCCTCCTCCCCTTCGAATTCCGAAGTCCGGCGGATCGGCTCTCCCAAATCGTCCCGTTCCCCCGCTCCGGCGTTCGATCTCCGCAAGAAACCAACCGACGACCTGGGGGATCTCGAAAGCGGCTGGGACCAGTCCGAACTCCTCGAGCCGGCCTCCGCCCCGGCTCCGGTGGCGGAAACCGCTACACCGACCGACCCGGACGGCGAGACGGACCCGCTGGACACGACCGAAGAGCACGAGCCCACGACCTGGGTATCCGAATCCTTTGAGGACGAGGAAGAACGCCCGTCCCGCGCGGCGGATCCCTCTCTGGATATCCGCGCGATCCGTGGCCGCCTGGGACTGGCACCCCTGGAAAAAATCGCGCTCGCCGTCCTTGCCTCCATCCTTGCCATCGGTGGCCTGACGGTTCTGGTGATCGCCAACAAACGGCTGGACCTTTCGGCGAGCCAGCCGACCGGGCCCTCTTACCCGGTCAAAGGATCCCTTCTCACGATCCGGAAGCTTTCCACCTACTGGCGCGAGCCGACTCCGGCCGATTCGGTCCGGCGCGAGGCCAAGCTGATTCCCGTGGCGAAGGTCCAGGTCGAAGGCGGCCCCTGCGCTCTGCGCGTCTATTTCCGAGACGATAAGGACAATATCATCGGAGATGCGGTGACACGCCCGGTCACTACCGGCACGGTGGAGATCAGCGCCACCAGTGGTCTGGAAGAAGCCGGCATGCACTCGGCCTTCCGCACCGGTTCCGCCGCCCCTTGGAAGATCCAGCTTTTCGAAGCGCCATCGCCCGACTCTCCGCGCCAGGATTTCAAGAAGATCCTGGAAACCGACATTTCCGCAGACCTCCAAAACTGATTTCATGCCTACCCCAGTGACCCCGCTCGTGCCGAAGGAAGGCTGGCACGTGATGCACCTGTTCTATCACGTGGACCATTCCGCCTGGTCTCTCCTCGGTGAGGATGAGAAGCGGATTGCCAAGACCCGCCTCACCGAACTGGTTCAGGAGATCCGCGCCAATCCGGATACCCACCTGCTCACCTACGCCATCGCCACGCCCAAGGCGGACATCGGCTTCATGCTCCTCACGCCGGATCTGCATCACGCCACCGCGTTCGAAAAGCAGCTCACCCTTTCGCTGGGACCGGACATTCTGACTCCGGTCTATTCGTATCTGTCCCAGACCGAACGCTCCGAATACACCACCTCCCGCGAGCAATATGCCGCAGAGACCCTGGTGGCGGAAAAGGGTCTCAGCCCCGGCTCCGAGGAATATGAAACGGCCCTCAAGGAATTCGAGGAGCGCATGGCCCATTATCTCAAGCACCGCCTCTATCCGGTGCTGCCGGATTGGCCCGCCATCTGTTTCTACCCGATGTCCAAACGCCGCAGCGGCGGGGACAACTGGTACTCCCTCGACTACGAGGCCCGCCGCCAGCTCATGGCCGGACATGCCCGCGTCGGCCGCACCTATTCCGGCCGCATCCTCCAGCTTATCACCGGGTCCACCGGCCTGGATGAATACGAGTGGGGCGTGACCCTGCTCGCCAAGGACACCATGGACATCAAGGCGATCGTGTATGAGATGCGCTTCGATGAAGTCTCGGCCCGCTATGCGGAGTTCGGTGACTTCTACATCGGCATGCAGCTCCCGCTCGACGAGTTGTTCCGGCGGATTTGCCTGTAAGTGTGACCCTTCCCTCCTGATGTCCGGCGAACCCGACTCTTCCGCGACCATTCAGGAGGAAGCCGGCCTGAAAGGTCCGAGCCGCGTCGTGTTCCTGCTGGTGCTGTTTCTTAGCATCGGCTTCCTGCTGTGGCACGGACTCTACAACCTGCCACGGCGGCAGACCGTGATCTCGACACGAATGGACGTGACCGCGCTCGACAAGGCGACGGACGAGTACTTCGCCGAATACCAGCATTACCCGGAAGGTGAAACCGCGACCCTGCTGCGCTGCTTCGCCGGGAAAAACCCGACCCTCAATCCGAAGGACATCGTGTTCCTCGGCCGCGAGGACAAGGCTCCACCCGGCGATCTCGGACCCGCCGCACTGAAAGATGCGTGGGGCCACCCGTTCCTGTGCCTCCGCCGAACTCCGGAAGGGCGCCCGGTCTTTTATTCCGCCGGCCCGGACGGCATCGACCAGCAGGGAGCCCCAGGTTCGGACGATATTTTTTCTGGTAACTACTGAGTCTCACTTCCCGTCCCATCCGCCGCCGAGGGCTTTGGCGAGGGCGGCCAGGGTGATGCGCTGTTGTGCTTCGATCTGGCTGAGCGAAAGCTCGATCTGAAGAATGGTGCGGTCGGTTTCGACGACGTCGAGGTAGGTGTTCAAGCCCTTGTCGTAGCGTTCGCCGGTAAGGCGCTTGGTATCGCGGGCGCTGGCGAGGGCGCGTTCGAGAGCCCCATGGGAAATGGCCAGCCCCTTCATGTCCACGAGTGCATCCTCGACCTCGCGAAGCGCCACCAAAAGCGTCTGGCGGTGGGTGGCGAGGGCCTCATCGTAGCGGCTGCGGGCGGCCTTGTAGTTGGCCTGATTCGTGCCGCCGTCAAAAATCGGAGCTGCGATGTTCGCGCCGATGGAAAGCACGCGGTTTTCGAGATTGAGGAATCTGGTGATGTCCAGCGACTCGAAGCCGGCATCCCCGGACAGGCTGAGATTCGGATAGAACGCCGATTCCGCCACACCGATGCGGGCATTGGCCGCACGAAGGTTCTGCTCGGAGGCACGGACATCGGGACGGCGGGCCAGCACATCGGCCGGAAGACCGGGCCGGATCGAAGGCAGGCGGCCGGACGATTTCCCGTGCGAGACCGAAAAATCGGAAGGGCGCATACCGCAGAGCACGGCGAGGGCATGCTCGGCCGCTCCGCGCTGGCGTTGGACTGACGCCAGGTCATTATTCGCCAGCTCAAGTTCGGTGCGGGCGCTTGAGGTGGCAATGCCATCGGTGAGGCCAGCATCGGTCTTGCTCTTCTGGAGATCGAGCGACTGCTTGCGCGTCTTCAGTGTTTCATTGAGCACGCTTTCCTGGGTATCGAGGCCGCGCAGCAGGAAATACTGGCGGGCGACCTCGGTGGCGATGCCGAGGCGCTGGGCATCGACGAGGGCCGCGCTGGCCGCCGCATCGGCGGACGATGCCTCGATCAGCCGCTTGTTGCGGCCCCAGAGGTCTGGATCGTAGGCGAGATTGAAGGTGCTGCGATAACGCTGGTTTTCGAGGGGAATCGCGGAAGCGAAAGCCGATGGGACGTTGGAGGTGACTGAGTCCGATGACTGGCGTGAAATGCCGCCGCTGCCACTGATGCCGAGAGTCGGGAACAGGCGGGCGCGATCGACGCCGACCAGGGCACGTGCGGTGTCGAAACGGGACTTCGCGGCCGAGAGGTCGTTGTTCGCCGAGAGCGCTCGCTCTTCAAGGCGGTTCAATTCCGAATCCCCGAACAGCCGCCACCAGGCATCGGGCAGGCGTTCATGGCCGGAAACCTTGCCTTCCTTCCACGTGTGACCGCCGGTGAGACTGGGGAACTGGAAGTTCGGCCCGACCTTGCAAGCGGTGAGGGTGAGGGTGGCGGCAAGAAGCACGAGCGGGGATTTCATGGAGGAAAGCTGTGGGAAGATGGTGAAGAATCTGCGGTTCAAGGCACGCTCAATCGAACGAAGTCGGCAGGGTGGGATCGGCGAGGTGGCACTGGCCGAGGGTGAGGTAATGAGTGGCTCCACGGTGCGGACAGAGCTCGGGGAGAGCATCCATCGCGAAGAAGCCGACTGCGTCGGTCTCGTGGCTGGTGGTGAGGGTGCCGCCGGTTTTCCGGCAGAGAAAGACGAGTTTGTAGACGTGCTCGGGCTGACGCGGATGGCCCTGCTTGTCCTTGTCCCAGCAGGCGATGAGTTTCATTACCTCCACCTCGATGCCGGATTCCTCCCGCACCTCCTTGATGGCGTTTTCGGCTGGACTGATGTTGAGGTCCGCCCAGCCGCCCGGCATGGTCCACAGACCATTCGACGCTTCACGGACGAGGAGGACCTTGTCGTTCTCGAAGACCACGGCGCGGACGTCCACCTTGGGCGTGGCGTAGCCGAATTCATGCGGCCACTTGAAATCCGGAGCGACCGCCGAGATCGGCAGGGACGCCAGCTCGTGGATGCGGGCGTAGCGCTCGCGGTCGTAGGCGTTCTCGCCATAGCGCAGGCCCGCTTCCGCGATGGACTTCAGCTCGCGGCTGAATGCGATCCAGTCGAGGGCGGCAGGTTCAGATGAAGGAGCGGTCATCGTTCGGGCGCTTCGATGAAGACGTCCACCTGCTGGCCGACATAGAGTGGCGGATTTTCGGGACGCTTGAGTGAGTAAATCACCTGGAGCACGCGCGTGTCCACCCGCTCGGTGCTGGCTCCGGTGAGCGAGACCTTGGGAATGACATACGGTTCGACCCGGACGAATTCGAGCGGGAAGGTGACCTTCGGATCTCCTTTCAGATAAGCGATGGCTTTTTGGCCGGGCCGGATGCGGGTCGCATTCTGCTCATCGACATCCGCACGGATCTGGAGCTTGTCGGTATCGCCAATGATCATGGCGGGCGACTTCGGCGAGGTCGCCGCGTATTCGCCGGTGCGGACGTTGACCTGGAGGATATTGCCATCGCGCGGAGCGCGGACGGTGAGTCGCTCGATCAGGAGGGAAATGCGTTTGAGTGCGATGTCCGAAGAGGCCATCTGGGCCTTGGCCGCCGCCAACTGGGCCCGCGCCACTGCAACATCCTGCTGGCGATTTTCGAGGTCGTCCTTGCTGACGGCGCGCGGGTCATTGACCGACTGCAGCCGGGCGAGCTGCGCTTCGAGCTTTCCGAGCTGCGCCTGGCTGACCTCGATCTGCGCCTGGGATACCTGCTGCTGGGCCCTGGTGGAGAGCTCCTCGGCGCGGAGATCGCGGTCGTCGACCTTGAACAAGGGCTGATCCTTTTTGACGGGATCATTGACCTTCACGCTGACCTCGGTGACCACCCCAGGGACAGGCACGCCGATGGAAACATTGTCGCTCAGAGCCTCCAGAATGCCGGTGGCGGCGACGGCGTGTTCAAATGGTTTCGCAGGCGGAGGAACCGGTGGTTCACCAGCGGGCGGCAGATCCTTGGCCGCCTGGGTGCGGGTGACCATTACGATCATCCAGACACCGAAGATGGCACCGAAGAGAGTGGCGTAGCGGATGAGTTTTGAGAAAAAATTCATGGTAAAAGTAGATGAAGAAAGCCTTTCACCACGAATGGGCACGAATTGTCACGAATGGGAGAAGGGGAAGGTGTATCTCTCTATTCTTATTCGTGTGCATTCGTGTCATTCGTGGTTGGACCTATTCAATGCGCGGCTTCGTGTTCGAAGTGCGGCCTGGTGGTGTGGGATTGCTCGTGGACTTCCACGATTTCGCCGTCGTCCATGCGGGCGATGCGGTCGGCGTAGGAAAAGATGCGGTTGTCGTGGGTGACGATGATCACGGCGCGGTCGGGCGCACGAGCGACCTGTCGGAAGAGATCGAGAACGATCTCGCCGTTCTGGGCATCTAGCGCGGCGGTCGGTTCATCGCAGATGACCAGAGGCGGTTCATGCACGAGGGCGCGGGCAATGGCCACGCGCTGCTGCTGGCCGCCGGAAAGTTTATTCGGGCGCTCCTTCCAACGATCGCCCAGGCCGACGGACTCAAGCACGGTGCGGGCGCGCTTGATGGCGGCACCACTGGAAAGGCCCTGGATGAGCAGGGGCACGCTGACGTTTTCCGCGATGCTCAGGGTGGGGATGAGGTTGAACTGCTGGAAGATGAAGCCGATGTGATTCGAGCGGAAGCGGGTCAGGGCGCTGCCGGAGAGCCGGTGCAGGGGTTCGTTGAAGACATTGATTTCGCCGCCATCGATCTTGAGCGTCCCGGCGATGGCACTGAGCAGCGTGGTCTTGCCACAACCGGAGGGACCGACGAGCATGAGGATTTCCCCGGTGCGTGCCTGGAGATTCACCTGCTTGAGCACGTGGATTCGGTTCGAGCCGTCGCCGAAGCTTTTTTCGACGGCTTGGGCATCGACGACGATGGTGGAGGCGGGATCACTCATGCGCGGAAGACCATCGCGGGTTCGTAGAGGCTGAGGCGGACGATGCCCATGAGTGCGGCCAGCATGCAGATCAATTGGATCACACCAAAGGCCACCACGGGGATGATCCACGGCATGTAAAACGGGGGCTGGTCATGCTTGATCGCGCCCATGGCGAAGCCCGAGGTGGCGAGTAGTCCGAGACCGAAGCCGACCAGCCCGACGGTGAAAGCCTGGGTGAGCAACATCAGGCTGAGCCGGAAGTTCGACATCCCCATGGCCTTGAGCGCGCCGAGGTGTTTCAGATTGTCCAGCACGAAGGCGTAGAAGGTCTGGCAGGCGATCGCTACGCCGACGATGAAGCCGATAACGACGGTGGTGCCGAAGGAAAACGGGATGCCGGTATTTTTGACGAACCACCAGACGGTGGAGGTGTTGAAGTCGTTTTCGTTCTTGTTGAAGCCCTCGTTCACGTAAGCGCGCAGACCGGTTTCCCGCGTGATCTGGGCGGCGGTCTGGGAGGCGGTCATGCCCTGGATGGGTGCGGCGATCACGGCCGAGAGCATCTTGCGCTGCGGCGGCGTGTACTGCAGCGCCCGCTCGTAGGTGGTCCAAATGTAGGGACCGCCGGTGAAGGAGCGCATGGCCTTGCAGATGCCGACGACGCGGGCTTCGATGTCGTTGATCTCGAAACGATCGCCGATGTCGATCGGATGATCCTTGTCCTTCGAGAGCTGCTCGATGGCGAGTTCGTCGATGACGACCGTGTTGGGCAGGCGGAGATCCTTGAGATCCCCCTTCACCATTCTCGCGGGTCCACCTGCCAGGGAGGCGGGATCGATTCCGACGAGCTGGATGGTCTTGAAACTGCCGTCCTCACGCCGTACGCGCTGGACTCCGGAGGAGAGCGGCATGGCCCAGCGGACGCCGGAAACGGAACGCACTCGGGCGACATCGGTGTCGCGCAGGGGATTGGTTTCATTGACCTGCTCCACGCGGTCCTCGACGACGTAGATCGGGGCACCGGTGTTTTTCAACGTGGCCGTGGTCCAGCGCATGAGGCCGCAGAACACGGAGGCCTGCTGGACGATGAGAAAGGTGGCGAAAAACAGGCCTGCCACCAGCATGAGGTACTTGGCGGTGTCGCCGAAGAGCATTTTGAGCGCGAGGCCGAACATGCGTGATAAGAAAAACGGCAAGCGGGTGCTTGCTTGCGGCGAATCTAGCAGGGCCGACCCACCACGCAACCGGTGAGGTGAGATGTACGCATTTTCCCCAGCGAGGCGTTTCAAACGCCGGGACTCGGGGGCTTCCGGTCCCGTCTCACGGCCGTTCCTGCTTGCGGCCACTCATCACGGCCCTATTGAATGACAATCATGTCGTCCGCTCTCCGATATCTCAGACTCCTGTTTCTGGCCTGCCTGATCCAGGCGGTGCATGGCAAAGATGGCGACTTCGACGAATTCGTCAAAAGCGGCTGCGAGCTCCGGCCGATTCGCGTGGACCAGGTGGCCACTCTCCAGCAACTGGTAGATGGTCCCCCCATCGATGGAAAGAAAGTCACCCGGGCGGCACGATTCGTGGACTGCTCCGGATGGACCTTTCACGTGATCACCATTCTGGATTATGACGGCACGATCATCGTGTACGACCAGGACAAGCGCTTTGTCGAGGAACAGGGCCTCTCAATTGTCGGCCGGGCCAGGCAGATCGACAAACCGGACATCAATATGGAGGAAGCCGGCGCACTTTTTAAGTCCCTCATGGAGGCAAAGGCCTGGTCACTTGGCAAGCCGGTCAAATTCGGAAGTCCCGCCGACGATGGTGGCGTCCTGTGCATGGTCCGTTACCACGATAGCAAATACGAACTCGTTGCACGGGAGCAACCGGGCGAGAAGCTCGAAGCTGAATTTTCAGAAAACCAGAAGCGTTTCGAGAAGTTCCGACGCATCGCCTTTCCGCCGGTGGCGAAGCGGAAGGACAAGTGAACCTCCGGATTTCTCCGACGCTCAGGCACGCTCCAGAATTTCCACCTCGTAGGCGTCCGGGTCGGTAACGAAGGCCATCTTGCGGCCACCGGTGGAGAATTTTTCCCGCCAGCCGGAGGGCCATATTTCAATGCCGGCTTTTTCGACACCATCGCAGTAGGAGATGATGTCCTGCACGCCGAGGCAGGTGTGCATGAGATCCTCCGGGCAAGTGGCCGTATAATCGGGAGAATGACAGAGTTCCAGAAAGACGTCGTTTCCTTCCAGGCCGAGGAAGGCGAGTAGGTTGCCCTCCGGGGAGTCTTTGCGGTCGGTCAGGGTGTAACCGAGTTTTTCATAGAAGGCGATGGAGGCTTCGAGATCCTTTACGCGGATGCGGGTGTGGAGAAACTTGATCATGGCGGCGCAATGTGGCGCAAACGGGCGGATTTGCCAAATACCGAGCACGGATTCGTGATTTTCCCTGGTGGAAACATCAGAGATGGCATGGGCGCATGAACCATGTTAGGGTAACACCGCCATGAAAACCATCGTCGTCGCCCTCGATTTCTCGGATTCCACTGCCAAGGTACTTGCTGCGGCCGTGGAGCTGGCCCGGGCATTTCAAGCCTCGCTGCATCTGGTACATGTGATGGAGGCGGAACCCGCGTACACCGCCTATGGGTTCACTCCGGACGAATTTCCGGCGATCAATACCTTTCAGGAAGAGGCGCGGAAGCGGGCGGCGGTGAAATTGGACGAGCTTCTGGCCTCGGTTTCCAGTGAGGTGACCGACGTGCGCACCAAACTGGTGGACGGCACGCCCCTGCACGCCCTGCTCGATTATGTGCGGGAAATCGGTGCCGATCTCGTGGCAATGGGCTCCCACGGTCACGGCGTGGTGGCCTCCCTGCTGCTTGGCAGCGTGGCGGAAGGCATGGTCCGGAAGGCCGCGGTGGCCACACTCGTGGTGCCGGTGAAAGAATCCTGAGTGGCGTTGGCCTTGCGGGACTGCCGGGAGGCGGCTAGGGATGCCCCATGGCCCGACGCTCCTTCAGCCTTTTGCTCGCCCGGCGGTATCTCAACCCCCGGCGTTCGACGCTGTCGATTTTCAGCCTTATTTCCCTGATCGGCGTCACGCTGGGAGTGATGGTGCTGGTGGTGGTGATGGCGGTATATGCCGGCCTGGAGCACAGCGTGAAGGACCGGCTGCTCGGGTTCACCCCCCACATCCTGCTGCGCCGCCAATTGGCGCCCGGCGAAAAATCGAGTATACCGGACTGGCGGGCCGTATCCGAGCCTCTCAAATCCCTGCCCGGCGTCGAATCGACCACGCCGTTCATCATGGACAATGTGGTGCTGGACATCGAGTCGGACCAGAAGCCGGTGATGTTCCGCGGCATCGACACCAAGGACCCGGTGCAGGTGGACGGCATCGCCCGGATGCTCGACCACAAGCGCTACCCGGACTCCACCGCCGACATGGGCCTGGACGACCGGATCGTGATCTCCTCCATCGTAGCCGAACAGTATGGGATCACCGTCGGCCAGAAGGTAAAGCTGCTTTCCACCCGCAACATCGAACGGGTGATCGAGTCCTACAAAGCCTCCCACAAGCCCCCGGTGCGCGAGGCCTTCGCCGATGACTGGAACCGCGCCAAGCAACTGCTCGGTACCTGGACAGAGAAGGATGGTCACTTCATTCTCAAGGACTCCTCCATCGAGCCGGGATATGAACTGCTGGTAAAAATCGCCGACCAGAAGATCCGGGCTCCCGAGCTCGAACTGGTCAACAAGCTCCGCATCGCCCTGGAACAAGGAGACCCCGACGAGGGAATCCACACCTTCACCGCGGACCAGCGGAAGGCGGTGGAAGATGGCATCACCGCCATCGACAACACCGACGTCGATAAGATGAACAGCGAGAGCTACAAGAGCCTGGAGGCCGTCGTGCTCCCGAAGGAGGCCGAGGTGGTAGGGGTCTATCAGTCCACGCAAATGGCCCCGATGCCTGACATCTTCATGCCGCTGTCCTTGGCCCAGACCTTGTCCGGGCTGGATGACTCGGTGCAAGGCATCGCCGTGCGGCTGTCCGATCCCTATAAGGCGAATCTGGTTGCCGATGGGATCGCCGCCAAAATGGGGAGCGACTGGGAAACGCTCACGTGGATGCAGCAGTACTCCGGCTTCTTCACGCTAATCAGCCAGCAGCGAGCGATGATGTATGTGGCTCTTTCCGTGATCATGCTGGTGGCCGCCTTTTCGATGACGGCCGTGATGTTCACCGTGACGATCCAAAAGCGCCGCGAGATTGGCGTAATGAAAGCCCTCGGCGCCACCTCCTGGCAAATCGTGCGGGTCTTCCTCTACCAGGGGATGATCCTCGGCCTTCTCGGTGCCGTCCTCGGCGTTGCTGCCGGTCGCCTGTTCGTCCACTACCGCGGCTTGGTGCAGGAGGCCATGCGGGCCTTCGGCTTCGATCCGTTCTCAGCGTCGCTGGTGGGCTTCAACGTCCTCCCCGCCTACAACGATCCCACGGAGCAACTGCGCTTCGCGGCCGCGGCGTTCCTTCTCTGTTCGGTCGCGGCGCTGGTGCCGGCGTTCTTCGCCGCCCGGGCCGATGCCGCCAAGTCTCTCCGCAATCTCTGACACCATGGACTTCTGGATCATCCGCGACGGCGAAAAAGCCGGTCCCATTCCTGACTACGAAATCCGTAGTAAATTGGAGGCCGGCGAGCTCCAGGCCTCCGATCCGGCGTGGTGCGATGGCATGAGCGGCTGGCTGCCGCTCAGTGAAATCAGCGCCTTCGCCGGGCATTTCGAGAAACCGGAACCCGAACCGGCCCCCCCGCCCCTGCCGGTTTATGTGATGCCGACGGTTGCCCGCTTTCCAGTCTGGAGGCGCTTCTGGGCGCGCTGGTTCGACCTGCATGTCTACGGCGCGGTCTGGTGGACGCTGCTCTGGCTCACCGGCCAGGATCTCCGTGCGATCAGCCCCTGGTTGATCTTCTTCCACCTGCTGCCCTGGTTCTTCGTCGAAACGGTGCTCATCCATATGTTCGCCACCACTCCGGGAAAATATTTCCTCGGAATCCGCGTGTTCAATCTGGATGGCTCACATCTCACCCTCGGGCAAAGCCTGAACCGCGCGATGCGGGTCTACATGGCCGGAATCGGCCTGGGCTTCGACATCCTCGCCGCCATCTGCATGGGCGCGAACTTCGTGGTCTCGCGGAAGCTCGGCGTCACCCTGTGGGACCGCAGCGGCGGCCACTTTGTCCGTTATGGAGAGCCAGCCGCCTGGAAAATCGTGGTGCTCGCGATGCTATTCATCGCCGCCCTGCAGATCGAAAGCCTGATCCTCACGCCGCTGCTTCTCGAAAAGAACCCTTGGCTCCGCGAGTTCTACGAGAAGAGCCAACCTCCCCAAGACCCAAATAAATTGTAATTGCCTATTTGTTGCGATAAATTTACGTTTTGACATCCGGCGCCGCAGCCGGTCTCTTATCGCAAGTGAGACGCAGTCTCAATAAGAGGCAACCCGGCTGATGAGTCCCTTCTTCCACGCCCTGAACATCGGCACGCTGGCGGCCTGGCTGGCGCTGGCCGGAGCCAGCACGGTGGCTTGCGTGGTGAAGGTGGCGGAACGTTTGCCGACTCTGAAATCGGACACCCGGCTCGACCTGAGTTTCGGTGAAATCATCGACCTGGATGCCGAACCAGCCCAACCGGCTGCAGGATCCGCAGCTCCCGACAATCCGGCGGCCCCCCCTACCCCGGAACCCGCGCAGCCGGTGGAAGAAGTGGTGCCGCTGCCTGATCTGGCGCAGGTGGAGCCGCTGCCCGAGCTTCCGGATCTGCCGGAGCCGAAGCCACAGGATCTACAGTCCGACCAACCGAAGCCCCCGCCCCGGGCCGCCAAGCCCTCGGATCAGCCGAAACCGCCCAACAGCCGCTCCGGCCCGACCGGAGTCACGGCCAACCGCGGCGGCAGCAACGGCCAGAGCGGCACCAGCAATGGCCAGGGGAATGGACCTGCGACCGGCAATGGCTCGGCGGCGGAAGGGGCGGCACGACTTTCCAAAGGCCGCGTGCCCAGTCCGGTCTACCCGGAAGAATGCCGCCGCAACAACCAGGAAGGCCGCGTGGTGATCCGCTTCACGATTGATGAATCCGGCAACGTGGTCGATGCCTCCGTCGCCAGCTCCAGTTCCTACGCCGCGATGGACCAATCGGCGCTCAATGCCATTCGCCGCGCCAAGTTTCCGCCCGGTGCCGGACGGGCCACCGCCACCCGCGGCGTCGCCTTCAAGCTTCACTGACCCATGCTCGCCAACATCATTCTCGACAAGTTTAAACACGGTGGCTGGGTCATGTGGCCCATCCTGTGCACCTTCTTCCTCGCTCTCTGTGTCCTGCTGGAGCGCAGCCTGTGGTGGACTGCTCTCCGGCGCACGATCCGCCGACCCCAGCATGACAAGGTGCGGGAAACCCTCGGCACGGGGAAGTTCGACGCTACCTGGCAGCTTGTCGACCACTCGGACGATCCCTTTCTGGTCAACCTGCGCGACGGGATGGTTCACGCCCACACCTCGATGCTGGCGGCCATGCAGCTCCACGCGTCAGACCTGTTGGAAAAGGCGGAGGCCCGCCAATGGGTGCTCGGCACGATCATCACGCTCGCCCCGCTGCTGGGCCTGCTCGGCACGGTGGTGGGTATCATGGGTTCCTTCGGCTCCATCGGCGATGATGCGCTGGCGGTTTCGAAGGTCTCCGGTGGCATCGGCGAGGCGTTGATCGCCACCGCCTGCGGCCTGGCCATCGCCATCACCTGCCTGCTGCCTTACAACTACTTCCGCAAGCGCGTCTCCGTGCTCCGCGGGGATCTGGAGCGCTGGATCAACCATTCCGAGCTTCTGGTCCAGAACGCGAAGTCTCATGGCCATGACCTCGAAGCCTTCGCCGCGGCCCGCCACCTTCCGAACTGATCACCTGCGATGCCGGTCAAACTATCCAGCGGATCCAGCGATCAGGAGGACGAAGCGCGCATCGAGATCGTGCCGCTGATCGACATCATGTTCTTCCTGCTGGCCAGTTTCATGTTGGTCAGCCTGAGCATGACCCAGGTCCACCGCCTGCCGGTCAAGATCCCGCAGGCCGCCACGGCCACCCACGAGGTGAAGCCGCCGGCGGTTCACTTGGCGATCGATGCCAACGGAGTGATCACGTGGGACACGGCGGTGGTGACCCCTTCCGAAATCACCAGGCGCCTGGTCGCCCTGCCGGTCACCGATGACACGCGCATCCTGATCGCCGCCGATGAAGAAGCCCGCCACAAGGTGGTGATCTCCGTGCTGGACGCCGCCAAGGCCGCGAAGGTGGAAAAGGTCGCCTTCGAAACCAAACTCCCTTCCAAGTGAACGCCCGCACGTTTGCCATCGTCAATGCCGCGGGCTGCCTGGTGCTGGGCGGCTTCATCCTCGTCCAATGGCTGCTCGGAGCGGCGATGGAGAAGGACCTGCATGTCGCCCGCAGCGAGGTCATCAACCAGACCAACCTGCGGATCGATGCCGAAAAACTCGCTGCCAAGCTGCAAGCCGACGTCGATGGTCTCAAGGCCTCGATTGAATCGATCCGTGCGGACAATGAGGAAAAGGCGAAGCACCTGGCCGAGGAGGCCAATCAATCCGCCGCCCTCCACAACGGCCTCACCCAGGCTCAGGATCAGGTGAAATCGATGGACGAAGCGATCAAGGTTCGTGACGAAGCCATCAAGGCCCGGGATGAAAAGTTGAAGGAACTCAGCGACACGCTGGTGGCCACAAGGAAGCGCCTCGACGAAGCCGTGGCCAAGCTGAAGCAGGCCGGCGCGAAGACGCAGTAGTCTCAGCGCGCTTCCAGCGCCAGATAGGCCTCGATTTCTTCCGCCGGATTGTGCGCGCGCATCAGGCTCTCGCCGATGAGCACGGCGTTCGCTCCCGCATCGAGGGCACGCTGGGCGTCCGCGAGGGTCTTGATCCCGCTTTCGGAAACGAGAAGCACTTCCTCCGGCACTTCGTCGGCGAGGGCCTCGGTGGTGGCGAGGTCGATTTCGAAGGTCTTCAGGTTCCGGTTGTTGATGCCGATCAGGTCGGCCCCGAGTTCGAGCGCCCGCTCCATTTCCGGGAGGTCATGGACCTCCACCAGCACGTCAAGCTGGAAGGCCTTCGCCTCGTCGTACAGGGAACGTAGTAGATCATCGTCCAATGCCGCGACGATAAGCAGGATGGCATCGGCACCGGAGACCACCGCTTCGTGGATCTGCACCGGATGAATGGTGAAATCCTTCCGCAGCAGCGGCGCTGAGGAGAAGCGTGAGATCTGGGTGAGGTAGCTCAGCGAGCCTTGGAAGTATTTCTCGTCCGTGAGGATCGAGAGGCAGGAGGCACCGCCGTCGAGGTAGCGACCAGCCTGGCGCACGGGATCGAAAGAGGGATCGATGAGACCGACGGATGGAGAGGCCTTTTTGACCTCGGCGATCACACCCAGCTTTCCGGGACCCCGGTCGAGTGCGGCGCGGAAGCCGCCGAAGTCATTGCGCTGGAGAGCGCCCGCCCGGATGAGGGCGGCGCGGGGCAGCAGGGCTTCCACTTCCAGGTGCTTTGTGGCGATGATCTGGGCAAGCTTGTCGGACACGCGGATGGTTTGGCGGCGGGCGATTCCCCTGCCAAGTCCCAACTTCCGCTTTGGCCCATGAGCATGCGCCCGCCCGGACGACCCGTGACGGAATCGGCACGAAAATCTTCAGGGGCTAATCGCTTGGCATTCAGTCTGCTTGGAAACGAAGCGCGAAAAACCTCGCAGTTTTCTCTTGCGCCGGGTCCGCGGATGCGTAGAAAGCGCGCACGCAAACAGCGTTTGCGGGCGTAGCTCAGTGGTAGAGCGCCACCTTGCCAAGGTGGATGTCGTGAGTTCGAATCTCATCGCCCGCTCCATTCTCCAACCGAATCAGGACACCTCAGGGTGTCCTTTTTTGTTGGCGTTTTTGTTGTGAAAGGGCCGCCCCGATCCAACGTTCGGGCTTTGCCAG
>Ga0265327_10003010_pt1 | contig 16719 bp, 2 predicted proteins | sample 41621metaG_FD_202089 | JGI IMG/M metagenome (GOLD analysis project Ga0265327, IMG submission 202089) | Rhizosphere microbial communities from Carex aquatilis grown in University of Washington, Seatle, WA, United States - 4-16-21 metaG | ecosystem: Host-associated > Plants > Roots > Rhizosphere >... | reverse complement strand
CGCGTAATTATCCGCCTCACCATCAAGTATCCGTTGGTCGCACATTACCGTCACATTGCCAACACACCGGCTGTCAAATTGGATCCGTCGACGAACGATCTCGTTAACTTCAAGGCATTGAAATATACGGAAACGACAACCGGCGCCGCAGTGGATAGCGATAACCAATTTACTGCAACCGGTCAGGGCAAGACGGTTTTGCTGTTTGGAGAATTAAGCAGTGCCGGACGTGGTGGCCAAATTGAAACGCTGCGCGTTCGAGTGGTTGATACTGAGGCATGGAATAATTCACTTCCAGCAATTCAAACCGCGGTCATTGGCCAAACTATTACCAGTTCCTACGACACCGCGGGACTGGGCACTGGGTATTTGTTCTTCCCTAAAGCGCGTTACAACCCATTCGTTTACAACCGGACGACGATTCAAGGTCCGATCATTCCGGTCAACTTGAACCCTACAGCCGGAGCGGATGAGCAACTCGTTGTGGTTTGGTATGAGATTCGTGACGCTATTCTTTGGGGCTATCAAGCTGTTCGATATGATCCTGCGTGGCCGACTCCTGGGAACGGTTTGAATCGTATTGTTATCGCCAGCCGTTTCGGCAGCGAAAGCGTCGCTCAGGACGGAACCGATCAAATCGTTACTCCTGCAACGACTGTCGGAACCAAAGTGATAGCGGCAACTACGACATTTGATCCAGCGCGTTTCCAGCAGGTGCAGATTTATAATCAACCGGATCGCACGCAGCCGGGATTCAACCCGAACGAGGAACATGCTTTGCTTGCCCCATCATTGCGTAACGCATCGGTCTCGCCGCGGCCACAAGCGGCATACGCCTTGCGCGATAATGATCTTAACGTCACGAATCGTGATGCAAGTTACACTTCGGATCCATATGTGTTGGTCCAGTTCCTCGATGCGTTGGACAACAAGTGGAAGATGAAGGTTTATAATATCGTTCGCGCAGCAACCAATCTCAATGCGGGCGATCTCAGTTACGAATACAGCTTCAAACAGGACATGTTCGCGGGCGAGCCGGTCATTCCATTCTATCCGTTGGTTCAGGTTATAGGTGCCACGCCTTGTCCTGGCTCATACGGTCGCGACGGTCAGCCAACGATTCAACGTTGTTTCTGGAAAGATCACAAAGGAACCGCTTGGGCAGTTTCTGGCGACAGCTTTTTCTATGAATCATTTGTCTATCCGTTGCTGCCGGATTTCTGGTGGCCGACCGCTGACAATAAGCAACCGGGCGATTGCGTGATATTCCTGCCGAATGCTCCGGCTAATTCCAACCCCTTCTTCAGTATTGATTACACGCGGAACGATCAGCATCCAGCCGCACAGGAAATCGTTTACAACACGTCATGGCCTGACAATGTTCCGATACTAAAAGTTGGCGAAACGCTGACGTATCCAGGCGGGGAATACCATCAAGACAACCCTACAACCGCGGTTGTCACAGACACCGGCGATGTTGAAATTGAGAACACGCCGGGGTTGCCCGGAGTCGTTGGGTTTGCTGCTGCTGAAATCATTTATGACACCGTGAACCCGGTGATGAATGACCAGCTTAATTTCGATCATTACTCAGCGCGCGTTTTCCAGGCGTTGGAACAGCGGACCGTGCCGTTTCCCGTTGCTCAATTACCTGACGCGCTGAATCCGGCAAATAAACGGACGCAGGTGAGCGATGGTCTTTACGTCTTCCTTGAATTGCCATCGTCCCTTCAAAAGCGAGTTTTCTTTGACCCGATTCAGGGCGTCTTAGGCGTTCGCGGTTTTCTCAATGACAAATCCATTAGTGATTCAACGCTGACTGCGTCACCACCGGCTGTCTACGTTCTTGAGCCGAACGTGCTGACCTCTGCGGAAAAGGCCATTCTCGATGGCACTGCAGCGAACAGTCCGTTTAAAGATTTGGCCGGTACACCGTTTACGCAGGCCATGGATGCGCTCTTCGATCTCAGCCGAAATCCAAATGGGCTTGATCAAGGAAATAATGGAGTCGACCAGGCTTATCGCGTTGGTCTCGAACAAAAGGTTATCGTTGATCCTTCCACTGGGCTTCCCAGTACCACAACCGTCGGTGGCATTACGACCATCTTACGCGACAAGACCAAAGCAGCATCGGTGCAGGCTCTTGGGCCCGGTTTGGCGCTTGTGGCGAACCCTTCATTTCTCGATCCAAACAATCCGACGCAGATCAGCTACGTCACGGTTGCGGAAAATAACAGTGATGCGCTGGGTGGCTCGCCTGTGGTGTTACATATCATCAAAATAGATAAGAATCAGCGCTATCGCGGCGCGATCAAAACGATTCTATCTAACAACGTTTTTGACGAAAATATCGTCTTGCGTCACACCGGAGATTTCGGTGGTAACGCGGACGATCTGGTTTTTGAATGGTGGTATCGTCCGGAAGATGGCACGACAGCGTTAACTCCAGATCGTCAGCCGATTCCAAGTCCCTGGAAGCTTTTCGCGGATCCCTCCGGCGCACAAGGCCAGGGTTTTTATCAGCTGACATTGAAAGGTAATCCCAGCGCGCCGGAAGCGTTGCTTGCAGATACTCTTTTCTTTGTTCGTTACCGTCATAAGAACGAAGTGACCGACGGCATCAATTGGGAAGTTCCGCAACCGAATAACGAACGTCGTTGCGTGTTGAACGATTGCAAGCCTGGCATCCCTTACGATTGGGCCGGTGCGGGTAATTCCAGCCCTCGTGATGTTGATGGCGATGGGCAACCGGATTATCTGCCGCAACTGGCGGAAGGCTGGATTAAGCGCGTGCTTGATCGTGTCAATCCATACGAGGCGCGCATCAATGACTTCACCGGCGATAACCCGGCGACCTATAGCAGTATCATAGAGGAGTTGGGTGCACGCTATGAAGGCGCTGTTGCTCTCAACGGCGACAAGAACGTCATCGAGAATGTCGGCTTGATTGCTCTTTACGAAACGATTCTCAACCGCGGCAAGAGCTTGAGCATTGACCTCTCAACACCGGTTTCAACTCCTGCAATCGCCAATGCGCTCCAATTGGCTTCAACGCGGATTTCGGATTTCTACACACTGCTCGGAAACGAAGCGTATTCCGATGCGTTGAATCCGGCGATCGGGTATGGAAGCAGCAGTGTCGAGTACGGCAATTTGGCGCCGTCCGTGTTCGCGTTCGAGAATCAGGTTCCTTCTTTGCTCGAGGAAGAATTGGCACTGTTGCGCGGACAAGATGCGTTTGCAGGCGCGCCTGTTTACAACCGGTTGTTCTGGAATTTCACCAAAGGCGAGGGTGAGGCGGCGTACGCGATGAAATACAACATCAGCGACATCAATCAGGATGGATTCATTGATGAGAACGATGCGATGATCCTGTATCCGCAAGGTCACGGCGACGCTTGGGGTCACTATCTGACCGCGATCAAGACGCAGTACGACTTGTTGCGGCATCCATTCTTCAACTGGGTTTCACGCTCCGAACTTTATAATCTGCAGGATGTCGTCATCCCGGTGGACTTCCTCGACGAACGTAAGTTCGCGCAGGTCGCAGCACAGAAAGCTCAAGTCGGCGCTGAGATCGTAAACATGACTTATCGCGACAGTTATGTCGCTGACCCGAAAGGCCAATGGCAGGGATATACAGATACCGATAAGAATCGCGCGTGGGGCGTGGAAGAATGGGCGCGTCGAGCCGGGCAGGGCGCATTCTTCGATTGGGTTACGGCGAACGCGTTGCTGCCCGCTGTGCATCCGAATACAAACTATACTGGCATCCAAAAAGTTGATCGCACGACCGTTCAAGACATAGCGTTGGTTTCGGCGAATTTGACGTCGATCCAGACGACGATGGACCAGGTCGATAATGGTAATAATCCGCTCGGAGTGGCGGCCGGTGCATTGACGTTTGATATTGACCCTTCGTTGTTGGACACATCGGCCACAGGTGTTTCTGGACAGCCAATGTTCGAGCAAGTGTATGACCGCGCGGTGTCCGCATTGCGCAATGCCAAGACGACGTTTGATAACGCGAACAAAATCGAGAATCTGATTCGCAACGTGGCGAGTAATGAAGCGGATTTCCGTAACAAGATTTACGACCAGGACATCGCCTATCGCAATCAACTGATTGAAATCTACGGGACGCCTTATGCGGGAACGATCGGTTCGGGGAAAGCGTATCCGGCGGGTTATCAAGGGCCGGACACCATGCTTTATATGTATGTGCCGGTAAATACTCTGAACGACAGCACCGTTCCCCAACCGACCGCCGCGTACTACAGCAACTATCTCGCTGAGATTCAGGGCAACAATGCGACATTCATCAACGGCAGCGGGTCGGTTTCCGGCGTCTATAACACCTTCAAGGATACGTACGGGCTGACATTTGGCGATCCGACTCAAATCACCAATTCGATTAACTACAGCGACTTCTCAGATCCGTCTGCGCTGGTGAACACACTGGACAATCTCAATCTGCCGATTATGGCGAGCGGCTATACATTTATCGCTCCGGCTGATTGGGGACTTCGTTCGTCACCGGGTGAACTGCAACAAATCATCAATAAGCTGGTTCAGGCTCAAGCTGACTTCAATTCGGCGATGAGTGACTGGGACGGCGCTCAGTCGTCGGTGATTCAACAACTGCAGTTACTCAACGCGAAGTTTGATTACAATAAAAAGATCCGTGATCTGATGAAGGACAAGATCACGACGGATTCAGTGTTGGACGGTGTAAGCCTCGCGCTAAAGACAGCGCAACGTGTCACCGACGCCGCTTCGGATGCAATTGATAAGGCAGCACAAGCGACGGCCGAATTTACCCCGAAGAATTTATTGACCGTCGGTTTGGCAAATGGTCCGGGTGACGTTCTGGCGCCGCTCCGTGGCGCGATTGAAACGGCTGGCGTTATCGGATCAGAAGCGACCAAGGGCGCGTTGATCAGCTTCGAGTCAGCTGCTGACGTCGTCGACTTAGGCAAATCCATCGGGGACGCTGTTATTGATCTCGAGCAGGATGGAGATGAGCGGGACTTGGACATGATTCAAAGCCTGGTCGAGTTGCAGGGCAATGCCGGCAATGAAGCCAGCGCGCGTGTGGCGGTGTTCAAGCAGGTGGAGGTGATGCGCGAGATTTCGGACGAATTCCGGGCCAAGCTGGCAGACGGCCAGCGCTTGCAGGAACAGCGCACGGCGTTCAATAAGCAAGTGGCGGCTCAGGTACAACAGAATCGTTATGAGGACATGACTTTCCGGGTGTCGCGCAACGCGGCATTGGAAAAATATCGGTCAGCGTTCGATTTAGCGGCGCGTTACGCGTATCTCGCGGCGTCAGCTTACGATTACGACGTAAATCTCTCGTTGGATGACCCCGGTTCCCCTGTGAACTTGATGAGCGACATCATACGCCAGCGCACGATTGGATTGGTTGGTGACGATGGCATGCCGGCCGTTGGGGCAGGTGGTTTGGCGGAAGACCTTGCGCAGTTGAACGCAAACTACGGTACGCTCAAGACGCGTCTCGGAATCAATAATCCACAAATCGAAAGCACGACGTTCTCTTTGCGTCGCGAGGGCCTGCGTATTTTGAGTGCAACGAATTCGGATTCAGCGTTCAGGCAGGCTTTGCGCGATGTCACAGTTTATAAGCCCGATCTGTGGCGAGTGCCGGAATTCAGCCGGTTCTGTCGTCCGTTCTCTTCTCAGACGAACGGAGCGCAACCGGGATTGGTGATTTCATTTACCACGCAGATTGGGCCGAATAAGAACTTCTTTGGTTGGCCGCTCGGTGGCGGTGATAATGCGTATGACCCGAGTGTTTATGCGACCCGCATCAGCTCGGTCGGTGTTTGGTTCGCGGGATATGACACGGCGAATCTGCCGCAAACCCCGCGCGTTTATCTCGTGCCCGCCGGCGAGGACGTCATGACTATTCCAAACGATCCCGACTTAAAGATTCGTCTGTGGGACGTCGTGGATCAGAACATCCCAATTCCTTACCCGTCTATCTCGGCAAGCTTAAGCGATCCTTCCTTCAAGCCTTTGACGGATAGCTTGAATGGATCGTTCGGAGATACGCGATTATTCTCCAGCTTCCGCGCGTTTGGATTCAATCATTCGACACTGTCGTCGTTTGAACAATCAACGTTGACTTACAACGCGCGCTTGATCGGGCGCTCGGTCTGGAACACCAAATGGTTGCTGATTATTCCGGGAGCAACCCTTAACGCGGATCCGACTCAGGGCTTGAACACGTTCATAAATAGCGTCACGGACGTCAACCTCGTCATTAACAGCTACGGCTATTCCGGAAACTAAGAATTTTTGCCATGAAACATTTCGTTACTGCCAGCCCGGTTCGATGCGCAAAATACTTTGCGCTGCTGATCGCGGTTTTGTTTGCCGCAGTTTTTACCCGCGCTGATATCTCAGAGCCCGACACCATGTTCTATGGACAGATCGTCAACCGCACCAGCGGTCAAATTGACTTGGTTCAGCAGGGGACATTGACCTGGACGATTACTTCGGCTGATGGAAAACAAATCACGCTCCAAACCGGCGTGCATCCTTATAATCTCGGTCAGTTTTGCTACGAGTTGCAGGTCCCGGGCGAAGCTTTGACGTATGGACTGACGGTGTCGTCCAACGCGCTTCCTTTGACGGCACAAACTGCGACCTGCAGTCATGTGCAGATTTCAGTCGACGGCGTGCCGGCGAGAATTGTCGCTCCAGGAACGAGCACGTTTAACGTTTCTCAAAGTATCCGCGGTTCCAGCTATCGCTTGGATTTGGAACTTGGCAATTCGCTTGCGAGCACGAGCGGTGACGGAATTCCTGATTGGTGGAAAGCGAAATACGGCATCGTCGATCCCAATGCCGATCCTGATCACGACGGTTGGAGCAATTTGCAGGAATTTCTCCATGGAACCGATCCAAACCAGGACAATCGCATTCCGTCGCTGCAAACGAGTGAACTGTTTGTTTACGCGGACGGAACAACTGGGCTGCGCCTCAACGCCGTCGACTCCGATAGTCCAGCCAGCAGCATTCTGTATACATTGACATGCTTGCCGGATGGCGGCGTGTTGCAATTTCAAGGAACGAACCTGACGGCTGGCCAAAGCTTTTCGCAGGACGACGTTAATCTCGGACGGTTAGTCTTCATTCATCAGGCAACGAATGATCCGGCAACTCAGACTAGTTTCACGGTTTCGTTGGTAGATGAAAACCCGGCGCACCTGGTGACAAACAATGTGGTTACGATGAATCTGTTCCGTCCCGGATACACCGCGCCGCTCCTCGATACGCTCCGCCAAAATGCCGCTGCGAGAAACTGCAGTGCAATCGCCGGTCTTTCGTTCGACGAACAGCAAATGGCTCTGAACTATTACATGAGCCGCGATCAAGGCTTTGTCATTTGGGATTGCTCCCGCGCTGCTTTGGCGCAGGAAATCATTATTAACGCCGGTCAGAGTGTGCTCGTCGGTGGGACAGGAAATGACCACTTGGTTGGCGGACCTCAAAACGACGTAATCGTCGGCGGTAAAGGCTCCGATTCGTTGCGCGGGAACGCGGGTAGCGACTTATTCATTCTCTCGGGACCGGACGCGGGTAATAAAACGATCGAAGATTTCAGCACGAACGAAAATGATGTGTTGGATATATCGCGAGCGTTAGTTGGTAGCTCCACGGTCCTGACAAATTATGTGCGCGTCATTCCTTCCGGCACTAATACGCAAATCGGAATCTGCTCCGATGGCAGCGGCACGAGTTTCACCAACCTGGTTGTGACATTGAACGGCACTCAGTTCACACAGTCAGATTTGCGCTCGCTTGTAGACAACGGAAGTATTCTCACAGGATCAATCTCCCTTTCGGCGCAGATTTCAATTACAGCGACGACGCCGGCAGCAAGTGAGAATGGGCCGGTTGCCGGGGTATTCACAATTTCACGCAGCGGTAATGTGGGTTCAGCGCAAACAGTGAACCTGCAAATAACTGGGTCAGCCGTGAACGGTTCTGATTACCAATCAATTCCGTCTCAAGTCTCATTCGCGCAGGGGCAGCGTTCGACGCAAGTGACTGTATCGCCCTATACCACCTCGACATTGCTAACAAATGTCGTACAAATCGCTGTTGCTTCCGGGACTGGTTATGAAATTGGCAGCCCTTCAGTTGCTCAGGTCACAATCGAGCCACTTCTGCCGCAAATTTCTGTAACTGCCATCGAGCCGATTGCGGTGAAATCTGACGGAACCGCGGGAACCTTTCTGGTGTCGCGCGCGGGATCGATTAATCCAAGCGTGCTCGTTCGGTTGAACATTACCGGCACAGCGGTGAACGGAGTCGATTACAATAGTGTCTCGAGCTTTATTAATTTCGCGCCGCAACAAACAACCGCACTCATTACCATTGCGCCGAAAAGCACGGCTGTGCTGACAAACGGGGATAAGTTTGTCCAGGTTGCCGTCAAAACCGATGCGACCTACAAAACGGTAAGCCCTTCGTCCGATCGGGTCTTCATCGTCGATCAAATGTTGGATTTGGCAGCATGGCAGCAGAAATATTTCCCGGGTTCAGGCGTGGACCCATCACTGTTCGGTTCTCAAGACGCTGGAAACACCGGCATCCGCAACCTGTTCCGGTACGCATTTGGTCTTAATGCGCAGAATCCGCAGTCCTCCAACGGCCGGCCTCTTTTCCAGATTATCGATGGCCACCTGTGCGTCAGTTACCGCGAGCCGGCATCGGTCACGGATATCGACTACTCCGTCGAAGTTTCCGACGATCTGGTCACGTGGTTTGGCAGTCGCGTCGAGCCTACGACGATCTCCACCTTTACGAATGACGCAGAAATAGTTTCGTGGCGTTCAACAAATGTGATTAGTGCGGGCACACCAAAATTGTTTATGCGCGTGCACGTTCAACAACAGTAGAAATTCAGTTAGTGAATCGTTTCAAACATTTAGTTCAGAGTGCGCTAATGGCGCTGGCGTTTGCCGCTGCGCTTAGCGGTTGTTCGCCGAAACGTTCTGGCGACGTCCTGGCGCGCGTGGGAGACAGCGTCATTACGACGGACGATTTCAAAAAAGAGGTGCAATGGCGTTTAATTCATCATCGCCCCATCCCGGAGAAAGCGGCTCTTTTGGAAGAGATGATTGCTGGCGAGCTGGCGCTGCAAAAAGCAAAGACACTTGGGCTGCAAACTAACTCGAACGTGCAACGAAGCTATAACGAAATGCTTATCGGTGAACTCAAAGACCAGGAATTGGTCCCCAAGGTCGAGTCGGTCAAAATCTCTGCGCAGGAAGTCCAGGCCGCGTACGATCACGACATCGCCAAATACACCAGGCCCTCTAAAACACGCCTCTCGATAATTTTCATGAAAGTGGATCGCAAAATGACAGCGGAGCAGAAGGCGGCTGTTGAGGCGAGGATGTCCGACGCCGACAAAGCCGCACATGCGTTGCCGGATGTGGCCCATGGATTCGGCGCGGTCGCGATGAATTTTTCTGAAGACCAGTCGAGTCGCTATCGCGGCGGGGATATTGGGTGGTACGATGAATCAGAGGCGCAGTTTCGCTGGCCCAAGGAAGTTGTTCAGGCAGGCATTGGATTGACCCAAACCGGGCAAATCAGCCCTGTAATTCGGGCCGGCAATGGATTGTTCCTGGTTATGAAAACTGATCTTCGGAACAAGAGTCTTACGCCTTTGGCAAACGTTAGCTCATCGATTCAGCGTCGACTCGTTGCGGAGAAGAAGCAGCAAGTCGAAGTAGCATTCGCAAAAGATTTGCGGGCTTCGACTCGCGTGCAAACCGACCCAATCGCACTGTCACTATTTGATTATCCGACCACGACGGTCGCCCAAGTCGAAGAAAAATTTCCGCCGGCCTTGCCACGGTCCAAATGAATTATTTCCCCAAAATGAAACTGATTATCAGGTTTGGTCTTTTTGCGCTCCTTGGCATCGTGCTTTTTGGCGCGTTCGCCGCCAACGCAGCGACACCACTCGACCTTAATAATGTAACCGGGTCCGTTAGCATAACGGATAAGCAATCCACCAATTTATTCGATCCGGTCAATGTTACAGACACGGATACAAATGTTGTCACTGTTTTGATCAGCTTCAGTCCGAGTTCATTTGGTGGCTTTCAATCGACGTTGCCTTCGGGCGTTGTTCATTCAAACAATTTTTATGTCATCGATGTCACAAATCTTTCCACGGCAAACACGTTGCTTGGCCAATTGACGTTTACCCCGATCAACAACCTAATCCCGGTGCCGAACACGTCGAACGTCGTTTTCCAAATTTCCGCCACTGACGCTGCCGGAAACAGCACCGGTAACAAAACGACTACCCTGCGGATCTTGTCAACAAATGACGCTCCGACTTTGACCGTTTCGGGGACGACGAATTTCAATATTAACGACAATCAGACGGTGCAACCTTTGGGTGCTATTTCTTTTAACGACGTAGATAATAGCGGGAACCAGCCAGTCACCATCACGGTTAGTCTGGATGATACGAACAAAGGGACGATCGTCGCCGGGACCAGCGGGTTCACAACGAATGCTAACGGCACGCTAACGTTCGTTGGGACCGATTCTGCCGCAACAACGGCGCTAGCCAGCCTTTCCTTTACCCCAACGCCAAATGATGTCCCGGTCGGCCAGACCGAAACGACGACGTTCACAGTGAAGGTAACTGACGGTTATACCGCAGTCTCAAATAGTTCAGTGACGGTGACTGCAACGTCGATTAATGATCCGCCGACAATCTCGGGCGTGAGCGCTTCGCATCAGCCGGTTCAGACTGGACACACTTTGTCTCCGTTCACAATTTTGACGTTGTCGGATCTCGATCCGAACGACAATCTCGCGCTGACCAATGGTCAAACGTTAACTTGGCAGGTGACGCTCAGTGGCGCCAGTCCATTGGGTGCATTGGAACTCGGCGGTTTCAGCGGAACGAATTATAACAGCAGCGGCGATCCCAGGGTCGCTACATCAGATTTGCGCAATATCATCTATCGCGCGCCTTCCAGCCCAATTGGCGGCACCAATACATTGACACTGACAATCAGTGCTAACGACGGACATGGCGGCACGTTGACCACAAACGTTTTTATTGATCTTTATTCGCTGATTTCTCCACCCGGTTTGTCGGGCACCGCCTCTGGCCAGCGCGTTAATGACAATACCACTATCGCACTGTTTAATGCTGTCACGATCAAGAGTTTTAATGGAAACTCCATGATCGTCAGAGTGGGGCTGAGCGGTGTCTCTGACGAAACGCAAGGCACGATCATTAATCTGAGCGGGTTCGTAAAGAACACGAGCGTCTCTCCTCCCACCTATGATTTCAGCGGCACGAGCGAAGCAGCAACGGCCGCAATTCGAGCGCTTCTTTTTCAGCCCACCCCCAATCGTATCAATGGCTCGAGTACCGACACTGCTGTGTTTGCGATTACATTGATTGACGGTCCGATTACAAATTCGACTGACACAAGCACGACCGTCATCATCACGCCAGTCAATGACACCCCAACGCTGATCGGTGTGTCGCCGCTTATCACCATTCAGGATACGCAGACAGTGCCTCCATTTCCCACTGTGTTGATTTCTGACGCAGACGAACTTGGCTTTCAGCCGCTGACTGTGACGGTCACGCTGGATAATTCTGCCAAGGGAACGTTTAGCACCAACAGTCTCCTCGCTTCCGGTTTCACCAGCAGCAACGGAGTCTACACCTTAACGGGAACAACAAATGCCAGCGCGGCAATCCGCCAGCTCCTATTTGTGCCGACGCCAAATCGTGTTCCAGTCGGCTTGACCGAAACAACCACCTTCACGGTGCGGGTTGATGACAGTCACGGTGGAGTTGTGCAAAACAACGCTACGCAGATTCGTGTTGCGGCGGTCAGCGGTGTTCCGATTGTTACGTTGCCTTCGCCTCAGCCAGTTTCCATTCCACTCACATCGAACATTTTCCCGTTCCAACTCGTTACCATTGCTGACGCGACCGTCGTGAATGTTGGTGTGCAGATTACAACTCCGAGCCAGGGTTCATTCACAGCCGGCAGCGTTACGGCCGCTGGGTTTACCGACCGCGGTTCCGGCGTTTACACATTCACTGGCACGGCCAGCAATGCGACCACCGCGATTGAGCAACTGAACTTTTCTCCGGGTGTCGGCTTGCTCGTCGGACAACCAGTGAATTTCGCAATTAGTGTCACCAATCAAATCCCGAACTATATCCAGACCAATCTTGCCGTCGTGCTGCGCAAAACTCAGAACTCGTATCTTGTCACGAAGACAGCCGATTATGATCCGAGCGATGCCAATGTTCCAATTGCCACCAAAAACGGCACATTGCGCAAAGCCATTGCTGATGCCGGCAATAACGATCACATAACGTTCGATATTCGTTCGACCGTTGCGGGAACGCCCGATTATCCCGCCACGATTCATTTACTCGCGCCACTGGTCTTGAACAATACGCTGACCTTTGACGGACCTGGTGCTGACGCGCTGACAATCAGTGGCGATCCTGCCGGTGACGGTGTAGCAACGGTCCAACTGTTTGTCGTAACCAACGGTGCTATCGTGCAGATGAATCGGCTAAAATTCACCAGAGGTCATGACTCTTTCGCAGGCGGCGCTTTCGAAGTTGTCAGCGGTTCAACTCTTAATCTTAGCTACTGCGCGGTCACCGATTGTAGCGCTGATGTATGGGGTGGTGGTATTGACGTTGACGAAGGTGCACTGAATCTCGACCACTGCTTGATCGCCGGTAACGGCAATAGCTCGTCGGTAGGGCAGGGCGGTGGCGGTATTTCGATCTACACGGACCAGTCCTGCACCATTGCAGACACAACCTTTGCCACCAATCGTCAAAACGCGGTCACCGGTTTAGGCGGTGGTGGACTATACGTCGAAAACGTCGATCCTGGTGTTGAACTGGATGTTTTCGTCGTGAACTGCACATTCCATGACAATCGTGATCTTTCCAATCACGGCACGTCTATTCGCCCGAACGTCTTCAACACCTATGTCCAATTGCAGAATTCCATTGTGGCAGATGGACAAGGTAAAAACCTCGAAATGGATGACAGTGGAACGGTCCTGTCGCTCGGCGGAAATTTATCCGATGATTCCACGACGACGACGTTTTCAACCGGCGGCGGTGCAACTAACACAGTTATTTTCCATCCGCCTTTAGATTACGTTAACACGAACCCGCAATTGCTCGGTCTCAGTAACAACGGTGGCCCAACGTCGACGTTCGCCCTCAACGGCGGGAGCGCGGCGGTCAGCAATGCTGTTTCACCCGGAGCGGCGCTCGATACCCTCGGCACAGATCAACGCGGTTTCTTCCGTGATAACAAGCCCGATATCGGCGCTTATGATTTGGGCGCATCTCAACGAGTCATCGTCGAAGAATTTGCATTCAATCCCGCAGGCCCAAATACCAATGATGAATTTATTGAGTTCTACGTGCCTCGCGATTCCACGGCATTGAATCTGGGCGGTTTTAAATTGTATGTCGGCGGCGCTCTCCGGCATACGTTTACCAGCCAGGCGCTCGCTCCCGGTGAAGCACTTGTTTTGTTCTCGCACGACGCAGTGAACACTGGCGTTCCGTCGGGCGTTTACAAACAAATCTCAGGCACGAACCTCCTGCTCGACGACGCTGCGGGCACGTTTACTCTCAAAAACTCCTCCGACCAGACTATTCTGAAAATCAGTTATGTAAGCTCATTTGTCGGTTCAGCTGCCAATGATCCCGGCTATCTCTCTGTTTCAAACCAATCACTTGTCTTGAGTCCGCAATTTCAAGGCGTTTACCTTCCATATCAGCGCGTCGTCGCCAAAGAAGGAGGCCGCGTCCCCGGTGCGAACGAGGTTTCGAATCCAGGTTACGACGCCGCCGGCAATCCGCTGGCAATTGGCAACTCTCCGCCGCGCGCGTACGATGATTCCGCCGCGACCGACGCGCAGACACCGATTGCTTCGGTTGCTGTCCTTACCAACGACGTTGATTTAGATGCAACCGACTCGATTCGCGTCGTTGGCGTTGGCGTTACCAATGGGGTTACCCCCGGCGTAACCGGCGCAACCAACTACAGCACCCTTGGAGCACAGGTAATCATCAACAATTCTCCAACGACCGGGGCAAGTATCAAATACGATCCGACCGCGTCTGCTTTTCTAACTTCACTTCCGCAGGGCAGCAACGTGGTCGATACGTTCCAGTATACGATTTTAGATTCAGTGGGGGGCGTTGACCATACACGCGGCACTGATTTGGCCGCAACCAATCAAAACCTGGTGAAAGCGACCGCCACCGTCACGGTTAGCGTTACAGGTGTGAACCAGCCACCCGTTCCAACGGATGATTCGGTATTGAGCAACCCGATCCTGACGACGGCTGAAGACGTAGTTCTCGATTTCACCACTGCTGACAATTTGCTCGGAAACGATCGCGATCCAAATACAGACGACAATACGAACACACTTCGAATTGTTTCGATTGAACCAACAAGCGCTTACGTTGCTGGTTCATTGCAAATAACGACAGCGCTTGGAGCGACTGCGACATTGGACATTCGTTTCGACCGCAACCAATCGCACATCACTTATGATCCTCGTGGCTCCGCGGTCTTGAATGCGCTCGCTCAGGGGCAGACGACGGTGGACACATTTTATTACAGTGTGATGGACCGGTATAACACCGTTGGAACCGCTGCGATTCATATCACCGTCACCGGAGTAAACGATGCGCCAACGGCGAATGCTGACGGTGTCGCGACAGATGAAGATACAGCGCTATACATCCCGCAGTCTCAATTGCTGGCTAATGATACCGACCCTGACAATGGCACCATCTTACAAGTGACCGCAGTGACGCCGACCAGCGCATTGGGCGCCAGCGTCACGCTCTCAGGGACAAATGTTATTTACGACCCGCGCGTGTCGGCGACGCTCAATGCGCTTGCACGAAAAGAAGTCGTTGTCGATTCGTTCACGTACACGGCAACTGACGATCATGGTTTATCGAGCAACGCTCTCGTGAGCGTTACGGTAACGGGCGTAAATGACCATCCAATTTCTGCCCCCGACGCATATTCAACGGGCGAAAAAACACTCCTGCAAATTACTGCTCCCGGAGTGTTGGCTAATGATACCGATCCAGATGTCAACGGCGTGGCTCCCGATGACACGTTGAACGTGCTTGCGGGGTCCGGCCTCAGTACCTCGGGCGCCCCGGTGACAATCAGCACCGACGGCAACTTCACCTATGATCCTCGTGGATTGTTTAATTGGCTCCATGAAGGCCAGACTACTTCGGACACGTTTAGCTACGTCGTATTGGACCACAGCCTGACCGTTGCGAACAATGACTCGTTTACCGTGCAGGCGGGAACGTCTTCCAACCTCCTTTCAGTTCTCGCCAACGACGCCGACCTCGCAAACAACGGTGGGGTTCTGACAATCACCAGCGTCGGCACGCCGAATCGAAATGGCACTGTGGCAATCAACAGCAACGGCACGGGTATTTATTATTCCACCCCTCAGAATTTCGCCGGCACCGAAACCTTCACCTATACTACCGCCGATGGTCAGGGTGGTAGCGATACGGCAACGGTTTCCGTTTTCGTTTCAGCTCTAACGATTAGCGCGAATGCTGATTCCTTTACCGTCGCTCGTGGAACCAGCGTGAATCTCGATGTGCTTGCCAACGACAGCACTATCCCGACAGCGACTGGCCTCACCATCACTGCCCTCGGGACTCCCAACAAGGGTGGCTCTATTACCCTTAACGGCACTGGCGCAAATAATCAGATCCACTACACGCCTGCCGATACGAATGCATACCCGTACTTCGAAACGTTCACCTATCAGGTCGCCGTCGGTGGCTCCGTCGCAACGGGCGTCGTGACCGTAACGGTCATCGATCGCTCCAGCACGCTGATCGCAAACGACGATTCGTTCACTGCTCTGGCCGGCGTTGGAGCCTCAGTGTTCGATGTGTTGGCGAATGATCAGATTGTTCCGGGAACGACAACCAATCTTATCATCACTGGCATACAGACCAATGGTATCGTTGGCACACTCTCAATCAACGGTGCCCAGAATAAATTGGTGTATCATCCGCCAGTGGGAGTGAGTACCCACCAGGAACCGTTTGTCACCTACACAATTTCCGATGGAGCAGGCGGCACCGCCACCGGCAGCCTTTCTATCAATGTGATTTCGAACGGCTTCTTCGCAAACGACGACGTATTCACGGTCGTTCAGGGCAGTATCAGCAACACATTGCCAGTGATGGTCAACGACGGCATTCTGCCAAACCTCGGCCAATCGCTGCTTATCTCCGCGATTGGTATCGGCACAAACGCTCCACAACACGGGAGTGTTTCGATAGACGGTGCTGCCAAAGCTCTCATCTATACGCCTTCCAGCAACTTTGCCGGTGAAGATAATTTCAGCTACGAAATTTCAGACGGTTCTCCAAGCCGCGCTGTCGGACACGTGAAGATCAAGGTCATCAACACGGCGGTGGTGAATTCAAATCCTGATTTCTATTCAGTGGATCATGATAGCGCGGCAACCGCGCTCCAGGTGTTGAAGAATGACTACGTATTGCCGATTACTCCAGGAACTCTCAAAATCACGGCGCTCCAAACAAATGGCCTCTCAGGCACGGCGTCGATC
>Ga0265327_10003009_pt1 | contig 16721 bp, 13 predicted proteins | sample 41621metaG_FD_202089 | JGI IMG/M metagenome (GOLD analysis project Ga0265327, IMG submission 202089) | Rhizosphere microbial communities from Carex aquatilis grown in University of Washington, Seatle, WA, United States - 4-16-21 metaG | ecosystem: Host-associated > Plants > Roots > Rhizosphere... | reverse complement strand
CTCGAAACACCGGAATGTCACTCGCAATCACCCGCGCGCCGAGAATATTCGCCTCGATGAGAGGTAACCCGTAGCCCTCGTCCAAAGAGGGGCACACGAATAGGTCGCAATTTTCATAAAGCCATCGAAGTTCGTCGTCGGTGACGTGCCCCAAGAAAGCTACCCGCGCACTCACATCATCAGGAACCACAACTGGCGCATACGCTCCGTCAACGCTCCCAGCGATGACCAGGTGCGGCTTCGGATCGTCGCGGGCGATGTCAATGAACGCTTCGATCAGCCCGGCCAAGTTCTTGCGCACATTAAGCCGTCCAACCGCCAGAACAAATGGCACTTCGCCGGAGAGACTCGATGGCCGCCTCGGTTGGGCTTGAAGTACTCCGTCAGGTACACCCAGGCCAACTTTCACGAGTCGAGTCCGCAACTCCGGCCACACAGCGCCAATCCGAACTGTCTCCGAATTGGACGTAGTCAGGATGCTGGTAGCCCACCGGAGCGATGGGCGTATTCCACTCAGGTAGAGCAGTTCCGCCTTCGTAAACCACTCAGGATTCGTCACGAAGAGCGCATCATGTACGAGCACCACCCTTGGAGCCGTCGACAACGGCGGACAGAAGTTCTGCGTGAGTACGGCGTCGTATCTGCCGCTACGCACTGCGATTGTGGCAACAGCTAGGGCATGGTAGCGAGCCCACCTCGGGTAGTGGCTGACTTTGACTTTGAGCTTCGCCTGTTGGGCATCTGCTCGCACCACTGAAATATGGCGACGCTGAGTACGCAGTTCCAATTCGTCATCAGGAAACGCGCGCGACCAACCGGCAATCAATCCCCGCAACACATTTCGACCCGAACGCGGCCCGTCGACCCACCAGTGCGCGTCAAAGAGGATTCTCACGATCAGGGCATTCGGAAGACTCGGCGTGGTTGTGACAGCGCCGGGGCGGGGCCGTCACAACCACTATCCAACGCCGGCCGGATACGCCGAGCTTGAGGTACACGGCCGCACCGCGCGGTCGAACCTTGATTACCGTCGGGCATCGATCGACCTCAATGCGACGTACGCTCCTCTCGGCAGCGCAGTTCAGGGCTGTTTAGGGGATCCCCACCTACACCGTCAGACGGACGTGACCACCAGTGGCGGGAGGTATGGCGGTTCGGAGAGCTGGCTGGCGGCATCCCGCTTCTTGAACCTCTACGTCGGCCAGCGAGCACGTCTTTCACATGCGCCGTCCGCATCGTCCAACGCTCATTCGGCACTGGTTCGCTTGCTTGGTTCGAAGCTCGCGGCAGATAACCGAAGCCCCAGCCGAGTACGAGGTAGACGCACAAATACACAAATGCGCCTGCAACAAAGGGCACTATCGCTGACTGCCGACTCTGAGGCATAGTCATCAGGCCAATCGGCAAGGCCGAACACGCGGCGACAAGAGCGACCGCATAGGGGCCGCCGGCCGCACGAAAATAGAATGATTGTGGGATACGTGCGCTCGACTGCATGAGCCAGAGGCCTGCCAATTTGGTGACGGGCACGCCGATCGCGATTGCTACTGTGAGGCCCACGAATCCGAAGAACTTGGTTGCGAGCACCGCGGCGATCACCTGGAGGATGCCGGCGACCGCCGTAACCTTGGCGATCATCACTGGGCGTCCCATCGCCATGAGCGTGCAAGTACAGGTCGAGGTCGACACGTTGACTGAGATGCCGATCAGCAGCGCAAGCAAGACGGCCACCACGTCCAGATGCGGCCCGTCCAACCAAACAGGAATCGCGGTGACCGCGGTCGCCGCCATCGCGAACGGAATGAGCAATGCGACAGAGGTATTGCGCCGTGTCAGATGTTCATACTCGGCCAGAATGCCGCCGACTCCACCTGACACATAGATCCGGGTCAGATGCGGCATCAGCGCAGTTCCGGGAGAAGCCCCCAAGACCTGCGCGGCCATCGCCGGCCGACTCGCAAGCTCGTAGATTCCGGCTGCAGAGGGTCCGATGAGCGCTCCAGCGACCAACTTCCCAGATTGGAACAGCAACAAGTCTCCAAGCGCCGCGATCTGCGACGATATCCCGTAAGCGAAGACCTCGCGTGCAATCGTCCAGTTGGGGACTGCGAAGGTGATTCGTCGTTCGTCAATCAAGATGACGGCGATAACGACGACAAGACCCAGAGCGATTCCCCCCAGAGTCCCGTAGGCAAATCCAATCAACGATGGTTCCACCGCAAGAACAACAACACCACCCAACGCTTGCAACGCAGACATGATTGCGACGGCAGTCAGCGGAGGCACGGTTCGACCCCTGCCGATCGATGCGGCGGCGAGCACTCTTGCAAGTAGCCCCACGAACAAAATCGCGACAGCGACTAGCAATAGCGTGCCGGCCTGCCGTGGATCTCGGAGGCCGAGCACCGGGGCGATGAGCTGTGAGGCCATCAGGGCAAGGCCGCCGAGCATCGCAGCCACGATGAACAGCGTCGCTACGCATACCGCAACGACCCTGCCCTCATTTCGCACGTCGCCTTTTGAATGAAAGACCGCCACATAGCGACTTGCTGCTCGCGATACGCCTAAATCGAACAAAGCACCATACTGCGCTATCGCACCTGTAATGGACCACACACCGAAGTCATGCAGACCAAGTTTGAATAGCACATAGGGGGTTGTGAATAGTTGCACTCCAAAGCCCGCAACTATCGACACGACCTGGGCAGCCGAGCCCGCCTTGAGCGATTGAATACCACGAGTCGGGTGCGCCATAGCGGCCTACCACACCACGTAGCTGCACGCTGCTCGACGCGGCGAGCGATTGCGTGAAACGCATCTCGCTGTCGACAACGTGCCGTGCAACTCAGTCATCGATCGCAGCTTCGACGCTCGTAGAAGTCTGTCGCACAACATGCTTCGGCCTCGTGATGAGTGCCGCGCGGACGCGCGAGATCAATCGGGGGCCCTTCACCGAGTCGATAAGCCCCTGCGTGCTGGGCGATTCGTCCGGCAGCGTAGGTAGCCGAAATTCTGAGTGGGGACCCTGGAGGCTGGCTATCAGATCAGCCAGCTCGAGCTGGTTGGCGGTTGGCCGTTTGCTCATAACAGGACGAACGATTTGACGGATGCGCGAATTGAAATCAACTTCCGGGCTGCATACGTTCAAACCAGATTCGGTACAGAAATCTACAAGCTGACGGAACCATTTCTCAGGACGTTCGGTGAGCTCAGCATAGTCGGTGAAGAGAACTGGGCGATGGGTGATCGAAAAAAGCATTTGACGTGAGTGACGCTCCCATATCGCCAGGGATACATCGATGCTCACCTTGTCGCGCCGAGAGATGCTCGCAGCTACCGCGACGGGGTCGCGATATGGAACCATAGCCGGTTGCACGCCCAATACTTCATCCCAGAACGGCAGCAGCATCGGTAGCCGGGGATCTTTCCACACCCAGCCCCGCCCGCTTCCAAACGATCTCTTGAAAATCCGCGATGCACGGCTCAAGCAGTGGTATTCCGTCACCTGAACGCAGTCAGCGGGACGTGGTTTCCACCAGGTCTGTCCACTGGCAGCCAGCAGATGGTCATTGAACTCGATGAGGCTACGACTTTCCAGGTATCCGTCAGCGTTCCACTCGTCAGCCGGAAGCACATCGTTGGGCAGACGCAGCCCGGCAACTTCGGCGAACGCGGTCGCGGTCGACGTGCCGCTTCGACCAACTCCTACAACGATCAAGCCGTCCGCCATGTGCACACCTCGTTCCTCTCTCCGAAGCATCACCACGCGGGAAGCCGACTTACTGCAGGCGCGCGCACTCCGTGCACGGTTGTCATACACATTTGACGTTCAGCCTACCGAGCTTCTTCCACTCGGGTGGAGCAATAAACACATCAATTGCCAAGCACCGCAGCAGACTTTGGAGCATCGACCTGGTTCAGAGTCGCGCCGCTATTCGGGGCAACCCTTGACCAATTTCCAGTCCCAATTGGGGTGGGCGGAGTGGTTCGTCGTGCACCACGCTTGTCCTTCTGGAGTGTTTGTCCGCCACCACTCCAAGATCTTTTCCTGCTTTGCATGGCGGCCTTCGGGGCTGCCGGCAGAATTGCCGGGGTGGGTTGCATCAGCGACTGCGGCCGTGCAATCCAACGATAGAAGCAACTTGGCCGGGATGTTGGCCGAGCCGAAGTGCGAGGCCGGACGAAGCACCTGATTGATCACGATGCAATCGTTTCGGGACAGCTCGGTTCCGAAGGTGGTTGAGATCTCCGACGCAAACTTCCATTGCGATAACATCGCCGCTGCTTCGCCGTATGTCTTTCCCACCATGGACGGGATCGTGGCCGTGGCTGCGCCAGCGCCCGCCAACGCCCCAACCATCAGTGACAGTGTCAAAGCGAAACCGATTGTCTTACCCACGAGTAGCTCCTGAAGACTTTTGTTCCGACACGTGCGAGCCCCTTGCTGAGCCCTCTCGCCGCCTCCACCCCGCCAAAGATTGGCGCAGCGGACCCGAACATCTCGCTCACGCAGTCCGAAGCAATTCCGGCGTCCTAGACCAGTGCTTCGTGACGAGCTGGGCCGTCGACTCAATATTCGTACGGCTCGAAGCGCCAAAAACCATCGATTCGATGTTGGGCAGCGAAGCCACCCACTCGATTGCCTCGTCGGCACGAATCGCCCCCGACGCGAACACCGACATCGCGACCGCGCGAAACCGCCTGTTGTGCAATGCGTCCAAATAGCTGTCTATGCCGCCGGACATCCGGAACCCGAGCTTGTTGATGCTCGTGCAGACGATCGGGTTTTCAATGCCAACAGCATCGAGAGCGATGAGAAGCCGCGGCATGTTCATGGTGATGAATCCCGGTTCCGCGTTGTACCTACTCGACACATGGTCGGCGAATATCCGGAACGCCTCGGTGAAGCCCATGCCGAGCAGAAAGTCGACGACGACGTTCTGCAGGAAGATCACCGGCGTGTTGAGACCCCTAAACATCTTCATTTCGGCATCGATCAGAAGGGTGATGACTCCCTCAATATCCTTGTTGGCGAGCGATTTTCCGCCTCGCATCGCTGCATCCAACAGTCCCTCACTGGGCAGGAACTGCCGGATGGCGCCGAATATGCCCGCTTCCGTCATCGCGTTCGCATACTTGTGTGCGTAAGGCATGCACGGGTACACGACCTGCCTGGAGTAGCGCTGCGGATCCGCCCGGAAGCGGTCAGCGACGTCGACGATTCGATCGTGGGTTGTACACATGAATGTGGTTACGTCTGCGTCATATGCCGCGTCCAGCACCGACATGATCGAATCCAACGATTGGAACCGCATGGCCTGCGTACGCGCCTTATCCTCCGACATGTGATTTACGCCGAAGAACTGGTTGTCACCGAACAAGAGACGATCCATAATCAGTACCTACTTCCTGAGTGCAATCGGTGATTGCGATGTCGATTCTTCAGACGGGTCCAGAACCCGACCGCTGCTGCCGAAAGTGATTGCTCGTCAACGATTTCCGCTTGCGCACCGAGATGGCGCAGGCCACCGTCAGTGTTGTTGCAAATGGTATTCAATACCTCATCGGTCACGCTGGCGTCGATGAAATCCGCAGTTCCCCGAACAGCAGAGTCGCCAATGCGCTTCAACCACACATCAACCTGTGCCGAATACTCCTCCCCACGAACGTAAAAGTCGACCTCATCCGTTAACTCGGTGGTGTATCGCACCGTCCAACCCTTGGCGTAGCCCTCCGGCGCATGCGCGGCATCGCGCAGATAGATTCTGAGCTCTTGGCGGTCCACTATGATCTTGCCGTTAGTGCCCCAGATCGAAATACACGTCGTCATTTTGCGATGCGATTCATCCGACCAACTGACTGAGAGTTGACCGCTGAGACCGCCGGGCCAATTGAGTGTCGTAAACACCTCATCCTCGGTTTCCGCCGAAAACACCTTGCCGAGTACGGTTCCTGAAATTGATTCCGGCCGACCGAAGTACCAGGTCAATACATCCGCTGGATGTGCGGCATAGTCATACAACGCACCGCCGCCCTCCTCCTTCTTGCTGCGCCACGTACCGCCTTTGGGCTTGAGGACCACCGGCCCGTAGGCTTCGGCCAGTACATGGGTGACAGTGCCCAGCGCCCCCGCCTCGAGAAGTCGCTTCACCTCGCGAAATGTGGCGATATGACGGTTGTGATATCCGACCTGCGTGACGAGTCGCTTGTCGCTCGCCAGTTGTGCAAGCGCGACCGAGTCGGCTGGGTCAAGGCAAAATGGCTTCTCACAAAATACGTGGATACCGCGCTCCAAACAGGTGCGCACCATCGGAGCGTGGTATTTCGATGGAGTTGCGATCACCACGGCGTCGATATCCGTTCCGTCGAGCATCGTCTCGAGATTGGAATACGTGCTGACTCCCGTATATTTCGTGAGAATATCGAGGATATACCCGCTGGAATCGCAAAGTCCGACCACGTTGGTGTCCTGATGCGCATTGATGATCGAAAAATGGGACAGACCCATTTTCCCGAGACCGACGACCCCTACGTTGACCACTGGAATTCGCTCCCTCTGAATCTTGCTCGCGACTCACGAGTACGCAGGCTTCTTAAGAGCAACGCCTCATACTGGGCGGCGACATGATCCCACGTGAACTCGCTTTCGAAGCGTGCCAGCGCAGCACGACCCATTGCCGTTGCGAGATCAGCGTTGTTCAAAAGTTCATCAATGCACTTCTCGGCCTCAGCTGACGAGTTGAAATACAAGCCGGCATCGCCTGCGACCCAGGTGTTGTACTTGTTGCCGTGCGCGATGACGGGGTTACCAGCCGCGAGCGCCTCGACAAGCGAGGGATTTGTCCCGCCAACGGTATGGCCATGCAGGTAACCGAGCGAGTGGTAACGCAGTGCCTGAACGACATGCGGATCGTAAATTGCCCCCAGGAACTCGACTTCTTCACTGGCAGCCTCCAGCACTGCTCGGTGATAGGAATCCGCGGCGCCGTTGTAGTCGCCCAGAACTGCGAGCGTGACACCCCGAGTCTTCGCCGAAAACGCTTGTACCAGTTCAAGGATCGAATTTTCAGGGAGCGGCCGCGCTACAAGGGTCAGGTACTTTTTCGGCTCCAAGCCCAGTGCACGGACCGTAGCTGTCGGCGCTTCGTCGACCCGATGCGCCCCGTATGTGATCGTAGTGATCTTGCGTTCTGGAGCTCGGGTTCTCAGGTAGGTGTTGAGCTCGGGATGATCAGCGATCAGTTCGTTTGCGAACCAGGCAGCCAGTCGTTCGTTGATATAGAGAACCGTCTGCCAGAAGATGCCCCACCGCTTACGTGACCACTCGATACCATCCATGTTGACGATGCTCGGTATACCGCGAAGCCGCAGGAGTGTGTTGAAAACCCCTGTGTTATAACCGAATGTCAGGCACACATCCGAGTACTTGAGCGCATGTCGGATCGATAGCCAGTCGAACTTCGCAGTGCCTGTGCAGCCCATATTGGGCACCGAGATGTTGACCCGCTCGATGCCATTCCAGCCATCTTCGTAGATGGCCTGCTGATGAGCCGTCTGGCAATAGACGATTACACGCCATCCGCGGCCGACGAGGTACCGTCCGACATTCTCTGCCGCAGTCTCGAATCCGCCATACGCAGCCGGCACGCCGTGCGTTCCGAGTATGCGGACCGTCGCTCGGTCATTCAGCGGAATGGACATGAAACCTCGCGTGTTAGCAGGTCCAAGCGCACACCGTGTTGGGCGTGCTCCTGCGAAAATGCTAGGCGACGATATCGGCGGGAGAGGGCGTTTCGTCAAAGTTTTTTACCCTACCGTCAATAGCAAACCTCTGGAGCACCATAGCAATTTGCATATCATTTGCTACCGCTCTAGCTGAGCTTTCAGACACGAAGGGCGAAGTGGAGAGCGAGTTCGTTTCTGGCCGCAATAAGACGCTGGTAACTGAAATATCTGAGTCGATTCGAGACGTCGCCAGAGCTTTACCTGACCGGTTGTCGTGATGCTCGTGGAGCGTAGCTGGATCAGATGTTTGCAATCTAGCTGGTTACTGTTCGTAGAGCAGTAGCGCCGCAGCATCCAAGGCCAGCCGATGACAGCACCATGCGTCCTTGACCAGGCGCTCGGAACGCTCCCAGAGCCCGTCATCACAGGCACATTCTCGGGCGCCGGCCGGGCTCTTGCGCCGACGGGCTGCACGAGCTCTATGAACCGCGCCGTTACGGCAAGTTACCTAGCAACCACTAGTCGCCGGTCCCCGGCACGGCCTCGGTCATCAGTGGCGCTCCCAGCGACGCCGACCGTAGTGTCTCGTTTGCTCCTACCACCTTTGGTCAAGGCGGATAGTCGTACCGCAGGTCAGTGTTGGGGTGCAACGTGTTTCGTGCCTTCGATCGGAAGTCGGTCCTTCGCCTTCAAGAGGGGGCTTTCGATGAATCTCCACGACAAGAGTGCAGCGACGAATGTCAGCGGTACTCCGATCATCCCGAGCAAGACCGGTTCAGTGACTCCGTAATTGAACCGAATTACATTGAATATCGGGTAGTGCCAGAGATAGAGCCCGTAGCAGATCCGGCCGAAGAAGACCAACGGTGGCGACCGAAAAATGCGGTGGGGTACGGTCTGCCGCGGCAGCGCCAATGCAGTTATCAAGCACGCCGACGCCATCGTGAAAATCAGCGAGATCCCGCCGTACATCGCCCGGTTGTGTTGATCCATCGTGAATCCTCCGACAACCAGCACAACGAAGGACGGCAACGCCAAGAGCTCCGCGGCGCGCTGCAGGGTGACGCTCTGGCGCACGTGCGGCATTGCCATCGCGACACCTAACGCACAGCCGACCAGAAGAGCGTCGCCGCGCATGTCGGTACCGTTGAACAAGCGGGATTCGGACGCTCCGTGGAAAGTGAGCCAGCTACGCCAGCCCGCAAATCCAAGCGCCAGCAGCCCTATCAGCGCGACAAGCCGCATCCGCAGCCCGACGGCCCTGAGCAGCAGCGAGAGGATCACGGGCCAGACCAGGTAGAACTGTTCTTCCACCGCCAGCGACCAGGTGTGGCCAAGGTACTCGGGCATTGGAACCTCGAATGCCCGAGTCCAATTGGTCGTGTACGTTGCTGCGACCGCGGCCTGGGATAGGTGCCCGCGAAAGTTGTAGAGAGTCAGGTACGCGACGACGACAAACGTAAGAATCATCGCGTAGTTTGCGGGAAAGAGTCTAAGGAAGCGTCGGAGATAGAAGGTGGAGAAACCGACATTTCCCGTGTTGTTCCACCGCTTGAGTAGCAGCGAGGTTATCAAGTACGCGCTCATCACGAAGAACATGTCCATGTACAGGAATGCACCTGGACACCAAACACCGAAATTGAGGTGGGCCGCAAGAACGCAAAGTGTTGCGGTACCGCGAAGGCCATCGAGCCCGGGGTTATAACCGAGCGGATAGCGGCTCGGATCGTAACGGAGCCATTCAGGAAGTAGCGTCATTCAGGCCCCGCAAGCGGCCGGCTTGTCAGTCGCGAGATTCCTAGCTGCCGCTTCGAGGCGGACCCTCTGGAAATAGGAGCGACTCACGTTGACACACCTGACCTTCTGATCAACGCCCTACGGCACCCACCGCAGTACGCGGCCGGCACGATTCTCGGTCCAGCAGATCAAGCAGGTACCAGCCGTAGCCGGACTTCACCTGGCACTCGCCCCGCTCTCGGAGCTCGTCGTCGCTGAGAAATCCCTGTCGCCACGCAACCTCCTCTGGCACACCGATTTTCAGCCCACTACGGCGTTCCATGGTGCGCACGAAGTCGGCGGCGTCGGTCATGCTGTCGACCGTGCCGGTATCGAGCCACACCGTTCCCCGCGGCAGCACCTCCACATGGAGCCGACGCTGCTCCAGGTATGTGCGGTTGACGTCGGTGATCTCGTACTCGCCGCGGTCACTCGGCTTCAGTTCCCGTGCGATCGACGCCACATCGTTGTCGTAGAAATACAAGCCAGGGACGGCGTAGTTGCTCTTGGCGATCTTCGGCTTTTCTTCCAGCGATACGGCCACGCCCTGTTCGTCGAACTCGACGACGCCGTACTGACTAGGCTCGGCAACCCGATAGGCGAATATCGCCCCGCCGTCGACGTCGTTGAAGGTCTGCAATTGCGTGCCCAGGCCTGGGCCGTACAACAGGTTGTCGCCCAGGATCAGCGCGACTTTCCCTGATCCGATGAAGTCGGCACCTATGGAGAACGCCTGAGCCAGCCCGTCCGGCGATGGCTGCCTCGCGTACGTGATCGATGCCCCGAACTGCGACCCATCCCCCAACAGCCGTTCAAAACTCGGCGCATCGAACGGCGTCGTGATCACCAGGATGTCTTGGATGCGCGCCAACAGCAGCGTCGACAGCGGGTAATAGATCATCGGCTTGTCGTAAACCGGAATCAGCTGTTTGGACACACCCAAGGTGATCGGGTGCAGCCTGGTACCCGAGCCCCCCGCTAAGATGATGCCCTTCACAGGCTTATCGTGGCACGCTCAAGCCGCACATACATGGGTTATTGACGTTTGCGTTAGAGCTCTCTGGGAGGTCTACATGCGCATCCTGTTCGTCTGCACTGGAAACATCTGCAGATCACCCACCGCAGAACGACTTTCAGCCGGTTTGGCCCAGCAGATGAGCATCCCGGACTTCACCGCAGCCAGCGCCGGACTTCACGCCGTGATCGGGCATCCGGTCCATCGAGTCGCGGCCGAGGTCCTGGTAAGACTCGGCGGCGACCCCACCAACTTTGCGGCACGCCAACTGACGCCGAGCATCGCCTCCGACGCCGATCTGGTCCTCACCATGACCGCAGCGCACCGCACTGGCGTACTCGAACTGGCGCCACGCCAGTTTCGGAGGACCTTCACGCTCGGCGAAGCGGCTCTCCTTGCGTCCGAACACGGCCCGCGCACGGTCGCCGAACTCGCGGCGCTACGTCCGCGACTGGCGGACCATCAGCCAGTGGAAGTCACCGATCCGATCGGCCAGAGTCTCGAGGTCTTCGAAGCGGTAGGCGAACAGATCGCTGCACTGCTGCCCCCGGTCCTCACGCTGAGTCCTTAGGCCCAGCGCGTCGCCTCGACCTCTGCCGGTAGCGGTGCATGCAAGGGCACATCGAGCCCGTCGTAGATGCCCGGCTTCTGGGTGGCGAGCCACTCGATCGCGCCCAGCAGCCGGTTGGCGGCGGTGGTGTTGCCGCCGTCGGCTCGGGTCCCACCGGGTACGTCGGCCCGCACCACGATGGTCAGCTGCGGATCGCCGTCGATGATCACGCGGTGATCGCCCACGCCCTCATCGGGCTGCGGCCAGTCCGGCGCGCACGACGGGTCAATACGGGTGATGTGCTCGATGATCACGCGCTGCACACCCTGCGACCACCCGATGACCTCCAGCCGGAAGGCGCCCTGGGTGCCCGCCTCGAAGCGGCCCATGACGTTCTCGACGTCCTCGGTCAGCGGCAGCCGCTCGCAGGCCTCGGTGATGTCGTCGATCTCGATGCCGAGCCCGCGGCCGATGAGCCGGACGTTGCCGCCCCACACCATGGTCGGGATCGTCGGGATCAGCATCAGCGGCGTCTCATCCATCGAGCCACCGAAACCGCAGCGCACCCGCACCGCTTCGGGCTGGTTGTAGGTGGAGTAGTCGAAGATCTCCTGGCACCGGATGGTCTTGATCCGGGTGCACAGCCCGGCCGCCGTCACGGCAAGCGCGTCGTTGCCCCACCCGGGGTCGACCCCGCTGACCAACAACGAGGCGTTGCCGGCAGCTGCGGCGTCGGCGAGGCGCTCGACCCATTCGGCCGGCGCCGAAGCCGGGTCATACAGGGAGTACAGAGACGGCGTCACGACGTGCTTGCCGGCCCGCAGACAGCGCTCGATATCGGCGATGGCCTCCTCCGGGCGGATGTCCCCGGACGCCATATAGGCCACCGCGTCGCAGTCCGCGAGGGCCGCGTCGATGTCGGTGGTGGCGACCTTTCCGGTCAGGGTGTCCAGGTTGGCGAACGTCGCCGCATCGCGGCCGGCCTTGTCCTCACTCGAGGTGATGACCGCCGCCAGCTCGAGCCCCGGGAACGCCACGGCCGATCGGATGGCCGTGGCCCCCATGTTTCCTGTCCCCCACACCACAATTCGCCGCATTTGTGCACCGTACTCTACCCCTGAGTGACTCGTCTCACACCTAGGGCAGAGAGCATCGGGGCCCTGCCACATACCCCACCGTGACATGCCGGCACCGTTCGCAACTCCGGGCCGCTATGTACAGCGCGCATGCTTGGCGGAATTGGGAGCGTCAGTGGGCATTTTTTGCAGCGCGAAATCGAGATTGGCCTTGATTCGCGGCCTCTCCGCTTCCGGCAATTCCGATGACGCCAACAATTCTTGGCAGGCATCCGCACTGTCCCGATAGTTGCCCAGCCAGTAGTCTGCGACCGCCAACTCGTCAAGACACCGCCAGGTGTAGTAGTCAAGTTCGAGAAATATTGCATCCCTCGGCTTTTCGATGCCCAAACCTGCCGCCGCGTACAGCCTGGCCGACGCCATATGGTTGTGTTCGCGCAAGTACCGCGCCAGATTTCCGATCGGCTCAGCTCTGGTCGGGCGCACGTCGTAGGCCCTCATGTACAGATGGATCACAACAGCTTCGTCGAAATTCAGACGTTCAGCGATACACGCGCACTGATACAGCGAATACCACACCTCTTCATCCCAGCCACCCATCAGGAACCGGCGCTCATACACCTCGATCGCCTTCTGCAGATTGCCGGCATCCCGATAGCTCTGCGCGAGATAGAAGACGTACCGTGCGTTATCTGGCTCGTCTGCCAATGCCTGCTCGAGAGCGGCCGCGTCTGCCGAGTATTTCGCGACTTGCGGGGCCTGACTTCGGTGACCGTCGAAATGCCCGACGATACGCGGGCCTTCAAGTCGGCCCCCGAGTCTTTCGTCGTCGCATTGAGGGTACTCGTGCCGCACACCGACAAAGCGCCAGTTGCAGCTGTCACGGAGCATACTGTCACGCCAAAACTCATTGCTGGCAACACCGTTCGAGTGCAGCATGCTGTAGCAATCCAGGTCGAGCACAGGCCACCGAAATCCGCCCGGAACCACCAACTGTTCGTCGGCGTCGATGATCAGCATGAAATCGGCTTTGCCCCTTGCCAATTCAATCGCTTCGGTGCGGTTGGTACCAAAGTCTCGCCATGGTCGGTGGTGCAACTCACCTGGGATTCCGGCCAGCGTCTCGTTGATGAACTCAGGCGTTCCATCAGTGGAACCGGTATCGACAATCACCCAATAGTCGATCAGCCCCTTCACCGACTCCAGACAGCGGCCAATCACATGTCGCTCATCTCTGACGATCATGTTCAGGCAGACGGTCTGGGCCATTACGCCTCCTCGATAATGGACACCGGGTCCCGATCAACCCAACTGAATATCAGCGGGCACACGCTGACCAAACGCGGGGTCGGCCGCAACAACCTCGCCGATCAGTTTCTTGCCATTCTCATCGCCCGCCCTCACCATCAGCACGCCCAAGTTGAACTTTGCGGCCTCGTTGTCAGGTTTGAGTTCGAGGACGTGACGATACAACGCCATAGCCCGGGCCGGATCAGTATCGGCGTGCATCACGGCAAGGTTGAACAGCGCGTTCGCAAACGTGGGGTCAATCGTTAAGGCGATGCTGTATTCGCGCTCGGCATCGACATTCATGCCCCGAACCTGATAGAGATGCCCGAGGTTGTAATGGGCAACCGCGTTGCCGGGGTCCCGGTAAGCCGCCGTCACATACGACCCATACGCCGCATCGAGGTTCCCCAGTCGCTCCGCCTGCAACCCTTGGTCGACGATCGCGTCGCTCGACAACCCAACGAACGTGGTGAAATTTACCGGCGGCGCAACACGTTTGATGTGGTGGTAGACGATCATGGACGGCGCCTGCCGGACCGCACCGAAGCTCGACAGGAACCATTGGCTCAGCTCCGGAGTCCACGGAATATAGCTACTCATGGGCGCGACGAGTGCGACGTACTCCGCCCGATTCATCCGGGTGGCAAAGTCACGGACGAAGCCCGCCGGATAGGTTCCCGAGTACAGCGTGTGACGGTCGGTTCCGGCAACCCATTCCCCAAACGGATCGACCATCTTCGGACAGTTGGCGTCGGTTGACGTGAATCGGTCCGCGACGATCGCGTACGTGGTGACGTCGGTGACCAGACAGGAACCCGTCGGGACCGCGGCTTCAAGATCGTCCGCTGGGTTGAACGAACCCTCCAACAGGGTGGAGGCATGTGCAGCATTCTGCACCAGCATCGCAATGCCCAGAACACCACCCACAGCGACCGCGCAGAATCGTATTGACCGCCGAAAGTGCACAGACCGAGCGAGCATTCCTATCGATATGCCGGCGGCCATACTGATGAATGCTGCGGGCAAATAGACCTGCTCCGAAAATAGCTGACCGCCCGCCATTGCCACCGCCACGACCGAGAACAATGTGGCAACGATGAACCAGTCACCCGGTCGTAATTGCGTGTACGACCGGAATAGCCAGTAGACGAAACCGACCGTCACCAATATCGCGACGGTGACGACGACAAGGTTCGACAGGTGAATCCATGACATGCCGTCAACACCAGACAATTGCCTGATTTTGAACGCTAGCGAAGCATCGCCGGACATCATGCGGCTAAATGGGGAAGTGACAACATCATTGATGAATCGACCGGGCGCCAAGGCAAAGAACGGCGAGCACACCAAGAGAAAGATGCCAACCATCGACGCGGCGAATCTGCTTGCCAACCGCACGTGCACCACAGCAACCGTAACCGTGGCGACCAACGCGACCGGCAACGCCGCAAGGCCTAGGGTGCAGGCAAAGCCAAATGCCATCCCCGCGTATACGACGCGACGCGACACCGCGACCTCGCCGGACTCAAAGAGCAGAACGGTGCCGACCAAACAGAAAAACAGCGTGTAGGGCGCAATCAGAAGCGAGTGAGTTGCATTGAGGGCCAATGGAAACAGCGCAAACAGTAACCCGGCGACAGTCGACGCTACCGGCCCGTACCGCCGAACAGCTACTGCCACCAAAGCGACGCTTGCGATCGACACGAGCACTGTGATGATTCGAGCTACTACCAGGGCCCACGACGAACCAGCAACGAGACTCAAAGCCGCGACCGGCGACATCAAGACCGAAATACCCGGAGGGTGCAGGAACACGAAACTGCTGTACGGAAAGTCACCGTGTATCAGCCTGATCGCCGAACCAAGCAAAATGCCGTCGTCGTAACCGACACCACTCTGCGCCGAACCGTGGATACCGATCAGCCCGAAAGGTCGGGACAGCGCGTACGCACCAAGAATTGCCGCTACTACCGCGGGTCCGATCACCGACAGCTTCGCAGCCGACAGAAATTTCTCCTCGACAGGCGGCGGTGCGGGCGGAATATCAAGACCGACCAAGGTGTGCATAGTAGTCCCTTCGTTACTAATGATCTTCGCCACGCGGGCTCATGCCCGTGCTGTCAAAAGGATCGTTGCGTTACAGGTCGGACACGACATACGGCGACCGTCTTCGGTTTCACAGATTCGAATATGCACTCACCACGATCATGAACACGAGTACACGCTGCCTGTCTTCGTAAAGACCAGGCCAGCACTGAAGGTGCCAGTGTCATATTGCTTCGTACATGTTCCGCCCGTCAAAGTTGGGGCGCTTGTAATGCCCTGCCCAGTACCAGCCGTCGCGCCGGTAAGTCCGCTGATGTAGACCGGTATCCAATACGTCCCCGCCTGCGTCACAGTGGTGTTGCAGCTACCGGCCGACAACCCCGTTCCTGTGCAATTTGAGTAAGTCGGGAATGCGGTGGAGCCGGTCGCGCCCTGCGCCCCCGCCGTTCCTTGCGCCCCCGCCGTTCCCTGAGCACCCGCGGTTCCCTGCGCACCCGTCGTTCCCTGCGCACCCGTCGTTCCCTGCGCACCCGTCGAACCCTGAGCGCCGGCCACACCTTGAGCACCCGTCGAACCCTGGGCACCCGTCGTTCCCTGCGCACCCGTCGAACCCTGAGCGCCGGCCACACCTTGAGCGCCCGTCGAACCCTGGGCACCGGTCGAACCTTGAGCGCCATCGGAACCAGCGGTGCCCTGCGCACCCGAAACACCCTGCGCACCCGTCGAACCCTGAGCACCGGTCGAACCTTGAGCGCCATCGGAACCAGCGGTGCCCTGCGCACCCGAAACACCTTGCGCGCCGGTGGAACCTTGAGCGCCGGTCGAACCTTGAGCACCGTCCGAACCAGCGGTGCCCTGCGCACCCGAAACACCTTGCGCGCCGGTGGAACCTTGAGCGCCGGTCGAACCCTGGGCACCATCCGAACCAGCGGTGCCCTGCGCACCCGAAACACCCTGCGCGCCCGTCGCACCCTGGGCACCGGTCGAACCTTGAGCGCCATCGGAACCAGCCGTGCCCTGCGCACCCGAAACACCCTGCGCACCAGTCGCACCCTGGGCACCGGTCGAACCTTGAGCGCCATCGGAACCAGCCGTGCCCTGCGCACCCGAAACACCCTGCGCACCAGTCGCACCCTGAGCACCGGTCGAACCGGCCGTGCCCTGCGCACCCGTGACACCTTGAGCGCCGGTCGAACCCTGGGCACCGTCCGAACCAGCGGTGCCCTGCGCACCCGAAAGATCG
>Ga0265327_10003008_pt1 | contig 16721 bp, 13 predicted proteins | sample 41621metaG_FD_202089 | JGI IMG/M metagenome (GOLD analysis project Ga0265327, IMG submission 202089) | Rhizosphere microbial communities from Carex aquatilis grown in University of Washington, Seatle, WA, United States - 4-16-21 metaG | ecosystem: Host-associated > Plants > Roots > Rhizosphere... | reverse complement strand
TGAGCGCCTCAACGCTCTGTCGCCCAATGTGATCTTTGCGCGGATGAGCGGCTTCGGCCATTCCGGCCCGCACGCGGAATACCGCAGCTATGGCCCCGTGGTTCAGGCCGTGAGCGGCATTTCCCACATCTCCGGCCTGCCGGGGCGGGAGCCCTCGGGCTGGGGCCTGTCCTACATGGACAACGAGGCCGCCTTCTTCAACGCCTCGGCCCTGCTGACGGCGATCTATCATCGCAACATCACCGGGGTCGGCGCCGAGATCGACGTCTCGGCGGTGGAGGCGGGCATCAATCTCCTGGGCCCGATCCTGCTGGATGTGGCCGTGAACGGCCGCTCGACCCGAGGCGGCGACTATCCCACCGGCAACCGGCTGGAAGATCCGCAGGCCGCCCCGCACGGTGTCTATCCCTGCGCCGGGACCGACCGCTGGATCGCCATCGCGGTGTTCAACGACGAGGACTGGCGAGGGCTGGTCTCGGTGATGGGTGATCCGGAATGGGTTCGAGATCCGCGCTATGCCAGCCAGGCCGCCCGCTTCGCCAACCAGGATGGGCTCGACGCCCAGTTGGCCGCATGGACGAAGGATCAGGATCGACATGTCCTGATGCACGCCCTGCAGGCCCGGGGCGTCACCGCCGGGGCCGTGCAGACCACCGAGGACACCATCGAGCACGACCCGCAGATCGCCGGCCGCGGCCTGTTCTTTCAGCTGGACCATCCGGTGATCGGCGAGGCGCTGTTCGAGGGCACGCCGATCCAGTTCACCCGCACGGTTCAGGAGAACTGGCGCTCGGCGCCCCTGCTGGGGGAGGACAACGCCCACGTCTTCAAGACCCTCCTGGGCGTCGCCGAGGACGAATACGACGAGCTCGCCGCTGAGGGAGTGATCTGATGCACCTGCAAGCCACCGCCGGTTTGCCCAACCCCCTGGCCGGACTCACCGTGATCGAGCTGGCCGAGGATCCGGCCGGGGAATATGTCGGCCGCCTGTTGGCCGAGATGGGCGCCCGGGTGATCAAGATCGAGCCGCCGGGAGGCGCCCCCTCCCGCGCCGTCGGTCCCTACGTCAAGGGCCAGGCAGGGCCGGACACCAGTCTCAATTTCTGGTTCTACAATTCCAACAAGGCCAGCGTGACCCTGGACCTGAGCGCCCCGGATGGCACGGCGCCGCTCATGGCCCTGCTCGGCCGGGCCGACATCTTCATCAGCACCCTGCAGCCCAAGGCCCTGAAGGCCGCCGGCCTCGACCTGGACGCCCTCAGCGCCGCCTTCCCGAAGTTGATCGTGCTGTCAGTGACCGCGTTCGGACTGACCGGGCCGTGGGCGGACTACCGGTCCTCCGACCTGATCGCGCTCGCCGCCGGCGGGCCGCTGAACAGCTGCGGCTATGACGATCATTCGATCCCGCCGATCCGCCCGGGCGGCAACCAAGGCTACCATTCCGCCGCCAGCTTCGCCCATATCGGCGTGATGCTGGCCCTGCTGGAACGGCAGAAGAGCGGCCTGGGCCAGGTGCTGGACGTCTCCATGCACGAGGCCTGCGCGGTGAATGTGGAGCTGGCCAATCCCTACTGGTTCTATCCCAGGGTCCAGGTGAAGCGGCAGACCTGCCGCCACGCCCAGCCCTCGCCGACCCAGCCGGCCCTGTTCCGCTGCGCCGATGACCGCTTCGTCTACTTCGTGCTGATCGTCGCCGAGCCCAAGGCCTGGGAGGCCTTGGTGCGCTGGCTGGACTCTAAGGGCATGGCAGCCCAGCTCACGGAGCCGGAATTCTCAGACGTCGCCTATCGCCAGGCCAATTTCGACCAGATCCAGGAACTGGTGGAGTGCTTCTTCCTCGTCCACGGTTCGGACGAAATGTACAAGGAAGGTCAGGCGGCCGGCTTGCCGATCGGGGTGCTCAACGCGCCTGAAGACCTGTTCGGAGACGAACATCTCGTGGCCCGCGGCTTCTTCGTGGACGTCGAGCACGAGGGGCTTGGCAAGGTTCCCTATCCCGGCGCCGCCTACCGCTTCTCCAGCTTCGGCGAGGTCCCGCGCACGGCCGCCCCCCGGCTGGGCTTCGACACCGCGCAGGTGTTGGGCGAGCTCCAGGCCACACCTTCCAAGACCGCGGAGACGGCGTGATGCTGGACGACGAGACCGCCTTCCTGGGGCGCGACAAGTGCGCCGTGGCCGGCATCGGCCAGACCGCCTTCTCAAGGGATTCCGGACGCAGCGTGCTGTCCCTCGCCACTGAGGCTTCGCTGGCGGCCCTGGCGGATGCCGGGCTCAGCGTCGATGACATCGACGGCATCGTCCGCGCCGACGTGGACACGGTGACCCCCTACAGCCTGGCCGCCGCGCTCGGGGTCAACAATCTCTCCTACTGGGGCGACACCGGCCCAGGCGGCGTGGCGCCCTGCATGATGATGGGGCTGGCGATCGGGGCGATCCTGTCGGGCCAGGCCAAGACCGTACTGGCCTTCCGGTCGCTGAACGGGCGCTCGGAAGCGCGCCTGGGCGGAAGCGGCAAGAATCTGGGCGTGGAGACCGTGGGCGGCCTCGGCACCAATGACGAATACTATCTGCCCTATGGCCTGATGAGCGCCGGCCAGACCTTCGCCCTGATGACCCGCCGCCACATGCTGGACTACGGCACCACGGAGGAGCAGCTGGCGTCGGTGGCGATCGCCTGCCGCGAGCACGCCAACCAGACCCCGCACGCCCAGATGCAGGCCAAGCCGCTCAGCCTGGACGACTATATGGCCGCGCGGATGATTTCGACCCCGCTGCGGCTGTTCGATTTCTGCCTGGAGTCCGACGGCGCCTGCGCGGTGGTGATCACCAGCGCCGAACGGGCCCGGGACCTGCGTAAGCCCCCGGTGCTGATTTCCGGAGTGGCCGGCGGCGCGCCACCCGACCGCCGGACGGGAATGATGTTCCCGGTGGTGACCCGCAACGACATGACCGATCTGGGTGGACGCCGCGCCGGCGAGACACTCTGGAAGCGCGCCGGGATCGGGCCGTCGGAGATCGACATCGCCCAGCTCTATGACTGCTTCACCATCAGCGTGATCCTGCAGCTTGAGGCCTATGGCTTCTGCGCCCGGGGGGAGGGGGGACCCTTCGCCGCCAGCGGGGCGATCCGCCAGGGCGGCGCCCTGCCGATCAACACCGGCGGCGGCCACCTGTCGGAGGGCTATGTCCACGGCATGAACCACATCGTCCAGGCGGTGCGGCAGCTGCGGGGCGAGGCGGATATGCAGATCGAGGGCGCGGAGACGTGCCTTGTCACGGGTGGTCCCCTGCCGGTCGGATCCAGCGTCGTCTTCCGGAAGGCCGCCTGATGAGCGCCCATCCCTTGTTCCCCACCGTCACCGACCGCGAGACCCACGAGTTCTTCGAGGCCGCAGCCGAGGGCCGGCTGGTGTTCCGCGCCTGCAACGCCTGCGACCACGCCCTGCATCCGCCCACCGCCCACTGCCCCTATTGCGGCGGCTGGAACACGGCCTGGCGGCAGTCCAAGGGCGCCGGCAAGCTGCACAGCTGGACCACGGTCACCCACCAGATCCACCCGGCCTTTCCGACGCCCTACACCCTGGTGGTGGTGGAGCTGGATGACGCGCCGGAGGTGCGGCTGATGGGACATCTGGACGGCGCGCCGGAGCTGGTGGCGGAGATGCCGATGGAGGTCTGGTTTCAGGCCCTGCCGGATGGCCCGACCCTGCCGCAGTGGCGGCCGGCGGCCTGACCGCCAAGAGACCTGATCACAAGACCAACCGGGAGTGAGACCATCGTGAGCGGCAGACCCACCATCGGGATCACCACCTACAACTATGCCCCCGACGATATGATGAACCTGGCGGTTCACGCCGACCGGCTGGGCTTCGAGGGGCTGTGGTTTGGGGAGCACTATGTGATCCCCGAGAACTACGGCAGCCACCACCCCACCAAGGAGGGCAACGCCAGCGAGGCCAAGATCATCGCGCCTTCGGTGCGGATCTATGACCCCTGGTTCCTGCTGGGGGCCGTGGCCGGCGCCACCAAGCGGCTGAAGATCGGCACGGCGATCTGCATCGTGCCGATGAACAATCCGCTGATCCTGGCCCGCCACACCGTCACCGCCCACGACATCTCCGGCGGCCGATTCCTGCTGGGGACCGGCGCGGGATGGCTGAAGGAGGAGTTCGACGCCATCGGCGTGCCATTCCAGGAGCGCGGGGCGCGGCTGGACGAGACCATCGAGATCCTGCGCAAGGCCTGGGCCGGCGGCTTCTTCGCCCATGAGGGCAAGCACTTCAAATTCGATTCCCTGCAGATCTCGCCCCACCCGGTGGAGGTGCCCCTGGTGTGCGGCGGCAATACCGGCCCGGCCCTGCGCCGGGTGGCTGAAGTGGCCGACGCCTGGATCAATTCGGCCATGGTGAGCCTGGAGGAGGCCCTGGAGCTTCGTGGGATCATCGAGCGGGAACGCCAGACGCGAGGGACCGCATCACGCCCGTTCGAGTACTATATGCGGCCTCATACGGCCGACCCGGACGATGTCGGCGGCTTCGTTCGGGAGGGCTTCAACAACATCGTGCTCTGGGGGCCGAATGTGTGGCCCAACACTGGCGATCTCAGCCTTGAAGACAAGATCGCCGGCCTGGAGCGCGTCGCGCGCGACCTGGGCGTTGTTCCCCCGACCTGAATTTGAAAGCCTTCGTCATATGGATCTGAAACCTGGATCGCGCTGGAAGAGCGCTGTGTGCGCCACTGAGGTGGTGGTGGTGCGCCCGCCGGGCGCCGCTGTGACCCTGGAGTGCGGCGGCGCGCCGATGCTGGCGGCGACGGCTGAGCGTCCGGCCGGCGGGGCTGTGGATCCGGCCCATGCCGGAGGGAGCCTGATGGGCAAGCGCTATGCGGACCCGGAGACCGGTCTGGAGGCGCTGTGCGCCAAGCCGGGCGAGGGGTCGCTCTCCATCGACGGCCGGCCCCTGGCGGCCAAGGACGCCAAGAAACTGCCGTCCTCGGACTAGGCCGGATGCATACCTCCCTGCTCCTTGAGATGGCCGCCGGCGCCCTGGCGGATCGCCCTGCCGTGGGGACCCTGGCCGCGCCGCTGAGCTATGGCGATCTCTGGGCCCAGGCCCGCGCCGCCGCAGCCGAGCTCAGCCGCACCCCGGCCGACAATGTGGTGCATATCGGGCTGAACTCGCCATCCGTGCCCCTGGCGATCTTCGCCAGCGGCCTGCTGGGCCGGCCCTTCGCGCCGCTGAACTACCGGCTGCCCGATGAGGACCTGCGCAAACTGCTGGCCCGCACGGCCCCGGCCGTGGCGGTGGTGGACGATGACATGACCGGCCGGGTGGCCGGCGTGGCGGGGGTGGAGATCATTCCGCGCAGCCGGTTCGAGGCCGCCGCCGCAGCCGGCGCGGAGCTCGACCATGAGCTTCCCTATGTGGAGCCGGACATCGCGGTGCTGCTGTTCACCAGCGGCACCACCGGCGAGCCCAAGGCCGCAGTGCTCAGGCACCGGCACCTGGCGGCCTATGTGATCTCCACCGTTGAGTTCGCCGACGCCGAGGCGGGCGAGGCCGCCCTGGTGAGCGTGCCGCCCTATCATATCGCCGGGGTCTCGGCGGTGCTGACCGGGGTCTATGGCGGCCGCCGGATCGTCCACCTGGCGGCCTTCACCCCGGAGGCCTGGGTCGAGGCGGCCATCGCCGAAGAGATCACCCATGCCATGGTGGTGCCCACCATGCTGGGGCGCATCCTCGAGGTGCTGGAGGCCCGCGACCTCGCCCTGCCGCACCTGCAGGCCCTGTCCTATGGCGGCGGCCGGATGCCGGCCAGCGTCATCGAGCGGGCCCTGAACCGCCTGCCGCATGTGAACTTCGTCAACGCCTATGGGCTGACCGAGACCAGCTCCACCATCTCGGTGCTGCGCCCCGACGACCACCGGGACGCCCGCACCTCCGAGGATCCGGCGGTGCGCCGGCGGCTGGGCTCGGTGGGGCGGCCCCTGCCGGGGCTGGAGCTGGAGATCCGTGGGCCCGAGGGCGAGGCCGTGCCCCAGGGCGGGACCGGCGAGGTCTGGGTGCGGGGCGAGCAGATCTCCGGGGAATATCTGGGCCGCTCCCTGCTGACCGCGGACGGCTGGTTCCCCACCAAGGACCAGGGCTTCCTCGACGCGGCCGGCTATCTGTTCATCGAGGGTCGGCTGGACGACGTGATCGTGCGGGGCGGGGAGAACATCTCGCCCGGGGAGATCGAGGACGCCCTGCGGCTGCACCCGGCGGTGGCCGATGTGGCGGTGCTGGGCCTGCCCGACGACGAGTGGGGCGAGCAGGTGGCCGCCGTGGTGGTGGCGCGGGCGCCCGTCGACGCCGAGGCCCTGAAGGCCTGGGTCCGTGGCCGGCTGCGCTCCACCAAGGTCCCCGCCGAGATCCAGTTCCGCACCGAGCTGCCCTATAATGAGACCGGCAAGCTGCTGCGCCGGGTGCTCAAGGGGCAGCTCATCGCGGCGAGGGAACACCAGGATGCGGCCGCTGGCTGAGGCGCTCTCCGACCTGCTCGCCGCTGCAAGCCGTGACGAGCCGGAGTGACGTCTAGCGCCAATAGACCGGGTCCTCCCGGTCACGGCGGCCGCGCTCCGAAGCCGGTCGTTCGAAGAAGCCGCGGTCCGCGGCGGACGCATAACGGGTCCACTCATTGACCCCCTTGCGGTGCGCGATCCGCCAGACGCCGTCGCGCCGTTCAAAGCGATCGACATAACGGCCGCCCATGATCCGGTCTTCGTGCGGCTGGCCGCCGGGCGGCGGGGCCTCGCCGAAGCGGTGGTAGGAGGTGAAATAGCTCTCCACCCAGGCTTGGTCCCCGTCCAGGGCGATGGAGATCTGACCCAGCTGATGGTGGGTCAGGACCACGCCTCGGACGAGCTCCAGGCCGTAGGCGCAGAAGTCGGTGGACAGGCCTTTGAAGGCGCCGTGCTCGTGGGTGGAGTCCGGATGGAAACAGCCGCGCAGCAGGGTCGCGTCGCAGCGGTCGAAGCCGCGGCAATAGGCCATGACCACCTCTGCGATTTCCGCGCGACTGCGCAGCTGATCGAGCGTGCGGTCGACGTCCATGGCGGTCTCCCTTCAGGCGGGCGTCCGGGCCGCCGCCTCGATCGCCTCGCCGATGGTCCGCTCCGCCTCCCGGAACAGGGCCGGGTCCACGACGCGGTCGGCGGCCGCGACATTCTCGTCCACCTGGTCGGGTCGCGAGGCGCCGATGATGGCGGAGGACACGTGGTCGTTGGCCAGGGTCCAGGCGATGGCGAACTGACCCTGGGTCAGGCCGGCCTCAGCGGCGAGGGGCGCAAGGGCCTGCACCGCCCGCAGCACGGCAGGGGTGAACCAGCGGCGGGTATACTTGCTCATCTCGACACTGGCGCCGCGGCGTCCGCCCGGGGGACCGGCGTCGGGGGCGTACTTGCCGGTGAGCACGCCCTGGGCCAGGGGCGACCAGATCAGCTGGCCGATCCCCTCGGCGCGGCAGAGGGGGAAGATCTCCGCCTCGGGATCGCGCCACAGCAGGGAATATTGCGGCTGGCTGGAGACGAAGCGCTCCATCCCCAGCATGGCCTGGGCCTCGGCGATGCGGTGGGCGGGCCACTCGCTGAAGCCGAGATAGCGGACCTTGCCCTGGCGCACGACCTCGCTGAGGGCCGCCATGGTCTCCTCCAGCGGAGTGAGGTCGTCATATCGGTGGCACTGGTAGAGATCGACATGGTCGGTGCGCAGGCGCCGCAGGGAGCCGTCGATCTGCTTGAACACCTGGGCGCGGGACAGGCCCTGGTCGCCGTCGTCCATGGGCCCCCAGAGCTTGGTGGCCAGGAGGTAGCTGTCCCGGGGCCGCCCAGCCAGGGCCTCGCCGATCAGCCGCTCGGACTCCCCGAAGCCATAGACATTGGCGGTGTCGATGAGGTTGACCCCGAGCGCCAGGGCCCGGTGCAGGCAGGCGATATGGCGGGCGCGCTCCTCGCCCTCGCCGAAGCTCAGCCAGGTCCCCAGCGAGATTTCCGACACCTCGAGGTCGCTCGCGCCCAGGCGGCGATAACGCATTGGTTCCTCCCGAACGTTCGATCCGGCCGCGGCGCATATTGACAGGTTGCGCGTAATTCATCGTAATGATCATAATTTAAAGCTGACCGTGTCAAGCGGTCACGTCATGGCGCCTGGCGCGCCCAGAGGGACGGAACGAGATGGCCTGGGACTTCGAGACCGATGCTGACTTCCAGGCGAAGCTGGACTGGGTCGACACCTTCGTGCGCGAGGAGGTTGAGCCCCTCGACCACCTGCTGGGCGCCGTCTACGACGTCAAGAATCCCAACAATATCCGCTTGATACGGCCGCTGCAGGCGAAGGTGAGGGCGCAGGGCCTGTGGGCCTGCCACCTGGGGCCGGAGCTGGGCGGACCGGGCTACGGTCAGGTCAAGCTCGCCCTGCTGAACGAGATCCTCGGGCGCAGCGACTTCGCCCCGGTGGTGTTCGGTTGCCAGGCGCCCGACACCGGCAACGCCGAGATCCTGGCGCATTATGGGACCGAGGCCCAGAAGGCCCGCTACCTGCAGCCGCTGCTGGACAACGAGATCGTCTCCTGCTTCTCGATGACCGAGCCGCACGGCGGCGCCGATCCCCTGGTGTTCACCACCCGCGCCACGCTGGACGGCGACCACTGGGTGATCAATGGCGAGAAGTGGTTCTCCTCCAACGCCCGCTGGGCCGACTTCCTGATCGTCATGGCGGTGACCGATCCCGAGGCCAAGCCGCACCAGCGGATGTCGATGTTCATCGTGCCGTCAGAGACCCCCGGGATCGAGATCCTGCGCAATGTGGGCTTCCAGGGCGAGCGGGAGCCGGCCCATGCCTATGTCCGCTACACCAATGTGCGGGTGCCGCTGGACCACCTGCTGGGCGACCGGGGCGACGGGTTCGGCGTCGCCCAGACCCGGCTCGGCGGAGGGCGCATCCACCACGCCATGCGCACCATCGGCGAGGCCCGGAAGGCGCTCGACATGATGTGCGAGCGCGCCCTGTCACGGGTCACCGCCGGCGAGCGGCTGGCCGACAAGCAGATGGTGCAGGAGAAGATCGCCGACAGCTGGATCGAGCTGGAACAGTTCCGCCTCCTGGTGCTGCGCACCGCATGGCTGATCGACAAGCACCAGGACTATCGCAAGGTCCGCAAGGACATCGCCGCTGTGAAGGTGGCCATGCCCAAGGTGCTGCACGACATCGCCAGTCGCGCCCTGCAGATCCACGGCTCCATCGGCATCTCCACCGAGATGCCGTTCATGAACCAGATCGCGGTGTCCTACATCATGGGCCTCGCCGACGGCCCGACCGAGGTGCACAAGATCACCGTCGCCAAACAGGTGCTGCGCAATCACCGCCCCACCAACGACCTGTTCCCGGCCTACAGCCTGATCTCCGCCAGGGAGCGGGCGCTGGAGATGCACCCGGAGCTGGAAGAGCTGGTGGCGGCCGAGGTGGCTTGAGGGGGGGGCTCCGTCTGGGATCGAGTCAATCCGCGGAGAGCGGCGGGCGTATCGTTCTCCCCCAACTGCCTTATCCGCCACTCCTCGCGTCACGGCGCTTGCGTCGCGCTTCCCAGCGCTGCTGCCTCCACTCCGAGTAGGGCGGCATGTCGAGATATAGCTGTTGGGTGAGATCCGCGATTGTTTGAAGACGCGCGGTCGATATGTAGGCGGGCTCGATGAGCTGAGCGTGCCGCCCTTCTTTATCTTTCCATGCTTGGTCGAGCCTATATGGCGCGAAGAGCTCCGTGCCGGTTAGCATGATGACGGGCGTTCGGGTCCGGCGTAGATCTCGATGATATTCTCGACCCCACTCGGCGAATTTTCGGATGCGCGAAACCTCCCGTTTCGAAAGCTGTTCGGCCTCCTTCAGCGTCGCAAAGACGCAATACGCACCAGGAAAGCGGAGGGCGAGCATTCGCATCCGCTCAATGTCTTCGTCCTTGAAGGATTCTTTGCCGAAACTCTTTGCCTCACCAAAAACGATCTCGGTCGCGCGGTCCGCCTCGCCTATGTCCTTGTGCTGGTGCCAAAGAATGAAGTCAGCTTCTGCGCGCTGCCCATCGCCAAATGTCAGATTGTGACCAGCGGCCCAGGTGACCTCCGGGCCGCTGAGCCCCGAGAGAAGGCCGCCAAATACGCGCATCGCCAGCGCAGCGGCATATCCGCCACCGGCGTAGTCAGGAAGCGCGAATGGACCGATCACTCGGTATGCCCACCGCGCATGCGAACTGTTCGAAGGGTCCGCGACCGGAAATGGAATTGCGCGTAGACACAGCGCGCAAGACACCTCAGGCCCCAGCGCCGCCAGGGCGTGCCAACTCCAGCTTCCACATTTAGGGCATCTAAGCTCGTACCCGAGTTCGACGGCCTTCCGGTCAACCAGGGTTTCAAACACCCTGCTCCGCCAGATATTGTCTCCAACGGCGTTTTTAATCTTCTGCTTGAATTCCTGCCAATGCGCCGCATGGGTCACGGGTCGCCGAGCCATGTGATCGAGCAACCGCACGATGTCGGGGTGGGCCAGCGCGCTGACGCCACGGAATCCCTTGAGGGTCTGAATGATCTGCTGCGTCGGCCTGCCGGCCTCGGAGGGCTCAGCGGTGATTCCGCGCTTCTTCAGCCAGGCGGAGATTGCAGCTGCGCCGGTGGGGATCTCCCAAAGATGCGATTCACCTTTGAACTCAGCGAAGGCTACGAGCCCTTCGGTCGTGGACAAAATCCCGCGCGATCCAATGTTCATCCGCGGGGAGACGTCGACCCGTGGGTCGGTCGGAAACACGGTGGTGACATCGTCGGCGGACGACCAATTCCTAATACGAACGACATTCGCCCAGCGATGGTCACCGCCGAATCGTTCGGCGAACTCCGGCTCCAGCGCATCGAACCTGACGTGAGCCTGGTCGCTGAGCGCAACTTCTGACCTATGGCGCATTGCTTCAAGCGTTGGTCTTGGCGAGCGGGCCATAATCTCTGGCGGCTCTCGCCAGATCGGAGGGTACCAATCCTGGAGCACGTTCGCGCCGACCACGTCGGTGCGCAAATGCTCGGTATGAAGGCGATCAATCTCGCCTGACGAAATTGATCGCGAAAACATGGACGTGACACGTTGCATCACGCCGTTGGGGTTGCCGGGAAGCGGACGATAGCCGCGCACAATGAAGTCGCGGCAGAAGCCGGCAAACGTGTCCAGCCACTGCACCGGCACCGGCAATATGTTACGGCGGCTCGCCCGGAGGTTCCAAAAGTCTAGAAGATCCCGAGGTTGCGTCGCATCGAGGACGAACAACACTGGTTCGCCCCGGTCTGCGTAGCTCACACTGATGTTCGCCGAGCCAATCACCAGCGCCGACAGGTCGTATTGGTCAGTCCCACGCGCACGATAGATTTGTTCGAGCGTCGCAGCCGTCAGCTCGATCCTGGTGGGCTCGAAGGCCGCCTCGAATGCTTCCTGAAAGTATGAGCGATCCTCTGCCCCTGGAAAGGCACCGAATAAGCAGCCGGCGAAACCCCTGAAGGGTGAATTCGTCGTGGCGTGCATGACGCCATTCGGGCGGCGTCGAACAAATTGAAACTCCTCACGGTAGAGCTTGGTGTAGAGGTCAATCACCTCCAGGCCGACACCGCTTCGTCCGCGGTCAGTTCGACGGGCCAGAACGTCGTCCAATTGGAGGACGCGGTTCGCATCGTAGCCGAGGCTTGCGCCAAGCCCTGGCTCAGCTTCAACAAGGAAATCGGGTTCGAAGAAGTCAACGTACCCGTTCATGATCTGGCGGGCGGTGTCGAACCGAACGCCCTGGCGCTCCCACCACGTCGGCACCGCGCTCAGATAAGGGATTATTGGATTAAACCGACCGCCCCAAAGGCAGGTATTGACTTCAAAGATTGACTGAAGCCGTGCGCCATCATTTGGTTTGACCACGAAGCCAAGGCGCACGGGCCGCAAACGGACATCTATACTGGTAGTCTCCACAATACTCTTCTAGCATTAGCCGGCTGGGCGACAAGGCATTCTGACTGGCCATCGCCGGTCGAAGAGCGGGCGCGCGCGCCGACAGGGGCACGGAGGAACGGGTGACGTATCCCCATAGTGCCCCCCAACGCCCTGCCGCCCGAGTTCGAATTGTTATCCCACCCCAGCACCCCCCCGTAGCGCCATCGCCACGGCCTTGTCCTGATCGTTGCGCAGCCGCTCGCGGGCGAGTTCCTCCGGTGTGAGCCGCGACGGGTTCATGTAGTCGGCGCGCCAGGGACCGGGCCATCTGAGCGGGGACTGCACCGTGGTGCGGGGACCGGGGGCGGTCTCCAGCAGGCGCAGGGCGAGCTCCAGCGTCGCGGCCTGGGAGGCGGGGTCATGAGGCAGGCCCGCCGCGGCCCCCAGCGGGACGTCGCTGAACAGGAAGCGCGGCACGCCGCAAAGCTCGACGATGTCCTTGGCGGCGCCCATGACCACGGTGGAAACGCCGTCCGCCTCGAGGGTGCGGGCGACGAGGCTGAGCGTCTGGTGGCAAACCGGGCAATTGGCCACCAGGATCGCGGCGTCGGCGCCCTCGGCCCGGCAGCGGCTGAGCACCTCCGGGGCGTCGATCTGCAGGGTATGGCGCTGGCTCCGATTGGTGGGCGCCCCCAGGAAGTGGTCGGTCAGCGATCCGATGCGCCCGGCGGCCGCCGCGCGGCGCAGGGCTGGCAGCGGGAACCAGCAATTGGCGTCGTCGCTCAGGTTCGCGCGGTCGACGGCGACGTGGGAGACCCGCAGGTCGTGGTCGCGGGCGGTTTCGCCGGCATAGACCTCGTAGAACTTGGCCCGGGCGTTGTAGGGCGCCCCGGCGCCCTGGTCCCCCAGCTCGGGCCGGTAGGGCGCCGCCGTGGTGATGAGCGCCACGCGGGCCCGGGCCAGGGGCGTCGCCAGGGGTGCAAAAGGCGTCTCGGCGAACTGGGCGTAGCGGTAGGGGTTGGCGTAGCCGAGGGCGGCGTACCAGTCATGGGTGCGCTGGACATAGCGGATCGGCTGGTCGTCCTGCGGGCTGAACCCCAGATCGATGTCCCTGGCGGTCATGAGGCGGATATAGCCTGGGCGCGGCCCGGCGTCAGCCGCCGGCGTGAGGCGGGCCGGTTTCGGCGTCCGCGACGCGCCAGGCTTCAGCGCATGTACGAGGCCCGGTCCGCAAACACGACGGTCTCGCTGATCACCGTCTCGGCGAGCATGGCCTGGAAGGCGGGAAAGGCGGGGTCGGCCATGAAGCTCTGCAGCGCGCGGTCATAGTGCTGGAAATCCTCCAGCTCCCAGAGGTCGATGACATTGCCCAGGCGTCCGGTGCGCTGGACGAAGGCGCCGGCCAGCCGCCAGCCGGCCTTTTCCAGGAAGGGGACCGCGGTCTGGTCCATGCCCTCCAGGAACCGGGCCAGGCCCTTGGCGTGGAGCTCCAGGGTCACATGCAGATAGACGGACATCGGACCCTCATTCGAGCGGCATGCCGATGATGTCGGCGATGGCGCGGTGGGTGTTCTGCAGGGCGATCTCGTTCGCGCCATAGACGATCCGGAAGCCCTCGGGGGCGTGCTGCAGGTTCCGCTGGCCCTCCTTGGAGACGCTGTAGTCCTCGGTGGTGACCACGGTCTGGATGAAGTCGTGGGCGGCCTCGAAGGCCCCGTCCGGGGTCGTCGCCGGCGCGTCCGCGCCGCGGTAGGTGGACATGATGGTGAAGGACCTGCCGGGCGCCTCGCCGGGATAGAGCCGGTACATGCCGATCATGCTGCCGCCCCCCTCCATGGGGGCGCCGTAGACAATGGCGTTGGGGAACACCAGGTGGCTGGCGCCATAGGGGGTCGCCGGCCAGTCCTTCTCATCCACACCCACCAGGTCGCGATAGCCCTGATTGGTGAAATTCACCCGGTAGTGCGGGTCGAAATGATCGTAGAGGATGACGTTGGAGACCGTGGTGGTCCCGAAGGTCGTGGGGTGCAGGGCGCCGAAATGGTAGCCCTCGCCATAGGTGTCCAGGGCGTATTTCCAGCTGGCCTCCACGTCCACGCGGCTGTGCTTGATCAGGCTGGCGCCGGCCAGGTTGAGATGCAGCAGCTGGGGCCCCATGGCGCCCAGCCAGGCCTCGACGTCGATGGCCTCGTCGCCGGCATGGGCCTTGACGAAGACCATGCCGCCCCATTCGGCCACTGGCACGCGCACCAGGCTGCGGGTGGCGCGGTCGATCCCCTCGAAGGCGTCCTCCCCCGGCATCACCAGCAGCTTCCCATCGAGGTCGAAGGTCCAGGCATGGAACGGGCAGGTGATCAGCTTGCGGCGGCTGCAGTCGCTCAGCAGCCGGGCGGCGCGATGGGTGCACATGTTCAGGAAGGCGTTCAGCACGCCGTCGCGGTTGCGGACAATGAGGATGGCCGGGCCGGCATTGTCGAACAGCAACACGTCGCCGGGATTGGCCACCTCGCAGGAGAGGCCCGCCAGCAGCGGGAGTTTGCCGAACAGCTCCCGCTTCTCCGCCTCGAACCGCGCGGGGTCGGTGTATTCCCGCGGCGAGATCGGCAGGGGACCCGTCCCCCGGTCCGTCGTCCCGCCCGCCGCCAGATGGGCGACGGTGCGGCGTTCGAGCGCCCTCATGACAGGGTCGACCGGCGGCGCAGAGACCTGGGCCGAGGGGGCGGCGTCAAGGGTGTCGGACATGGCCTAACTCCATTCTCATCGTCCCGGTCTGTAGGGTCCGGGGCGGGCTTCAGTAATGGACCGTGAACTGGACGGCGACGGTGCGGGGCGGGTTGGGGGTGGCCACCAGATCGGAATGGACGCCGGCCGCCGTGCCGGTGCCGCTGCCCGAGCTGGGGGCGTCGCCGAAGGAGGTGGCGACATATTCGTCGCCCAGGTTCTTGCCGATCAGGGCCAGGTCCCAGCGGCCGCTCTCGGCCCGCACACGCAGGCCCAGATCCACCACCGTATAGGCGTCCTGGCGGCCATTGGGGTTGCCGAACGGGCCGCCCAGATAGCTGCCGGAATAGTGCAGGTTGACCGAGGCGCCGAACACCAGGCCGTTGATCGGCTGCGTCTCGTAGTCGGCCTGCAGGGAGCTGGTCCATTCCGGCGCGGCGGCGGCCGACTTGCCGGAGAGATCCTGCACGGTGCGGCCGCCGGGCAGGGTGGTGCAGCCTTCGGCGATGGTCTGGCCGCCATAGCAGGGGGCGCCGCCGAAGTTGTCATAGGTGGCCTTGTTATAGGCCAGGGCCCCGCGCAGGGTGAGGCCGCGGACGGGCGCCCACTCGCCCTGGAGCTCCACCCCCTTGCTGATCACCGAGCCGGCGTTCTTGGTGATGTACTGGATCTTGGTGGCGTCGAAATAGTCGATCTGGAAGTCGGAATACTTGTAGTCATAGGCGTCGAGGGAGGCCCTCAGCGTTCCGTCGAACAGGGTGGCGCGGACGCCGCCCTCGACCCCCTCCGGCTTCTCCGGACGAAAGGCCAGGTCGGCGGCGGTTGTGTTGCCGACGGCGCTGTTGAGGGCGCTGATGGAGAAGCCGCCGGACTTGAAGCCCCGCTTGTAGGCCACATAGGCGGTCCAGTGCTCGGCCGGGCGCCAGGTGAGGGTGGCCTCAGGGGAGAGGTTGTCGAAGGTCTGGTTTCCGGTGATCGGGGCGTTCTGGCGGAAGACGCCCTGATAGAGCGAGACCACATAGGGCTGGTTGAAGATCGAGTCCTTGGTCTCGTGCGTATAGCGTGCGCCGACCGTGGCTTCCCATCCCTCGGCCACCTTCCAGATCCCCTGGGCGAAGCCGGCGAAGGTGGTGCCGTCCGTCTGGCCCAGCTTCTCCACTGTGACATAGCGCAAGGCGCCTTTCGAGGGGTCCTCGAGCCCGCCGGGGAACAGCACCAGCTGGTGGAAGTTCAGCCGCGTGTTTTGATAATAGACCCCGGCCATGACGTTCAGCGGGCCGTCGAGCCGGGTCTGGGCGCGGATCTCCTCCGAGAAGGCGCGGTATTCTGACCGCTCCGCCCCCCAGGTGCCGCCCGGGGAATTGACCGCCCCGGTGAAGTCGTAGTCGCCGAGGAAGTAGTTCACGAAATGATGGAAGCCGGTGACGGCGGTCAGGTCGGCCAGGGGGGCGTGATAGTCGGCCGTGCCCGTGAAGGAATAGGAGTCGTAGTCCTGGTAGAGCTTGCCGTCGTGGCGGCCCAGGATCGGGTTGGTGGCCGCGACATCGGCCGGCAGGTCGTTCTGATAGATCTTCCAGTCGGCGTTGCAGGCCTCGGTGGGATTGACCTGCGCCTTGCCGCCCACCGGGCAGCGGACCATCTCGCCGTTCCAGGTGGCGTCGGTGACGCGGTAGCGGTCGGCGGCGCCCTTCACCGTCAGGGTGAACTGGTCGTTGGGTTTCCACTGAGCCGTGAGGCGGGCCACCAGGTCCTGCTCGCCGGGAACGTCCTTCTGCGGGGCGGCGACCGCGTGGGGGGTGATGGCGAAGGTGTTGACGTTCAGGGTGTTGTAGGTGGTGGGGCCTTGCAGGTTCTCCACATAGCCGCCCGACATGTCGGCGGCGCGAACCGCCAGGCGCAGGCCGAAGGTGTCGGTGACCGGGCCGGAGACGACGGCCTCCACCGACGGGGTGTTGGAGGTGAACTCGTAGCCCACCCGGCCCAGGGCCTCGAAATGGTCGCCGGGATTGGCCGAGGTGAAGG
>Ga0265327_10003007_pt1 | contig 16728 bp, 16 predicted proteins | sample 41621metaG_FD_202089 | JGI IMG/M metagenome (GOLD analysis project Ga0265327, IMG submission 202089) | Rhizosphere microbial communities from Carex aquatilis grown in University of Washington, Seatle, WA, United States - 4-16-21 metaG | ecosystem: Host-associated > Plants > Roots > Rhizosphere... | reverse complement strand
TCCAGCCCGCCACGGGCGACGTGCTGGACGCCGCCCTGGACACGTCGGGCACCTTCTGGGGTGCGGTCTGCTTCCTGATCGGGGCAGCGTTGCTACTGATGCCGGCGCGCCAGCCGGACGCTGCCTGACGGCCCGGTATAGCGACCATCACGAGCCGGGGCGCGGCCCTCCGCGGGCCGCGCCCCGAGACCATCCTCAGAACGTGATCGGAACCCTGGTTCCGCGCCGCTGCCAGACCACCTTGAACGAGTGGCCTTGCTGGGTCAGCGTCTCGGTCTGAGCGATGATTTCGAACGCCTTGCCCTTCGGGTTGACCATGTCGATCGGCGTGTTGGTAAAGCTGCTGATCGAGGTCGCCCGCGAACCGTCGACACCGGCCGTCGCGTTGTTGAACTTGGCCGTGCCGAAGTTCGCCAGCCTGGCCAGGAACCCGCTGGTGCAGGCCCCGGTGCAGAACGCGGGACGCTCGACGACCCACTCTGCAGACGAGCGCTGGCACGCGCTGCAGGCCGCCGACGTCGACGACGACTTGCCGGTCGTCACGTCGGTAATCGTGGTGGTGAACATGCCGTGCTTGAAGACCACCTGGGAGTCGATCACGTCGCCCGGGTGGATCAGGAACACGCTCACCGACGCCGCCGGGTACATCTCGTACCAGGCCGAATAGAACGGCTTCATGTGATCCGGGCCCTTGCAGAAGGCGTCGGTGCCGTCCTGCTCGACCGTGTTCGAATTGAACCCGTCGAGGCCGGTCCACTGGGACACGTAGTTCCACGAAGTGCCGTTGCACTTGATCGCGGGCTGGATGAACTCCGAGTGGACAAAGTTGAACTTGGAGCTCGACGTCACGCCATAACCCGACCAGTTGGTCGACAGGTCAACCGGCCTGGAGTTGACGGTCATGGTGTGGGGAACGCCCGACGCACGGAGCATCGGATTCGTCCGCGGCTGCGGCGCGGCGACGCGGGCGGAAGCGACGCCCGTTACGGACAGCCCCGCCAGCAGCACCAGGCTCAGTAAGCCGGCCGCACCCAGCGACCTGCGCAGAACTGAAGACATGCACCCTCCTTCGATTGACCCTGAGCGGCGTTCGTGGGAGCCGCGCGCCGCGACGTTACCCGTGTTCTACCCGAACGGGGGCGCTCTCACGCACCGAACGCGACACACGAACCGGTACGCTCAGCGCGATGAACCTGGAGATCGAGAAGACCGGCCCGGCGCCCATCGACCCCTCGGCGCAGGAGCACATGGTGCGGATGCGCGACGGCGTCGAGCTGGCAACCGACACCTACCTGCCCGAGGGAGACACCCCGCGGCCGGCGGTGCTCGTCCGCCTGCCCTATGACAAGAACGGCCGCTACTGCTGGATGCCGTTCATCGCCCGGCACTTCACCGACCGCGGCTACGCGTTCGTCGTCCAGGACGTTCGCGGCAAGTTCCGGTCGGGGGGCGAGACCAACGCGTTCGTCCACGAGCTCGACGACGGGTACGACACGATCGACTGGATCGCCGCCCAGACGTGGTGCAACGGCGACGTCGGGATGTGGGGAGACTCGTACTACGGGTTCACGCAGTGGACCGCCGTGGCCTCCGGGCATCCGGCCCTGAAGGCGATCGTTCCGCGGGTCACGGTCGCCGACCTGTTCGAGTGGCTGGACGGCGTGACGCCGCTGTACGGGGCGCACTACCTGGCGCAGTACTGGAGCGATCAGAACTCCTACCACTGGACGCCGGACTGGACACGCCGTCCGCTCTCGGAGGTGTTCGACGACGCCTTCGAGGCCATCGGCAGCCGGTCGATGGCCTTCGACCGGCTGATCGCTGAGTCACGCGGGCAGGCGCCGGTCGACCTCTACCGCAACGGGCATCCGTTCGACCGCCTGCGCATCCCCACGCTGCACGGTGTCGGCTGGTTCGACAACATCACGCCGCCGCACATGCGGGACTACGAGCGGCTGATGCGCGATCCGGCGACGGCGCCGTTTCAGTATCTGAACGCCGGCTCGACCGACCACGAGAACTACCGGTTCGAGACCGTCCCGGTGACCGAGGCCGAGAACCACGCCGTCAACGACGGTGCGCTGGAGCGGATGCTCGAGCGCTACCTGGCACCCGCGCTCGAGTTCTTCGACGCCTTCCTGGCCGCACGCACGGATCCCGGGTCGGTGCCCCGCGTGCGCTGGCACCTGGCCAACGTCGGCTGGCGGGAGGCGCCGGCCTGGCCCCCGCCCGGCGCGACGGAGCTGCGCCTGTACCCGGGCCGCGCAGGCGATCTGACCCCCCAGCCGGCGGGCGACGACGTGGCCGAGTGGATCCATGATCCGGACAACCTCGTGCCCTCGACGATCGTCGACCCGTTCTCGTTCCTCTACGAGTACCCCGACGAGAGTGCCGTTGCCGAGCGTGACGATGTGCTGGTGTTCACCAGCCCCCCGCTGGAGGCCCCGCTGACGCTGGCGGGGCCGGTCACGGCGAACCTGCGACTGGTGAGCGACGGCCCATCGATGAACGTGCACGTCAAGCTGGTGGTCGTGTCGCCGGACGGGAGCGCGCACATCCTGCTCTACGGCCAGGAGCGCGTCGAGCGGCCGGACGGCACGGAACTGGTCGAGGTGCCGCTCGGCCACACCGGCCACCGCCTGGCCGCCGGGAACCGGCTGCGGCTGCAGGTCGCCTCCAGCGACTACCCGCTGTACGTACCCCACCCGGGAACGACCGAAAGCCCGTGGTTCGCGGTCGACACGCAGCGCAACCACCAGCGCCTACGAACCGGCGGCACCGGCTCGCGCCTCAGCCTGACGATCCTGCCCTGACCACCGAGTAACGTGCGGTGATGCAGGCACTCCGCGTCACCCACGTCTTCTCCGGCATTGCAGTGCGGGACTTCACCTCTGCGAAGGGCTGGTATGAGCAGCTGTTCGGCCGGCCTCCCGACATGCTGCCCCACGCCACGGAGGCCGTCTGGAACCTCGCTGAGGGAGGGCTGGTCTACGTCGTCGGCGACACGGAGCGGGCGGGTGGCGGCTTGCTCACGCTGATGGTCGCCGACCTCGAGGAGACGCTCGCGGGGGTCGCAGAGCGCGGCCTCGGCACCGCACCGATCGAGGTCATGAGCAGTGGCGCTCGGAAAGCGACGCTGACCGACCCGGACGGCAACAGGGTCTCCTTCGGGCAGGCGTGACGCAGGTGGCGGCCGCTCCCGGTTGGGACGCGGCCGCCACGGGCGTCGTTTACCTCAGTGAGCCGCGAGGGCCTTGACGAACGCCGCGCCGTCGATCGTGCCCCAGCCGCTCGCCAGGTCGTACCCGGTGGTGCCGTTGAAGCCGGTCACGCCTGCGAAGGAGTTGTTGCCGGAGGTGACATCGACCAGCCCTGTTCCCGAGCCGGCGGCCCCCATCGCATACAGCGCGGGGTTGATGTCGCCCAGCCGGTGGTGCGCCTTCTGGTCGGCCATCGCGACGATGCCGGAGAAGATCGGCGAGGCCTCGGAGGTGCCGCCAATCAGGTGCCAGCCGGGGCTGCCGCCGAACGTCCAGTAGACCCAGGCGGCGCCGTTGACGGCGGCGCTCATCGAGATGTCGGGCGTGCCCCGCTGGGCGCCGACGACGCCGGCAACGCCGTCCTGGAAGGACGGCCGGCTGAACGCACCCGACTCGCCGCCGCCGCCGGCCCCGTACCCGTCGTTCCAGACCACGTCGGGCGACACGCGGTTGCCGCTGTTGTCGAGCGAGAGCTGGGTACCCCCGACCGACGTCACCAGGGGGTCGGACGACGGCCACGAGTTCACGCGCTTCGAGTAGAGCGAGCTGCCGTCCGACTTGTAGTCAGTCGCACCTGCGTCTCCTGACGAGGCCAGCACGGTGACGCCGGCCGCCTGGGCATCCTGGAACGCGTACCGCAGGTTCATGAGGCTGGTGAAGTCACCGTGGCTGTAGCCGCGGAACGTGTTCTCGGTGGCACCGAAGCTCTGCGTGATCACGTCGCCGACACCGTTCTTGATGAGGTGATCTTCGGCCCGCATCATCTGCGGCAGGCCGGTCGTGCCCTCGGTCTCGGCAACCGCCGTCTCGACCAGCACGATCCTGGCGCCCGGCGCGATGCTGTGGGCATACTCGACGTCGAGCGTGGTCTCCGTGGCCCAGCCCACCATCGTCCCATTGCCGGAGTCGAACGGCGGAACGTTCCCGAACTTCCTGATCTCGAGCACCGGATCCGGGAACCCGAACTGCTGATCAAAGGCGTGCAGGTCGCTGGTGATGGTCGGCGAGCCGTAGGAGTCGACGATCACGATCGTCCTGCCCGTGCCGACGATGCCCTTGGCATAGAGCGGGTTGAGGTCATACGCCACCCGGTACTGGAGAGGCGTGTAGCACGCGATGCCCACCTGCGAGAGACAGTCGGAGGTCGAAAGCGGAGACGTGTAGCCGTGAGCACTGACGTTGCCCGTCACCGCCGGCCGAACCACCGGGCCGCGCGAGACGGCCCGGGCAGGCGCGGCACCGCGTCCCACCGCCCCAGGTCCAGCCACGGGCGCGACGGCGACCACCATCGCAACGAGCGCCGCGATCCTCAACGACCTCATGAGCAGGCTCCCCTCTTCGACGGTTCCGGTTCCGGCGTCGCGACTATCCAACCGGGCGCCGAACCTGTCAAGCACGAGCTGTAGGGTTGAGTGCCATGAACGAGGACGCGGAGCTCGTGCGAACGATCGTCGAGCAGTGCTGGGCGGAGCCCGCCGGAGCCGAGCGGATGCGCGGGTTGGTCACCGACGACTACATCCACCACAGCCCGATGGGCGACTGGAGCTTCGACCAGTTCGCCGCCGGCCTGGAGTGGATCGACAGCCGGATCGGCGAGCGCAGCTACCGGATGGAGCACCTCATCCTCGGCGACAACGGCATGGCCGCGGCTTACCTCAGCTGGACCGGCGTCCGGCGCGAAGGCAATGAGCCCGTGGAGGGACGTGGCGCCTACCACTGCCGCATCCGCGATGGCCAGATCGCCGAGGACTGGGACGTGTTCTTCCCGGCCAGCTGATCAGGCCGGCGGATCGAGCGTCAGCGACTGGCTGGCCTCGATGTTGCCGTTCACGTCAACGGCGCGCCAGGTGATCGCGTGGCCGGCCAGCACGGTGACCGGGCCGGTGTATCGCACCCAGTGTCCCTTCCCGATCACGTACTCGATGCCGGCGACGCCGGCGTTGTCGGTCGCGGTCAGCGTGACCTGGTCGCCGCCCGTAACCGGGGTCGTCGATGCCACCGACTCGGGCGGCGTCGTATCGGTGTAGTCAAAGCCCACGTTCCAGACGGTCTGAGCGAGGATCGACTGCCCCACGATCGACGGGTGGAAGTAGTCGAGCGTGTCCGCGTCGGATGCGGCGAACGGGTAGTCGAACACGGCGTTGCCGTCGAACCGGCAATGCACGTACGTGGCGCAGGTCGCCGCCAACACGTGGTTGAACTGTTTCTCCCGCTTCAGCACCGCCGCGCGCCTGGCCGTGTCGGCGGGCGCCGTGGAGTTCGGGTTGGAGAGCATCGACTGGCAGATCCCGGCGAAGCTCCATACCAATCGCGCGGTCGCGTTGGTGTGCAGCACCTGCCAGAGCCGGTACACGTTGGGGATGCTGAGCAGTTGGATACGGGCGTCGGGCAGTCCCCGCGACAGGGTCTTCAGGGCGGACTTCAGCTCCGCCCGGAACGTCGCCACCGGGGTCATGGTGGCCTGGGTGTCGGTGCACACGTCGTTGGCGCCCATCAGGATCAGCACCTCCTGAGCGCCCTGGCTGACCGCGGTGGTTGCCTGACCCTCAAGGTCGGCCATGTCCGCGCCCTTGACAGCCTCGTTGAACCCCTTGCCCGAGATGGCGGGGTTGGCGGCCAGGATCCGCGAGTAGACGCTCTCGACCTGCGACGACGTGCCGGCGACCCAGGAGTACTGGGGCTCGGCCTGAGGCCCGGTCCCGTCGGCGTCGTAGCCGACCGAGATCGAGTCGCCGAGGACGGCGAGCGAGCCGGGGTACCCGGTCACGGCCGGTGTGGCGCGCGCCGTCCCTGCCAGGGCCAGTGGCCCCAGCACCGCCACCGTGAGAACGAGGAGGCGCCACCGCATCGGCGGAGTTTAGACTGGCGCGACCGTGCGCTACATGGTGATCGAGACGTTTCCGGGGACCGCCGCTGAGGTCTACGCCCGAGCAGCCGAGCGGGGCCGGATGCTCCCGGACGGCCTCGAGTACGTCGACAGCTGGGTGGACACGAACCTGGGCCGCTGTTTCCAGCTGATGGAAACGGACGATCCCAGCCTGTTCGACCGCTGGATCGAGCGCTGGTCCGACCTGGGGTCGTTCGAGGTCGTGGCCGTGATCAGCTCGGCAGAGGCGGCCGCGCTGGTGGCAGACGCCGACGACTGAGAGCAGGGCCGAGCACACCGCCCAGGCTCCTAGGGGTCAGGGCTTGCACCGACGTCCGCAGCAACAGCCGCGCCGGCCGACCGGGCTGCTCCGATCGACGCGGTTACCACCAGCGCAACCGCCACCAGCTCGACTGCTGTAGGCCGCTGCGACAGCACGAGGGCGCCAACGCCGATCGAGAGCGCCGGCTCGAGGCTGACCAGCACGCCGTAGGTGGCGGCCGGTATCCGCCGGAGCGCGGCGAACTCGAGCGCGAAGGGCAGCGCCGTCAGGGCACCGAGGAGGGGAATCGCCAGCGCGTACCCGGGCGTCACGTGTGACGGCGCCAGCCCCGCCGGGACGAACGGAAGGAGCAGGAGCGCCGAGCCCAGCATCCCGAACGCGAGCGCGCTCGATCCCGGCAGCACGCTGCCCACACGCCGGGCGGTGACCGCGTAGACAGCCCAGGCAACGGCGTCGAGGGCGGCACACGCGAGCCCGACCTTGTTCAGAGCGGCTCCACCCGGCACGCCGCCGAACAGGGCGACGCCTGCCGCCGCCAGCGCCACCCAGGCCAGGTCGCGAGGGTGGCGTGACAGGACGAGCGCGACCGTCAGCGGCCCGATGAACGAGATCGTGACGGCAACCCCGATGGGGATCCGGGCAGCGGCGACGTAGAACGCGACGTTCATCACCGTCAGCAGCACCGCCATGAACACGATCCAGCCCACCGCAGCGCGGCTGCGACCCCGGACAGCCGGCCGCCCGACCGCGAACAGCAAAGCCCCGCCGATCAGGTTCTTTGCGGCCACCGTGCCGGCCGGGCCGAGCCCCGGCAGCAGCAGCACACCGACCGCCCCGCCGACCTGGAATGAGAGCATCGCTACCAGCAGCAGCCCGGTCGCAGGCATCCGGTCGAGCGTCGTCCACCGCTCGACCCGTCCCATCCGGCTCGTGTCCACTGCCTCGCCCATCGCACTCCTTCTCGCTTTCTCGATTGTCGCAGGCCGCGATACTGCGCCGGATGGCGACCCTCGACCACCAGCTGGAGATCCGCCGCATCACCGCACAGGACGGGCCGGTGCTGCGGTCGATCCGGCTTGCCGCGCTGCGCACCGACCCGGACGCGTTCGGCTCGACGTACGCCGACCAGGCGTCCTACCCGGCCAGCCGCTGGCAGGCGATGGCGGTAGACGCGGCACACGGTGCCGATTCCTGTCTGCTGCTCGCGTTTCGCGGAGGACAGCCGGCAGGGATGGTGCGCTCGGTCCGTGACCCGCGCCGTCCACGGGTGTTCGGGGTGTACTCGGTGTGGGTCGCGCCGGCGGCGCGCCGGGCCGGCGTGGGCCGAGCGCTGCTGGATGCGATCGAGGAGTGGGTGCGCACGGCCGGCGGGTCGAGTCTCGAGCTGACGGTGATGGAGGACGGCGACGCCGCACAGGCGCTCTACGAGGCCAGCGGCTACCGGTTCGACGGGCGGCGAGAGCGAGAGATCGGCGCCCGCGCGGCAGAGCTCGGAATGAGCAAATCCCTCTCCAGTTGACGTATCCTGTCGGGATGGGTACATCCGTCGAGGTCCACCCGACAATCTTCGCCACCACGGTCTGCGCGATCGTGGAGCACGGCGGTGAACTTCTGATGGTTCGGCAGCTCAACCGCGAGGGCGAGGAGCGCTGGAACTTCCCGACCGGGTGGATGGCGCCGCTCGACGAGGACGGCCGCGTTCAGATCCCCGAGCACGTGGTCAACCGCAACCTGCTGATGGAGACCGGGTACGCCGCGTCGCAGGCGACCTTGATCGGCGTCTCCCTGGTGCGGGAGCATGACGACGACGGGCGCCGGATCGGTACGTCCACCCGACTGAACTACCTGTCCAGCCAGCCCCGCCAGACCAGCTATGCGATCAACGACTCCGACATCCTCGGCGCGCCGGAGTGGTTCGCACCGGCCGAGGTCGAGGAGCTGATCGCCGGCGGTGAGGTGAAGGGCCAGTTGACCGCCGCGGCCTTCAAGCATTGGCGCCACTACCGCGCGACCGGGCAGTGCTCGGCCGACGTGGTCGACATCCCCAACTGACGGCGCACGGGCTCGGAGCTCAGGCGGCAGCGGGCAGTTCGTGCTCGCCTTCGTCGCGCTCGGCGACCCCGCCGAGGACAACCCACCCGAGCGCTTCCAGCGGTTCCTCGAAGAACGCGGTACCGCGCTCGCGCGCCATCAGGCTGAGGGCTTCCTCCGGCGACATCGCGGCCCGATAGGGCCGGTTCGCCGTCAGCGCCTCGTAGACGTCCGCAACCGCCAGGATGCGTGCCGCCGGCGGGATCTGCTCGCCGACCAGGCCGAGGTGGTAGCCGGCGCCGTCGCGCCGCTCGTGATGGGCAGCCGCCGCAGCGGCCAGCGGAGCGAACGGCTCGACGCGGGAGAGGATCTCGGACGTGTAACGAGGGTGCTCGCGGACCGCGCGCACCTCCTCGTCGGTCAGCCCAGCGGGCTTGTCGAGGATCGAGTTGGAGATGCCGAGCTTGCCGATGTCGTGCAGCAACCCCGCCCGATGGAGATCGCGAACGCCGGTGGCGTCGTACCCGAGGCGGCGGGCGATCAGCCCGGCGTAGCGGGCCACCTCGCTGGAGTGGCGAGCCGTGAACGGCGACTTGGCGTCGATCACCTGCGCGAACGCGCGGGCCATCTGGTCGAGCCGGTCGTCGTCGGCGGCGAGCGTCCGGTCGTCGGGGGCGTCTGCATCGGCGAGCACCGGGCCGGTCTCCACAGCGAGCCGAGACCACAATGGGTCGGCGTCGCCAATCGCGAGCAGCAGGTCGGCCAGCTGCGGGTCGAACCAGCTGCCGCGGCGCGCCCGCACCATCTCCCGCGCAGCCTCGATTCCGCCCTCGGTGAAGAACACCTCAACCGCCTGCGACAGGCTGGCGATCCGGCCCAACAGTGGGATCTGGTCGCCCTTCAGGCGAGCCGGCAGGCCGCGGCCATCCCAGCGCTCGTCGAGCGTGCGCACCGCCTCGGCCGCGGCCGGCGGGAACCCGAGCATCGAGACGATGCGGGCGCCCCGGTCGCAGCGCGCGTCGATCATCTCCCGGCCCTGGGTGGCGAGGTCGGCCGCCGCCGACAGAAACGCTCGTGCGCGTCCCAGCGGCGACTCGCCGGGCGCGACGTTCGCCGCGGTGAAGCGGAGCGCCTCGGACGGCCGCGTCCAGTCCACGGCCTTCGAGCGCCGCTTGAGCTCACGGTCGTCGCCGCCGAAGAGCGCCGTCATCCGAGCTGCGTTGCTCGAGCAGCCGGCGTCCTTGAGGAGCAGTGCATAGAACAGGGCGGCGGTGTCGTCCTCGTCCAGGCGCAGGGGCGCGGCCATGGTCATGCCGATCAGGCATGTCCGCTGGGCATGACCGGGGGGCTGCCCCTCGGTCAGGTCGAGCGCATGCGAGAGTCCTGCAATGATGTCGGACAGGCGGAAGGTCCGCTCACAGTTCATTTACATGTGTATCGGCGGACGCCGATTCCGCTTGATAGCGGGGATCACACCTGCGGACGCTCGTCCGTCACCAGGTGCAGCACCGGCCGCGTGAAGCCCTCCGCCAGGTCGATCTCAAGCTCGCGCGCGATGTCCGCGGGAAGCAGTCGGCCGGGCGTCTCGCCGGGTCGGTGCCACTCGTGCATCCGCGGGTCGCTGGGCTCGCCGTCCAGCCTCCCGACGATCATCGCCAGGAAGTACAGAATCAGCTCGTGGCGGTAGTCGCCGCTCTCGACGAACAGGTTCTCGCTGACGTAGACCAGCCGCCCGACCTCAATCCGCAGCGCAGCCTCCTCGATCAACTCCCGCTCGAGCGCCTCGGCGGCGGTCTCCCCCGGTTCCACTCCGCCTCCGGGCAGCCAGTAGAACACCGGCTTTGCGTGGTGGGTCTTGTCGAGCAGCAGCCGGCCCTGGTCGTCGACGATCACCGCGCGGGCGCGCAGCGACATGTCGGGAATCGCGCTCGGCCCGCCGCTCCCGCCCGCCTCAGCCAGCGAGCGCCCTCTCGGTCTCGTACACCGGCAGCACCCGGTGCAGGAACTCCCCTGTCGAGCTGCCCTCGGTCTCTGCGACCTCCTCGGGCGTGCCCTGGGCGATGATCTCGCCGCCCTTGTCGCCACCCTCCGGCCCCAGGTCGAGCACCCAGTCGGCCTGCTTGATCACGTCCAGGTTGTGCTCGATGACCAGTACGGTGTTGCCCGCGTCGACGAGCCGCTGCAGCACTACCAGCAGCTTCTCGACGTCGTACATGTGCAGCCCCGTGGTCGGCTCGTCGAGGATGTAGAGCGTTCGGCCGGTCGCGATCTTCGAGAGCTCGGTCGCCAGCTTCACCCGCTGCGCCTCGCCGCCCGACAGGGTGGTCGCCGGCTGCCCCAACCGCATGTAGTCGAGCCCGACGTCGTGCAGCGTCTGCAGCCGCCGGCGCAGCTTCGGGATCTTCTCGAAGAACTGGAGCGCCTCCTCGACCGGCATGTCCAGCACATCCGCGATCGACTTGCCCTTGAACCGCACCTCGAGCGTCTCCCGGTTGTACCGCCGCCCGTGACACACCTCGCAGGCGATGTAGACGTCGGGCAGGAAGTGCATCTCGATCTTGATCGTTCCGTCGCCGCGGCACGTCTCGCACCGGCCGCCCTTGACGTTGAACGAGAACCGGCCCGGCTTGTAGCCGCGTGCCTTGGAGTCAGGCGTGTTCGCGTACAGATCGCGGATCTGGTCGAACAGGCCGGTGTAGGTGGCCGGGTTCGACCGCGGCGTCCGGCCGATCGGCGACTGGTCGATGTCGATGACCTTGTCGAACACCTCGAAGCCGTACGCCTCTTTGTGGGCTCCCGGCTTCACCCGCGTCCGGCTGACCCGGTTGGCCAGTGACTTGAAGATCACCTCGTTGACCAGCGTGCTCTTGCCGGAGCCGGACACGCCCGTCACGCAGATGAACTTGCCCACCGGCAGCTCGACGTCGATTCCCTGCAGGTTGTGCTCCGCGGCGCCGCGGACGCCGAACCACCCCGCGTCGTGCAGCCGCCGGTCGGGGACCGGGATCGCCCGGCGCCCGGACAGGTACGCCCCCGTGATCGAGTCCTCGGTGGCCATCACCTGTGCGGCGTCGCCCTCGGCGACAACGCGCCCACCGTGCTCGCCGGCGCCGATCCCCATGTCGACGATATGGTCGGCCGAGCGCATGGTGTCCTCGTCGTGCTCCACAACGATCACCGTGTTGCCCAGGTCGCGCAGCCGCTCCAGCGTCGCCAGCAGCCGTGCGTTGTCGCGCTGGTGCAGGCCGATCGACGGCTCGTCGAGGATGTACAGCACCCCCATCAGGCTCGACCCGATCTGCGTCGCCAGCCGAATTCGCTGCGCCTCGCCGCCCGACAGCGTGCCCGCTGCCCGGTCGAGTGTCAGATAGCCGACCCCCACGTTCTCGAGGAACGACAGCCGCTCCCGAATCTCCTTCAGGATCCGCGCGCCGATCTGCTGCTCGGTCGGGGTCAGCTCGAGACCGTCGACGAACATGATCGCCCGCTCGACCGAGAGCTTCGTCATCTGGGAGATGTTGTGGTCGCCCACCGTGACCGCCAGGCTGGTGTCCTTCAGCCGTGCGCCCTTGCACAGCGGGCACGGCTTGAGCGTCATGTACTCCTCGATCCGCTCCTTCTGGTACGCCGAGTCGGTCTCGCGGTAGCGCCGGTCAAGGCTCGGGACGATGCCCTCGAACGCGAGCATGTAGCTCCGCTTGCGGCCCATCCGGTTTCGGTAGTTGACGTACAGCTTCTCGCCGCTCGTCCCCTCCATGAACACCTTCCGCTGCTCCTCGGGAAGCTCGCTCCAGGGCGTCTCGAGGTCGACCTCGTAGCGTTCGGCGATCGCCTGGATGACCTGCTCGTAGAAGCTCGAGTTGATCACCGTCCAGGGCACCAGCGCGCCCTCGGCGATCGACAGCGTCGGATCGGGCACCACCAGGTCGGGATCGATCTCGCGCTGCATCCCCAGCCCCGTGCATCGCGGGCAGGCGCCGTGGGGTGAATTGAACGAGAAGATGCGAGGTGCCAGCTCCGGCAGCGACACACCGTCGTCCGGGCAGGCAAAACGCTCGGAGTACGTCGTGCGCGGGCCGTCGACGACGCCGATCTCGACCAGCCCCTCCGCCAGCCGCAGCGCCGTCTCGACCGAATCGGTCAATCGCGCCCGCAGTCCGGACTTCATCACCAGCCGGTCGACGATCACCGTGATCGTGTGCCGGATCTGCTTGTCGAGCGCGATCGGCTCCTCGAGCAGGCGCTGCTCACCGTCGATCGACACCCGCGTGAAGCCGTCGGCTCGAAGGTCGTCGAGCAGCTCCTTGAACTCGCCCTTGCGGGTGCGGATGACCGGTGCCTCGACAGTGAAGCGCGTGCCCTCGGGCAGCCCCAGCACCTGGTCGACGATCTGCTCGGCCGACTGGCCCTCGACCGGCTTGCCGCACTTGGGGCAGTGCGGCCGTCCGACCCGGGCGTAGAGCAGCCGCAGGTAGTCGTAGATCTCCGTCACCGTGCCCACCGTCGACCGCGGATTGCGGGTGGTCGTCTTCTGGTCGATGGAGATCGCCGGCGACAGGCCGTCGATCGAGTCGACGTCCGGCTTGTCCATCTGGCCCAGGAACTGACGGGCGTAGGCGGAGAGCGATTCGACGTACCGGCGCTGGCCCTCCGCGTAGAGCGTGTCGAAGGCCAGGCTCGACTTGCCCGAGCCCGAGAGGCCGGTGATGACGACGAGCCGATCGCGTGGCAGCGAGACCGTGACATCCTTCAAATTGTGCTCCCGGGCGCCCCGGATCACGATCTCGTCGCTGGCCACGTACCCCCCATTTTTGGCTTGATCAAGCGGTTCTGAGGTTGATTCTAGCAGTTGCGTAGTGAGCGAACACATGTTCGGTCAGTGTAGGGAGCTGACCGGACGGACGCAACCGACCGCGCATGGTAGCGTCGGATCAGATGGATCCTCCACCACCCGCTACCGACTCCGCGACGATCACCGTAGACCACGGCAGCCGCGGGCCGAACATCCTCGTCCGCGCGATCTGGTTCCTGCTGGTCGGCTGGTGGCTGTCGGGCATCGTGTCAGCCGCCGCGTGGCTGGTCGGTCTGACGATCGTCGGGCTGCCGGTCACGTTCTGGATCTTCAACCGAATCCCGACCATGCTCACACTCCGCCCGCGGCGCGAGACAACGACGACCATCGTCAGCGCCGATGGAACCCGCGTCGACATCCTCCACTCTGGCGTGCCTCAGCCGGCGTTCGTCAAGCGGGCCCTCTACTTCATCCTCATCGGCTGGTGGTTCAGCGCGCTGTGGATCGCGGGCGCCTGGGTACTCAGCGTCCTGCTGATCACGCTGCCGCTCGCCGTGATGATGTACAACCGGCTACCGGCCGTCACCACGCTGCACCGGTACTAGGGCCCGGCCGGTGTTCGGGATGAGCTACGCGCTGATGCGGCGGCGGCGCAGGCCGAGCGGCGCGGCCATCCGGCGCGGCCTCGGCATCGGTGCTCCGAGCCCGAGCAGCAGCGCCATCAGCAGGTCGGGATCAGGCAGGCGCTCGAGGCCGAACAGCGGCCCCCGCTTCCCGTCGGCCGAGACGACAACCGAGCCGTAGTGCAGCGGCTTCCCCCACCCCGGAACGTCGATCTCGAGATCACCGAGTGCGGCCAGCGGGATGGTCGCCATCCGCCGCGACATCGTGCCCGACAGCAGCAGCGCCCGGCGATCGCTGACCACGAGCCGGCGCTGGTACCAGCGGGCGACCGTGCGGCCAAATCCGACGGCCGAGACAGCCACCACCGCCAGCGCCACCACTGCGGTCGCCCAGCGCAGCGTCGCCGGCGCGGGACTGCCCGCCAGCTCGTAGGCTGCACCGCCGAAGAGTCCGACGAATCCCAGCGCCCGGAAGAACGGCCGCACCAGCACCACCCCATGCTCGCGGGTCACGAGGTGAACCTGTTCTCCTGGAGCCACGATGTGCTCGAGCCGGCGCATCGACCGTCCACTTCGACGGGAACGCCGGGATTCCTACAACGGCGAGGGCATCCCGCCAGAGCCAGGGCAATGACTGTCACCGCCAGGAATCCCCTCACAACCTCAGCTTACGCCGACGTGCGGCTGCAGAGCTAGAGAAGCCCGAAGCGCCTGAACTTCGCCTTCAGTCCTGCCACCCCTAGACCTCCGGGAACCGAGATCCGCGGCAGCAGATAGCGGTTGTCAGCCGATGAGGCAACACCCGGGATGACCGTCGTTGCGGCCAGATAGCCGGCGGCCTTGACGGCGGCAACCACGCGGCCGTCGTACTGGCCGAACGGATAGCAGAAGAAGTTCACCTGGTAGCCGAGACGTTGGAAAAACCGGCGGCTGCCCGCCACCTCGCGCCTCAGCTCTCGACTCGAGACCTCGGCCAGGTGGGGGTGGGTCATGGTGTGGCTGTCGAGCTCCCAGCCGTACCGGTCGACAAGTGCCGAGAGCGTGTGCGGCGTGACGTCGCTCGTGCCGTAGCGGCCGGCGATCAGCTCGATGTCCGCCTGCCAGCGGTACGCCCGAAGGATCGGCAGCGCATTCGTGTACCAATTCGCAAAGCCATCGTCCAGCGAGATCACGACCGGGCGGGCCGGGAGAGCCGATCCGCCGTGCCAGCTGTCCCACCACCGCTGCAGGGTGACGGCGTGAAAGCCCGCCCGGTGCAGCCACGCGACCTCGGTCTGGAACTCGGAAGGCGCCACCGACAGGCTCTGGTCGGGCAATCCGATCGAGTGGTACATCAGGATCGGGATCCGGGTAGGCGCCGTCGACGCTGGAGCCGCCGCGGCAGCAGGCCGTAGCGCCTCGTGCGCGGACAGGGCAGCAGGAAGTGCGAGCACGGCGAGCAGCGCCACGACCCCGGAGATGGCAAGAACCCGTCGGATACGACGGATCCTATGCGGTCGTCAGCTCGAGGTCGCGGCGTAGCTCCTTGATCTCGTCACGCAGCTTCGCCGCGTACTCGAAGCGCAGCTCCTCTGCCGCCGCGAACATCTCCTCCTCGAGCTCCACGATCAGCTTCTCGAGCTCCTCGCGGCCCATTCCCTCGGCCTTCGCGGTACCGCGCCGGCGCCGGCCGGGCACGGTCGGCGACTCCAGCGACAGGAACTCCGCGATGTCGGACACACCCTTCTTGATCGACTCCGGGGTGATGCCGTGCTCGGCGTTGTACGCCGTCTGGATCTCGCGCCGGCGGTCGGTCTCCTGGATCGCCGCCCGGATCGCCTCCGTCGACTTGTCGGCATACATCAGCACCTGGCCGTTGACGTTACGGGCTGCCCGGCCGATCGTCTGGATGAGCGCCGTCTGGCCGCGCAGGAAGCCCTCCTTGTCGGCGTCCAGGATCGCGACCAGGGATACCTCCGGCAGGTCGAGGCCCTCCCGCAGCAGGTTGACCCCCACCAGCACGTCGAAGTCCCCCAGCCGCAGCTCGCGAACGATCTTGATCCGCTCCAGCGTGTCGACCTCGGAGTGCAGGTAGCGCGTCCGCACGCCCGCCTCCAGCAGGTAGTCCGTCAGGTCCTCCGCCATCTTCTTGGTCAGCGTCGTGACGAGCGTCCGCTCCGACGACTCGATGCGTCCGCGGATCTCGCCCAGCAGGTCGTCGATCTGGTGCCGCGTCGGGCGCACCTCGACCCTGGGGTCGACCAGGCCGGTCGGCCGGATGATCTGCTCGGCGACGTGCGTCGAGTGGCGCAGCTCGAACGCGGCCGGGGTGGCCGACACGAACAGCAGCTGCGGCGCGCGGTCGAGGAACTCGTCGAAGCGCAGCGGCCGGTTGTCCAGCGCCGAGGGCAGCCGGAAGCCAAAGTCCACCAGCGTCTGCTTGCGCGACCGGTCACCCTCGTACATGCCGCCGATCTGGGGCACCGTCTGGTGTGACTCGTCGATCACGATCAGGTAGTCGTCGGGGAAGTAGTCGAGCAGGGTGTGCGGCGGCGTCCCGGCGTCCCGCCCCTCCAGGATCCTCGAGTAGTTCTCGATGCCGTTGCAAAAGCCCATCTCGCGCAGCATCTCCATGTCGTACTCGGTGCGCGACCGCAGGCGATGGGCCTCCAGCATCTTGCCCTGCGACTCCAGCTCGCCCAGCCGCTCGCGCAGCTCGGCGTCGATGCCGCTGATGGCCGCGTTGATCTCGTCGCGCTCCATCGCGTAGTGGGTCGCCGGGTAGATGGCCAGGTGGTCGAGCTTGGCCAGCACCTCGCCGGTGAGCGGGTCGAAGTGCGTGATCGACTCGACCTCGTCACCGAACAGGCTGATCCGATAGGCGGTCTCCATAT
>Ga0265327_10003006_pt1 | contig 16728 bp, 11 predicted proteins | sample 41621metaG_FD_202089 | JGI IMG/M metagenome (GOLD analysis project Ga0265327, IMG submission 202089) | Rhizosphere microbial communities from Carex aquatilis grown in University of Washington, Seatle, WA, United States - 4-16-21 metaG | ecosystem: Host-associated > Plants > Roots > Rhizosphere... | reverse complement strand
CGCCAAGCCGGAAAACCCGCCAAGGTGGCCCTCGTCGCCATCGCTCGAAAGATCGTCGTCGCCGCCAACGGCATGCTCAAGGCAAACCGATCTTGGGAAAAGCACGCTTGACCCAACACAGTCGCCGGATAACCGCTTCGCGGTTTCCGGGATGACGACATTGGGGGAATGGGCGCGGGCTGCGCGCGCCGCCCCCAGCTTCATCCCATCCCCGCCACCGCCAGCACCGCGTCCGCGAACGCCGCCGGGGCCTCCTGCGGCAGGTTGTGGCCGACGCCGCCGGTGACCGGGCGGTGGGCGTAAGGGCCGGTGAAGCGGGCGCGGTAGCCTTCGGGGGCGCCGTGCGGGCCGCCGTCGGCGTCGCCTTGCAGGGTGATGGCGGGGACGGTGATCGCGCGGGAGGCGGCGAGCTTCTGTTCCAGAGGGTCGTAGCGGGCCTCGCCCTCGGCCAGGCCCTGGCGCCAGCGGTAGCTGTGGATGACGATGGCGGCGTGGTCGGCGTTGGCGAAGGCCTGGGCGGTGCGCTCGTAGGCCGCGTCGTCGAAGCGCCACTTCGGCGAGAACTGCCCCCAGATCATCCGGTTGAAGTCGTGGCGGTTGCGCTCGTAGCCGAGCCGGCCGCTCTCGCTGGCGAAGTAGTAGAGGTACCAGCCGGTGTAGGCGGCCTGGGGCGAGCCGGCGGCCGGAGCGGTCTGGCGGGCGAAGACCAGGTTGCCGCTGACCGAGACGAGGCCCGCGCAGCGTTCGGGCCAGAGGGTCGCGACGCCGTCGGCGGCTCGCCCGCCCCAGTCGTAGCCGCCGAGGATGGCGCGGGGAATCTTCAGGGCGTCCATGAGGTTGGCCACGTCCTGCGCCATCGCCGCCTGCTGGGCGTTGCGCATCGTCTCGGGCGAGCGGAACACGGTCGAGCCGAAGCCTCGCAGATAGGGCACGATCACCCGATGCCCCGCCCGCGCCAGGATCGGCGCGACCTCGGCATAGGCGTGGATGTCGTAGGGCCAGCCGTGCAGCAGGACCACCGGCGCCCCGGACGGCGGGCCCATGTCGACATAGCCGATCGAGAGCGGGCCGGCGTCGATCTGGCGCGGGGGGCCGAAGCTGTCCGTTGGCGCAGGTTGAGCGCGCGCGGGTGCGGCGCCGAGAACCCCGAACTCCGCGGCGGCGGTCGCGGCGGCGGCCATGCCGAGCAGGCCCCGGCGGCCGAGGTCCACGGTGTCCGGGCGAGCGGTGGTCATGGCGAAGGCTCCTGCGCCCGGCCAGGGTGCTCGCGGACATGGACAGCCGCAAGATGACGAAAGTTCGGGATGCTGTAGAACGCCCCCATGAGTTTGCTCCTCAACATGCTGGGCGCGCTGTTCCTGCTGATGGCGCTGGCGGGGACGGTGTTCGCCGCCCTGGCGGTCGTGGCCCTGTCGCGCTTCCTCGGCCGCGCGCCCGCGCCGCCGCACGGCCTGCCGTCGGTGACGATCCTGCGGCCGATGAAGGGGCTGGATCCTGAGGCCGACGCCAATCTGCTGAGCCTATGCGAGCAGGACTACGCGGGGCGCTGGCACGTGGTGCTGGGCGCCGCCGCCGAGGACGATCCGTCGATCGCGGCGGCCCGGCGGCTGAAGGCGGCGCGGCCCGAGCGCGAGGTGACCATCGTGGTCGATCCGACCCAGCACGGGACCAACCGCAAGCTGTCGAACCTGATCAACATGGCGCCGCGCGCCAGTGGCGACATCCTGGTGATCTCGGACAGCGACGTGCGCTTGCCGCCCAATGCGCTCTCGGCCCTGGTGGGCGAACTGCAGAAGCCCGGCGCGGGCCTGGCCTACGCCCTCTATCGCGGGCGGCCGACAGGCAATCTGTGGTCGCGGATCGCCGCGCTGGACATCAACGCCCGCTTCGCCTGCAGCGTGGTGGTGGGCCAGGCGCTGAAGGCTCATCCGGTGCTGGGGCCGACCATGGCGGTGAAGGCCGACGCCTTGCAGAAGGCGGGCGGGTTCAAGCGGCTGAAGGACGTGCTGGCCGACGATTTCGAGCTCGGGCGCATGGTGCGCGAGCAGGGGCTGACCATCGGCTGCCCGCCGATACTGATCGACCACGGCTTTCCCGAGCGGACCCTGGGCGAGCTCTGGCGGCACGAGATGCGCTGGGCGCGCACCATCCGCCTGCTCAATCCTGGCGGCTATGCCGGCAGCCTGATTACCTATGTGACGCCCCTGGCCCTGATCGATGCGGCGCTGCAGGGCCTCTCGCCCTCCGCCATGGCCAGCCTGGTGGCGCTGGTGGCGGTGCGGATGATCTTCGCCGTGCTGTCGTGCCTGGAGCTGAAGGCTGACCTCGCCGTGGCCTGGCTGTTTCCGCTGAGAGATGTGCTGGCCTTCGCGGTGTTCGTGGCGGCCTTCTTCGGCAGCGACATCGAATGGCGCGGCTCGCGCTTGCGCCTGAAGCCGGACGGGGCCATGGCCTCCCCATGAGTGAGACAGAGATTCTGAATAAGCCGTCCAAGGCCAAGACCACGGCCATGATCGCCGGCGTCGTCGGCCTGACCATCGCCACCGGCGTGATCGCCTATTTCAACGCAGGCAAGGTGCTGGCCGCCGTGGCCCCGATCGGCTGGGGCGGTTTCGCCATCGTGATCGCGGCGCAGGTGGCGCTGTTCGTGCCTTTGGGTTTCGCCTGGTGGGTGGTCGATCCGAACGAGGCGTTCGGGAAGACGCCGGTGTTCTGCTGGGGCCGCATCGCGCGCGAGGCGGCCAGCGACGTGCTGCCGTTCTCGCAGGTGGGCGGGCTGGTGATCTCGGCGCGCTGCGCGGTGCTGGGCGGGGTGTCGGCGGCCTCGGCGTTCGGCTCCAACATCGTCGACGTGACCATGGAGATGGTGGCCCAGATCATCTACACCCTGATCGGCATCGCCCTGCTCGTGGTGCACCTGGGCTTCGGCGGGGCCAATTCCAAGCTGCTCATGCCCATCGTCGGCTCCGTGGGCGTCGGCCTCCTGATCGTCGTCAGCTTCATCGCCACCCAGAGGAAGGGCCTCTCCAAGCTCGGGGCCTTCATCCAGCGCCTGGCGCCCTCCAGCGCCGAGCACACCCTGGCCATGACCCAGGTGATCGAGGACTCCTACGGCAAGCCGGCGGGCCTGCTGATCGGCCTAGCCCTGCACATGTTCGCCTGGTTCGGCGGGGCCTGGGGCACGTGGCTGATCCTGGACTTCATGGGCCATCCCCTGCCGTTCCTGTCGGTGGTGGCGATCGAGTCGCTGCTGTTCGCCGCCCGCAACGCCGCCTTCGTGGTGCCGAGCGGGCTGGGGGTGCAGGAAGGCGTCTACGCCCTGGTCGGTCCGCTGTTCGGACTGCCGGCCGAGGCGGCCCTGGCGCTCAGCCTGCTCAAGCGGGCGCGGGATATCGCCATCGGCGTGCCGGTGCTGCTGTCGTGGCAGCTGGCTGAGGGGCGGCGCAGCCTGTTCGCGCGGCGCGCCAGGCCCTGATCATGCGGGCCCCTTGCCAGCCGAAGCCAGTCGTTATCCAGTATAGCTATCGCCGTTAGGATAGGTCGCGCATGCCGTCGAGCAGCCTGGAGAAGATGCTGAGCGTTCTCGAGTTCGTCGAGGAGCGTGGCCAGGTCGACGGCATGGAAGAGATGCTCGAGGGGCTGAATCTGACCCGCTCGACCCTCTATCGCTATGTGCGCACCCTGGTGGAATTCGGCCTGCTCGCGACCAGCCCGGGCACCGGCTACACGCTCGGTCCGCGCATCATCGAGCTCGACTACAAGATACGGGTGCGCGACCCGATCATCCTGGCCAGCCATCCGCTGATGACCCAGCTGGTGCAGACGGTGCCGAGCATCGCCCTGCTGTGCCGGCGCTACCGCGACAAGGTGCTGTGCGTGCATCAGGTGCGGGGCGCGGTGGGCTTCGTCTCGACCTACGAACGCGGGCGCGCCCGGCCGTTGTTGAAGGGCGCCGCCTCCCTGGTGATCCTGGCCTACATGCCCGCCGCCCAGATCTCCAAGCTCTACAACCAGGACGCGGAAGGCTTCGCCGAGGCGGGGCTGGGCGATTCGATCAAGGCGGTGCGCTCGTCGCTCCGCGCCATCCGCCAGCAGGGCTGGAAGGCGTCCGAGAGCCAGGTGGTGTCGGGCGTGACCGGGATCGCCGCGCCAATCTTCGACTCCGGCGACCATGTGATGGGCAGCCTGAGCCTGACGGTGGGCCGAACGGGGCTGACGCCCGCCGAGGTGGCCGAGATCGCCGGACGGGTGGTGTTCTGCGCCCAGATCGTGTCGGCCGCCCTGTCTGCTCACGGATTGGCCGCCGAGAGCGGCGGCGGGCTGTGGGATCAGCCCCATCCCAGCGCCGAGGCCCAGCCCCAACGCCCCGAGGACAACCGCCTGCTGGGCAGCGCGCCCCTGGCCGCGGCGCCGTTGAGGACGCGGCGGAGGAGGGCGGTCTAGCTACTTCTTGGCCGCGTCGCGAGGCTTGCCGTCGATGGTCACCAGGCCGCCGACCACCTGGTTCCGGTTACCGTCCAGGCAGATGTATTCCATGATCTCGTCGCCGGGCTTGACCCGCCTGTAGGTGACCCGCTCGGTCCAGGGATGAGCGAAGGTTCCCGGGTCGTCGATGGTGATCTGGTCCTCGAACTGGTCGGGATTCAGCAGGCGGATGCGCTCGACCAGGTGCAGCTTTTCGGTGTGCGGGGCGCCCAGCATGTCGAAGGTGGTCTTGCTGGACAGGCCGATGGTGTCGACCACCAGGGTGTCGCCTTCCCAGTGGCCGACGCTGTCGCCCATGTAGTCCGGGGTGATGTCGTCGGGAGCGAGGTGGCCCCTGTCGAGATGCACGATGCGGTAGTTGCGCTGCAGTTCGTGGACGAAGGCGAAGTCCTTGGCCGACTGGAAGATCTCCACCGGATAGGTGGCGGCGGTCATCATCTGCGGCATGCCGTGGGGCAGGCAGAAGGTGGGGCCGCCGGCGTAGGTGTGGCCCTTCTTCTCTTCCTCGATGTTGTGGTCGTAGATCTTCTGCGCCCAGGGCAGGAAGGGGGCGGGCTTGCCGTCCATGTCGTGCAGGATGCGCTTGTCGAGGGGAGCGCCGGAGCCGACGTAGTGCTCGATCTCCCATACCCCGCTCATGTCGACGCCGGGCGCCTTGAGGGTGAAGCCCGGGCCGGTAGAGGGGACGGCGGGGGCCGCGTCCCTGGCTTCCTGGGCATGGGCCGCGCTCGCCGCCAGAACCGTCAGCGAGGCGCCGATCAGAAGGGCTTTCACCGACACGGTTTCCTCCAACGCCAGCCCGTTGCCCGTTCCTCGCTTCTGCGGCGACGCCCGGGAAAACCAGGGTTAGGTTTCGGTCCAGCCGATTGCAACATGATTTCCAAATTACGGGATTGCCTTGAGAATTCCGGCTCCGGCCGCTGGACGGCCCGGCGGGGCGGATGCTAGCGATCCGTAACAACAACCGGCTTCGGCCGAGGATAAGGGCAGGACGCATGGGCGGGATCGACGGCTTCCGGAAGACCCTCGATTCCGAACGGGTGTCGCCCTTCTTCTACGGCGTCATCGCCCTGCTCGCCCTGCTGATGGTGACCGACGGATTCGGCACCCAGTCGATGGGCTTCGTGGCCCCCGTGATCACCAAGGCCTGGGCCCTGAAGAAGGGCGCGATCACCGCCGCCGTCACCACGGGACTGGTCGGGGTCATGTTCGGCGCCTGCGGGGTCACGCCGATCGCCGACCGCATCGGCGCCCGCCGTATCCTGGTGGTCTGCGCCGTCGCCTACGGGGTGTTGATGGCGGCCACGTCCCTGGTCACGGACTTGAACGGACTGGCCTGGATGCGCCTGTTCACCGGCCTGGCGCTGGGCGGCGCCATGCCGGCGGCGATCGCCCTGGTCTCGGAATATTCGCCGAGCCGCCTCCGGGCGATGCTGGTGACCGTGGCCGTCTGCGGCTTCTCCGTCGGCGGGGCGCTCGGAGGGCTCGCCAACTCGCTGCTGATCGCGCGCCACGGCTGGCCGTCGGTGTTCGTGGCGGGCGGCATAGTGCCGATCGTGCTTGCGCCCATGCTCTACCTGTGGCTGCCGGAGTCCCTGCCGCGGGTGGTGATTGGCAAGGCCAGCGCCCGGGCCATGGCCGCGGTGCGCAAGATCGCGCCGCACTGGACGCCTTCGGTCGACGCGCCGGGCGAGGCTCCGGTCAGGCAGCTTCCGGTGGTGGGGCTGTTCCAGGACGGCTTCGCCGTGGCGACGGTGCTGATCTGGATTCTGTATTTCATGAACCTGATGGTGCTCTACACCCTGTCGCAGATGCTGCCGACGATCATCACCGACGCCGGCATGCCGCTGAGCGCCGCCAGCACCGCCACCAGCTTCTACCAGCTGGGCGGCATCGCCGGCGCGCTGGTGTTCTCCTACCTCTGCGACCGCTACGGCTCGCGCCTGATCCTGCCGGCCATTTTCATCGGCACCTCGGTGTTCTGCCTGCTGATCGGCGTCGCCGGCCGGGACGCAGGACTGGTGGTGGTCGCGGCCACCACCGCGGGCGTGTTCGTGATCGGCGGCCAGGCGGTGGCCAACGCCTTCGTCGGCAACTTCTACGGATCGCATATCCGGGCCACAGGCATCGGCTGGGCGCTCGGCATGGGCCGTCTCGGCGCGATTGTGGGCCCCTTCGTCATCGGCACCCTGCACGGGGCGGGGGCCAGGCCGCAGACCCTGTTCGAGCTCTGCGCCATCCCCGGATTGTTCGCCGCCGCGGCCACGTGGTTCGTCGCGCGCAACCACGGTCCTGCTCGAGCTGCGTCGATCGCCGCCGCCGCGGCCGCCGCCAAAGCCTGACTCCAGCCAGCGTCACCACGAGAGAGATTTGATGGCCCGCCAATAGCTGCCCTGCACCCTGCTCGAGGCCACGGAAGTCCTGCGGAAAGTCCCCTACAAGCGTATCGCCACGGAAGAGGCGTGGTGTCCGCCGGAGATGCTCGACATCTACAAGACCATGGTCGAGACCAAGGCGCTGGACGACCCGGGCTTCAACACCATGTTCGGCTTCTACCTGAACAGCCCGAGCGTTCGCAGCCAGCAGATCCGCGACTATCTGGTCGACCTCGGCGAGCAGCGCCTGCGGCACATGCACGAGCGCGGCATCGACATGCAGATCGTGAGCCTGACCTCGCCCGGGGTGCAGGTGATGCCGACGGACCAGGCCGTCAGCTTCGCCGCCTACGCCAACGACGTGCTGGCCGAGGGTTGCCACGCCCATCCGACGCGCTTCGCGGGCCTGGCCGCGGTCGCCCCGCAGGACGCCAAGGCCGCCGCCCTGGAGCTGGAGCGCGGCGTGAACCGCCTCGGGCTGAAGGGCGCGATCATCAACTCCCACACCATGGGCGAGTACCTGGACGACGAGAAGTTCTTCCCCCTGCTGGAAGCAGCCGAGGCGCTGGACGCGCCGATCTATCTACATCCCCAAGTGCCGTGGAAGACGATGAGCGCGCCGTTCCTGGAGTGCGGCCTGGACGGGGCCATCTACGGCTTCGGCGTGGAGACCGGCCTGCACCTGCTGCGGATGATCGTGACCGGCGTGTTCGACCGCTTCCCCAAGCTGACGGTGGTGGTCGGCCACCTGGGCGAGGCCCTGCCGTTCTGGATGTACCGGCTCGACTACATGCACCGGGCGGGGGTGGTGTCGAAGCGATACGCCCGGATGCAGCCGCTGCAGCTGGGCAAGGTGTCCGACTACCTGCGCCGCAACGTCTATGTGACCACCTCGGGCTTCGCCTGGGAGCCGTCGATCAAGCTGTGCCAGGAGGTGCTGGGCGCCGACCGCGTGCTCTACGCCATGGACTATCCCTACCAGCATGATCTGGCCGAGGTGATCGCCACCGACAACCTCGACATCCCCGACGACGTGAAGGCGATGCTGTTCCAGACCAACGCGGAGCGCCTTTTCAAGCTGACGTGACGCGTCGATTTCGACGCCTTACAACGCAACCAAAGGGTCCGACCAGGGGTTTAAGTTGCGGTGTCAATTGTTCTGACTTGACGGATCAATTGACTTGATTATTGACATCGCAACTGAAATGATGCGGCAAAATAGGGACAGGACACTGTCCGTATAATTATTTTGGGAGACGAGGATGGCCGGTTTGAAGCCCTCGATTCTGATGATCGGAGCCAGTGTGGTGGCCGTTTCGGCCGGCATTCTGGTCGCCTGCGCCCACGACAAGGTCGGGCAGGTGGCCGACGCCAGCCAGGCGATTCCCGACCGTCCGGATTGGAACTGGGACGTTCGCCCGATCCTGTCTCAGAACTGCTTCTCGTGCCACGGCCAGGGCACCCAGAAAGCGGGCCTGCGCCTCGACATCCAAAAGGCCGCCTACGACCCGATCCCCGAGGACAAGAATCACCACGCGATCGTCCCGGGCAACCCGGCCAAGAGCGAGCTCTTCCATCGCATCACCTCGTCCGACGCCGACTTCCGCATGCCGCCCAAGGAGTCGCACAAGACCCTGTCGCCGCGCGACATCGCCATCGTCGAGCGCTGGATCAAGCAGGGCGCCCAGTACAAGCAGCACTGGGCCTACATCACGCCCGCCATCGTGCAGCCCGAGAAGACCAAGTGGGACACCCAGGCGGTCAATCCGATCGACCGCTACGTCTATGCGCGCCTGGCCCGCGAAGGGCTTTCGCCCGCGCCTGAAGCCGATCGCGAGACCCTGATCAACCGCGTGACCCTCGACCTCACGGGCCTTCCGCCGACCCTGGCCGAGGTCGACGCCTTCGTGAACGACAAGGACCCGAACGCCTACGAGAAGCTGGTCGACAAGCTGCTGGCGTCCAAGGAATACGCTGAGCGCCAGACCAACGTGTGGATGGACGTGGCCCGCTACGCCGACACCCGCGGCGGCCTGAACGACGGCGACCGTCCGATCTCCTATCCCTACCGCGACTGGGTGATCAGCGCCTTCGAGCGCAACATGCCCTACGACAAGTTCGCGACCTGGCAGCTGGCCGGCGACAAGCTCAACGGCGGCCATCCGACCCGCGAGCAGCTGCTGGCCAGCGCCTTCCTGAAGGCCGGCCGTCAGGACGCCGAGGGCGGCGCGATCGACGAAGAGTTCCGCATGAACTACGTCGAGGAACGCACCGAGCTGATCGGCAAGGACTTCCTCGGCCTGACCGTCGGCTGCGCCAAGTGCCACAACCACAAGTACGACGTCATCGCCCAGGCCGATTACTATTCGCTGGCCGCCATCTTCAACCAGATGGACGAGCGCGGCGGCGGCTCCTTCGGCCGCGGTACGCCCTCCGGCGCCTATCTCGAACTGCCGACCGCCAAGCAATCCAGGGCCCTGTCCGCGGCGCAGGCCAACACGGTGGCCAAGGAGAAGGCCTACGAGGACGCCCTTCGCGCCGCCGAGGCCAAGGCCACGGCGGCTGTCGCCAAGGTCCCAGATGGCCAGCGCGCCCAGTTCGTCGAAGCCTCGATTAACGCCGACACCCAGGCCTACTACCCGCTCGACAAGGGCTACAAGGATTCCAACGAGGAGCTGTACCTCGAGCCCCAGTCCCAGGCGCCCGGCGAGCCGCATCCCGGTGAGAAGTCCAAGTTCCCCGGCCTGACCACGGCCCAGGTCGTGGCCAAGCTGCAGAGGCAGATCCTGGCCGACGTGAAGTCCGGCAAGCCCGTTCCCTCGCTCGGCGGCCCGCCTGGCGCAGGCCCCGGCGGCCCGGGCGCCCCTGGCGGCTTCGCCCGCGCCGGCTTCAAGCCCGGCGGCCCCGGCCTCGGCGGCCGTCCCGGCTTCGGCGGTAAGCCTGGCGGCCCCGGCTTCGCCGGCCGACCCGGCGGCCCCGGCGCTGTCGGCCCCGACGGCAAGCCCTTCGACCGCGAGGCCTTCCTCAAGGCCCGCGCCGCCCGCATCGCGGCCGGCGGCGGCGCCCCCGGCGGCCCCGGTGCGGCCGGCCCAGACGGCAAGCCCTTCGACCGTGAAGCCTTCCTCAAGGCGCGCGCCGCGCGAGCGGCGGCCGCGGGCGGCGGAGACGCCGGCGCGGTCACGGCCATCGCCTCCAACAACGGCGACTCGACCATGCCTCAGGCGGACGCGCCTTCGGCCAAGGCCCGCGGCCCCGGCCTCGGCGGCCGTCCCGGCTTCGGCGGTCCTGGCGGCCCCGGCCTGACCAAGGCGGCCTTCGGCAAAGGCGGCCCTGGCGGCAAGGTCGGCATCACCGCCGACGGCGAAGTGAAGCCCGCCAAGGGCAAGGCCGCGCCGATCCTGCGCCGCCGCTTCGGCGGCATGGCGGCGGACCAGTCGGCCATGGCGGCCGACCCGGGCCTGCCGCGTATCGCCTCGCACGAAGTCGACTGGGCGCTGGAGCAGCTGATCGCCTCGGGCTACGAGGACGAGGTGCTGGGCGATCCCCAGCGCATCATGAAGCGCCAGCTGCCGCAGTGGATCCACGAGGACACGCTGCTGTGGACCGACCAGGGCAAGGCCGACGGCACCCGCGGCTTCGTATCGAATGTGAAGTTCATCCCCGGCCACAAGGGCCAGGGCATCCAGCTGCACGACTCGGTGTTCTCGATGGCCAAGGGTATCGGGATGTTCGAGCGGACCCAGCCCTACAGCCTCGATTTCTGGCTGAAGCTGCGGCCGAACAAGCCCTATTACGACTCCACGCGCCCGCACGGCCCGTCGGCCTCGATCCTCTACAACAACGGCGGAATCGAGGGCAAAGGCTACGAGTTGGCGATGTCCAACAACAAGCTGGCCTACGCCATCACCGCCTCGGCCCCGACCGAGATGCTGCTGATCGAGACCAAGGCGGACGTGCCCACCGGTCGCTGGGTGCACATCACCTCGACCTACGACGGCAACTCCAAGGCCGAGGGCATGCACCTCTACGTCGACGGCAAGGAGCAGGAGGTCGAGGTCGAGCACAACCGTCTGACCCGTTCGGCCCAGCCCGGCGGCGGCAACAGCCAGTTCGTGTCGTACTTCGGCCTGGCCTCTGGCGTGAACTTCAACCGGCCTGAGCTGGTCGACGGCGCGATCGACGAGGTGCGGGTGATCACCCGCGCACTAAGCCCGCTGGAAGTGAACTTCCTGCAGGATCCCAAGCTGGTGAACGCGGTCCCGGCCCAGCAGGCCAAGGCCGACATGGCCATGGTCCAGGCGCTGAAGGACCCCGCGGTCCAGACCGCCTGGCAGGCTCTGACGGACGCCCGCCTGGCCGAGCAGCGCACCGAGACGCCGATCTATGCGATGATGGTCGCCGGCGATCAGGCGATCCCGCGCAAGAGCTATGTGCTCGACCGCGGCGTCTACAATTCCTACCTGCAGGAAGTGAAGCCGGGCGCCATCCCGCGCGTCTACCAGTGGAGCGACAAGCTCCCGCGCGACCGTCTGGGCCTGGCCGAATGGCTGTTCGATCCCAAGCATCCGCTGACCGCGCGCGTGTTCGTCAACCGCATGTGGCAGGGCCACTTCGGCAACGGCATCGTGCAGACGGTGGACGACTTCGGCACCCAGGGCACCAACCCGACCCATCCGGAGCTGCTCGACTACCTGGCCGTGGAATTCGTCAAGTCCGGCTGGGACATGAAGCACATGCACAAGCTGATGGTGATGTCGGCGACCTACCGGCAGAACTCCAGCGTGACGCGTGAGGCCCTCGAGAAGGATCCGCGCAACTTCCTGCTGGAGCGCGGCCCGCGATTCCGCATGCCGGCCGAGACCATCCGCGACAACGCCCTGAAGGCCTCTGGCCTGCTGGTGACGAAGGTCGGCGGCGACGCTGTGTTCCCCTACGCCCCGGACGCGATCTGGGACGGCGCGGCTCAGGGCGTCTCGGTCTATCCGACCAATGTGCCTGACGATCAGATGCACCGCCGCTCGATGTACACCTTCATCAAGCGCAACGCTCCGGTCGCCAACCTCGTGCCGTTCGACATGCCCGACCGGCGCGACGCCACCGTGCTGCGGCCGATCGCGAACACCCCGCTGCAAGGCCTGGTGATGATGAACGACACCCAGTTCATGGAGGCCTACCGCAAGCTGGCCGAACGGGCGATCAAGGCTTCGGCCAACCCCGACGATCAGCTGGCCACCATGTGGCGTCTGGCGGTCCGCCGCCATCCGGACGCGAAGGAGCTGGACACCATCCGGCGCTATCGCGATCAGGAAATCGCCCTGATGCAGAAGTCGCCCGACGAGGTGAAGAAGCTGCTGGCCATCGGCGTGGCCCCGGCCGACCCCAAGGTCGACCCGGTCCAGCTCGCCGCCATGACCATGGTGACGGCTACCGTGATGAATACGCCTGACGCCTACACGCTGCGCTAGGAGGGATGGAAATGAGCAAGAAGATCGAACTCGATCCTCAGGATCTGGCTAACTTCAGCCGCCGTTCCATTCTGGGCACCGGCATGGGCCTGGGCGCCATCGCGGCGGCCGAGCTTCTCGGCGGCGGCATGGCCTCGGCCAAGGGCTCCGGCGGATCGTCCGGCGGCGAGGCGGGCCCCGACATGGGCAAGCTGACCACCGGCCAGTTCCCGGCCCGGGCCAAGCGCGTGATCGACATCCACATGAAGGGTGCTGTCAGCCAGGTCGACACCTTCGATTACAAGCCGACCGTGATCAAACTGCACGGCACCGAGATCCCGCCGTCGGTGAAGGGCAAGGGCAAGATTTCGGCCATGTCCAACGCCCAGTCGTCGTTCCCGGTGATGGGCCCGATCGCGCCTTACAAGCAGTACGGCCAGTCCGGCCGCTGGGTGTCGGATCTGTTCCCGCACGTGGGCTCGATCGCCGACGACCTGACCTTCATCCACTCGATCTGGACGCCCCAGGTCAACCACGACCCGGCCGACGTGCTGATGCACACCGGCTTCCAGCTGGCCGGCCGCCCCTCGGGCGGCGCCTGGGTCAACTATGCGCTCGGCACCGACAACTCCAACCTGCCGGCCTTCGTGGTGATGCGCTCGCAGTTCCAGTCGGCCGGCGTGGGCGCCACCCAGGCCACCTGGTCGGCGGGCTTCCTGCCGTCCAACCACCAGGGCGTGGAATTCCGCTCGGGCAACGAGCCGGTGCTGTACGTGGCCAATCCGGACGGCGTCAGCCGCCAGGAGCGCCGCAGCCAGATGGACGTGATCGACCAGCTTTCGCAGTACCAGTACCAGACCACCGGCGACCCGGAGATCCTGTCCAAGATCGCCCAGTACGAAATGGCCTACCGCATGCAGGACTCGGTGCCGGAAGTCACCGACCTCTCGGACGAGCCGCAGTACATCCTCGACATGTACGGCCCGCAGGTGCACGTGCCGGGCACCTACGCCCGCAACTGCCTCCTGACCCGCCGCTTGATCGAGCGCGGCGTAAAATACGTCAACCTGATCCAGGTCGGCTGGGACCACCACAACGGCATCGCCCGCCGCCACCCGTCCGATTGCTGGGCGGTGGACCAGCCTTCGGCGGCTCTGGTCACCGACCTCAAGCAGCGCGGCCTGCTGGACGACACCCTGGTCACCTTCAAGGGCGAGTTCGGCCGGACGGTCTACGCCCAGGGCGGCATCCAGCCCAACTCGGGCCGCGACCACCACGGCGGCAACTTCACCATGTGGATGGCCGGCGGCGGCACCAAGCCGGGAACGGCCTACGGTCAGAGCGACGACTTCAGCTACAACGTCGCCGAGAACCCGGTCGAGGTGCACGATCTCAACGCCACGATGCTCTACCTGCTGGGCATTGATCACAAACAACTCACCTTCCACTACCAAGGCCGCGACTTCCGTCTGACCGACACCGCGGGCAAGGTGATCCAGGGCGTTCTGGCCTAGGATGAAGTAAGCTGGCTGAGGGAACGGCCGGCCAAGAGCGACAGAGCAAGCGCGATCCGCCGGCCTTCCGGCCGGCGGTCAGCAGCCTGCCAGCGTACCCGAGGCCCGAGGCCCGGGCTTAGGGAGAGGCGCTGCGATTCATGCAATTCATCTGGTTTCTGGGACGATTCCACGTCCTCGTCCTTCACCTGCCTCTCGGCATCCTGACCCTGGCCGTCACGCTTGAGATCCTGACCCGGTTCAAGCCGTTCCAGTTCCTGAGGAGCGCCCTGGCCCCCACCTGGATCGCGGGCGCCGTCACGGCCCTGGCCACGGTGACGCTGGGCTACATGCACGCCAGCGAGGACAGCTTCCAGGACATGCCTGCGGTGGAGGCCCACCGCTGGGCGGGCGTGACCCTCTGCGCCGTCACCTGCCTCATCGCCCTGCTGCGCACGCGCATGCTGCCGGCGCCGACCTGGCCAAAGTGGGCCGGCCCCGAGGGCGTGTTTGGCGACGCCTACCGCGCGATCCAGCCCGCCTTCGCCCCCGGCTCCAAGCTCGACACCGGCTATGACAAGCTGTGGGCCGCGCCGGTGGCGGTGATCCTGCTCTTGATGTTCATCACCGGTCACCTGGGCGGCAACCTGACCCACGGCGACACCTATCTGATCCAGTACGCGCCGGGCCCGATCCGCATGCTGGCCGGCCTGCCCGCCAACGCGGGCCCCAGGCCCAAGCCCAAGGACCTGGCTTCGGCCGACCTGTTCCTGGACGTGGTGCAGCCGGCCCTGGAGCAGCGCTGCTCGGGCTGCCACAACAACTCCAAGAAATCCGGCGGCTTCTCGGTGGCGTCCTACGACACCATCATGAAGGGCGGCGCCAAGGGCCCGGTGATCGTGGCCGGCAATCCGGCCGGCTCGAACCTGTTCCACCGCGTGAACCTGACGCCGGACAACAGCGACTTCATGCCGAAGGACGGCAAGACTCCGCTCAACAAGAACGAGATCGCCGCCGTCGGCGCCTGGATCCAGAACGGCGCCCAGAAGAGCGTCCTGGTGGGCAGCCTGAAGCTGGCCGCGGCCGACACCAACGCCATTCAGGCGGTGATCGGCGCTTCGGGCGGCTCGGCCAACGACGAGACCGTCGCCTTCACGCCGCTGCCGGGCGAAGGCCCGCTGCCAGCCGTGCCGGAGGCCGACAAGGCCGCGGTGGCCAAGGCGGTGAGCGACAACTTCATCGTGCGCAAGGTGGCCAAGAACTCCAACCTCCTCGACGTGGACTATGCCTCGCTGAAGCCGGTGACGCCGGAGATGGTGGCCGACCTGACCAAGTTCGGGCCCAACATCCTGCGCCTGAACCTGCGCCATGCGGGCGTGACCGACGCCGAGGTCAAGACCATCTCGGGCTTCAAGAACCTCAGGGACTTGCGTCTGGAGAAGAACGACATCACCGACGCGGCGGCCAGGGATATCAGCGGCCTGAAGGACCTGACCTACCTGAACCTGACCAACACCAAGGTCACCGATGCCGGATTCGACGCCGTCTCCAGCCTGCCGAACCTGCACCGCTTCTATGTCTGGGGGACGCCCGTGACGTCCACCGCCGTCGACAAGGTGAAGGCCAGCCGCAAGGACATGATCCTCTATGCCGGCCTCACGCCCAAGGACGTGCCGAAGGAAACCAAGGTCATGCAGCCGACCAACTGACAGTTGGCTCCAGCTTGATCGCAAGGGACAAGGCGGGTCGCGAGGCCCGCCTTTTTCTTTGCCGTTCCGGCCCAGCCGGCGCCCGGGCGCCGGAGGCCCGGCGCATTTACCGCAAAGATTCCGCCACAGCGGCCTTGATCCCTGCCGGGGATGTGGCTCATTTGAGGCCGTGCGTCCCATCCTTTTGGATTGAAAGGATGTGCGGCGGCTTTAGGGGTCCCTGGTGACGAAGATTTCTGCGATTGCCGAGCCGCGGGAAGCCGCCGACGCGAGCCCGATTCTTCCCGAGAATATCGGTTTTCAGATCCGGATCGTGCAGATGCGCGTATTCCGCGAGTTCTATCGCACCTTCGACGGCACCGGCGTCACTCCCGGCATGCACACCGTGCTGGCCATCATCCGAGACAACCCCGGCATCCGCCAGCGGACCCTGGCCGAGCTGCTGATGGTGCGCGAGCCGAACATGACGCGGATGATCCAGGGGCTGCAGGGCGCGGACCTGATCGCCCGCGAAATCGACAAGACCGACCGCCGCGCCTTCCACCTGGTGCTCACCGAGAAGGGCCGCGCCGTGATGGCCAGCGTGCAGGACCGGATGGACGCTTTCGAGGAAAAGCTTCTCGGCGGGCTGGAGGGCAAGGAGCGCAAGGCCCTGCGGGCCTATCTGGACCGCATTCTCGAGGCGGTCGGCTGAGCCGCGTAAAAAAGCTTATCCTGTATACAAGCCTGCGCTAGGTTCCCCGCCGAAGCATCCCAGGGAGGGGACATGTCGAAATACGCGCCGGCCATCGATCTTGAGGCCGTCACCGCCATCGACGTCCACACCCACGCCAGCCTGTCGTCGGTCCTGCCGCGCGACCCGTGCTCGATCCCGCTGGACGAACACATGCAGGCCTACTTCAAGGCCGCCCCGACCCCCACCAACGAGGAAGTCGCCGAGTACTATCGCGCGCGCAAGATGGTGGCGGTGATCTTCCCGGTCGACTGCGAGCACGAGCTCGGCCACTGGCGGGTGCCCAACGAGGAAGTGGCCGAACTGGCCAACACCTACAACGACTGCCTGATCCCGTTCGCCAGCATCGACCCGCACAAGGGCAAGATGGGCGTGCGCGAGGCGATCAAGCTGGTCGAGGAGTACGGGGTGAGGGGCTTCAAGTTCCACCCCACGGCCCAGGGCTTCTATCCCAACGACCGCATGGCCTACCCGCTGTACGAGGTGATC
>Ga0265327_10003005_pt1 | contig 16733 bp, 12 predicted proteins | sample 41621metaG_FD_202089 | JGI IMG/M metagenome (GOLD analysis project Ga0265327, IMG submission 202089) | Rhizosphere microbial communities from Carex aquatilis grown in University of Washington, Seatle, WA, United States - 4-16-21 metaG | ecosystem: Host-associated > Plants > Roots > Rhizosphere... | reverse complement strand
GTGATCATTCCCATGGTTTCCCAGCATCAGGTCGATATGAACCACGTCACCGGCACGAATGACGTTGGAATTGGTCTGGACCCACGTGTCGTGGGCCGGGACCGGCCCCCCCGTGATCAACAGCATCAGCATCGCACCCAGCGCGGATCGATTCATATTCATTTCTCCTTGGAAACCGCCTCATCTGTCGGCGGAAAGTAGTCCGTGCTGGCGTGCGATCACGGTCAGCAGGGTTTGATTGTCCAAAAACGGTTTGTTCCCGGTATTGCACCAGAGCACCGTCCCGTCGGAATCGATGACAAACGTGCCGTGCAATTTGATTTCTGGTTTGCCATCCCTTTCCGGTTGAAAGACGCCATACGCTTCGGCCACGGAATTGTTGACGTCAGACAGAACGGGAAACTCAAACCGACCATATTCGGCGAATCGTTCCGCCGTCAGTTCAGGAGGGTCGGCACTGATGGCGACGACCTGTGTCCCCAATTCGACAAACCGCCGAATGTCTTCGTTCAATCCGAACAACTGGCCGACACAGTGGTTGCAGTGGTATCCATAGTAAAACACCACGACCACAGGGGCGTCTTTCAGCGAGTTGCCGAGCGAAACCTTGTTCCCCTGATCATCCATCAATTCAAAATCGGGCGCCCGCTTGCCAACCAGAGGATGCGCCTCGGTCGGTTGCGGTTCGAACCGGTCGTCAGACAGGATTTCATATAACGGCGACACCAGCGGCCTGGGTTTCTCGGACCTCAGGTAGGCCTTGGCGTCGTTGGCCAGGTGACCTGTTGGAACCAATCCGTATGACAGGCAAAGTTCGCGACACTTGTCCAGGAAACTCATGTCGGCCGCGGCGACATCCGCGCGACGCGGCACTGCCAGATGATAGGACACAATGATGCCATAAACGACGGAAACCAAGCCGAGGAAGATCAGGAACAGTTTCTGCCCCAGAGGTCGCCGGCGCGGGGGTTTTAAGTCCGAGGCCGGCGGCGGCGGTGTTGTTGTGGATTCGTTGGACTGCATTACCGTGTTCTCGGATACGAGGGGTGGTTCGGCGGGGGCAGATGGTCGGGTGTTGGATTTCCGAATCGAGGCATTCATCCGGCCAAATGGAAATCTCAACTCCGACTCACCTGCTCCGGTCGCCGTCCGAAGCTAATAGTCGCTGACTACTTCGCCTCCGGATTTGGTGGCGAGCGACTGCCAGATGACATAGTCGATGTTTTCGCTCACAAATGTTGTGGAGCCATCACATCGTAGCACATGAACACCCCCGACATGACGACTGCGGGCTGAGGTCAACCCGGCGTTATGGCTGTTATTCCCGCAATCAAATGATCTGGAGTTCGGAGTCAGGCCGTGATTATACAGCGTGTCACCAAAATGGCCGTTCATCCATTTGGCGCCGCGAATACCTGACCATGAACCGGCCGCGCCAACGACACAGGTTGCAGGACTCGGATCCGTGCCGGTGATGGTATCGTTCTGGGCGGCTGTCAGATTTAAAACCTGCTGACTTGGACTGACGGGCTGAGTGCTGGCCGGGATGGATCCTGAGCCGTTCCCTCCTGCCGAGTAGCCGTTACCAAGGATTTGTTCACTCATGGCAATGGTGCTCGATAGTCCATCCGTGACATCTCGGAATTTGACGACTCCCAGCAGTTTGACGTCCATCATCACGCCGTCCCCCTTGCGAATATAACGCGCGGTCGGGTTGGCTCCACTACCGGTGCAGGCGACGTAATTTGTTGGTCCGTAAGAGTTTCCCTGAACTGTTCCCAGGTCGCTCGGGCAGAGAAATGTGGGGATCCTGGTCATCGCTGCCGTGACATTGGCTGAGTATGGCAAAACGGGAGGCTCAACAAATGTGGGGGCGGTGTTGAAGTCGATCAGCTGATACAGATTGGCCCCATCATAATACGGCAGAAGTGCCGCATGGGCCGAGAACACCATCGGGTAGCCGACACGGCCTGGTGGAAAGCTGGTGTGAGTCGATTCGTAATTGTGGATGGCCAACCCCATCTGCTTCAGGTTGTTCTTGCATTGAATCCGGCGTGCGGCTTCACGCGCCTGCTGAACGGCGGGAAGCAGCAGGGCGATCAGGACCGCGATGATGGCGATCACAACGAGCAGTTCAATCAATGTAAATCCGCGCGCGCGGCGGTACCGACCGTACATGAATTCCCCCTCAGGAATCGAGATGTCCAATAGAAGATTCCAGGCATTCATGGCCTGGGATTGACGAAGTCCGAGTCCTCGATCCGAATCGCGACAGGGCGCACTGGACCGGGCTCACGTTCGACCTTGCGGTCTTCGGGGGGCGCAGAATCCGCGCCATCGTTCGTCAAACGAGGAAGAATTCCGGGGGCGGAACCACCGGGCGCGGCCGATGGCCGCAGGGAGAGCCAGCGGGATCCTGCATGGCCCGTTCCTGAATGGGGATTGCGACAATCGTAGTCGCATCCGACAGGATCCGGGGCTGAGGGCAAATCAGGACCAGCGGCAGGTCAACAGGACAGGGGCAACCCGCTGTCCACGCGGGTGCGCTCTCTTGGTGCTCAATCGAGTCAATCACCCGAGTTGATGGGGTTTCCGCTGATTTTGCGCAGCAGCTTTTCGCTTCGGGTTTGGATTTGGATTTTGCCACGCAACAGCTGGACTGCCCCGGAATCCGGGCACAACAGCAACGTCCGGCGGCCCGCGATTGAGGCGAACAGCGGCAGGACCCCGCGACTGACGTTGGACCCGCCTGCGGTCGTGATCCGCCAAGCGGCAATCCCAGGTTCATGACGACATACAGCAGCAGAACGGCAGTCCGACACTGACAGACTCCGTCCCGGCTACAGGCGAGCACGCTGCGCAATCCCAGCGCGATGCGTGGCAATCGCGGTGGTTGCAGTCGGGACAGCATGGAGCACAGCCTGGATCGAGTTTGCGGAATTTTCGGATTCTAACCCCGAGCGAATTCATAAGCCAACGTTCACAGGACATTTCCAGACAGTTCCTGTTTTGTCTGACTTTAACCCGGTCTAGTCAGAGGGGCGACCTTTTGGTATCAACCGGCAGAAACCGCCGTTTTGCGATGGCGGGAGGGGTCGACTTGGGTTTTCACGCGCAATGGATTGCGCAGGACTCTCGCCATGACATGGACGTCGAACATGCGGATTGGAAGTCTGTTTCTGGGACTCCTCATCCTGGGGTGCAATACCGGCCCGATGGGGCCCGGAACCTCCTATCGGACTGTCCCTCCAGCTCGAACTGGCGCCCCGGATATGGGACGTCCTCCCATCGCAGGTCAGCCGATGGGGACGGCTTCATCGGTGCAAGTGGTTCCATTTGCAGCACTTCCGGCTCATGCAGCGATGCAGGCGCAGAACGGAGCACAACCGCTGGCGATGCTGGCGTCGAACGGTCAGATGATTGACGGTCGATCCGTTCCGTATCTGACTCGCCCACCCAGCGCCGGCGGAGCCCGATCGCGAAAGCTGACGATGACAGCGGCGACGGCAACGCCACAAATTGGCGCTTTGGCAAATGGTTTGCCACCGTCACCGCAGGAGGATCTGCGGTTTCGGGGTGGTCGGACAATTCGTGACCTGACCTTCATCAATGTCTACGTCGGTGGTCAAGCGGCCTGGGACGCCTCGGATTGGAAGAACATCGACAAAGCATTGGCGGCCGCGATGTCGGATGAATACCTCAACAATGTGATCCGTCAGTACTTCAACAACCAGCCATTGAAGAACACCTTTAAGGGGTCATTCTTCCTGTCAGGCTGGAAGCCGCAGTTTGTCGCCAAGGCCGATCTCGAACGCCAGGTGAGCGGGCTGTATTCCGGCGGCGCCTTCAACGGAATGGATCTTCCCAATACCGTCATCAACTTCATGCTGCCGAAGGGGACCGTTCTGGGAGATCCCAGCGGTGGCGCCGCGGAAGCCCCGGTTTCCAACAAGGCGATCCCGCATGAAGAGGCGGAGGATTCCACTGGGGGACTGGGGGGCTATCACGGATCGGTGCATGTGAACGGCGCCACTGTCTACTACGCGGTGGGCGTCTACTCCGAGCGTCAGGCGAATGGCAAGACCAACGGGATTCCCGTATTCGATCAGAACTGGAAGAACGTTGTCGGGACGTTTTATCACGAATTGCAGGAAGCCCGGACCGATCCCGATGTGGGCGATGCCGTTGCGGGACTGGGGCCGGATCCGTCCCGCTGGCTTGGCTGGACTTCGGACAGTGGTAATGAAATTGGGGATTATCCCATCGCGGAAGCGCGTCAGCTCAGTACGGTGTTTGCCGAGGTTCCGCTGGCCGATGGGACTGGCTATGTCCCCATTCAGTTGCAGTATTCGAACGCGGTGCATGGTCCGGAAGGCCCGATTCCCTATCCGCATGGAATGGAACCGCCGCCGGGGACCAAGCCAACAAATCCACCGACAACGAATCCCCCTGCGAACAACCAGCCTCCCGCGACCACCGATGCCGACCTGGCGCAGGTCGTCGCCGCGTGGAGCCATCTGGAAGACTCGTTCAAGAAGGCGATCGTTCGACTGGCGACAGGCCGCTGACCGGGGTTTGCCTGGTGAACGGGGACTACCCCCTGCCCCTCTGCCCTACGACAGGTGCTCATGAAATCGATTCGACAAAAGCGAGCTTTGGTGACCGGCGCGGCTTCGGGGATCGGGCGTGGGATTGCGCTGGCACTGGCTCGTGAAGGGGCGGACCTGTACCTGCTGGATGTCGATCAGGTCGGGCTGGAACGGGTCGTCGCAGAAGCGCGAGAGTTGGGGGTGGTTGCGATCGGCGCCCGGTGCGATCTGAGCGATTCCACCGATATCTCGCGAGGGCTGGCCGAGATGCTCGTTCAGTGGCCAACGCTGGACATTCTCGTGAACAACGCGGGAGTGGCCTATTACGGTCCGACGCATTCCATGACCGCTCCGCAGTGGGATCGACTGCTGGGAATCAACCTGCTGGCGCCGATTCAGATCACCCGGGAATTGCTGCCGATGTTGCTGGAACGCCCCGACGCGCATGTGCTGAATGTCTGCAGCATCAGCGGGTTGGTCGCAGGCGGCCGGTTTGCCGCGTATCACACGAGCAAGTTCGGGTTGATCGGGTTTACCGAGGCGATCCGGGCGGAGTATGGCCGTCGCGGCCTGGGAGTCTCGGCCCTGTGTCCCGGGCCGGTTCTGACAAACCTGTACAAGTCCTGTGAGGCGTCGAAGAGTGGCAAAACCGTGCCCGAACCGCCACGGTGGCTTTGCTGCTCGATTGATGCCGTATCCCGTGCGGCAATCCGCTGTATTCGCCGTAATCGACGGCTAAAGCTTGTCGGGCCGCTCGCTCATCTGCTGGCATGGGCCAAATGGCTGGCGCCAGGATTCCTCGACCTGTTGAATCACGCCAGTCGAAAGCGAAAGCACCGCGCGACGGACGACGGCCAATCGCAACGCGCGGCGTGATTGCGCGTCAGGCGCCCATCCCGAAAAGAGACAAGTCTCGGATGGCCCCGCGACGGATTCGGGCCTGAAACGGCGACCGTGAGAGGCGGAATCCGCCAGGATGAGTCACCATGATGCGGGAATCGCTCGCGAGGCTGTGACCAGTTCGTGCCCTGCGCGACGTTTTCGTCGGCACCGGTGCGGCTGTGTTCGCCGGGGACTCGGGTGATTAAACTGGTCCGCCGATTCTGAGATTCGCACTCGCCACTTCGCGGAAACCACTCGACCATGACGGACTTGAACTGGAACAGTCGGCAACTGACTCATGGCTGGCAGCGCGGGGTGACCGCGTTCTTTTACGGTCTGGGGATGAGCGAAGCGGATTTCGACAAGCCGCATGTCGGGATTGGCGTACCGCTGCTCGAGGGAAACCTCTGCAATGTGCATGCGTATGAACTGGCGCGACTGGTGGCGGATGGGTGCCGCACGGCTGGGTTGCTGGGATTTCCCTTCGGCACGCCAGGTGTCAGCGACAACCTGACGCAGGGGTTGGAAGGAGGAAGCGCCAGTCTTGTCTCACGGAATCTGATTGCCAACTCGGCCGAGTGTGTCGTGACGGCGCACTGCTACGACGCGATGATTGGATTGCATCATTGCGATAAGAATGGACCCGGGTTTGCCATGGCACTGGCCCGGATGAATTATCCCGGGATGATCCTGAGTGGTGGCAGCATTCATCCGGGTTGCTATCAGGGACGCGACATATCGATCCTCGACGTCTATGACGCTCAGGCGGCTGCGTCCGTCGGTGCGATTCCCCAGGCTGAGGCGGATGACATTCGTCGACTCGCCTGTCCCGGCCCCGGTGGCTGCGGCATTGCCGCTTCGTTCAACACCTGGGGAATGTGCCTGGAAGCGATCGGACTGATGCCGCCACAAAGCAGTTCCACTCCGGCGATTGACCCGGCGAAGAGAGAGGAATGTCTGAATGCCGGCTCGCTGATCCGCAACCTGCTGCAACTGCAAATCCGGCCTCGAGACATCCTGACTCGGCAGGCGTTCGTGAATGCCGCGACGATGATCTCGGCCGTCGGCGGATCGACGAATGGAGTGATTCATCTGTTGGCGCTGGCGCGCGAGGCCAATGTTGAGTTTGGATTGAAGGATTTCCAGACAATCTTCCGGCAGACACCCGTCATGTGTAACTTCGCTCCGCGCGGGACACGGACGATGGTGGATCTCCACAAACTGGGCGGCACATCGGTGCTGCTCAAGCATTTCATTCAGTCGGGACTGATCGACGGGACTTGTGTGACCGTGACCGGACGGAGCCTGGCCGAAAATGTGACGAACGCCCCGGCGCCTCCTCCGGGCCAGGATTTGATTGCCGCGGCGGATGCGCCCTTCAAGCCCTTTGCCGATATGCAGGTCTGCTTCGGTAATCTGGCGCCGGATGGAATCGTGTTCAAAGTCTCCAGCCTGGCGGAGCCTCGATTCCGCGGGCCGGCGCATTGCTTTGAAAGCGGACGCGACGTTTCGGAAGCGGTCGAACGCCGCCAGATCCAGCCTGGCAGTGTGATTGTCCTGCGAAATCTGGGCCCCGTGGCGCTGGGGATGCCCGAGGTTGTGCTGGCGGCGTCCGCACTGTCGGTTCCGGAACTCAATGGCAAAGTCGCCTTGATTTCTGACACCCGGATCTCGGGGATCTCGCACGGTGCGATTGGCGTTCATTGTGCGCCCGAGGCGGCAGTCGGCGGGCCGATTGCGTTTGTTCATGATGGCGACGTGATCAGCTTTGACCTTCCGTCGGGGCAGGTGACGTTGCACGTCAGTGATGAGGAATTGGGGCGGCGACGAGCGGCATGGCAGCCGAAGCCCAGGGAATACACGCGCGGTTACCTTGCCGATTTCGCAACGACGGTCTCCCAGGCGAATCATGGTTGTGTCAGCACGGCCTTGTATCCAAAACTGAAGTAAACGCGACAGCAATTGGGGTGTGCTTATCTCCCCCCCCCCTGCTCCCATTTTCCGAGGAACTCTGATGCCAAAGAAAAAGGTGGTTGCCAAACGATCTGCTGCCGTGAAGCCGGTCAAGAAGGTTGTCAAGCTGCCGGTGAAGCCATTGAAGCCGGTGCCGGGAACGGCCGGAAAAGCGGCCACGCGAACTGGTGCGGTTCCGGGGCCAAAGAAAGGGACCATCAAGAAAAAAGTTGCGTTGAAGAAGTCTGACAAGGTCGTTCAGACTCCTGCCGTCGCAGCGAAACCTGTCGCGCCGAAACCTGCTTCGCCTGCGCCGCGTCCTGAGCATTCACTCGGGCGTCCACTGGTGACGCAGGAAGAAAAGCTGTACATGCTCTTTCACGACGACTATCAGTGTCGGCAGGTCTTTGAGTTTCTGCGAGTGGAGACCGTGAAGGATCTCGAACAGTTTACGGCTCAGCAGATTGTGCATCTGATGTCGCGACCGATTCGAATGACCGTGGATCGCATTCGGCAGCGGCTGGCGCAGTTCAAACGATCGTTGAAAGATGATGAGCAGTTCGCGGCGGGCGTTCAGCAGGCTGGACAATCCACCGGAAAGTGACACCAGCGCAGCGAGAACGCTTGGCAGATTGCTGCTGCGATCAAGCCGCCAACGGAAGCGGAACGCTCGCCTTTGCCGGGCACGTTTTCAAAAAACAAATGCTGCGCAAGCCCGCCCATCGCCAACGCGAACCAGGGGCCGTCGATTCAACGATTGGTGGTGCGTGGTGTGGGGGTTGGTGGGGCCGTGCCGAAACGAAGAGCCAGTAGTTCACGGTCGCGATTGGCGAGTGCTTCCACCAGCGACGAATCCAGGGTGACCGAGAGTGAGGCCTGGCGACCCGAGGGGTCGGCGATCAGGTAGAAGATCCATGTTAATGCGCGGTCTCCCTCGGATCCCGTCGCCGTGACGCGATAAACAAACTTGCGATCGGGGACGGCGATCACTTCGCCATTCCCCATCGTCTTGATGCGTTCTTTCATCGCCTGCTGGATGTCTCGAACAAAGTCCGCTTCGCGAAGATGTTCGCCCGGTTTGGCGGGAGCGATCGGGGCCAGTTCGCATTGGGCGATCAGGTTGCCCTCATCAATCAGTCGGAAGACAGCCGCCTTGTCGTTGATCTGACGCAGGTGCCAGTGCCTGGGGTATTCAAAACCAATATTCCAGGGGGACTCGAAACGCAGGAATTGTGCCGACGGAGGTGGTTCATTGGCCGCGGTATCCAGCAGCTTTTGTTCGGTCAGTCGGCCGGGGGTCGGCGCCGGTCGTCGCAGCAGTCGCACTCGGGCGGTGAATTCGAAGGCGGGCCGGACGGGTCCCAGTCCCCGCTTTTCCACCTGAGTAAAGTCACACGAGGAGATACATTTCACTCCCAAGTCGTACTCGTAGAACCCATTGACCGTGATTTCATTGATGGCTGCCGCGGCCGCCCCTTCCAGCTTGCCTTCGATCTTGATGCGGGCGACCTGTTTGTCGACCGAGACCAGGGTGCAAGTTAACTCCCCCTTGGCGACCGCATCCATGGCGGTGAGCATCTGAGCCGCCCACGACGGGATCGTCCACTTGTCACCAATTTCGACCGGCTTGCCTGGCAGCATGGCCATCAAGGCCAGACTGTCGGCCGGGGAACGGATCAGGTCGAGTTCATCGAACGTCAATGCCCCACCCAGACTGTAAAGTTCGACGCCGTCGGTGCGTCCCTGCGCGACGATCAATTTGAGGGCATTTGCAAGTTCGGCCGACGACTTTTGCTTGTCGACTTCGATTTCCGCGCGAGTCTGTTCGTACTCACGAAGCGCTCGAAACGATTCGGCATCGATCCCCGGTCCCAGCAGTCGTCGCTCCCGATAGGATAAGGCGGCGGATGCCACGAGGGGGAGCGGCGCGATGGTCGGGCTTGGCTGCATCTTTCCGTTAATGTCGATGCGAGTGCCGACACCAAAGATCCGGGTGTCGTCCACCGGTTCTTCCAGGCGATACGAGTCCGCGGCGTTCACAGCCAAAGACAATGACGCGATCGCCATGCAGACCCAGGCGCTATTTAACCAGTGCATTTGTCAGATCCTTCCGTGGATGGTGACGCGATGGCTCGATTTCAGTTGGATGCCACGATATCGGCCGGTTTCGATTGCGACTTTTCGCCGAACGGTTCCTGGCCATGCATGCTGATCGCCGCGGCCACAAGCCCCTCTTCGTCGAGTCCGATTTCCGCAAGCAATTCGTCGCGTTCACCATGTTCGATGAATCGATCGGGAATACCAAGACACTTCAGGCGTGTGGTGCTGACTCCGGCGGCGCTGGCAGCCTCAAGGACGGCCGAGCCGAAACCACCGCAGATCGTATTCTCTTCGACGGTCAGGACAAATCCAGACTCTTCGATCGCCCGCAGGATCGTTGTCTGGTCAAGCGGCTTGGCAAAGCGGGCGTTGATGACGCCGACATCCATTCCCATTTCCCGCAACCGTGCCGCAGCGCGAACACAGGCGGGGAACAGCGCGCCGAATGCGACAAACATCCCGTCATCCCCCCAGCGCCAGACTTCGGACTTGCCAAGTTCGATCGGCGCCTCGGGACGCTCAACGTTTTCCGTGTTTGCCTTGGGGTAGCGGATCGAGACCGGTCCCGAATGAGTCAGGGCAAAATCCAGCATTGGTGCAATGTCGAATTCGTCCCCGGGGGCCATCACGGTCATGTTCGGGAAGATTCGCATGTAGCTGTTGTCGAAGACGCCATGATGCGTCGGGCCGTCGGGGCCGGCGAGGCCACCCCGGTCCAGGCAGAACGTGACGGGAAGATTCTGCAACGCGACTTCCTGGAAAATATGATCGAAGCTGCGCTGCAGGAACGTGCTATAGATGTCGACGATGGGTCGCAGGCCCGACTTGGCCATCCCGGCCGCGAACGCGACGGTATGGGCTTCGCAAATCCCGGTGTCAAAAAACCGGTCCGGGAAGTCCTGGCGAACTCGGCCGAGCTTGTTCCCTTCGCACATGGCGGCGGTCAGCACACAGGCGGTTGGCATACGGCGCATCGCATCGTAGATCGCATCGCTCATCGAGTTTGTATAGGCACGAGTCGACGATTTTTTGACCGACACGATCTCGTGACGGGAGCTTCGTTCAAACGGAGGGGGCGCATGAAATGTGACGGGATCTTCGCAGGCAGGTTCGAATCCATGCCCCTTCTGGGTGAAGACATGCAGCAGGACGGGACCGCTGACATCCTTGACCATTTCGAGGTAGCGTCGAAGCGAAACCAGGTCGTGGCCGTCGACCGGACCGATGTAACGGAAACCCATCTCTTCGAACAGCATCCCGCCATGCAAGAAGCCCTTGATGGCGTCCTTGAACTGGCCGATGGCCTGACGCGACGGGCGTCCGACAAGCGGCAACTTGTTCAGCAGCCAGTTCACATCCCGCTTCAGGCCGTTGTAGAACGGCGCGACACGGGCCTTATCCAGGCACTTGGCAAGTCCTCCCACGCGGGGGCAGATCCCCATCTTGTTGTCATTCAGAATGACCAGCAGATCCTTCTTAAGTTCAGCGGCGTTGTTCATGGCTTCGAAGACAACACCCGAGGGGAGTGCCCCGTCGCCGATCACTGCCACCGACTTGCGGCCCGACTGACCGAGCAGATCATCTCCCGCCTTCATCCCGAGCACGGTCGAAACGCTGGCGCCCGCATGGCCGGTCATGAACAGGTCGTATTCGCTTTCGTTGGGATTGGGAAAACCCATCAGCCCGCCACGAGTGCGGATGGACCGAAAGCGGTCAAAGCGTCCTGTGATCAACTTATGGGGGTAGATCTGATGGCCGGTATCCCAGATCAGGCGATCCTTCGAGAAGTCGAAGACCAGGTGCAGCGCCAGGCACAATTCGACGACACCCAGGTTGCTGGCGAAATGCGCCGATCGTTCCTGAACCAGGTTGCACAGGGCTTCGCGAATTTCGTCCGACAACTGCAGCAGTTGCGGATTCGTCAGCCGACGCAGATCCCGGGGGGATTCAATCTGCGGCAGAAGTTCGAAATCCTTCATGGTGGTTCTTTCGAGAAAGATCAGCGGTGTTTGAAATTCGATTTCGTCGCGTCTCGGGAAGGCCCAGAGTCGATTAGTGGTCGCGTTGGGTCACAAAACGGGCCAGTGCCGCCAGTTTGTTTCCCCGCGGACCGAGCGGCTGCAACAACTGGCAGGCTTCGTCAATCAAGGCATCGGCCTTTAGCCGACTTTGAGCGGTTCCGAGCAGTCCAGGGTATGTCATCTTGCCGAGCGTGGCGTCCTTGCGGACCCCCTTCCCCAGCTTGGCGGCGTCCCCCGTCACATCTAATAAGTCATCCGCAATCTGAAATGCCAAACCAACACATTTTCCGAACCGTTCCAGCCGATCGATCCATTCGGGTGTCGCCTGCGCAACTCGTGCGCCCAGGGTGACCGCGCTGGTCAATAGTCGCCCAGTCTTACGTCGGTGGATCGCTTCGAGTTGAGTCAAAGCAGTTTCCGGGCCGGAAATTTCCAGCGATCGCCCCCCCGATTCCTCTGCCTCCAGATCGGCAACCTGGCCGGCGACCATCCCGCACCATCCCGAGGCACTGGCCAGGTCGGCACAGCAGGTGGCTGCGATTTCGGCTGGTTGGGTAAAGCGGGCTGTGATTTCGAAGGCGAGTGTCAGTAAGGCATCGCCAGCAAGAATTGCCAGTGCCTCGCCAAAAACTTTGTGATTGGTGGGACGACCCCTGCGAAAGTCGTCGTCGTCCATGGCGGGGAGATCGTCATGAATCAGCGAGTAGGTGTGAACCATTTCGATCGCGCAGGCGGCCGGCAACGCTCGTTCAATGTCACCACCGCAGGCTTCCGCGGTCAACAGCACCAGCAGCGGACGCAATCGTTTTCCGCCAGCGAGCAGACTATAGGCCATTGATTCGCGAAGACGCGGGGGGCAGTCTGCGGCCGAAGTCGACGCACCGGGCGCAACGTACTCGGCCAGGCGAGCATTCACCTGCTCACGCAGCACCACGAGATCAGATTCGAGGGTCGTCCCCGGAATTGACATACAAGCGTCCGCATCCGTGCGCCAGAACTGTCGTGTCTCGCACCACATGGCGCGGAAACGACTTCCTTCCAATGACGCATGATGCTACCGCTGAAAAGTGGCGGCGCAAAGGGGGAAGGCCATATCCACGGAAAAATCGACAGGACCGGCGACCAATGTGTCGGAGGCTTCCGGTGGGCCGGGATGATTGTTTCCGGGGCACATTTCGCATGTGCAGCGACACGGGCAAGATGCGACGGTGTCGTGCTGGGCTATCCCAGTTGACCCGAGGCGATGATCAGGCCTGCTCGGCAGGCTGTCAGGAAGCTGGGAACATGCAGCCATTCCCGGATCGTGTGAATATCGTGCTGTCCGCAGCCGAGGGTGACGGTCGGAAGCCCATGGGCGGCCATCCAATTCGCGTCCAGTCCACCATTGCCGATACACAGTTCGGGGGTCAGGCCAAGAGCGGAGATGGTCTTTCTGGCGAGTTCGACCGCGGGCTCGGAATGATCCAGCCGAAAGGATTCATACTTGAGTTCCGCGGAAAAGCGGACGCTTCCGGTCGATCCATCGGCAGCCTTGACCTGCTTGACAGCACGCGTGAATGCCTTCCGATAGGCTTCCACGATCCGCTTGCGGAAGATGGGGTCGTGACTGCGGGCTTCGGCTCGCAGTTTCAGTAGTGGCATGACCACATTGGTGGCCTCACCCCCCTGGATGACTCCGATGTTGCTGGTTCCCCGGTGACGTCCCTTCTGGATCAGTCCGTGCCAGCCGTTCTGTGTTAAATCCGCAATCGCCAACGCCGCGATGGAGGCGGCATTGATCCCCTGCTCTGGGTGGACTCCTGCATGGCTGGCCAGGCCCTGGATTTCAATTTCGATACCGTAATCCCCCGTCGCTCCGACGTTCACATAATGCGGATTCCCGCCGTCCCAGTTGAAACAGAGCTTCGGCGCGCCCAGTTTCTGTGTGGAGACAAATCGAGCTCCGTAGAGGCCAATTTCTTCCTGGACTGGAAACAGCAGGGTCAGCGGAGGGTGGGGGATTTTCTGGCGAAGCAGTTCGATGGCCGCGGTCATCACGACAGCCACTCCGGCTCGATTGTCACCTCCGAGTCCGGTGGCAGGGTTCGCTGAGCGGATGGTGTCGTTGTCACATACGGGCTCGCAACCGACACAAATCGGGACGGTGTCCACGTGTGCCATCAGCAGGCGGCGCGGTCCGCGGCGCGTTCCGGGGATTTTGATGATCAGGTTGCCGACCTCGCCTCCGCCTGGAATTCGTCGATTCGCGGTATCGATTTCCATGCAGTCTGCGGAAACGCCGGCCTCGAGCAGCGACGTCTTGATGAAGTCAATCACCTGCGTTTCCTGGCGGCTGCGTCCAGGAATGGACATCAGAGCTGTAACACGCGAAACCGCAGACGATTCATCGAACTGAATCGGGGATGATTCTGTCGGGGGCATTCGAGCTCCAGGCCTTTTCTGCGGTGATGACGGTCATGCCGCGGGGAGTTGCTGAAGGCGGGTTCGGCAGACCGAATTGCAGGCGGGGAGAATCGCGCAGGTATTGCGGCGCCGACTTGATCCAGCAGGCTCCCGTGAGTGAATCCCATGGAAGAGGGTGGCTGAGGCGTGAGGCCTGACTGGCAAAAAGACGGAGCGCGGCCGTAAAAAGCAGCGGCCGCGGCATCCGAATTGTGAAGCTTGGATCGGTCGCGTCGATTGAAGGTCGAAATCGGCGCGGGTGGTGATCAGGATTACCGTTCGAGCCGATAACAGCCAGTGGCTTCATCGTGAACGATTCCTTCGGTGTTATACAGGCATTGATACAACACGTTCCGGAAGTTGCGACTGGTGCTCTTGTAGCCCGATTCAGTAACCTTTCCGGCCAGGTCTGCCAGGGTGAAACCCTTCTTGTTCTTGCCGAGGATCTCCAGGACCACGGCACGCAGTGACATCTCGTTTTTCACGCGGCGACGTCGACGTCGGGTCTTTCCGATGGAGCCGCCGACCCCCACGATGTCCTGGATCTCGGCGTCGAGTTTGTCGAGTTCTTTCTGAGCTTGATCGCGACGGCGAGCGAGATCCTGGAGTTGACTCTTTTTCTCGTCCAGGATTCGTTCCAGATCAGCGACGCTTAGCCCTGCCTGCGCACGTGACATGTTAAATACCCCTCTCTGCAAATCAATTAGTTGTGGCCCACATGGATTGTGATGAATCTATCTATGAGTTGCTGCCATTGCAATTGTTCCGAGAGGGCTTTTCTTATGATTTTCGATCCAAGTCGATAGGGCGCCTGATAAATCGTTTACTGTTGCTTAGTTGTTATTTGATGTCGATTTGCGCCGTTTGTCTTCTTTTGGGTCAGATGCGGCTTGGCTGATTTGTGGTCCTGTCTACAGGGGTTGGTTTGCGGTGTTCTAAATTGCAGCGGGTGGGTGTTGTATTAAATTTGACAGCTCTTGTTTTACTCAGCCATTGCTGCCAAATCTCACCGGCTGCAGGGGGCGTTTCGCGATGGGAAGGGTCTCGGGGATTCTCAATTCGAATGACAGGAGCGTCAGGAAGCGGCTGCAGTCGGATGCCCGGGAACTGCTGTATTGCCCACGTCAGGGTGATCGGGGCGAAAAGTCGTGTTTGCGACCCACTCGAGGGAGCCGCATCGGGGAAGGAAACCAAGTGTCAATTGTGATGATCTGTATTTTCGCGTAATGGCGTTGGCGGGGTTCTGGGCGAAGCTTGAGGGCGCAAGGGCCCCTCTTGTCAGGTTGCAGGGGTTCGGCTAGGATCCCAAATTGCCACGGAACGGCACTGACGCCGGAACACCTCCTCTGAAACGGACTCCCGTCATGAAGCATTTTCACCTGCCGCGGGCCATTGGCACCCTGGCCATCGGTCTGACGGTACTGATTGCGACCACGATTTTCGCCCAGCAATTCTCGTCGAATGCTCCTGCTGATCAGGAGACTGCCAGGCTCGTGGCGAGCATGATCAGTAAGTATCACATCAGCCAGAAGCCGCTGGATGATCGAATTTCAGCCATGCTTCTGAACCGGTTCCTGAAGGAGCTGGATCCCCAGAAAATGTACTTCCTGAAATCTGACGTTGATGAGCTGGCCAAGTATCGCGATCACCTGGACGACTTGATCAAGCGGGGCAATGTCGATTTTGCCTACGAAGTGTTTGACCTTTATCTGAAGCGCCTGGACGAGCGATTGGCGGTGGCGAAAAAGCTCGTCGAGTCTCAGCACGACTTCTCCATTGACGAAAGCATGGCAATTGATGGAGACGATCTGGCATGGGCGGCTGATGTCAAGGAAGCCAATGAGCGCTGGCGCAAGCGGATCAAGTATGAACTGCTGATGCTGAACATCGAAAAGACCACGGGTGAAGAGGCCAAGAAGCGACTGCTGAAGCGATATGACACATTGAAGCGGAACTGGCACGACACCGAAGACAATGAGAAGCTGGAATTGTATCTGTCGTCACTGGCGCACTGTTTCGATCCGCATTCGAGCTACATGTCTCCCCAGACGGTTGAAGATTTTCAGATTCAGATGAAGTTGAGTCTGGATGGAATCGGCGCTGCACTGCGTTCTGAAGATGGGATGACCGTGGTTGCCACGATCGTGGCCGGCGGGGCTGCTGAAAAGGACGGCCGACTGAAAGTTGGCGACAAGATCATTGCCGTCGGCCAGGCCGATGGTGAGTGGCAGGATGTGATTGAGATGAAGTTGAACCGCGTCGTGCGATTGATTCGCGGCGAACGCGGCACCAAAGTCCGCCTGAAAGTCGTGAAAGAATCAGGTGAAACCGCCGAATACATGCTGACTCGACAGATGATTGAACTGAAAGCGTCCGAAGTGAAGGGCGAGATCATCAATGTCGAAGATCGAATTCCCGATCTGCGAGGCAGGATTGGCGTCATCAACATCCCCTCGTTCTACCGCGATTTCAGCGGGGCCCAAGAGGGCAAGGATGATTTCAAGAGCACGGCTCGCGATGTTTCCCGCGTCCTGAAAGAGTTTCGGGATCAGGGTGACGTGCAGGCGATCGTCATCGATCTGCGGATGAACGGGGGCGGCGCTCTCAGTGAAGCGATTGAAGTCTCTGGGCTGTTTATCGATCGCGGACCCGTGGTACAGGTCAAAGAGCAGAACGGGAAAATCAAGAGCCATGACGATGACGAGGCGGGCGTGGAATATGCAGGCCCGCTGATTGTTCTGTGCAA
>Ga0265327_10003004_pt1 | contig 16743 bp, 13 predicted proteins | sample 41621metaG_FD_202089 | JGI IMG/M metagenome (GOLD analysis project Ga0265327, IMG submission 202089) | Rhizosphere microbial communities from Carex aquatilis grown in University of Washington, Seatle, WA, United States - 4-16-21 metaG | ecosystem: Host-associated > Plants > Roots > Rhizosphere... | reverse complement strand
CACCCACGACTACATCCTCTTCCTCACCAGCACCGGCCAGTGCCACGCGAAGAAGGTCTACGACGTCCCCGAGGGCACCCGCACCTCCAAGGGCAAGTCGGTCTCCTCCTTCCTCCGGCTCTCCGACGGCGAGAAGATCGCCGCCATGCTGTGCGTGAAGGATTTCGCGCCCAACCAGTTCCTCGTCATGGTCACCCGCCAGGGCATCACCAAGAAGACGAGCCTCACCGACTACGCCAACACCACCCGCGAGGGCGGCCTCATCGGCATCAACCTCGAGGCCGGCGACGCCCTCGTCGGCTGCGTCCTCACCACCGGCGAGAACGAGATCATCCTCATCAGCCACCGCGGCCAGGCCGTGCGCTTCAACGAGAGCGACCTCCGCGACCAGGGCCGCGGCACCATGGGCGTCACCGGCATGCGCTTCAAGTACGACGGCGACTACGTCAAGGCCATCGAGGTCGGCGACCCCGCCGCCCGCCTGCTCATCGCCCGCGAGGACGGCATCGGCAAGCGCACGCCGTTCGAGGACTACCGCCTCATCAGCCGCGGCGGCTCGGGCGTCATCGCGATCGACCTGCCGGAGGACGGCTCCGTCAACGTCGCCGGCGCCCTCAGCGTCCACGACACCGACGAGGTCATGCTGCTCACCGCCAAGGGCCAGAGCATCCGCACGCGGGTGAAGGAGATCCGCGAGACGGGCCGCGGTGCCAAGGGCGTCAAGCTGGTCACCCTCGCCGAGGGCGACAAGCTGCTGAGCATCGCGCGCATCATCGAGACGGAGGAGGAGCAGACCGCCGACGAGGCCGAGGCCCCCGCCGCCGAGCCGCCGACCGCCTGATCCCCCGCCCGGCCGCTTTCGGCTTCACTGCCGCCGGCGTCGGGGGCAGTGTGCCCCCGCATGGCCCCCGGATCGACAGGCGTCCCGCCGCTGGATCTGCCCGCCCTCCTGAGCACCGCCGTCCTGCGCCTCGCGCCGGACCTGCGCACGGCGCCGACCCGCGGCAGCCTGCTCGCCGTCAAGCATGACGCCAGCGGCAGCCTGCTGGTCGTGGCCCGCTCGCAGTGGCAGCTGCTGGAACGGTTCACCGCCAGTTGCACCGTGCCCGAGGCGCTCTGCGCCATCATTGCCGACGAGCACTGCCCGCCCCTGCGCGAGTTCTACGCGCTCGTCGTCCAGGCCCACGCGCACGGCATCCTGCGGGTCGACGGCCAGCCCCTCCCGCCGCCGGTCATCCCCGTCCGCTGGCGCATCCCGCTGCCGCCCGCGCCCGCCCGGCTCGGCGCCCTGATCCTGCTCACGCTCTCCGCCCTCGTCCTCGCCCTCGCCGGCGTGCGGCTGCCGAGCCACGCCCGCGAGGTCCTCGGCGGCGCCCTGCTCGCCCTCGCCACCCCGAGTCTCGGCCAGCTGCTCGCCGCCTGCGTCCTCGCCGGCGCCGGCTGCCGCGTGCTGCGGCCCAAGTTCCATTGGAAGACCGCCGGGCCGGGGTTCCGCCTGGACCTCGAGGAGGCCGTCATGGGCGGGCGCGACACCGAGATCAACGTCGCCCTTGTCCGCCTTGTGCCGCCGTTCCTCGGCGCCGCCCTCGCCACGGTCAAGGCCCCGCCCTACGCGCTGCCACTGCTCGTCGTCGGCATCGTGCTGCTCTCGCCGCTCTGGCGCACGCCGGGCTGGGACCTGCTCCGCGCGCTGTTCCGCGACCCGCGCCTCGCCACGCGCACGCGGTTCGTCTTCGCCCGCAGCGTCCCGTTCGCCCTGCTCGCCACCGCGCGGCGGCAGCTGTCCGATCGCCGCTTCCTGCTCGCCGGCACCATCGCCACGCTGGCCTGGCTCGCCCTGGTGTTCGTGATCGGCTGCCTGCTGTTCCAGGCCCACGCCGTCGATCTGCTGCACCGGTTCTACCTCGCCGGCGGCCTTCGCTACACCGGCATCGTCATGGTCGGCGCCGTCGCCGCCGTCATCCTCGGCGTCATCGGCCTCGTGCTGTGGATCCTCGTCGGCCACGTGCTGGCGTGGTTCCGCGCCCGCGCCGCCCGCGCCCGCCGGCTCCAGATCGCCGGCCGCTCGCCCGAGGCGGTCGCCGAGCTGCTCGCCGGGATCGTCCTCTTCCGCGACCTGCCGCCGGAGGCCCGGCGGGAGGCCGCCACCGCCATGCGGCCGCTGGAGCAGGCCCGGGGCGACCTCGTGCTCCGCGCCGGCGACCCGGCCGACGCCGTCTACGTGGTCGTGTCGGGCCGGCTCGAGGTCATCCGCCACCTCGCCGACGGGCGCGCGGAGCCGGTCGCGGACCTGGTCGCGGGCGACGTGCTGGGCGAGATGGCCGTCGTGCGCGGCGGCCCCCGCACGCGGTCCGTCCGCTGCGCCACGCGCTGCCTGCTGCTCGCCCTCGCCAAGCCGGACTTCGAGCGTATCGTCTTCGCCCACCTCACCCACGCCGCCGTCGAGGACGCGGTCAACAAGGTCGGCTTCCTCCAGAACATCGCCCTGGTGCAGCAGTGGCCGCAGCCCTCGCTCGCCGCCTTCGCCAAGCTGGCCCGCATCCAGGAGTACAACGAGGGCGACCTGGTCGTGCGCGAGGGGTCCGAGAACCTGCACCTCTACCTCGTCCACCGCGGCGAGTTCGCCGTCAGCCAGCACGGCAAGGCCGTGCGCAAGCTCCGGCCGGGCGACAGCTACGGCGAGTTCGGCCTGCTGCAGAACCGCGTCGCCACCACCAGCGTCGCCGCCACGCTCCCGGGCAGCTGCCTGGTCGTCACCAAGGCCGACTTCCTGAAGTTCATCACCCAGGACATCGCCCTCAGCCTCCAGTTCGAGCAGCTGGGGACGCGCGAGCTGGGCCGGCGGCCGGCCGGCGGTGCCCATGCGCCGGGGTTCGATGTGCTGCGCGCCTGAGCCGGTGCCTGGCAGTTGAAAGCTGAAAGTTGAGGGTTAAAAGGCAGCCGTCCCTGAGATCGCGCCTTTGGTTCGTCAGCTGCCGGCCTCCGGACGGGCCCGTGATCACGGCCGATCCCCTAGTCTTCTCTGCGCCGCTACCCTCCGGCGCTTTCAACTTTCAGCTTTCAACTATCCGCCTTAGCTCCACAGCCGGCGCCACCACCCCCGCCGCTCCACCGCTACGGCTAGCGCCGCGACGACGGTGATGTTGTCGCGGCCCGAGGCGCGCTTCGCGTCGGCCACCAGGCCGCGCACCACGGGGCGCACGTCCGCCGGACGCTGGAGCAGCGTCAGCGCCTGCGCGATCTCGTGGTCCCACAACCCGTCGCTGAGGCCGTCCGAGCAGAGCAGGAGCACATCGCCCGCCCGCATGGCCACGATGCCGCTGTCGGGCTCAAATGGGTTCAGCCGGTCGCCCAGGCTCAGGTCGATCCGGTTGCGCGCGGGATGCTCGCGGGCCTCGGCCTCCGTGATGCGGCCCTGCTGCTTCAGCCGGCCGACCGGCGAATGATCGCGGCTCACCTGCCGGAGCCGGCCCGCGCGCCAGTGGTAGATGCGGCTGTCGCCCGCCTGCGCCCAGCACGCCTGGCCGTCGCGGGCCACGCCCACCGCCGAGAGGGTCGCCGCCATGCCGTCGTGCCCGGGCTCCTCCGCCTTCACCAGGATGGCGCGGTGCGCCTCGCGCATCGCCGCCACCAGCGCCGGCCGGACCGCCGCCGCTTCGGCAAAGCCCGCGGGCGACCGCTCCAGCGCTTGGGCCACCAGCGAGACGCTCATGTGGCTGGCCACCTCGCCCGCATTCGCGCCGCCCACGCCGTCGCTCACCTGGAGCAGCACAAATCCCTCGGACGGCATCAGCCGCAGCGGCGACTTCGCGGGCACCATCATGCAGTGCTCGCCGCCCGGCCGACCCGCCCACCACGCGTCCTCGTTGTTGTCGCGCCGGTTGCCGATGTCCGTCAGCCCGTCGACATGCAGCTGGAGGGGGTGGTCCATTGGTGCCACCCTAGGGTGGCACTCCGCCGGAATCAAACCGGATACCGCCGGCCCATTTCCGCCCTTGCCAAGCGGCTGGTGCGGGGTGTGTGTTGCCTTTCACCCCTCCATGGCCGGTCGCATCTCCTCGCTTCTCCAGCCCGCCCGCATCGCGCTGCAACTGCGGGGGACCGACCGGCCCGCCGTGCTCGAGGAACTCGCGCAGCTCGTCGCGGGACACCCCGACATCACGGACTTCACCGGCTTCCACGCCGCGCTGCTCGCCCGCGACCAGCTCGACACCACCTGCCTCGGGAACGGCATCGCCCTGCCCCACGCCCGCACCAGTCATGTGAAGCGGATCGTCCTCGCGGTCGGCCGTCGCGACCAAGGCATCCCCTTCGACGCCTCCGGCGAGATCGTGCGGCTCTGGTTCATGCTCGGCACGCCGAAGTCGCAGCCCGGCGACTACCTCGCCATCGTCAGCACCCTGTGCAAGCTCCTGCGCGCCCCCGCCGACCGCGCCGCGCTGCTGGACGCCCCGACGCCCGAGGCCTTCCTCGCCGCCCTGGTCGCGATCGAGACCCGGCTGGGGCTCTGAATCCGGATTTGCCACGCGGCGGCGCGAGGGAAACGCTGTCACTATGCGCTTCCCGCCCGCCTGCGGTCTGCTGCTTCTCCTGGTCCTCCCGGTCAGCGCCCAGCCCGCCGACCCGGCCGCCGCCACCGTGAACCGCTTCTACGCGGAAGCCCTCACCCACGGCACGGCCCACGCCCGGCTCCAGGAACTCACCACGCGCTTCCCGGGACGCCTCTCCGGCTCGCCGGCGCTGGCGGGAGCCATCGACTGGGTCAAGCAGCAGCTCGCCGGACTCGGCCTGGACCGCGTCTACACCCAGGACGTGATGGTGCCGCACTGGGAGCGCGGCGCGCCGGAGACCGTGACGCTGCTCGCCGCCGAGGGCGCCGTGCCGCTCGCCGCCGCCGCCCTCGGCAACTCCGGCGCCACGCCCCCCGGCGGACTCACCGCCGAGGTGATCGAGGTCCACTCGGTGGCCGAGGTCGCCCGGCTCGGCACCGCCCAGGTCGCCGGCCGCATCGTCTTCTACAACCGGCCCATGGATCCGACCCTCGCCCGGACGGAGGACGCCTACTCGACCGCGGCCGACCAGCGCACCCAGGGACCCTCCGCCGCCGCCCGGCTCGGGGCCGTGGCCGTGCTCGTCCGGTCGCTCACGCTCGCGCATGACGATTTTCCCCACGCGGGCAACTCCACCTACGTGCCCGATTATCCCCGCATCCCCGCCGTCGCCCTGGGCATCCTCTCCGCCGAGCGCCTCGCCGCGGCCCTCGCGGCGCACCCGCACGCGCGCGTCTCACTCCAGGTTTCGGCCCGCACCCTGCCGCCCGCGCCGTCCCAGAACGTGATCGGCGAGATCCGGGGCCGGGAGTTTCCCGACCAGGTCATCCTCGTCGGCGGGCACCTCGACTCGTGGGACATCACGCCGGGCGCGCATGACGATGGCTCCGGGGTCGTCCAATCGATGGAGGTGCTCCGTCTCTTCCGCGCGCTCGGCCTGCATCCGCGCCACACGCTGCGCTGCGTGCTGTTCACCAACGAGGAAAACGGCCTGGCCGGCGGCACCCGCTACGCCGAGCTCGCCCGCACCGCCTCCGTCCGGCACGTGTTCGCCGTCGAGACCGACAACGGCGGCTTTGCCCCGACGGGCTTCAACCTCGGCAGCACCCAGGGCGACGCCCACCTGCGCGCCGCCCGCTGGCGCCCGCTGTTCGAGCCGTGGGGCGTCTGGAACTTCGCCAAGGGACCCGGCGGCGCCGACGTGAGCCCGCTGCTGCTGTTCGGCGTGCCCGTCGCCGGCCTCCGGCCCGACTCCCAGCGCTACTTCGACTACCACCACACCGCCATCGACACGATCGACAAGGTGAACCCCCGCGAGCTCCACCTCGGCGCCGCGTCCCTCGCCGCGCTGATCTGGCTGGTGGACACGCAGGGGCTGTGAATCTCGGAGTTGAAGGTTGAAAGCCACCCGTTGAAAGCCGGACGATGCGGCTAGCCGGCTCCGGCGGTCCTTCAACTTTCAGCTTTCACCCTTCCACTCCGACATGATCCGCGCGCTGGTCTTTGATTTCGATGGCCTGATCCTCGACACCGAGTCGGCGCTGATCGCGGCCTACGCGGACGTGCATGCGGCGCACGGCGTGCCCTTCGACCATGCGCGCTTCCTGCGGTCGGTCGGCCATGTCGATTTCGCGTTCGATCCCTGGCACGCCTTCGAGAAGCGCGCCGACCGCGCGGAGCTCGAGCTCGAGCGCCGCGCCCGCAACCGCGCCCGCAACGATCAGCTCACCGTGCTGCCCGGGGTGGTCGCGCTGTTCGACGCCGCCCGGGCGCGAAAGCTCCCGGTCGGCCTCGCCTCCAACTCCACGCATGCGCACTGCGAGCAGCAGCTCGCCCGCATCGGGCTGCTCGAGCGGTTCGGGTTCCTCGCCTGCCGCGAGGACGCCCCGCTGCCGAAACCGGCGCCCGACCTCTACCGGCTCGTCCTGAGCCGCTTCGGCCTGCGCGGCCACGAGGCGATCGCGTTCGAGGACTCCCACACGGGCAGCCTCGCCGCGCGGCGGGCCAACCTCTGGACCGTCGTCGCGCCCAATCCCTCGACCGCGCACCATGACTTCAAGCACGCCAGCCTGCAGGTGGCCTCGCTCGCCGACGTGACGCTCGACGCGCTGATCGCGCGCTTCGAGGCGTAGTCCCGGCGCTACGCCTCCAGCTCGGACCAGCGCGCGTAGGCGCGGGCCAGCTCGGCCTCGAGCTCGTGCAGCCGCACGGTGGCCTGCGTCACCTCGGTCGCGGGCTTCTTGAAAAACGCCGGATCCGCCAGCTTCGCGGTGAGCTTGGCCAGCTCGGCCTCGAGCGTCTCGATCACCTTCGGCAGCGCCTCCAGCTCCGCGCGCTCCTTATTCGTGAGCTTGCGCGGCTTCGCGCCCGCCCCGGCCCCCGCGGCGGCCTTCGCCGCCCGCTTGGCCGCCTCCTCCGCCGCCTGCGCCGCCGCGGCCCGCGCCGCCCGCTCGCGCTGCCAGTCGTCGTAGCCGCCGAGGTACTCCGCCACGCGGCCCTCGCCCTCGAACACCAGCAGGCTCGTGCAGACCTCGTTGAGGAACGCCCGGTCGTGGCTCACCAGCAGGAGCGTGCCGCCGAACTCCACCAGCAGGTCCTCCAGCAGCTCCAGCGTCTCGGCGTCGAGGTCGTTCGTCGGCTCGTCCAGCACGAGCACGTTGCACGGCTTCGTGAACAGCCGCGCCAGCAGGAGCCGGTTCCGCTCGCCGCCCGACAGCGCCTTGACCGGCGTCCGCGCCCGCGCGGGTTCAAAGAGGAAATCCTCGAGGTACGAGATCACGTGCCGGGTCTTGCCGTTGATCGTCACCGTGGCGTTGCCGTCCGCCACCGCGTCCTGCACCCGCATGGTCTCGTCGAGCTGCGCGCGCAGCTGGTCGAAGTAGACCACCTCGAGCCGCGTGCCCTGCTCGATCGTGCCCACCTGCGGCGCGAGCTGGCCGAGCAGCAGCCGGAGCAGCGTGGTCTTGCCCGCGCCGTTGGGGCCGACGATGCCGATCTTGTCCCCGCGCTCGATGCGCACGGTCAGGTCGCGCACGATCCAGCGCTCGTCGTACTTGAAGCCCGCGTTCTCGCAGGCGATGACCTTGAAGCCGCTGCGGTCCGCCTCCTGCGCCGTCAGCTTCGCCGTGCCCGCGCGGTCCCGGCGCGCCTTGCGCTCGGCGCGCATCGCCTCGAGCGCGTGGATGCGGTTGTTGGCCCGCGAGCGCTGCGCCTTCACGCCGCGGCGGATCCAGACCTCCTCCTGGGCGAGCTTCTTGTCGAACTGCGCGCGCTCCACCTCCTCGGCCTCGAGCACGGCCTCCTTGCGCACCAGAAAGGTGTCGTAGTCGCAGGGCCAGCCGATCAGCCGGCCGCGGTCCACCTCGACGATGCGGGTGGACAGCCGCCGCAGGAAGGTCCGGTCGTGGGTCACGAACAGCAGCGCCCCGCCCCACTCGAGCAGGAACTCCTCGAGCCACTGGATGGAGGCGAGGTCGAGATGGTTGGTCGGCTCGTCGAGCAGCAGCAGCTGCGGCGCCTCGACCAGGCCGCGCGCCAGCAGCACGCGGCGCTTCTGGCCGGCGGACAGCTGCGCGAACTCGTGCTCCGCGGGCAGGCCCATCTGCTCCAGCAGGCGCTCCACGCGGTCGTGCCGCTCCCAGTCGTTGTGCTCCTCGTAGGCCCCGCCCTCGCCCTCCACCACCGCGCGCACCGTGCCCGCCAGGCCCGTGGGCACCTCCTGCCGCAGCGTCGCGAAGACCGCGCCCGGCTGGCGGAAGACCTGGCCGTCGTCGGGCTTCAGCTCGCCCGCGATCACCTTCATCAGGGTGGACTTGCCCGCGCCGTTGCGGCCGACCAGCGCAACGCGCTCCCCGCGGTCAAGCTGGAGGTTGACGCGGTCAAGCAGCGGCGCACCGCCGAAGCTCAGGCTGACATCGAGAAGGCTGACAAGGGCCATGGGAACCGGTGACGTTGGGGGTCCCGCGACGCAGCGCAAGCGCCGGTGTCAGGCTTTCAACTTTCAACCGGACGCTTTCAACTCCATCCTGCCTCCGCCCTCCGTGCTCCCCTCCCGCTACAACGTCCTCGGCGTCGGCGTCTCGACCCTCACCCTCGCGGCCGCCCGCGACCACGTGCTCGCCGCGCGGGGCCAGACGCGGCTGGGCTACGTGTGCATCACGCCGGTCCACGCCGTGAGCGAGGCCGTCGCGGACCCGGGCTTCCGCCGCATCCTGAACGAGTCCTACCTCACCACGCCCGACGGCATGCCGCTGGTGTGGCTCGGGCCGGCCGGCGTGGAACGCGTGTACGGGCCCGACCTGATGCTCGCGGTGTGCGACGCCGGCCGCGCCATCGGCCTGCGGCATTATTTCTACGGCGGTGCTCCCGGCGTGGCCGAGACCCTCCGCGAGCGCCTCAACCTCCGCTTCCCCGGACTGGTCGTCGCCGGCACCTTCACCCCGCCCTACCGTCCGCTGAGCGCCGAGGAGAACGCGGCCTTCCGGGCGGACGTGGCCCGCGCCCGGCCGGACGTCGTCTGGGTCGGACTCGGCACCCCGAAGCAGGAGCGCTTCATGGCGGAAAACTGGCGCGACCTCGACGCGGGCCTGCTCATCGGAGTCGGCGCGGCGTTCGACTTCCACTCGGGCCGCGTGCCGCAGGCCCCGCGCTGGATGCAGCGCAGCGGGCTCGAGTGGCTCTTCCGGCTCGCCACCGAGCCCCGCCGCCTCGGCCCGCGCTACCTGAAGACCAACCCGCTGTTCGTGCTCCGCATCCTGGCCCAGCGCCTGGGGCTGCGGAAATATCCCCGGGAAGTCGCGCCAACGCGGAACCGCTGAGGCGCGAGGGTTGGCGCGTTCTCTCCTCGCTTCCGTCCCTCCGCGCTTCCGCGGTCAAAACAGTTTCCGCTGCTGCAGGTCGTCGCGCTTCTCCCCGTCGAGCGTGCTCAGCGCGAGCAGCTGCATGACGGTCCATCCCGCCAGCCGCGGCTCGCGGGCCAGCGCGGCGAGCAGCAGCGCGCCGGCCAGGGCGTCGTAGAGCGCGGCGTGATAGCGGCGGCGCTCCGGCGGGCAGTGCGCCCGCGCCAGGGCGTCCAGCTCGGCCTGGAGGCCGCCCGCGGCGACGAGCGCCTCGAGCTGGCCGGGGCCGGACGGGTACAGCTGGGCGTAGAGCCGTGCCGTGTCGATCCAGGGACCCCACTCGGCCACGCGCGCGCCGGGACGCGCGAAGTCGGGGGAGCTGCGCGGATAGGGCCACACCGATTTCAGCAGCCCGTTCTCCACCCCGGCATAATGCGCCGCCAGCGGGCCGCGCTCGCGCAGGCCGGCGAAATGCTCCCACTCGTCCGCGAAGGGCGCGTGGCCCGCCAGCGCCGCCTCGTCCAGCCCGTGCACCGCCACGTCCTCCGGCCGCACCCGGCCGGTCGCGGCACACAGCCGCGTGGACGTCGCCCCGATCCGGCCGCCGCACACTTCCGCCACGCCAAACTCCAGGATGCCGGAGGCCCGGCTGCCCTCGAAGTCGACAAAGAAGATGGATTGTTCGGTCCAGACCATGGGCCCTCGGGGAAAATAACCGGCAGCGGACCGCGGGTAGCGAGGAGATTTTCGCGAATCACCGGTGTCACGGCAGGCGTGACTGCCCGGTCCGGGGTCACGCCGGGTGTGACACCGGCTTGGGTGCGGGCGCCTTTTTTCGTGTGTTTCGCACGTTTCGTGGTTCAACGGGAACGTGGATCTGACGCCCTACCGCTCCTTCATCGCCGAGCTCGCGCACCAGAGCGGCGAATTCATCCGGCCGTACTTCGGCAATCCCGACCTCGTCGTCGAGACGAAGCGCGACGCCACGCCGGTCACGCTCGCCGACCGCGGGGCCGAGCAGCTCATGCGCCGGCTGATCCACGCCAAGTTTCCCGCGCACGGCGTGATCGGCGAGGAGTTCGGCAGCGAACACCCGGACGCCGAGTTCACCTGGGTGCTCGATCCCATTGACGGCACGAAGTCGTTCGCCGCCGCCTGCCCGCTCTTCGGCACGCTCATCGCCCTGCTCCACCAGGGCCAGCCGGTCCTCGGCGCGATCCACCAGCCGATCCTGGGCCAGCTCATGGTGGGCGACGGCGCCGCGACCACGCTCAACGGCCGCGCCGTGCGCGTGCGGCCGATGGCGCGGATCGAGGACGCGACTTGCCTCACCACCAACGTCCATTCGCCCGAGCGGCACCAGAACGGCCCGGCGTTCGAGGCGCTCGCGCGGCGCGCGAAGCTGTTCCGCACCTGGGGCGACTGCTACGGCTACCTGCTCGTGGCCGCCGGCTGGGCGGACATGATGTGCGATCCCATCATGAACCCGTGGGACATCGCCGCGCTGATCCCCGTGATCCGCGGGGCGGGCGGCGTGATCACCGACTGGCAGGGCAAGGACCCGGTCAACGCCCAGTCCATGGTCGCCGCCGGCCCGGGCCTGCACGCGCAGGTGATCAAGGCGCTGAATCCGTGAGTGTAGGGCGCGGTCGCTGACCCCGCCTTGATTATCTCCTGCCCGAGGCGGGTCGGCGACCCCGCCCTACAGGGTCAGCGTTTCTTTTTCCAGGTCGCCGTGACCCGGGACGAGAAACCGCCGCGGGCCTTCCAGTCGGCGATGATGGTGAGCTCGCGCGGCTTGAGCGCGGCGCCGAGGTCGTCGCAGATCCGGTTGGTCGCCGCCTCGAAGAAGATGCCCTCGTTGCGGTAGGCGTGGAAATAGAGCTTCAGCGACTTCAGCTCGACGCACTTCCGGTCCGCCACGTAGCGCACGGTGATGTCGGCAAAGTCCGGGTGGCCCGTCATCGGGCAAACCGAGGTGAACTCATGATGCGTGTGCTCGATGAAGTAGTCGCGCTGAGGCGCGGGATTCGGAAACGTCTCGAGGATCTTCGGGTCGGCCATGGTGGGATAGGATCAGCTGTCAGGATGCACGGCGCAAGTTCAGGTGGGCGGCAACGCCGGTTGATCCTTGGGCCTGGTTGCTGCCAAAAGGGTGAACTCAGGTCGCCGTCTCGGTGAAGCGCTGCTCGCGGATGACGGTGATCTTGATCGCGCTGGGGTACTCGAGCTCGGCCTCGATTTTGGCGCGGAGCTGTTTGGCCAGCTCGCGGGCGCCGTCGTCGGTGACGACCTGCGGGGCCACCACGACGCGGATCTCGCGACCGGCCTGGATCGCGAAGGCCTGCTGCACTCCCTCCAGCATGAGGGCGAGCTTCTCCAGGCGCTCCAGGCGCTGCGCGTAGACCGCCATGGACTCGGCGCGCGCGCCGGGGCGCACGGCGGAGATGGTGTCCGCGAGGATCACCAGCCCGGCGTAGACCGTCTCGGGCTTCACCTCCTCGTGGTGGGCCGCGACGGCGTTCACGACGATCGGCGTCTCGCCATAGCGCCGGATGAACTCGGCGCCCACGTGGGCATGGCTGCCCTCCAGCTCGCTGCTGGCCGCCTTGCCGATGTCGTGGAGCAGGCCGGCGCGCTTGGCGACGTTGGGGTCGAGGCCGACCTCGCTCGCGAGCATCGACGCCAGGAACGCCGTCTCGACCGAGTGGTCCAGCGCGTTCTGGTTGTAGGAATACCGGAATTTCAGCCGCCCGAGGAGCTTGATGATCTCGTGGTGCAGCCCGTTGATGTTCAGCCGCGCCACCGCCTCCTCGCCCGCCTGCGTGGTCGTGAGGTCGATCTCCTCGTGCGCCCGCTTGACGAACTCCTCGATGGTCGCGGGATGGATGCGGCCGTCGCGCACCAGCGCCTCGAGCGCCACGCGCGCGACCTCGCGGCGGAGCGGGTCGAAGGACGACAGCATCACCATCTGCGGCGACTCGTCGATGAGGACGGTGACGCCGGTGGCGGCCTCGAACGCCTTGATGTTGCGGCCCTCGCGGCCGATGATGCGGCCCTTCATCTCCTCGCTCGGGAGCTGGACCAGCGTGGAGGTGAGGTCGTTGTTGGGCTTGCTCGCCAGCCGCTGCATCGAGGCCACCAGCACGCGGCGCGCGTCGGTCTGCAGCTCCTGCTCGGACTTGTCGAGAGTCTCGCGGCGGAGCGCGCGCAGCTCGTCCTGGCACTCGAGCATGACCTCCTCGCGGAGCGCCTGGCGGATCTCCTCGGCGTCCATCTGCGAGACGCCCTCGAGCCGCTTGCGCACGCTCTTGGAAAGGGCGCGGAGGGCGTCGCGGGCCTGCCGCACGGCGGCGTTCTCGCGGTTGAGGCGCTCCTGCTTCTGCTCGAACTGGTAGTCGAGGAGCGCGAGCGACTCCTCGTGGGCGCGGATCTCGCGGAGGCGCACGTCGGCCTCGATCTCGCGGCGGTCAAACTCGCGGTTGGCCTCGGCGCGCCGCTCCTGGATCTCCACCTCGGCCCGCTGCTTCAGCTCCTCGGCGGCGACCGCCGCCTCGCGGCGCGCGACCTCGATCAGCTCGGCCGCCTGCTCGTGTGCGACCCGGCGCGTGTGGCGCGTCAGGGCCCAGACCACCAGGAACCCGATGCCGCCGCCGATCACCAAGACTACCGGAGAGACCCAGTCGCTGTAGTCGTTGTCCACGAGCAGCAGCGGGAATGACAGAAGGAGATCGGGCATTAATTAGGGTCGCGGACGGTATGCAGCGACCGGCTGATGTTCAATCTTTCTTCGGGGTGCCCGCCGGGGCCGTAAGGCCGAGCTGCAACTGCCGGTGCCCAAACAGCTAGCGGAGGTGGGTGGCGGGTCGGGCCGCGCCGGGCGGTTATTTTCCGCCGGCCGTTTCCGGGCTCATCAAAGCCGGGAGCGTCTGGTCCAGCACCGTCTGCAGGCGGGCCATGGCGGCGGCGTCGCCGTCGCGCGCGTCGGTCTGCAGCAGCACGTACGCCCAGCGGTCCACCCGGCCATGGACCACGCGATTCCAGGCGTCCACTGCCAGCCGCCGCCAGTGCGAGGCCACGATCGTGTCGCCGCCCACGAACCAGTAGGCCACCAGCTGGGGCACCACGACGGGGCCGCGCGGCGTCTGCACCTCGCGGCGCACGTGCAGCACTGTCGCCGGAAAGTCCCGCGCCGGCCCGCCCGCGCGGGCGAAGGTGTGCCCCGTGGTCGCGTCGATCGTCCAGCCCTGTCCCACCAGGCAGAGCTCCGGCCGGTGGATCGAGGTGCGGTCGCGGCCGCTCAGGACCACGGACAGGTAGACCCACTGCGCGGGATTCGCCACGGCCACGTAGTTGCGCCGCGAGTAGCCCGTGTCCGGCGGCAGGATGTCGCGCTCGACCGCGCTGACCTCCGCGCGCCGCCCGATCCATTCCGTGCCGAGGAACGCCGGCAGCTCCACCGGGTTCAGCCCGTCCGCCGCCAGCCGCACACCCGCGCCGCCCTGGGGCGGCAGCGCCGCCAGGTGCGCCAGAAAAAACATCTCCCCCACCGCCAGCACCACCACCACCGCCCCGGCCGCCCAGGCCCCGCCCGGCCCCTGCGCGCTGTTCCCGGCCCCCTCATCCTGCGGAGGCGGCGGCGCCGACTCGGGCATCCACCGGGCCGCGAGCAGCAGGCCGCCGAGCACGATGACGAACACCCCGTAGCCCATGACATCGTGGGCGTGCTCGCCCCACCGCTGGCCGCCGGCCTGCGCGGCGAGGATGATCGCGAGGATGCGCGCCACGTTGCCCAGGTAGATCAGCGGGAAGCACAGCAGGAACAGCGCGGCGCGGCGCGCGGTGGCGCGGAACTGGAGGTAGCCCGCGAGCAGGGCCAGCGCGAGCAGCGCGACGAGCGAGCGCACGCCCGAGCACGCGGCGGCGACGTCGTACTGGTAATGGCCGTCCGGCGCGGTGAGCTGCGTGCCGTTCGCCACCACGCCGATGCCCGCGAGATGCGCCAGGCCCGCGCTCGCCTGGATGACCCAGAGCCGCAGCCAGAAGCCCGCCGAGTCGAGCGCGCTGAAGGGGATGGCGAACACCAGGAACGCGAGCGGGAAGACCGCCGCCGCGCCCCACCGCCGCCCGCCGCCCAGCCGCAGCACGCCCCAGGCGAAGATCAGCAGGGCCACCACCGAGAGCCGCGTCTGCTGCGCGGCAAAGCCGACCGCATGGAGCAAGAGCCCCAAGGCCATCGCGCCCACCCCCGGCCAGACGCGGTCTCCCTGGTCCCGTTCCCCTGCTCCCTGTTTCCCGCTGCGCACATTCCGCCACAGCAGCCACGCCGCCAGCGGCACGATGATCAGCCCGTGCTCGGTTTCGGAGCGGGCATCCAGCCATTGGTAACCCCACCAGTAGAACAGCGAGCCGGTGTTGATGTACCCGCGGGTGACGTTGCCCCAGACCTGAAAGAGCACCACGCCCATCAAGGCGCAGGCGCCGGCGGCCAGCCACGAGACCCGCGGGATGGGCAGCGAGGATTTCATGCGGTGCGCTGAACGGCTTCCAAGATGGCCGCGACGCGCTCGCGGGCCAGCCGCGCAAAGCTGAATTCCGCGGCCCGCTGTCGGCCGCTCACTCGCAGGCGCTCCGCCAGCGCCGGATCCGTCAGCAGGCTCCGCAAGGCGTTGCCCGACTTCACCGGGTCGGCAAAATTCACCCACAGCGCCGCGTCGGCCGCCACCTCGCGCAGCACGGGCAGGTCCTGCAGCACGCACGGGCAGCCGCACGCCATTGCCTCCGTCACCGTGCGGCCAAAGGTCTCCTCCGCGGTGGAGAGCACATAGCCGCGGGCCCCGCGGTACAGCGCCGGCAGCGCCGCGTCCTCCACCCAGCCGAGAAACCGCGTGTCGTCCGCCACCCCCAGCGAGCGGGCCCGGGCCTGGGCGCGCTCAAGTCCGCCCGCCCAGTCCCCGCCGACCAGCACGAACGGATGGCGGCGGCGCAGCTCCGGGCTGAGCTGGGCGTAGGCCGCCAGGGCCAGCTCGACGCGCTTGTAGGGATAAAAATTGGACACCCAGAGGAGGCTGTCCGGCGGCACGCCGGGCACCACGGATGAACCCTCGGGACGGAAACGCTCGTGATCCAGCCCCTCCGGGCTGACGAGCGTCCGCGCGCCCCCGAGCTGGTCCGCGGCCCATTGGGAATTGGTGATCACCAGCGCGGCCTGCCGCCGACCGCGGGCCAGCGCGAACCGCCGGTAGGCCGTCCGCACCCCGCCGCCCGGCCGGAGGTGATGCAGGGTGAAGACGTGCAGCACGAGTGGAAGCCCGGCGGTCCGCAGCGGGCCGAATCCGACGGTGAGCAGCGCCTGGGCGCCGCGCCGGCGAGCCTCGGGGCCAACCTGCAGGTGGTCGGCCCAGAGCCGCGCCAGCCGGCGGTCATTGGCGGGAAAATCTCGCACGACGGTGATGCGCGGGTCGGCGAGGTCGAACGTCTGTCCCGGTCCGGCGAACAGCAGCCAGTGCACGTCGGGAAACTGGTGGAGCGCCTCGGCGATGAAGCCGTGGAAGAACGTGGTCAGCCCGGTGCGCCGCCGGGGATTTTCGCAGAGCAGGGAGAGCGCGAGGGTGACCGCCACGGCTGCCAGCCTTCCAGAAACGCCGGGGCCGGAAAGAAAAATCCGGGAAGCTCGCCCGCAGGATTGTCAGGCGCAGGTTCGGGGCCCACGCTTCCGCTCCGTGTCCACTCCGCCCCCGCCCCCGGCTCACCTGCGGCCGCGCCGCGACCGCGCCGTGCGCCTGACGGTGGCGGCATCGGTCGGGGCGAAAGCCTGCTCGGTGGCCTGCACCCTGGCCCAGGTGCCCGTGGCGCTGCATGCCCTCGGGACCGAGGCCTACGGGCTTTGGATCACGCTCATGAGCGTGATCGTCATGCTCAACTTCGTGGACTTCGGCCTCGGCGTCGGGATGCAGCGGGCCATGGCCACGGCGTTCGGCCGCGACGACGCGGCGCAGCTGCGCCGTGCGTTCTGCAGCGGCGCCCTCGCCCTGGCCGGGCTCGGGCTGGCCGCCGCCGCCGTGGGCGTGCCGCTGGCGCTCCTCGGCGACTGGGCCTCGGTCCTGCGCGTGCGCGACCCGGCGCTGCAGTCCGAGGTCGGCAGCGCGCTGGCCGTCACCCTCGCCGCCGCCGCCGCCGGCCTGCCCTTCAACGCGGCGCCGCGCCTCGCGGCCGCGGCCCAGCGGGGATGGCTGCAGGCCGGCTGGATTGCGATCGGCAGCGCGGCCTCGCTCGGCGCTGTCGTGCTGGCGGCGCGCGCGCACTGGGGATTTGTGCCCTTCCTCGCCCTCACGGCGTTCCTGCCCGCAGCCCAG
>Ga0265327_10003003_pt1 | contig 16743 bp, 9 predicted proteins | sample 41621metaG_FD_202089 | JGI IMG/M metagenome (GOLD analysis project Ga0265327, IMG submission 202089) | Rhizosphere microbial communities from Carex aquatilis grown in University of Washington, Seatle, WA, United States - 4-16-21 metaG | ecosystem: Host-associated > Plants > Roots > Rhizosphere >... | reverse complement strand
AGCCAATGAGCTTCATGATGCCGAAGGCGCCAATAAGTGTGACGGGCAGCGCGACACTGGGAATGACCGTGGCCCAAAATTTTCTCAGGAAAACAAAGATGACCATCACCACCAAGGCAACGGCGAGAATAAGAGTGAATTCAACATCCGTGATTGAGGCCCGGATGGTTTGGGTGCGATCGCTAAAAATCGAAACTTTTACGGAGGCCGGCAACGCCGCCCGCAACCGCGGCAGCAACGCCTTCACGCGGTCAACGGTCTGGATGATATTGGCGCCGGGCTGGCGTTGAATGTCCAGCAACACGGCGGGACGATTGGCCACCCAGCTCCCGAGCCGGACATTTTCCACATTATCCACCGCGACGCCCAAATCACTCACGCGAATTGGCGAACCATTTTTATACGCAATGATCACGTCCTTGTAATCGTCGGCGGAAAAAATCTGGTCGTTGGCATTGATGGCGTAAGACTGGCGGGCACCATCGAAGCTGCCCTTGGGTGCGTTGACGCTGCTATTGATCAGCGCGGTGCGCACATCCTCCAGGCTCAACCCCAAGGCAGAAATCGCGGCGGGATTGATTTGGACACGCACGGCTGGCTTTTGATTGCCTTCAATGGTCACCAAACCAACGCCAGTGACTTCGCTCAATTTTTGCGCGAGGGTGGTATCGGCCAGGTCATTTACTTTTTCCAACGGCAACGTGTCCGAGGTCAGGGCCAGTGTGAGAATGGGTGTATCTGCGGGGTTGACCTTGCTGTAAGTCGGCGGATTGGGCATGCCGGTGGGCAATACGCCGCGCGCGGCGTTGATCGCAGCCTGCACATCCTGTGAAGCAGCGTCAATGTCGCGGTCGAGGCTGAATTGCAAAATAATCTCGCTGTTGCCAAACGAACTCACGGAGGTCATGGCGGACAATCCGCTAATCTGGCCGAACTGCCGTTCCAGCGGCGTGGTAACGGATGAGACCATCACGTCGGGGCTCGCGCCGGGATATTGTGAAACCACCTGGATGGTTGGAAAATCCACCGGCGGCAAGGCCGAAATGGGCAGCAGTATATAGCCTAGAATGCCCATCAGCACCACGCCGACCATGAGCAGTGACGTGGCGACCGGACGCCGGATGAATGGCTCGGAAATACTCACGTGGGGGGTTGTCCGGAGGGTGATTGTTTATGCTGATGCGCCTTGGCCGGCGCGTTGGTGGACCCGCTCCCGGTGGGTTCAGCCGCCTTGATATGGGAGCCGTCTTGCAACTTATACTGGCCGTCCACCACCACGACTTCATCCGGTTTTAAACCGTCATCAATCAGGGCCAGGCCGTTGTCAATTTGGGCGACCTTGAGCGGACGCATTTTTACGGTCTGATCATCCTGCACCACGAAGGCGTAAGAACCTTCCGGCCCGCGTTGCACCACCGAAGCGGGCACGACCAGGCCATTGGTGCGGGTGGACAGAAGCAGGCGCGTGTTGACAAATTCACCGGGCCAGAGGCGCAAATTTTCATTGGCGAAGTTCGCCTTGATTTTAATCGTACCGGTGGTCGAATCAATTTGGTTGTCAATCACCGCGAGTTCACCGGTGGCCAGCACGTTGGTGTTGTCACGGGTCAGGGCAATCACCGTAAAGCTGGGCTGGTTCTGCCGCATGTGAAGTTTGGTCATCACAGTTTCGGGCAGGGTGAAGATAACGGAAATGGGTTTAAGCTGGGCCAATACCACCAAGCCACCGGCATCTGAGGCATGAACAATGTTGCCCTGGTCCACCAAACGGATGCCAGTGCGCCCATCAATTGGTGAATGGATGGTGGCGTAGTCCAAATTGACCTGCGCGCTGTCGATGGCGGCCTGATCGGCTTTGACAGAAGCGCCAAGCTGGTCCACGAGCGCTTTCTGCGTGTCATAGGTTTGTTGCGTCGTGCCGTCACTGGCGAGAAGGTCTGCATAACGTTTCAAATCAACCTTGGCGTTGGCTTGTTGCGCTTCGTCCTGGGCTTTTTTGGCAACCGCCTGATCCAAGGCGGCTTTGTACGGGGCGGGATCAATTTGCGCGAGCACATCGCCGGTCTTCACGTCCTGGCCCTCGGTGAAAGCCACCTTAACCAACTCGCCATCCACGCGCGTGTGTACGGTAACGGTGTTAAATGCCTGAACCGTGCCGAGTCCATCCAAATAAATTGGCACGTCTTTTTGCATCACCTTGCCGGTCACCACAGGCACGGGAAAATTGCCACCACTGCGCCCGCCGCCGCCGGAGGAGGCGTCGCTGGCGGCGGCGGCACGATGCCGGGCATACCAGATCAACGCCGCCAAAACTATGATGCCCCCGATAATCAACAGCCATTTTAGCCCGCCGGATTTCGGTTTCGAATCCGGCTGGGAACGGGGATTTAAACTCTCAGGTTTTACTGGTTCAGTCATAGTTGCTGGTTCTTTTCCGTTTTAAAACTGGTTTGATAATTCTTTTAATTAAAGATTTTGGTTTGGGCCTGCCGATTCTGATGGACGTCTGAGACTTACGCACCGGCACACCAAACATGATCATATGGAAACTGCTCAATGCAATACGCAACGGCTTGGGACGTTTGCCATTTTGTGCCGGGTACGCTTTGATTTTCATGATGCAGGTTCATTTGTCCATTGCAATTTCCACTAAACACTTAGCGAGGTTTGTGCCAAACCGTTTTTTAAAGGCATTTACGGTTGAATTGGCCCATTTATGCCGTACCACGAGAGCCACGCCAGCATACCAACTTTGCGTGACTGTAAAGTTACTTTGCACCCGGCAGCCATTGGATAAGGGATAAAATTCGATGACGAGGCGATTTCAGCCCAAAATGAGCCGTTTGAACGCGACTTTACGCCATTTCACAGGCAGCCCCCAAGCTGGCACGTCAGTTGCATGAGTTAACTTATGAAAATGTTCAAATGCATTTGGTTGTTGGGCGGCACGGCAGTTTTGCTGACCGGATGCCAGAACCCCGATGGCACACAAAATAACACCGGCTCGGGTGCGCTGATTGGCGGCGCATTGGGTGCCATTACCGGCGCGGCGATCGGCGGCCGGAATCATGGCGGACAAGATGCCTTGATTGGCGCGGCGGCAGGTCTCGTAGCAGGCGGCTTGATTGGCAATTCCATGGACCGCGAACAGGAAGCGCGGTTGAAAGCGCAAGCACCGCAAACCTACGCGCGCGTTGACCAAGGGCAACCGCTGACCGTGGCCGACATTAAATCGCTCTCGAAAGCAGGCATCAACGAAGATGTCATCATCAGCCAGATCAACACTTCGCATACGGTATTTCATTTGAGTTCGACGGATATCATTGACCTGCGGGATTCCGGCGTGACCGACAAAATCATTAATTACATGATTAACACCCCGACCACTGCGGGCGCGAGCGGCGTCAACAGCTCACCGCAAACGGTAGCCGTGGCCGAGACCGCCCCGCCCCCTGCCCCAACGGAAACGGTGGTGGTCGCTCCCGGACCGGACTATATCTGGGTGGACGGCGAATGGGTCTGGCAGGGACGCTGGGTTTGGATAACTGGTCATTGGATGCTCCCGCCTTATCCGCATGCCGTGTGGATTGTGGGCCGCTCGTGGCACGACCATTACGGCTGGCATCATGAGCGCGGTTATTGGCGTTAAATTTGGTTTTAAAATCTCCTTGCTGTGAAATGGCATTCTGACATTGCATATTGCATACACATGACTCCTAGACTGACAGGTTCCCTATGACTTCAGCCGTGAAGCTCCGACTGGCAGTCCTAGGACTGGCTGTGGCCGTGATGGGCGTTTTGATTGCCTTTGTGACGCTGGACTCCCAGCGCCAAGGCGCGGAGCTTCATGCCAAGCTGGATGAAGTGGACTCGCAAAGTTTCGGCATGGCCGAACACTTCAAGGATGTGCTGCGTGAAGTCAGCGACAAACTCACCCGCTACCGCAGCACGGGCGAGGCAACAGCCTGGGCAGACTATCTCAAAGCCGATGGCGAAATAAACACCTGGATGCAGGGACAAATTGCGGGGCCGGTCACGCCACGGGAAAAGGAAATTTTGCAGGAAATGACTTCCAGTTACGTGGACTACCAGCGAATTGCCAGCGACGTGCAAAAACGTATTCAGACCACTGGCCCCACCGAAAATTTACCCGCCGACCTCGCAGACAAATTAAGCCAATCCCGGCGGCGGCTGTTTGATTTGGGCCAGCAATTATCGCAGGCGCATTTGGAGTTAAAGAAACAACTCCTGGCCGAAGCGCACCAAATGCTCCTGCGGTTGCGCCTGACGGTTTTAGGCGCACTGGCCCTGTTATTTCTTTTTGGCATCTCGCTGGCGGTTTTTGTCTACCGCGATATGATTGCGCCGTTGCGCAACAAACTGGTTGAAACCCAGGCGATGGTGGAACAGCGCGAGAAACTGGCCTCGCTCGGCCTGCTCGCCGCCGGGGTGGCCCACGAAATCCGCAATCCGCTCACCGCCATCAAGGCCGCCTTGTTCACGCAGCAAAAACGATTTGTGGCCGGATCGCGGGAACATGGCGACGTCAAGGTTGTGGAGCGTGAAATCCTCCGACTCGAACGCATCGTGAATGATTTTCTGCAATTCGCCCGGCCGGCGGAACCTGAGACCGTGGTCATTGCGGCCGATTTGCTCCTGCTGGAAACCAAACTTTTTTTCGGGCCGCAATTGGAAAAAAACCGCATCCAAATGGCACTGGAGCCGTCCGCCCCAATGTACGTCAAAGTGGACCCGGCGCAGATGAAACAGGTTTTAATCAACCTAGTACAAAATGCGGCGGACAGCATCGGTCAAGACGGGCTCATCACGCTACGGGTCAAGTCATCGCGCAAACCGATGCTCAACGGCGACCAGGGCACCGTCATCATTGAAATCTCCGACACCGGCAAAGGCATTCCGCCCGAGGCGCAAAAACGCCTGTTCGATCCTTTCTTCACCACCAAGGAAAGCGGCACGGGCCTGGGCCTCTCCATCGCGGCGCGTATCGTGCAGAAACACGGCGGCGTCTTGCAGTATCAAACACAGGTGAATCATGGCACAACTTTTGGTATTCTGCTGCCGCAGGCAAACCCATGAACCCCGCTCCTAAAATTTTATTGATTGATGATGACGCCGGCATCATCGACACCTTGTCACGCGTGCTCGCCGATGAAGGTTATGAGGTCACCATTGAACGGCGCGGCGACGACGGCCTTGAGCGCGCCACGCAGGATGTCTTCAACGTCGTGGTTACCGATTTAAAGTTGCCCGGCTTGAGCGGCCTCGAACTGGTGCAGAAACTGCACGCGGCCCGGGCGCGACTGCCCATCATTCTCATCACCGCCTTTGGCACCACGCAAACGGCCATCGAGGCGACGAAGTTCGGCGCGTACGATTACCTGTTAAAGCCGTTTGAAATCCCGCAACTGCTCGAACTGATTCACCGCGCCGTCAACAGCAACCGGCTGATGTCCGAACCCGTCACCCTGGGCGAAGCCGGTGCGGCGCGCGATGCCATCGTGGGCCAGAGCGCGGCCATGCAGTCCATCTACAAGGAAATCGGTCGCGTGGCGGCCAAGCCGGTCAATGTGTTGATTCGCGGTGAAACGGGCACGGGCAAGGAACTCATTGCGCGCGCCATTTACCAGCACAGCGAACGCGCCAACGCGCCATTTGTGGCCATCAACTGCGCTGCCATTCCCGAAACCTTGCTGGAAAGCGAATTGTTCGGCCATGAACGCGGCGCCTACACAGGGGCCACCGCGCAACGTATTGGCCGCTTTGAACAAGCCGACCACGGCACTATTTTTTTGGATGAGATTGGCGACATGACGCCCGGCACGCAGGTGAAATTGCTGCGGGTGTTGCAGGAGAAATGCATTCAACGCCTCGGCGGCCGCGAAACGATTCCGGTGGATGTGCGCGTCATTGCCGCCACGCACCGGGATTTGGAAGCCGCCATTCGTGAGAAACAGTTCCGCGAAGATTTATATTACCGGCTCAATGTCGTGATGATCATGCTGCCGCCCTTGCGCCAGCGCAAAGAGGACATTCCCGAACTGGTCCGCTATTTTTTAAGCAAGTACGGCCCGGAACTGGGCCAGCCAAGCCCGTCCATTCACCCCGAAGCGATGGAGTTTCTGCAATCCCATTCGTGGCCCGGCAATGTGCGCGAACTGGAAAATGCCATCCGCAAAGCCCTGTTGCTGGCCCAAGGTTATACCATCAACCTGGACCATGCGCAGGCCGCACTGAACAAAGATCATGGAGCTTCGACGGCAGGCGGGCAAAGCTTGGGCGAACATATTGGCGGGCTGCTGGCTGCGGCGCAGCGGGGCGAAATGGATGATGTACATGCCCGCGTGCTGGAATCGGCTGAACGCGAACTATTCCGTCAAGCGATTGGGCTGGCGCATGGCAACCAAGCCAAGGCCGCACGCTGGCTGGGAGTTTCCCGCATCACCATGAAAGCCAAGCTGGTTCAGTTTGGCCTGCATCCCGGCACGGAAAGCGATTCGGCGGGCTGACCGGCGCACTACAGCTTTTCAATAAAAGAGCAGCCATGTTATCGCCGAAAAATCAAGGTTGGAGCGCGGATTGTCCTCAATCCGCAGCGCGTAAATTGACCGTAGTGTGTGGTGTGCCCAACTCCTCTGCCTGCCGACGTGCTGCGACTTGGCACAAGTCGCGGTCCGAAAAGCTGGCTACAGTATTTGCTCGGCGGCCCTAAACCTGCCCGACTTCTGGGCGCATCTTGACACTGCCCCAAATCCCTCAACCCCGGCCAGTGCGACCCGCCAGCATTATTTGTCCTTGCCGTCTCTGCCGGGTAAGGACTACTCTCGCCACACATTCTGAAAGCAGGCATGACATGCCTGAACACAACCTAAACTCGTCTCCAAACAAGAAAGAAACTGTTTATGGGTAAAATCTCTCAAACCTGGTCATTGATGTCGGAATGCTGGCAAGTACTGAAGCAGGAAAAGAGCCTGCTGCTTTTTCCCATCCTCTCCGGCATCTGCTGTTTGCTGGTGCTGGCTTCATTCGCGGTGCCCATCTTTGTGACCAGTGCCTGGCATCCGCCGGGAGCCAATGCGGCGCCCGTACAACAGATTGTTTATTACGGGACCATCTTTGCCTTTTATTTCTCCAATTATTTCGTGGTGATCTTTTTCAATGCGGCCCTGGTCGCTTGCGCGGCCATTCGCATGGGCGGCGGCACTCCCACGCTGGGCGACGGTTTGCGCGCGGCCGCCATGCGGTTGCCCATGATTTTCGGCTGGGCTTTGGTTTCCGCCACGGTGGGTTTGATTTTGCGCGCCATCGAAGAACGCTCGGGCAAAGTCGGCCAGATTGTGGCCGGCTTGCTGGGCACCGCCTGGACCATGGCCAGCTTTTTGGTGGTGCCGGCTTTGGTGATTGATAACAAAGGCCCGTTTGCGGCTTTGCAGGAATCCACTGCCTTGCTGAAAAAAACGTGGGGCGAACAACTGGTCAGCAATTTCAGCTTCGGCATGATTTTCTTCCTGTTGTCGGTGCCGGCCCTGGCTGTGATTTTTGCGGGATTTTATTTCGGCGGCGTCACAGTGGGTCTCATCTGCGCCGGGGTGGCGGCGGTTTACTTGATCGTGTTATCGCTCATCCACACCGCGCTGCAGGCCATTTTTCAAACTGCGCTTTATCTTTACGTCCGGGACGGCCAGGTGCCGGAAGGTTTCCGGGCTGAAGTCCTGAACGGCGCGATGAATTAATTCCCGTTCCACAGCAACCGGTAATACGCCGCAGGCGGGGCGTTGCTACCGAGGTCGCTGAAAGAATCCATTATCACAATCGTGCCGTTGGTCGCGGCGAGGTTCGTGGAAATCGGCACCCAACTTTGCAAGTCCGTAGAACGTTCGGTGATGTAAATGCCATTGGGCACGCCGCTCGCCGTAAGCATTTTCGGATATATCCCCGCGAGGCCGGCAATCGAGTTGGGAGTCACAATGGCAATGCTCACCTGGCCGGTGTTCGTGCCGCCGAAACCGTCAGTAACGGTGTAACTAAACTGGTCTGCCACGTTGTTGGTGTTGTAGTAACTCAAAAAATTCGTCCCCACCTGTGAAACCGTAATGCCATTGGTGCTCGTGCCAGTGGAGAGTAGCGCGATGGGGTCGCCATCGGCATCGATCACATTGGCGAGCAAATTGGTGATGGAGATTTGCAGTTGCGGAACATTCGTACCGCGCAGATAAACCGCGTTGCCAGCCACCGGCGGATGGTTGGTGACAATTTGATTCAGGCTCATGCTGCTGCCGAGATAATTGGCGTCGCCCGAATAAATGGCGGTGATGAGATTGGTGCCGCGCGGCAGATAATTCGACGGGCAATTGGTAGTGGCACCATTAACCGGCGCGCTTGCGCTGCAAGCCACGCCATTGGTTTGCAAGGTGATGGAACCCGTAGCGTCGCTGACCCCGAGGCTCGCAACAAAGGCAACATTGTCATTGAAACCGGATGGGTTGGCCGATGAATTCAAGCTCATGCCGGTGGGCGCTTTTTGCACGCTGATGCTGCCGTTGACAGACAGATTGTTTGTATTCCATACCAAGGGCGCAATGTTCGGCAATACCACGCTCGTGAAGGTGCCGGTACGGGTCGTGGCTGAGAATAACGTGAAGGTATCGCCCGACTGCAATGCCGGGCCGATGTTGGTGACCAGCAACGTGCCGCCGTAAGTGACCGTGGTGATGCCCGTCAGGCTGGTGGATTTGAGCGAGTTCGTCCGATTCAGCGCAAACAGCGCGACGCCGGACAAGGACAAGGTGTTATTGATCTTCAACGCGGAGATGTTTGTGCCGCCCAAGCCCGGCCGTACCGTGCCACCACTTTGCACGGTTACTGCGCCGCTCACGGTGCCATTACCGGCGAGTGTGCCGCCGTTTTGCACGGCCACCGTGCTGCCGGAGGCGAGCGAACCGTTGACCCGCAGGACGCCGCCGCTCACCGTGGTCGGTCCCGTGTAAGTGTTCGCCGCATCCAATTGCATGAGGCCGGTACCGGATTTGACAATGCCCGAACTGCTGCCGTTTTGATTCAGCGGCACTTGCACGTCCAGGTCAACGCCACTGGCCGTCGAACCCGCCGCCACAGTAAACGGATAACTGGTCTGCCCGGAATCCGTACGCAACAACACCTGCGTGGTTGGGTTAAGAATACTGGTGGTCGAGCTGGGATAAGTCGTGATGGCCGCGTTGAATCCGGCGTAAGCGCCCAAGTCCAGCCGTTGCCCGGTGCCATAACCGGTCCCAACGAGGCTGCCGCCGGTCAAAGTATACGCCACCCCAAACGCGCCGTTGGCCTGGCAGGTGGCGTTGGTGATGTTAATGGTCAGGCCGGTGGCGTTGGCATTCGCATACCAACCAAATGCGCCGGAGTTGCATGTCAGCACACTTCCCGGACACAGGTTGATGGCCGAACATTTCAGGGACGTGCTGCCGCCACTCAAACTTAGCGGCAGCGTTAGCGTACCGTTGGAAACGGTCAAATTCCCGGTGAACGTATTGAGCGCCGTCAGGGTCAGGACGGAATTGCCGCGCACCATGAGCGAACCGATGCCCGACAAGACCGCCCCGATGGTGGCGTTATTGCTGATGGTGATGATGGGCGTGCCGGAGAGATTGATTCCGCCCGTGGAATTATTCGTCAGCGTATAACTGCCGCCGCCGAGATGATTAAAGACAATGCCTGCGGGCGTCACTGTGTTGGTGATGGTGACGGTGCAGTTGGACGTGGAATTGACGCCAAAAATGGCCACGTTTTGGTCCACCCACGCGATGTTGGCCAAACCCGTCAGCCAATTGGTCGGGGCCGCGCCCCAATTGCCATTGCCGTCCTGCGCGGTGGTGCCGCCGCCGGGATTCCACCAGAACGATGCACCCTGTTTTAGCGTGGTGGTGAAATACCAAATCGAACCGGTCGAAATATTGGTGCCGTCAATTTCGTCCACCCGCCAGTAATAGGTGGTGTTGGTCAACAGATTGACGGAGGGAAAAATATTCGTCGCCATCGTGCGGCCCAAGTAGAGCGGCGAATTGGTGGTGGCACTGGCGACGGCACTGGAACTGGTGCCGATATAGACATCGTTCGACACCCCCCACGAAGCGCCCGGTGTCCAGCTCAAGGCCGTATTGGTGACTACTGAAGTTTGGGCGATGGCGGGGTTGGGATTGGTGGCTGAAAAACTGGTTGAAGTCTTGAACTGCCAAAGCGTGCCCGCGCCAATGTTCGTTCCGTTGATTTCATCCACACGCCAGAAATAGGATGTGCCCGGCTGAAGCAATGGCAGGGACAGATTGGTGGCAGTCATGCGGCCCTGATATTCGGGTGAATTGGTGGTGGCATTCAAAACTGAGTTGGAGCTCGCGCCAAAATAAACATCGTTTACATAATTGGTGCCGCCCATGAGCCAGCTTAAGCCCGTGCCGATGTTAACGCTCGTCGCATAATCTGTCGGAGCCGGCATTTGAGCGCGAAATGGTGGCTGCGCCCATTGCACCGCGTAGGTGCTACCGGCTGTCGCCGGCCATTGTACGCAGGCGACATTGCTGATGACCACGGAAGTGGTGGAGACGGGAACTCCGCCGAGCGTAACCGTCACCGGATTGGGCGCGTGAATGGAACAGGTACCGGTAAAGGCCGGCGTGATGGTGGCCACAGCAGTTGTGTTCGTCCAGTTGATGCCAACTGTGTAATTGCCGCGCGCAATCAGCCCGGAGACTGAGCCAGTGGGCCACGCGTTGGGCAATGCCGGGAGCAAGTTGATAAAGCCCGCGTGACTTTGCAGCAGCATTTCAGCGATGCCAGCGGTCATACCGCAAGAACTGTCGAGCTGCGCCACCTGGTTGTAACCCCAAAGATTTGCGAGCGTGACGTTATATTCGCCCGCGAGCGCTTGATGCGCGCTCCACCAATCGTGCAAGCGCGCGAACCGCGCCATGTGTTGCGGGTACGTCCATTCATATCCACCATCGGCTCCCATCGAAAGCAATTCCACCCGCGCCGCCGCCGCGATGCTGGGCCACGCTTCCGGCGTCATTTGCCGCCCCGGATAGAGCCCGCAATATTGCATTTCCGAACAACCACTTTCCGGCCCGGGCACATCCGCCGTATAAAAGCGCTCGCGCAATTCGCCCCACGGCCCAACTTGCGGCAGGAGCAAATTCGCCTGGGTGTTGGATACGGTGACGGAAAATACGGAATCCGTGTTTAAAATTCCCGCCGCCTGCCGGCAGTTGTTAAACACGTCCCAGACAAATTGCTGGTCGCACGATACCCCGTCTTCCCGTGGCCCGGTTTCCGGCGACCAGGCATTGGTCACCAGCAAGGTTCCCGCCGGCACGCCATTGGTGGCGCTGGCCAATGCCTTGAGATGTTGCTGCCAATATTGGCTGACTTCTTTAAACATTGGATAAGCGCTGCTGCGGAGATAATTCGTATCGCCGGTGAACGCAAAATGATCCCAGACATACATGCAATACCAGCCGTTGACGCCCTCAATCCAATCCCACCCCTGCCCTCCCCAAATATTATGGCTGGCGCGCGTGGCCCAGCCAGTCGTGCCGCCAAAGCCGCCACCATAGCCGCCATTGTTGATGCTGCCGCTGGTGTTGGTGGTGAAATAGCGCCAAACCGGAATCTGGTTTTGCAGGTAATTGATAAAGGGCTGGAAACATTCGGGCAAATTCGCGACTTCCACCCCCGAATAAAACATTTGAAAATTCAGATCGCTGTGATAATCGCTCGACCAGTTGGGATTATTATTATCATTCCACAGTCCCTGCAAATTCATGGGCAAACTGCCGCGCGATGACGCAATGGTCACATAACGCCCGTAATCAAACATGAGCGCGTCCATGCCGGGATCATCATCGTTGGGGAGATTCGCCGTCAGCCGTTGATCGGTCGGCAAATTCGTGCGGCCTGCCGGTGCATTGCCAAGAAAAATGGAAACGCGCGTGGCCAGCGCGGCAAAATCGTTCACGTGGTTTGTTTGCAAGGTCGCAAACGACTTGGCGATGGCCGCCTGCGCCTGTGCGACCACACTGGCATGGGGATTTGGCCCCACATAACCGTTCAGATAATTCGTCGCGTTGTAGCTGGTGCCCAGTGCCACGATGAGCATCAAGCTATCGCAGTTGGTGAAATTGATGACGCCACCGCTGTTGGCCAGCGTGCCGTTGCTGTTGGTCACCTGCAATTGCGCCTCATACAACTCGCCGTTGTGCAGCGCGCCGGAAAACATCAGGCCGCCGGTGACGGACGACACGGTGTTGGAATGGCCGTCCACCAGTTGAATGCTGCCGGTGTAACTCGCCGGGGCGCTGGCGCTCAATTGGATGACCAGCACCTGGTCCGGCTCGCTGCAAAACGTAGTGCGCGTGTAGGCCACGCTTCCGTTGGTGTACGTCACCGTTGCCACGCCAGTGTTCAAGTCGAGCATCCGCTTGTAGCCGGTATAACTGGTTTGTGCGGGCAGCTTGAGCAGCAGATTGCCAAAGAGTTGATACGAGCCGAAATCTCCAGTCGGACCTTCATTGTAACCGCCGGTACTATTGGTGTTGCCGGACCACAGGCTGATTTCATTCAGCACGATATTTTCATTGGTGACATTGCCGGAAACAATGCCGCCCATGCGGCCGTTGCCCACCATCAAGCCTTGCGACATGGCGGCGGTGGCCGGCGAGCTATACCAGACGATTGGGTCGTTGCCGGTGTTGATGTAGGGATTCGGCGCGAACCCGGCGGTGACGCTGAGATTCGCAATGACATTGGTGTCCGTGCGCGTGGCGTTGGTCACGCCATCCGACCAGCCGGTGAAAGAAAACCCGGCGTAAGGCATGGCCGTAACGGTCGCGCCATTGGCTCCGACAAACACGGTTTGCGGCGTGGGTCCGCCAATGGTGCCATCCGGTCCGGCCAGATATGTGAGCGTGCAAGTGTTGGTCGCAAAATTGGCCGTGGCGGTGATGTTGCTGGTGACGTTGGTGTCCGTGCGCGAACTCGTGAGCACGCCGTCTGACCAATTGGCAAAGTGATAACCCGTATTGGCGACCGCTGTAACCGTTGTGCCGCTCGCTCCGTAGCTCAGGGCCTGGGTGGTTACGCCGCTGATGGTTCCGTTGGGCCCGGCCAGATAAATGAGCATGTAGGGCAAGGTATTGCTGATCCAAACGCTCCCGTTGCTGGTAATGTTATTCGTAATCCAAACCAAGTTCGTAGCGGGCAACACTGGCAAACTGACGCTGGCAAAGCTGCCGGAGTAACTACCCGAGCCTTTGGGAAAGAGATAGAAGGTGTCGCCCGCGCTCAGGAGACTGCCATCGCTCGTGCTGTTGGAGATCACCAAAGAGCCGCCACAAGTCAAGGTGGTGAAACCGCTGACCGCATCGTTCGCCACCACGCCGCCGGTTTTGGCAATGCGCATGAAATTGGTGCTGCCGCTGTTTAGCGTGACAGTGCTGCCCACGGTCAACGTGCCGGTCACCAGACTGGTTCCAGCCAGCAACGTACCGCCCGATTGCACGGTGATGGGGCCGCTGACGGTGCCGTTGCCGCCCAAGCCCGCATTCGCCGCCACCGTGACCGCGCTACCCGAAGCCAGTGAACCATTGACCAGCAACGTGCCGGCATTGATCGTGGTTGTGCCCGTATAGGTGTTCGCACCACCGAGACGCATCACGCCCGCGCCGTTTTTGATGATGCCCGAAGCGGCTTGCTGGGAAATATAAACGGGCACATCCAAATCAATGCCGCTGCTGGTCGTGCCAGCGGCGACGTTGAAGGTGTAACTCGTCTGGCCGGAGTCCGCGCGCAGAAAAACAAAGCCGCCGCCCGGATTGATAGTGCTGGTCGTGGAACTCGCATAACTGGTCACCGATGCGTTGAATCCGCCGGACGCGCCGAGGTCCAGCCGGTTGGCGCTGCCGGAGATGCTGCCGCCGGTCAACGTGTATGCCACGCCAAAGCAGCCGTTGGGTTGACAGGTGGCATTGGTGATATTGATGGCCAGCCCGGTGGCGTTGTTATTTCCGTACCAGCCAAACGGCGTATCGCCGCAGGTCAACGATGTGCCGGACGCCAAGTTGATGGCGGCACATTTTAACGTGGTGCTGCCACCGGAAAGGTAATTCGGCAAATCCAATGTGCCGGCGCTCACGGTTAACGTACCGGTCACAGTGCTTTGCCCGCTGAGCGAGAGTGTGCCCGCCCCTAGTTTGTTAAAACCTTGGCTGCCGGCTAAAACCAATCCAATCGTGGTGGCCTGCCCGTTTACCGTGATCGCTGGCGAACCGCTGCTGACGGCCAGCGTCAAAGGCCCGGCGCTGCCGGTGTTTAATGTCCAGCCATACGTGTTGCCTTGATCGCCGAAAATTAGGCTGCCGGCTGTGCGCGCGCCGTCCAGCGTGACGGTGGGTGCCAAAGCCAAGGTGAGCGTGCTGAAATCGGCGGTGGCATCGGTGCCGCTGGCTATTGTGTTTCCCGACCAGTTCGCGGCCGTTGCCCAACTGCCACCAGATGAATTGGACCACGTGCCATTGGCCGCGTGAACGGACAGGTTGACCGCCAACAGCGACATCGAAACTGCCAGCACTTTGGCAGACAAACCATTAAGCGGGCTATTCATATTTATTTGAGCTGACGGAGCAGGTTGAGCGGCAAGTTCTAAAGACAGTTAAAGCTGACTAGACCATGCCGGCAAAAAGGTCGGGAACAGGCAAGGATCTCCAGTGTATATATTTGCCACTTGATGAATATTCCAGCTTTTCAACTGGTAGAGTATACCACATTTGGGGGAAGGCGGAATTTCGTGCAACAGAAAGGGATAGGCGGCGAGGTGTCATTGCCAGGTTGCGGCGGCTGGTCTGCGCACTGGTCGCGCCGACAAATTCCAAGGGAATCTGGCCAGAACAAACTCACTTCAACCCATTTCAACTACTCTGAACGGATGAAAAACGTGTCTTGGGTGGACGAGATACCCAAATTTGCGGCTTTGCAACCTTGCGCCTTTGCGTTGAAATGAAAAAAGTGAAATCGAAATCGTTCATGCTCATTGCCGGGGAAGCCAGCGGGGATTTGCTCGCGGCAGAGCTGGTGACTGCCTTGCGCGGGCGGCTGCCGGACGCGACCTTTTTTGGCGCAGGCGGGTCCAAGATGTCAGGCAAGGGCGTTGAATTGATTTATGAGATGTCCCGACTCTCGGTGGTCGGCATCACGGATGTGTTATCCAAGTTGCTGGAACTGCGCCGGCTGATGCAGCAATTGCTGGCGGTGGCCATCAAACGGCAGCCGGACGTGATCATTGGCGTGGACTACGGCGGTTTCAACCTGCGGTTTGGCCATGCGGTGAAGGAATATCTGCAGAGCAATCCGTTCTCCACCTGGAAACCTAAGATCGTACAGTTTGTCTCGCCCCAGGTCTGGGCGTCGCGTCCCGGCCGCGCGAAGCGGCTGGAGGCGGATTACGATTTGCTCCTGAGCATTTTCCCGTTTGAAAAGGAATGGTATGCGCAACGGGTGCCGCGTTTGCGCGTGGAATTTGTGGGGCATCCGATGGTGGGCCGCTTTGCCGAAGAATCCGCCGCGCTGTCACATCACGAATCAACCACCAACCCGGCGTATCGGCCTGCACAAATTTTGCTATTGCCGGGCAGCCGTAAAAGCGAGCTGCGCCGTCACCTGCCGCCGATGCTCGGCGCACTGGCATTGATGCAAGCGCAACGGCCTGACCTCCGCGCAAAAATGGTTTTGCCCAATGTGGAACTGAAAAAGGAGCTAACGCACGCGATGAATGCCGTGGCCAAGGAATTGGCGCGGAACCACCGCCAGATTGGCTTAAACTCGATGCCTGCCGCCCCGGAAAATTCCGCAAGCAACATCGAGTTTCAGATTGGTGACTTGCCGCAGGCGCTCGCGCAGGCGGATATTGCCATTGCCAAGACCGGCACGGTGACCATGGAATGCGCCTTTTTTGGCGTGCCCGCCGTAACGCTCTACAAGGGCTCGTGGCTGAATTACCAGATTGCGCGGCACTTCATTACGGTGAAAACGTTTACCATGCCAAACCTGCTGGCCAACGAGGAGGTTTATCCGGAATTTCTCCAATACAATCTCACGGCGGAAAACGTGGCGCGCGCGGCGCTGGACCTGTTGCAGAATGAAAGCCGCCGCCAAAAAATAAAAACGCAACTAGCCCAAGTCATCACCTCGCTGGGACCGCCAGGCGCGCCAGACCGGGCGGCGGAAGCCGTCTTGAGCTTGCTCAAGTAATGCCCATGGGTCGGCAGGTAATTGAAATAAAAATTAAAAGCGAAAGCATTTCGAACCATGAAAGACCTTACCAGCGCATTTTGGATCAAGACCAAGGGGTTGCTATTCCTGCTCATGGGCCTGACCGCCGCCCTGCTGGTGTTCCTCGATAATCTCAAATGGCAGACGGGCGTGTTGCTCGCGGTGGCCATCTGGAGCTTCTGCCGGTTTTATTACTTTGCGTTTTACGTCATCGAAAAATACGTGGACCCAAGCTACAAGTTCAGCGGGCTGATTTCGTTTGCCCGTTATTGCCTGCAACGCGGCCCTAAAAAATGAAAAACCCGGCTTGGGGCCGGGTGATGATGGGCGCGTGGCCGGTAAAGAAATTATCCGACAACGATTTTTTCCGGAGCCGGTCGGCGCGGCGTGGCCTGGCGAATGACGTTCACTGCC
>Ga0265327_10003002_pt1 | contig 16746 bp, 13 predicted proteins | sample 41621metaG_FD_202089 | JGI IMG/M metagenome (GOLD analysis project Ga0265327, IMG submission 202089) | Rhizosphere microbial communities from Carex aquatilis grown in University of Washington, Seatle, WA, United States - 4-16-21 metaG | ecosystem: Host-associated > Plants > Roots > Rhizosphere... | reverse complement strand
GCGCCGCCGGGCGGCTTCGCGCTGTCGCCGTAGCCGCGGAGGTCCGTGCAGACGACCGTGAACTCCTCAGCGAGCCGCGGCGCGACGCGGTGCCAGCAGACGTGGGTGAACGGGTTGCCGTGCATCAGCAGCAGCGGCGGCCCGCTCCCGGCGTAAGCCGTGACGATCTCGACGCCGTCGGCGCTCGTCGCGATCCGCGTCTTCGTGAAGCCGTCCAGCAGCATCCGGGCCCTCTCGGTAGTGTCTTAGGTTGAAATGTCTGCTCGCGACTCTAGGCTGGCGTCGCGTCAGCGACGTACCACACCGCGGGCTCGCTCCGTGCTGCAGTAGTGGGTAGCTTTGAGCCTGCGGCTGGTCAATATTTCTTGTGGAAAACGTGGCCCCAATTCGATCCTACCTCAAAGCGCAGCCAGTTATTATGCACGGGCGGATTCCAACCGCTCAATAAATCGGTCCATCCGCCATCTTCGGGAAAGCTCATTTCGACAGTTTGCGGCCATTGGGAAAAATTGAGGCGATGTAAAATTTCTCCAGGCGCGCATCCGCCGCATTGCCCCATCGATGATACACGACGAGTTGACGCGCCTCGTCGATGCCGAACCCGTCTTGATCGAGCTGGTTCCTCGATTCGTCCCATCCTCGCGGATGAAAGTTCGGCGACGTCAGCCCCGGATGGTTGGTCCGCAACCGGATAATGCGGCGGTAAAGATCCAGCAGCGAGCCGCCGATCGGATCGTCCTTCTGTGGCCAAAGCAGCGGACGCGGAACGACGCGCTTCACCGCCGGGTCGATGCTCGGGGGCGAATGACTGTCATCTTCGGGCATAGGATAGCGCTCCCCATATTCCTGCCCGTTGTGGATCATCGGCGCGCCGGAGCAGGTCAGCAATGCGATTGCATGTGGCTGCGTGCGCCACCATTCGTCGCGGTTGCCGGCATTGATCATGAAGGACTCATGATCGTGATTCTCAATGTAGGTGACGGGAGTGCGGCCAGGGGCGAAGTCGCGCGCCGAATCCAACAGCTGCATAATGCTGGGCCGCACATGCCGGTTGGTCAGGAAACTTCGCGTTTCGCCACGGAAGGGATCCAGCCAGCAACTGGAAGCATCGACGCGGTTCACCACGTCGATCGAGGAATAATTCCATTCGTGTTCGAGGATAAGCGGAAAATTCGGACGGCCGACCGATGGTAGCCATCGCCTCAGTCTGGCTATGAGTTTCGGCAGTCCCCGATCGCCGTGGCGGTCGGGATCGTAGAACCCGGTGCTCTCATCGAAGCGTATGCCATCGATGGCGAATTCCGAAATCCAGTAGCGACACACGTCGAATATCAGGTCTTCGACGCATCCATTCTCGAAGTCCAGATCCTCTCCATACGTCGCCTGCGCAAAGGCGCCGATGAAGGGGCATTGACTCCTGTCCTCCCACAAATGCCAATAGCCGAAGCCACGTCGCTGGGCGTGACGTGATCGAAGACGCCATCCATAAACACTTGAATGCCACGGCGATGGCATTCGGCGATCAGCGATTTAAGCAGAAAATACTTTTCGGTCGGATCAGTCGGACTGAGGACGTAGCGCAGGGTACTCGCGAAATACCCCTGCGGCTCGTAGCCCCAGTTGTAATCCTCGCCAGGCCATTGCGTCCAAGGCATCAGCTCGACGGCCGATATCCCAAGGGACTGTAGATAGTCGAGTTGCTCCTGGACGATCGTCAGGATCGCCTTGTTGCCGCCGATGAAATGGGTAAAGTCGTCAGGCATCAGCTCGTATATGACGAGTTGGTCTAGCGGACGCGGGTTCTTCAGAAGCGTCATCTGCATGTCTGGGCCGCCGACGACCACGGCGGAATTCTGATTGCTCACGCCGCCGTATTTGGTGCACGGGTCGCAGACGATGCGCGTCGCGCCGCTTCGATACGTGACGTGTAGCTTGTACTGATAAAACCCGTCCGGCAACGCGCCCGTGACAAGCTCGTAGAGGATCCCCTTGGCGCGCCCGTCTTCCGGATCGGTGAAGGTGCTGGACTGCAACATGAAGCGGTCGTCGACAGTCCAGTCCGTCCCGTTTAAATGATGTTGAAAATCGCCAATGATCCTAATCTGCGAGATATTGGGCGCCCCACCCCGATTATATTGTACCGGGTCCACGCTGTTGTCGGGCACGAATACTCGGAAGCGAACTCGCTTGGAGTTATCCAACTCGCTGGCTCCGAAATCCTGGTACACGAAAATCCTCCTGGGGTGAAGAGGGCTTATCAAGCTGGGACACTTTACCCTCTTCTATTGTCACCCTAACCGCCCGCGGAAGCCAGCGGTGCGGTTCGCCACGATCGCGAAGGTGATTGCGCGCACGCGATCCCTGGCCCGGATTTCTCACAGGGAGGAGCGCTGCGATGCCCGGCTGGACGCGTCGTGGCCGCGTTCAGGACGTGGGCGCGACGCAATCATCGATCGGGGATGCGGTCGGCGGGTCGCGGAGAACGGCTTGAGGCGGGCGTCGAGCAAGGAATGGGCCGGCCGACGGATGCGCGCGCCCGTCTCAAGGGCGCGCGCTCCGCCGCCTCTGACGCTCCCGTGCGGTTAACGTGATCCTGATGCGCCGCTTATTTGCCGATTCCGCGAATCTGGCCGCGTATCTCCCCGCCCGGCGAAGGTTCCGAGTGGACGTTCGCGTAGGCCGCACCCGCCCGGATCGCGTCGACGACCGCGGCAAAGTCCCCGGCCGAGAGCTGCTGGGGAGCCATCGAGCCGGCGATGACGTTGGCCGCCGTGATCGTCCCGCTCACCGTCCCCTCTGACGGGCATTGCGGCGCCTGACCTGTCGGATCGGCATTGGCCTGCGTCTGGCACAGGAAGATGACGATGCTGCCGTTCACGCCCGACTGGCCGACATGGATGTGCGATTGCGTCACGGACCCCTGCAGCCCGCTATACGTCTCCGAATAGGAGATCGAGTCACCGCCCGGCGCGATCGTGCCGGTGAACTCCCCATGGGCAGTCGTGGATACCGAAGGCACCTCTTCATAGCCCGTCAGCAGCGCACCGATCTGCTCGGCTTTCGCCGCCATCGTAGCCGTCGCCAACAGGCTTCCCGTCACCGCAAGCAATAGTTTGCATCGCATATGGCACCTCCCTGTCTTGCAGAGGTCCGTGCCCACGACTCGTTCGCCACCGAACGGCGCTCGCCTCTTCTTACTCCCCATGATGCGACCGGGGTCGCAGTCCGTGGAGAACTGGGCGCTTATCCGTGCGTGAGGCGATGCACGGACGTCCAGGAATGATAAACGCTTTGGATGCCGAGATGAATGCAAGAGGGGCGTTAAACGAAGAAGAAAAACAACCGAAAATCTGAACAATAAATTCTCAGTTGTTTAGCTCTACACCTTGGAACGCGAAGCGCTCGCGGCGCCATGTCCATTACCTCTCCATTCAACCATTTCGATATTGTCGTCCGGATAGCCACCAGAACGATAGATGCCTGTTGTTCTGCGCCGGTTTCACGCGCGGCTGTCGTTGTCGATTGGAGCGGAACGCGACGCGGCTCACGATCCGCCGCGACGGCCCTCCGGTCCCGGCACGAAGCGACGTGCTCGAGCCGAGACACCTCCCCTCACCCCGACCGCCCGCCGAAACCCGGGATGCGGTTCGCCAGGATCACGACGACGAAGGTGATGACGAGCAGCGTGATCCCCAGCACCGAAATCGCGCCCAAATCGCCGCTCTCGTTGAGGTCGTAGATGATCACCGAGACGAGCTTCGTGTTCGCGGTGGTCAGCATGATCGTCGCCGACAGCTCGCGGATCGCGCCGATGAACACGAAGCACCACGTCGCGACGATACTGCTGCGCAGCAGCGGCGCGGTGATGCGCAGCAGCGATTGCAGCCGCGTGGCGCCCAGGATCCGGCTCGCCTCCTCCAGCTCGGGATGGAGCCCGCGGAAGGCGGCCTGCATCTGCTGATAGCCCGCCGGCAGCTCGATCGTGACGAAGGCGAGCAGCAGGATCCACAGCGTCCCGTAGAGCGAGATCGGCGGCCGCGAATAGGCCAGGAACAGCCCGACGCCGAGCACGATGCCGGGGATCGCGACCGGCGCCGTCGCGAGGAAGCCGAGGATGCGGTGCCCCGGCACGAGGCGGCGCGCCGTCACGTAGCTGACGACGAGCGCGAGCGCGGTGGCGACCGTCGCCGCGCCGACGCCGAGCAGGAAGGTATTCTTGAGCGCGAGCTGCGTCGCCGAGAACTCGCCAAAGACGAAGGCGACGTTGTGCAGCGTCAAATTGTCGAGCGTCAGCGGGTCCGACGCGGTGCGGACGAGCGCCGTCTTCAGCAGCGCGCCGTAGGGCAGCAGCACCGGGAAGGCGAGGATCAGGACGGCGAAGGCGAGCGCGCCCCAGCGCCCCCACGCGCCCAGCGCCACGGTTCGCGGCGCGCCGCTCTTGCCGCCGACGACGGTATAGCCGCGCCGCCCGAGCAGACGGCGCTGCGCCTGGAGAAGCAGGACCGTCACGAATAGCAGCGGCAGCGAGGCCGCGGCGGCGAGGTTCGGGTTCGGCGGATACTGGAACAGGCTCCAGATCTTCGTCGTCAGCACGTGGAACCCGGCCGGCAGCACCAGGATGGCCGGCGAGCCGAAGATCGTCATCGCCTGGAGGAACGCGACCAGCGCCCCGGCCAGCAGCGACGGCATCGTCATCGGCAGCGTGACGCGCCGCAGCGTCCGCCAGCGTCCGCCGCCGAGGATCGACGATGCGTCCTCCAGATCCGCAGGGATGCGGTCGAGCGCGTTCGCGACCAGCACGAAGACGTACGGGAACGCGTAGCACGTCATCACGAACACGACGCCCGTGACCGTGTAGATGTCGAGCGGCGAGTCCCATGGGTCCAGCCCGAACAGCCAGCAGTACCACTGGTTCAGGATGCCGCTGTTCGGCGCGGCGAGGATCTCCCACGCGATGGCGCCGAGGAAGGGCGGCGTCACGAACGACGCCATCACCAGCGCCCGGACCGTCCGGCGGAGCGGCATGTCGCTCCGCGCGACGAGCCAAGCCAGCGGCGCCGCGACGAGGCAGGAGCAGGCCGCGACGCCGATGGCGATGGCGAGCGTCGTCAGGAACGGCGTCACGAACGTCGGATCGGTCGCGAGCCGGACGAAGTTGCCGGCGGTGAGCGCCCCCGCCTTGTCGGTGACGGCATAGACGACCAGCCAGCCGAGCGGCAGCAGGACGAGCACCGCAAGGCCGAGCCCCAGCACGGCCAGCACCGGGGCCGAGAGATCGACGCGGCGGCCACGGACGCCGCCGGCCGGCGATCGCTCGCCCGCGGCGGCTCCGGTGGCCGTCATGCTCCGTCCCATGTCGGACGACATGCGGAGGCGGCGATCACGTGCCGAAATACTCCGCGTATTTCTGCTTGATCGTCTCGACCGCCTTCTCCTGTTCGGCGGGATCGGACTTCAGGAGCTTGATCTCGGACATCGGCTTGCGGCCGGCCTTCTCCTTGACGTCCGGATGGAACGAGCGGACGCCGCCGACGTCGCTCATCAATTGCTGTCCCTCCTGTGAGAACAGGAAGGTCGCGAACAGCCGGGCCGCGTTCGGGTGCGGCGCATCCTTCATCACGCCGGCGCTGGCCGCGATCAGCGGCGTGCCCTCGGTCGGATAGACGGCTTCGACCGGGCTGCCCTTCTCCTTCAGCTCGAATAGGTTGTACTCGTTGCCGTCGGCCATCACCGGCCGCTCGCCCAGGGCGAGCTTCTTCGGCGGCTCGGTCGAGGACTGCACCTGAAGCACGCGCTGCTTGCCGAGCTTCTCAAGATAGTCCCAGCCCAGCGCGCGGCTCAGCTCGAAGGTCGCGGTCATGATCGTGCCGCTGTAGCCCGGATGGGCCTTGACGATCTTGCCCCGCCATTTCGGTTCGAGCAGGTCGGCGAAGCTCTTCGGCGCATCCTCCGGCTTTACCTGCTTCGTGTTGTAGCCGATCACCGACAGCGTCGCCCGGTCGGCGGCGAAGCACCCGTCCGCGTCGCGCTCGTCCGCCGGCCATTTCTCGGCGACCTCCGCCGGCACGAAGGGCGCCAGCAGTCCGTCACGCTTCCAGACGTAAAGATGCGTCACGTCCGAGGAGTCGACGATGTCGGCGGCGTGGATGCCGCTCCCGTATTCCTGGCTGATCCGCTGGAAGATGCGTTCGGCGCCGGACCGTTCGACCTGCACCGCGACGCCGGGATATTTCGCCTCGAACGCCGCGCCGAGCTTCTCGGCGACCTGCACGTCGACCGCGGTGTAGAACACGACCCGGCCTTCGCTCTTCGCCGCCGCGATCAGGTCGGGCGTGACCGGCGTCGGCGCGGGCGCCGCCGCGCGGGCGCCGGCCGAGGCGCAACCGATCGCTAGAGCGAGCGCAAAAGCGGCAGCGGCAATCGGCGGGAACCGTCCGGCGGCACCGCGCAGCGGCGCATTTGCAATCAGCCTGTCTCGCATCTCTTCCTTCCTCCCGATCCCATTCATTCTTTTCCGCAAAACCGCACCTCAGCCGGAGAGCGCGCGGCAGCCGTCCGGCGGCAGGTGCAGTCGCACCGCGCTGCCGACCGGCACCGCGACCTGCGCCGGCGTCACCACCCGAAGCTGTTGGCCGTCCGGCAGCGCCACGAGATAGTCGCGCTGCGCGCCGAGATAAGCGTGCCGCACCACCGTTCCGCCGGCCTCGTTCGACCCGCCATCGCTGCCCGCCGGGGCGGCGCCGTCCGCCACGAGGCGGATGTCGTGCGGACGGACCGATACGGCGGAGTCGCCGGACGCCGCGAAGTCGCCGGACCCGCAGCGCAGCACCAGTCCGCCGCCGCAATCCACCGCGTCCGGCCCGACCTTCCGGCCCTTGAGCAGGTTCGTCCCGCCGATGAACCTCGCCACGAACTCCGACCGCGGCTGCTGGTAGATCTCCTCCGGCGAGCCGGCCTGCTCGATCCGGCCCCGGTTCATGACCACGATGAGGTCGGCGGTCGTCATCGCCTCCGCCTGATCGTGCGTCACGTAGATCGTCGTGTACCGGTACTCGTCGTGCAGCCGGCGGATCTCGAACCGCATCTCCTCGCGCAGGTTGGCGTCGAGATTGGACAGCGGCTCGTCGAGGAGGAGCGTCTCCGGCTCGACGACGAGCGCGCGGGCGACGGCGACGCGCTGCTGCTGGCCGCCGGACAGTTCGCCCGGATACCGGTCCGCCAGCGCCGAGAGCTGCGTCACCGACAGGATCGTCTCGACGCGGCGCCTGACCTCGTCGCGCGGCAGCCGGCGCAGGGTCAGCCCGTAGGCGACGTTCTCCGCGATCGTCATATGCGGCCAGAGCGCGTAGCTCTGGAAGATCATCGACATGTTGCGGCGCTCGGGCGGCACCGTCCGGTTCGGCGCCGAGACGACGCGGTCGCCGACCGCGATCGCGCCCTCGTCCGGCTCGACGAACCCGGCGACGAGGCGAAGCGTCGTGGTCTTGCCGCAGCCGGACGGGCCGAGCAGGCAGACCAGCGCGCCGTGCTCGATCGCGACGCTGACGCCGTCGACGGCGGCGTACGCCCCATAGCGCTTCGTGACGTTCCGCAGCTCGACGCGCGCCATCGTTCCTCCCGCGGGGCGCGCTCTCCGGACGGGCGCGCTTGCGCGGTCGATCGTACCAGCGGCGGCGACCGTGGCAAGCCGATTGTAGACAATCTGCAAATCGCACGCATACTGACACGCAAAGGAGGAAACCCGCCGCCATGAGCCAGACCAGCCCATCACCCTCGGCCGCCGGCACCCCCACCGGCGCGCTGTCGCGCTTCACGATCCTGGACCTGACGCGCGTGCGCGCCGGCCCGACCTGCGTCCGCCAGTTCGCCGACTGGGGCGCCAAGGTCATCAAGATCGAGATGCCCGAAGGGTCGGACGGCGGCGGCGAGCCGCTCGGCGGGCCGCGGCACGGGCCGGACTTCCAGAATTTGCACCGCAACAAGCGGAGCCTGACGCTCGACCTGAAGAAGCCGGAAGGCGTCGCCGTGTTCCGGCGCATGGTCGAGACGGCCGACGTCGTGGTCGAGAATTTCCGGCCGGACGTGAAGCACCGCCTCGGCATCGATTACGAGAGCCTGCGGGCGGTCAATCCGCGGCTCGTCTACGCCAGCATCTCGGGGTTCGGGCAGGACGGCCCCTACCGCGACCGGCCCGGCTTCGACCAGATCGCGCAGGGCATGGGCGGGCTGATGTCGATCACCGGCGAGCCCGGCCGCGGGCCGATGCGCGTCGGCATCCCGGTCGCCGACCTCTGCGCCGGCATCTTCGCGGCGCAGGGCATCCTGGTGGCGCTGCTGGAGCGCGAGACGTCCGGGCAGGGCCAATGGGTGCAGACCTCGCTGCTCCAGGCGCAGATCTTCATGCTCGATTTCCAGGCGTCGCGCTGGCTCAACAAGCGCGAGGTGCCGAAGCAGGCGGGGAACAACCACCCGACCAGCATCCCGACCGGCGTCTTCCAGACGGCGGACGGCTACATCAACATCGCCACCACCGGCCAGAAGATATGGGAGCGGTTCTGCCGCGCGATCGGCGCCGACGAACTGATCGCCGATCCCGACTACATGACCGCCAGTGCCCGGTCGGCGAACCGCGACGCGCTCACCGCCGAGATCAACCGCCGGCTCCGCACCGCCGACAGCGTGACCTGGATCGACCGGCTCAACGCGGCCGGCGTGCCGTGCGGCCGGATCTACGCGATCGACGAGGTCTTCGCCGACCCGCAGGTCGAGCATCTCGGGGTCGTGAAGACCGTCGAGTCGCCGCATTACGACCCGCTCCGCCTCGTCGGGCAGCCGATGACCCTGTCGCGCACGCCGAGCGTGATCGACCGGGCGCCGCCGGAAGTCGGGGAGCAGACCGACGAGATCCTCGGCGAATACGGCTACGACGCGGACGAGATCGCGGTGCTGCGCCGGCAAGGGATCGTGTGAGACGCCTCCGCCGCGCCGGCGGCGGACGAAAGAACAGGGAGTGAGACGATGACCGCGACGGACAAGATGCTCTCCCATCGGGAGGGACCGGTCGGCACGATGACTTTCAACAACCCCGAGCGGCACAACGCGGTGTCGATGGAGATGTGGCGGGCGGCGCTCGCCATCCTCGACGATTTCGCCGCCGATCCGGCGATCCGCGCCGTCGTCATCACCGGCGCGGGCGGCAAGTCCTTCGTGTCCGGCGCCGACATCTCGAAGTTCGAGAGCGAGCGCGCCTCGGAGCAGGCGGTCGCCGAGTACGACGCCGCGACCGAGGGCGTCTATGAGCGGCTGCTTTCCTATCCGAAGCCGACCATCGCGATGATCCGCGGCTACTGCATCGGCGGCGGCCTGAACCTCGCGGTGTGCTGCGACATCAGGATCTCCAACGAGAAGTCGCGCTTCGCCGTGCCTGCGGCGAAGCTCGGCCTCGGCTACGGGCTGTCGCGGGTCCGCCGCCTGCTCAACGTGATCGGCCCGCAATTCGCGAAGGAGATCTTCTTCACGGCGCGCCAGTTCGACTCGGCGGAGGCGGTCGCGATGGGGCTGGTGAACCGGGTGGTTCCGGACGCCGAGATCGAGGGCTACGTCGCGAACTACGCCGAGGCGATCGGCGGCAACGCCCCGCTCACCGTGACCGCGATCAAGCGGATCATCGGCGAGGCGCTGAAGGACCCGGCCGACCGCGACGCCGATCTCTGCGACCGGCTCGTCAAGGAGTGCTTCGCCAGCAAGGATTATCAGGAAGGACGGCGCGCCTTCATGGAGAAGCGCAAGCCGGTCTTCACCGGGTCGTAAGCGCGCCACCGCCATGTCCGCCCGTGCCTCCGCCGCCGCCGCGATCGACGCGACCGCCGCGATCGAGCTGCTGCGCTCGAAGTCGCTGCCGATGCTGGTGCAGGACGAGATCCTGCGCCTGATCCTCGCCGGCGAGCTGGCGGCGGGGCAGAAGCTCAACGAGATGGATCTGGCGGCCCGCCTCGGCATCAGCCGCGGGCCGATCCGCGAGGCGTTCCGCGGGCTCGAAGAGGCCGGGCTGGTCAAGGCCGAGCGGAACCGCGGCGTCTTCGTGCGGCGGATCTCGCCGGGCGAGGCGATCGAGCTGTACGACGTGCGCGCCGGCCTCGACGATCTCGCCGGCCGGCTGCTCGCGCCCGCGATCACCGACGCGCAGATCGCCGAGCTGCGCGCCATGATCGACCAGTTGGACACGTACTCCGAGGCGCAGGACATCGCTTCCTACTTCCCGCTCAACATCCGCTTCCATGACCGGCTGGTCGAGATGACCGGCAACGGGAAGCTGCTGGCGATCTACCGCCGGCTCATCAACGAGATGCACCTGCTGCGCCGGCATGGGATGCTGCATGGCGGCGGCCTCTTCGTCTCGAACGGCGAGCACCGCGCCATCGTCGACGCGCTCGCGCGGCGCGACGCGGAGGGCGCCGCGCGCGTCATGCGCGGTCACGTGACGGCCGGCCGCGACCGCCTGCTCGCCGCCATGCGGGATGATCTGTCGGCAGCATCCGCCTTTTCGCGCTGAGCCGACCCGGCGCTCCGGCGGCCTGGATCGATTGCGGCCGGGACGTTGTTGAGAATTGGCAGACGCGGAGACGATCCTGCCATGACCTCAACCCCTGCTGCCGCCGCCATCGCTCGCCTGACAGCGCAGATCGAAGCGATAGAAGACCAGCTCGTAGCCCTTCGCCACCCGCGGCATTCCGATGCCGGCGCGGCTGCTCCGGAGGGCACAGTGCAGTATCTGCGGAACAAGCATGCGGAACTGGCCGACCGGCTCGCCATGGAAACGCGGGCGGCGAAAACCGGTTCGGCCATCCTTTGGACCGGTACGCGGCTGGTTCGCATTGCAGGCGGGGATGGAATCCTTCAGCGCGCCATCGAGCGGGCACGACGCAGTTTAGGCGCGTCCCGCATCCGTTCCTATCCGACGGCGGACGATCACGCCTAGCGCTCGCTGCGCTCCGCCTCGCCGCCGCCTCTCCTCATCCCCGCTTGCGGCGCGACGCCTCATCGGCTGCCGACGGCGACGGATGAGGCGGCGCCTCGCTGCCGACACCGCTCGCGGACGGCGGACCAAGCTCGACCCGCGAGCGCGGCAGGGCGTCGGGGAAGCGCTCGTGCAGGAACGCGATGAGCTGCTCGCGCACGTAGCATCGCAGATCCCACGCCTGGCTCGAGTTCGCGGCGCTGACGAGGGCGCGCAGCTCGACCGTCCGTTCGCGCAGGTCGGTGACCTGGAGGTTCCAGACCCGCCCGTCCCAGAGCGGGGTCGAGCGGACGATCTCGTGCAGCCGCTCCCGAACCGCCTCGACCGGCACGCCGTAATCGACGTAGAGGAGGATCGGCTGGACGATCTTCGACGATTGCCGCGTCCAGTTCTGGAACGGCTTCTCCAGGAAATAGGTCAGCGGCACGACCAGACGGCGCTCGTCCCAGATCTCGATGACGACGTAGGTCGACGTGATCTCCTCGACATGCCCCCACTCGCTCTCGACGAGCACGGCGTCGCCGATGCGGATCGGCTGCGCGATCGCGATCTGCAGGCCGGCGATGAGGTTCGCCGTCACCGGCCGCGCCGCGATGCCGATGATGATGCCGGCGACGCCGGCCGACGCGAAGAGGCTGAGCCCGATGGCGCGGACGACCGGGACCGCCGTCAGCACGAGGCCGGCGGTGACGAGGCCGACGGTCAGCACCGACAACCGCCGGAACAGGCTGAGCTGCGTGCGGCGCCGGCGCGCATCGATGTCGGTTTCGCCGATCTGCGTTTCGCCCGTTTGCGTCAGCGCGACGTCGAACGCCGCGCCGATCATCCGGGCAAGCGTCCAGCCCAGCGCCGCGACCAGCGCGATGCCGAGCACGCGGGCCGCCGTCTCCGCCGGTGCGGCCGGCAAGGCCGCCGCTGGCAGGGCCGCCAGCAGGGCCAACGGCACGACCGCCAGCCGGAACGGCCTGTGCGCGGCTTCGAGCGCCGCCTTGAGGGCTGGCATGCGTTTCCTGCTGACGACGCGCTGCAGCACCGCCGACAGGGCGGCATGCGCCAGCACGCCGATGCACGCTGCCGCGATAAGGACGCCGGCGCTCCACAGCCACGGCGGCAGGTCGTCCGGAAACGTCGTCATGGAAATGCTTCGGCGCGCACGCCGCCCGTCAGTGTTCGGCCGAGTCGTCGGTATCGAGCTTTGCCGCCCGGCTTCCTAACGGAAACAGGATGCTCCGACAGGGGTTCCGATCTGCGGCGGACGCCTCCAGTTCGGCGGGAGACGCGGCGATTCTCTGGCGTTCTCCGCAAGAGACGGCCCTGCAATTTTACGTTATGAAGGCCCAACCGGCACGAAGACCTTTCCCCGCCTTCTGACGGCGTGCCAACAGCATGCAACGCAGCGCTGCTCCTTGGGATAAGTACGGGCTAGCTGAGACGGCGACGATGGCGACGACGGAGATGCAGCAGGCCGGCTTACGGCATCCGGATCACAGCGCCGCGAGAGGTGTGTCGCTGCTGCTCCGCGTTCTCCTGGCCGCGTCGATCTTGCTGCCCGTCAGCGTCTTTGCGGGGGGCTCATGGTTAAGCCGCCAGGCGGCTTTCGACAATGCCGGCATGCAGGCGACCCAGCTCGCGGAGGTCCTTGAGGAGCACGCGATCCGCGTCGTCGACACGCACCGCGTCCTGATCGACCGCGTCAACGACCTGATCGCCGGCCTCGACGACGAAGGCATCCGTCTGGCCGAACCACGGCTCCATGAACGGATCAAGGCGGCGCAGCAATCGGTCGAGTACGTGCGGTCGCTCTCCGTCGCCACGGCCGACGGCATCATCGTGCTCAGCAGCTTCTCGCTCCCCGCCTCGCACATCAACGTCGCCGACCGCGACTTCTTCACCGCGCAGCGCGAGCACGATTCCGGCACCTTTATCGGCCGGATCGTCACGGCGCGCGGCAACGGCGAGACCGTCTTCAACGTCAGCCGGCGCCGCGCCGCGCCCGGTGCCGGACAAGCGTTCAACGGCGTCGTCACCGCGTCGATCACGCCGGCTTATTTCGAGCGGATCTTCGGCCAGATCGCCAGGGAAGCTCCGTTGACGTTGTCGCTCGGCCTGTTTCGCGAAGACGGCGCGATACTGGCGCGGTATCCGGCCGGAACCGGACGACAACTGTCGCCGCAGTCCCCGCTCCGCAGGAATATCGCGGCAAGCCCCGAGCGGGGCTCGTTCCGCGCCGTTACCGAGACCGATGGCCGCGATCGTCTTGTCGTCTACCGCCGGGTGCCGGGCTACCCGCTCTACGTCACGGTCGGCATCGACGTGGCCTCGATCCTGCACGCGTGGCGCGCGACGATGGTGACGCACCTGTATTTCGGCGTCCCGGCGACGATCGCCCTCGTGCTTCTCACGCTCTTCGCGATCCGCCGCACCGAACGCCTCCAGGCCGAAGCGGCGCGACGCGAACAGGCCGAGGTGGCGCTGCGGCAGGCGCAGAAGATGGAGGCGATCGGACAGCTCACCGGCGGCGTCGCCCACGACATGAACAACCTGCTGATGGTGATATCGGGTCATGCCGAGATCATCCGGCAGCACGCCGCCGGCAGGGCGGACCGCTCGATTGCGGCGATCGAGCGCGCCGCCGCGCGGGGCGCCGCCCTGACCCGGCAGTTGCTCGCCTTCTCGCGGCGGCAGACCTTGCGGCCGGAGGTGCTGGACCTGTCCGAGCGGCTCGGGGGAATGCATGACATGCTGATGCATTCGCTCCGCGGCGACATCGAGCTGATCATCCGCATGCCGCCGGGCGGGCTCTGGCCGGTCGAGACCGATTCCGGCGAGCTTGAGCTGGCGCTGCTCAACATCGCCGTGAACGCCCGCGACGCGATGCCGGACGGCGGGACGCTCACGATCGAAGCCGGGAACGTGACGCTGGAGGACGGCAGCGGCGGCGACGGCGGCGCCGACCCGACCGATCTGGCAGGCGATTTCGTCGCGCTGACGGTGACGGACACCGGCGCCGGGATGAGTCCCGACGTGGCGGCGCGAGCGTTCGAACCGTTCTTCACGACCAAGGAGGTCGACAAGGGCACCGGGCTCGGGCTCTCCCAGGTCTACGGCTTCGCCCGCCAGTCCGGCGGCGGCGCGACGATCCGGAGCGCCCCCGGCCGCGGGACGACGGTCACGATCTTCCTGCCGCGAGGCCGGCGCGCCGATCCGGCCGCGGCGGCTAAGGCGGCGGCCGGAGGGAAGGTCGTCCCGACGACGGTCCGGCCGAAGGATGCGCGGATCCTCTTCGTCGAGGACAATGCCGAGGTGGCCGAAACCGGCGTCGCGATATTGGAACGGCTCGGCTACCGCGCCCTGCATGCCGCGAGCGCCGCGGCGGCCCTCGCCGTGCTCGACGACCCGTCGTCGCCGGACTTCGCCGCCGTCCTCACCGACATCGTCATGCCCGGCGGCCTCAGCGGCCTCGACCTCGCCCGCCGGATCCGCGCCCGCCGGCCGGCCCTGCCGGTCGTGCTGACGACGGGATACAGCAACGCCGGGCAGACCGCGGTGGCGGAAGGGTGGACGATCGTCCCGAAGCCGTACAATACGGAGACGCTGGCCGGCGTGCTGCAAGCCGCGATCGGCGTAACTGGCGGCGAACATGCGCCGCCGGGCATCCCGCCGGCCTCAGGCTCCGTGTCGCCGAATACGGCGAGAGCGTGAGCAAGCCGCTTCGTCGCGATCAGCGGCCGGCTGCGTTTCGCATTCGGTTGCAACCATCACCGCGCGAGCCCGATAATCAACCGCACAATTGAGGCGGGCCACGTCCAACGTTGCGCGGCCCCGGTTCGCTACTCCGCCGCCGACGATACTTCCCGTCCTTGTCCACCGCCGAACCGGCGGCGATGCCAGTCCGCGAAGCTCCACGTGGGACATGCCGGCTCAAGTCACGCCACTGTACATCTCTTGCGCTACATCAAGGAGCGAAGCAGCCTCTCCTTGTAAGGTTGAGTGGCGCACTTTCTCTCGCGGTTGGGCTGGCAGCACAGAACATAGATCAACGCAATTTCAGGGACCAAAGCCAGAAATGGACCTAAACGAACTCGTCGACAACGTTCACCAAGTTACTAGTGGATCGACTCTAACGCTTGTTTCCCGCGCCTGACCTTTTCAATGATGGCGGGGGATCGGCGGTCCAGACGAACGGCTTCGGGTTTTCGTTGTGCTCGTCGAGGATTCGGTTGATGGCGGTCTGTAGATTGGCGATGCCCCTGAAGACCCCCGCTTGATCCGCCGCTTCGTCACCGTGGCGAAGAACCCCTCGACGGCATTGAGCCACGAGGCCGAGGTCGGCGTGAAGTGGAAGTGAAAGCACGGACGGCGCTCCAGCCAGGCCCGGAACTTCGGGTGCTTATGCGTCGCGCAGTTGTCGACAATGAGACGCAGCTCCCGCCTGGCCGGGGTCTCGCGATTGATCCGGTTGAGAAGCGGATGAACTCCTGATGCCCGCCGGTGGCGCTGCATGACACGTCCTCTCCCAGAATTCCAACGGGCAGCCCATCAGCCGGGCCGAGCATCACACTCGTTCGAAAGAAGCCATAACAAAATGCCCCGCCGACAGAGCCAAACGGGGCAGTTAGGAGAAATGCGATAAAACTGGCGCAGAGCCGCGCCGCTTGCTGTGACGCCTGTCACAATCGAACCGTCATGATCCGGTTCGCCACGTTCGAGATCGTTCAGGACCCACGGACGTGATGGAGACTGACGACGCCGAAAAAGAGGATTGAGCGCCCGTCGTGGCGACCGGCACATGCCTTAGATTAGCGCAGGCCGAGCGGTAACTGCTCGTCCCGCAGGGGAGCGGTGTGGAGTTGGGGACGGTTGTTGGCCTGTTGACGAGGCGCGGGGTTCGTGATTCACAATGGCATGGTTTCGCTGCCTAACCTGAGCAAGCTGACTGAGGCTAAGAAGGACGCGCTGATCCTGGCGCTGTGGGCGCAGGTGCAGGCGCTGATGGCGCGCGTGGCGGCGTTGGAGGCGCGGCTGAGGGAGCCGCCAAAGACACCCGGCAACTCCAGCCTGCCACCCTCCAAGGGGCCGAAGGCGAACCGGCCGAAGCGGGAGAAGCGCAGCGGCCCGCGCCAGGGCAGCGTCGGCCGCCAGGGTGGCGGTCGCCCGCTCACGGAGGAGCCGGACCAGTTTGTCGTCGCCCGGGCGGCGGCGTGCGTCCATTGTCATGCGCCACTCGGGGTGGACGATCACACCCTGCACGCTCGCTATGACAAAATCGATCTGCCGTCGGTTCGCCCTGCGGTGACGCGGGTGGAGCGCTATCTGGGTCGCTGCCCACGGTGCGGTGGGGCAAGCCTGACGCCGGTGCCGGTCGGTCTCGAGGAAGGCTCGCCGTTTTCCGCCTCGGTGCAAGCTGCTGCCCTGTATCTCCGGTTCATCCACGCCGTCAGCTATCGCCGGCTGACGCAGGTCTTTGGCCATCTGTTCGCGTTCCCGATCAGCGAAGGCGCACTGGACGCGATGTTCCGCCGGGCCCAGCCGTCGTTCGACGGCGAGGTCGACGCAATCCTCGCCCGCCTGCGCCGGGCGCGGATCATCGGCTCGGACGAGACGACGGTGCGGGTCAACGGCCGGACGCACTGGAACTGGGTGTTCCAGAACGAGCAGGTCGTGATCCACGTCATCCGACCGACACGGAGCCGCGCCGTGGTGCAGGAAGTCCTGGGCGGCCATCGCCC